>Ga0137365_10003487_pt1 | contig 12552 bp, 10 predicted proteins | sample SagtaG_9_FD_104799 | JGI IMG/M metagenome (GOLD analysis project Ga0137365, IMG submission 104799) | Vadose zone soil microbial communities from Sagehorn Ranch, Mendocino, California, USA - Sage1_L_40_16 metaG | ecosystem: Environmental > Terrestrial > Soil > Vadose zone | place: USA...
CGGGCGCGCCGTTGGCGGCGACGGATGGACGACTCATCACGGAGATGCGCACGGCAGCAGTTTCAGCGGTGGCGACGAAACTTCTCGCGGTGCCTGATGCGAAAGTGCTCGCGATTCTCGGCAGTGGCGTGCAAGCGCGGAGTCACGCCGAAGCGTTGCGACTCGTTAGGCAATTTGACGAAATTCGCATCTGGAGCCCGACGAAAGCGCATGCAGAGCGCTTTGCAGAAGAGATTGGCGCAAAAGTGACATCGGCGGAAGACGCGGTGCGTGACGCCGACGTTGTAGTAACGGCGACGAATTCAAAGATGTCGATCTTGCCCGGGGCATGGCTGAAACCTGGCTGCCACGTCAACGCCGTTGGTGCATGTCGCCCGGACTGGCGCGAGCTGGATGACGACGCAATGCGAAACGTCGTCTTTGTCGATTCGCGCGAAGCCGCGATGAAAGAGTCCGGCGACATCATTCTTTCCGGCGCGAAGATTTACGCTGAACTGGGCGAAGCGCTTGCCGGCAAAGTTCCACCGCGCGCGGATGAAACGACCATTTTCAAGTCGTTAGGCTTGGCGGTGGAAGATATTGCCGCGGCACTGCTGGTTTATCGATTCGCGACCAAAACAGAGAAGTAATCGGGAAGCCACGAAAAGGTTATTAAAGAGCGCACGCGGCTGAGACCGCTTGCAAAGAGCGTGCCCGTTGGAAAATTGGCGACGATGTCTGGCCCGAAAGAGTTAAGCAAATCGATTGAGAACGCAGTAGCAGATGGCAAATTACTTGAGTCTGCGGCGAAAAACATTCGGGTGCTTCTGGCCGGAGCGCCGTCGGAACTTTATTCGCGCCTTGTCGAGGAGCTGGTGGCAGGCAATGAATGGGCAGAGCTGAACGATCGCTTTTACAAAACGCTGGAGTTCGGCACCGGGGGAATACGCGGCCGCACCATCGGCAAAATTGTGACGAAGGCGGAGCGTGGGGACGCTTCGCCTAGCGAACGGCCCGAATTTCCATGCATCGGTACCAACGCGATGAACTTTTACAACGTAAGTCGCGCCACGCAGGGAGTGGTGGCTTATGTGCGGGAGTGGCACCTGCGCAATAAAATCGGCAATCCGCCGAAAATTGTGATCGCTCACGACACGCGATTTTTTTCCAAAGAATTCACCGAGCTTGCGGCGAAGGTCGCGTCCGAAAATGGATGCGACGCGTGCATCTTCGATGGGCCGCGCTCGACGCCGGAATTATCGTTCGCCGTTCGCCACTTGAACGCAAGCGCTGGCATCGTTATCACCGCCAGTCATAACCCGCCGCACGACAACGGTTACAAAGTTTATTTCGCCGACGGCGGGCAAGTGATCGAGCCGCACGCCAGCGGGATCATTGAAAAAGTAAATGCGATCGAGAGCGAAACCTGCAAACCGTTGCCAAAAGATCGACAAGGAGCTGTCACGACTATTGGGCGCGATATCGATGAGGCTTACCTGGAGCGACTCACCAGCATCATTGTCGATCCAAAAGTTGTTCCGGCGGCGAAATCGCTGCGCATTGTTTTCACTCCGCTTCATGGGACCGGCAGCGTGACTTTGAAACCGATGCTCAAACGGCTCGGTTTCAAGTTTGAGGTCGTCACGGAGCAGGATCGCTTCGATCCGCAATTTTCGACGGTAAAATCTCCGAACCCGGAAAATGCCGAGGCACTGCAAATGGGAATCGCGCTTGCCCAGGAAACAAAGTCCGATCTCGTCATTGCAACCGACCCGGATTGCGACCGACTGGGCGTGGCCGTCCGCAGCTCCACTGGCGCGATGAAACTGATCAGCGGCAATCAAATCGGATCGTTGCTCGCTTATTACCGGATAAAAACTTTCTTCGAGCTTGGCGTGCTGAACAAAGAGAACGCGAGCCGCGCGGTCATCATCAAAACATTCGTTACGACCGATCTGCAAAAGGTAATCGCCGAGCATTACGGTTTGCGCTGTGTGGAGACGCTGACCGGATTCAAATATTTCGGGGCGAAACTGGAGAAATATGAACGCGCGTTGCCGGTGAAAGTGCGGCGGAACTATCGCAGGCTTTCGGAAGAGGAAACGCGAACGGCGCGACTCGACCACTCATCCTTCTACGTCTTCGGGAGCGAAGAAAGTTACGGCTACAGCGGCGCCGATTTTGTGCGTGACAAGGATGGCAACGCCGGCGCGATCATGTTTTGCGAAGTTGCCGCTTACGCAAAGTCAAAAAAACAAACGGTCGATCAACTGCTCGACGAAATCTTTTCGATGTTCGGCTATTTCGCCGAAAAAAATGCGTCGCTTTATTTCGAAGGGGCGGAAGGCGCGGACAAAATCGCGCGTCTGCTCGACTCATATGCCAGTGCGCCCCCGGCCGAATTGCATCACGGCAAAGTGAAGCGCGTCACAAATTTCGAAACGGAAAAGATTCGCGACGTCGAAGGCGACGAGATCCCGCGCCAGAAGATGTCGATCTTCGAACTGGAGGACCGGACCCGGATTGCGGTGCGCGGTTCGGGAACGGAGCCAAAAATTAAATATTACATCTTCGCGCAACGCCGACCGGCAAAGGCAAAATTTGGTGCCGAAGAACTAAAAAAAATTAAAATAGAAATAGATGAACGACTGGAACGGATTTGGGATTCGATCCGGAAAGACGTGCACGCGCGACTGGCAGGATGAACCGCTCGACAGTTGTCGATTCGTTGTCGAAAGTTAATTATGCGACGTGAGATTAATTTGAGCGGCGGCGAGATCTCGCTCTTGAAAACGATGGGCCTGAGCGGCGCGCCAACTTACGGGAAGCTGTTGATCGAGCGAATTGGCGAGATAGAAACCGCGGAGTTTCTCGATGAGCTCAATGGACTTATTTCGCTCGGTTACGTGCTTTCGGAGAAAGTGAGCGTGCGTTCGATCGACGATGTCGAGCGCAGTGTTTTCCGCGTGAACGCTTCCTATGCGCGTGATTTGCGGGACGCAATCCACCCCGGCCGCCGGCGCGAACAAACGCGGCGCCGGCGCGGCTGACCTGCGCGAAGTGAGCGCGATACGAAAGGCGCTGCCCCTCTGGCCGTGGCTGGCCGCGATCACGAGCGGGCTCCTTAGCATCGGCTGCTTCCCGCCATTTAATCAAAGCTGGTTTTGCTGGTTTGCGCTCATTCCGCTGATCACTGCGATTTGGTTTTCCGGAGAAAATTCAAAGCGGCGATGGCTGCGCGATCTCCTCCTCGGCTACGTCGCCGGCATTGTTTTTTTTACGGGAACATTTGCCTGGCTTGGTTCGCTTGGAACTTTGTTTGAAAATTTCTGGCTGCACGGCCTGTCACTGCTGCTCTCGCTCTATCTCGGGATGAATTTTGCGTTATGGAGTTGGCTTTGCGGACTGATCAGGCCCGGCCCAACGAAGCCGGCACCAATAAAAGACAAATGGACCGAAATGCTCGATCGCGCTGGCAAGCCGCCGATATTGGCGCCAGCCTCACCTTGGTTAAGATCGACAAACAATTTGTGGCTTGCCTTCGTCCTCGCCTCCGCGTGGAGCACGCATGAGTGGATCCGCGGATGGCTTTTCGGCGGATTCGGTTGGAATGGTCTCGGCGTCGCGCTCTGGGCGAAGTGGCCGCTCATCCAGATCGCGGAATTCACCGGCGTGATCGGTCTATCCTTCGTGATCGTGTTCGTCAATGTCATCGTGATTACGATTCCGCTGCGGTTGTTTCACGAGGCGCGAACTCATCGAATGCGGCCGCACTGGGACATAAATTTTACTATGTTGGGAGTTGTCGGCTTGCTCGTGTTTGGCTGGCAGGTCGCGCGCAACCCTTCGCAGACAAAACCGCTGCGCGCCGCGGCGGTTCAGGCAAACATCCCACAGAAACAAAAGTTCGATCCACAATTCACCGGGCAAATTTTCGATCGATTAACACGACTGAGCGAAATAGTCCTGAGCTCAAATCCGCCGGCCGATTTGCTAATTTGGCCCGAGAGCGCGCTGCCGGGGCCCGTGCTCGAAGATGAAGAGACTTATCGTTTCGTTATGGATTTTGCCGCGTCGAACAAGACCGACTTGCTCCTCGGAACGATCGATGTGGAAAATGGACACGAGTATAATGCCGCGGCACTCGTTTCGAATCCCGGTCAGCAGGTGCAAATTTATCGCAAGGTTCATCTGGTCCCGTTTGGTGAATACATCCCACTTCGCCATTCGTTCCCGCTTTTTGCGGCTGTCGCAGGCCGGTGGGTCCCGGGCGATTTCGAGGCCGGCCAGAATTACACCGTCTTTCGTCTGACAAATGGCGACGTGCGGGTCGCGCCGCTGATTTGTTTCGAGGATACGCTCGGTGAGCTGACGAGACAATTCGTCCTCAATGGAGCAAATTTGCTCGCGAACGTGACGAACGACGGTTGGTTTTTGCATTCGGCCGGTTCGCGGCAGCATCTGGCCAACGCTGTTTTCCGCTGCGTCGAGACCCGCCGGCCGATGGTTCGCGCGGCAAATACAGGGGTGACTTGTTTTGTAAATGAGTTCGGCCGCGTGACGCAATTGTTGCAGGATGAAACAGGCGGCACGTTCACGGAAGGCGTTCTCGCCGCCGAGATCAATGTCCCACAAGATCGACAATTAACTTTTTATGCCCAGCACGGCGAACTTTTCGCCAAGCTTTGTTCTTGCGTAACTTTAATCGCAATCGCTGCCTACCTCTTCCGATATTTCCGGCTAAAGAACGCGGCATGAACCATCGATATCCTGACATCTAAATGTCTGTTCAACTTGCGCTTGATCATCTTGAGGAACTTTGGCCGGAAAAATTTCGCCGCGCGCGCATCGGCGCACTGCTTCATCCGGCGTCCATTTCGTCACATCTCGAACACGCATCGAAGATCCTCGAGCGGCATAACGGAGATTTGTTCCGGCTTTGCGCGTTCTTCGGTCCGCAGCACGGCTTTCTCGGACATACGCAGGACAATATGGTGGAGTGGAAAACGTACGAACATCCGCGCCTGGGGATTCCAGTTTACAGCCTCTACGGCGAACATCGCGAACCGACCGCGGAAATGCTGCAAGATATCGATCTTCTCCTGGTCGATCTTCAAGACATCGGCGCGCGTTATTACACTTTTACCTGGACGCTCTATCTTTGTATGCGTGCCTGTGAAAGACACGGCTTGGCCATGATCGTTCTCGACCGGCCAAATCCCATTAATGGCGTGACAACGGAAGGGCCACTACTCAATCCGGCTTACCAGTCGTTTGTCGGAATGCATCCGATCAAAGTGCGGCATGGGCGCACGATTGGCGAATTAGCGCGGCAGTTTGGAGATGAAGCTTTCCCGAAATGTCGATTGTCGATTTTGCCGATGAAAAACTGGGAGCGCGCGATGTGGTTCGACCAAACCGGCCTGCCTTGGGTAATGCCGTCGCCGAACATGGCAACGCTCGATACCGCGACCGTCTATCCCGGGATGTGTCTTCTCGAAGCAACGAACATTTCGGAAGGTCGTGGCACAACCCGGTCGTTCGAAATTTTCGGTGCGCCGTTTATCGATGCGGAACTGCTTTGTCGCGAATTAAACAATTTAAAGCTGCCGGGTGTTTTTTTCCGGGAAAATTATTTCCAGCCAGCCTTTCACAAATTCGCCGGAGAACTTTGTCGCGGCGCACAACTGCACGTGATCGATCGGGACAATTTTCAACCTTTCGAAACGGGTGTGGAGATCATTAAGCGCATCCGCCATCTCCACGGCGATCAATTTCAATGGAAGCAGCCACCTTACGAATACGAATGGAAGCGTCTTCCCATCGAGATATTAATTGGCGGCCCGACCGAACCTGTCTTCGGCGACTGATTGCGAGCTGCGTTGCGCTCGCGTGTTCGTTGTCGATTTTGCCCCGGGTTCGAGCCGACATACCGTGGCCCGAAGTCGTGCAGCGTCTCGCGCAGGAAAACGAGAGACTCGCGCGACGACCGCAGGGACACAGCGGTGAATACTTTGTCGTCTGCACGCTTTACTACACGCCAATGGAATCGGGTTTTACATCCGAACGCGGATTCGATGCGACACCAGTGACAAAGTCCGGACTGCATGGCCGAAGATATCCACGCGATTTTCTTCGCTCGGTGAAAAAGGAGGGTTTCGGTCGGATGATTACGCCGGTAAATGGCCGCAATTACATTCGCTACGCCGGTGGAGATTCATTTAGCTTTGCTGCCAGACCGGCTGGCGGCGGTGGCATTCTGATCGCGCGTTTTTCGGCTGCCGCAAAGCCAGGGCAACCGGGCTTACGTCGGGACGTCGTGATCGAGACGCCAGATTCAACCGTCCGGCAGGTTTTCGGCAGCACGCGTTGGAAAATTATCGATACCGGCGGTGGGCTGCGAAAATGGCAAGTCGATCTGTATTACGGCGAGGACGAGCCGCTTGGTCCAGGCCGATTTATGGCGCGGCCCCGGGGAACAACGTTTGAGTACGCCTATTCGGAGGCCCGCGTCAGTAAATAACGTGAGGTCGTTTACGGTCCGGCTCACTTTTCACGGTGGCCTCGACTTTTTCCTGCAGCGAGGGACCGAAGCGGCAACTGTTGAGCGTCATCTTAAGGAGGCGGCTTCTGTCAAAGACGTGATCGAAGCGTGCGGCGTCCCCCATCCGGAAGTTGATCTCATACTTGTGAACGGCGAGCCGGTAGACTTCTCCTACCGATTGAAAGAGGATGCGGTTGTTGAGGTTTATGGAGTCGAGTCCGGGTTTCCGTGTTTTCAGGAAAATCGACTGCAAATTCCAAATATTCAAAGATTTATCGCTGATGGCCATCTTGGCAAACTGGTCCGCGATTTGAGATTGCTCGGCGCCGATGTCGTTTACGATCCCGCCGCGGAAGATCGACAACTAGTCGATCTTGCCAGGATCGACGATCGCGCCCTTCTTACCCGCGATCGCCGTCTGCTTATGCATGCCAGCGTACGACACGGTTATTATTTGCGCTCGCAGCGTCCCTTCGAACAAACCGTCGAAGTGCTGCGGCGTTTTAATCTGTTCCGGACGATTGCTCCGTTCACACGCTGTCTGCAGTGCAATGCGTTGCTCGAACACGTCGAAAAAAAAGAAATCATCGAACAACTCGAGCCGCTCACGAAAATTTACTACGACCGGTTTCGACGCTGCATTGGATGCGGCCGGATTTACTGGCCGGGATCACATTTTGACAAGCTAGTCGCGCGCGTTGAGGCAATCCGGACAACATTGACGCCGGGCTTTCGGGCGAAGAAGTAAACGTGAAGAAATCGATTTTCAGTTCGGCAGGCGCAATTGTTCTCTTGGCCTGCAGCTCGCTCGCATACGGACCGACCGGTCACGAAATCGTCGGCGGAATTGCCGACAACCGTCTCGCAAACACACCCACAGGCGCGAAGGTCAAGACGCTGATCGACGGGATCACGCTGGAGAAAGCTTCCGTTATTCCCGATGAGATCAAAAGCTGGGACAAAAAGGGCGCCGATGATCTGAATCAGTTTCCCCATTACTCAAATCATCCGAAGATCGACAATCAACTGCGCGACTTCTGGCGAGCCAATCAGCCGACACACGATCCGAATTCGGCCATGCCATCACATCATTGGTTTCACTACACCGACGTTCCGGTGTTCAACGTGCACAAATATTCGGAGGGCAAGACTGGCCGCAGTCAATGGGATGTCGTGCATATGATCAATTACTGCGTCGCCGTTCTAAAGGATCAGACGCCAGAAAACAACCCGCGCAAGATTACAAAACCCGTTGCCATCATTTTGCTGGCGCATTATGTCGGCGATATTCATCAACCGCTCCATGTCGGCGCGGAGTATTTCAATGAAGCCGGCCGCGCGGTCGATCCCGACAGAGGCAAACCCGGCATCGAGGACGAAGGCGGGAACACCATTATTCTGCGGCTGAGAAGCGGGACGACCGAGGAATTGATGCATCGCAGTCTAAAACTGCATGGGTTTTGGGACAACGAAGCGGTCATGGCGAACCTGGGTTCGTTCCCCCTGAACGCGTCCAAAGAAGAGCGACAGGATGAAAACGAGAAGGCGAAGCGCCAATTGATCGAACGGCTTTCCCGCGAACAACCGGCAAACTGGCGATTGCCGCGCGAGGTCGCTTTGGAAAATTACGCCGAAGCATGGGCGGACGAAGTCCTGCCGATCGCGCGTCAGGCGCATGAACGATTAGAATTCAGCAGGGTCCACCCGCAACTTGATCAGGATCGTTACGTCTCGTTCGGAATTGCCCAGGAGAGAATCGTGCCTGGCGGTGTCGTCTACGCCGACTGGGCGGCAAGTATCGTGCGCGAAGAACTGCACAAGGCCGGCTGGCGTCTTGCCGACCTTTTGGAAAAGGTCGTCCAATAAAAGAAAATCGCGCCCGCCGTGGCGGGCGCGATTGAGATCGATAACTCTTCGATCGAAATCTACGACGCGATCAAGCTTCCGTTTTCTTGGCGGACTTGTTGCATTCCGCCTTCAGCGTCGCGTATTGGTCAGCCGAAAGAATTCCCTTCGCCTTTTTCAGGAATTGGGCGCGGCTTTCTTTTGTGCAACCGGCTTTCGTGCATTCAGTTTGCCAAGCTTCAATCTTTGCCTTCTGATCCGCCGTTAAATTGAGACTGGTGAGACTAGCGCAGGACGCTTGATTCGAAGCGTTTTTTGCGCAGCACCCTTTGCCGCCGGCGAAGACCGGTGAGCCAGCGAGCATCGCTACCGCCACTACTGCTGTTCCGAGAATTTTAATCATAGTGAATCGTCAGACATGTGCCAACGATGGAGCGTTCAATTGTTCACACCCTCATTCGGTTGATTTTTTCTCCTCGGCTGCTGATTCGCCGCTCTCCCGAGCCATATGCGCTACGATCGGCAAGAAAATTAAGATGGAAACTTTTCCTGTCAGCGGGTCGCCAAGTAGTAGCGTGACGCCGACCCGGCGTTCACAGTCGACCAAAATAGTATCTTGTCCTAATTTGATTTGGAGAGAGAACGTTCAAACATCTTCAGATGTTGCATCTTAAGATATTTGCTCCGGCTGATAGTCTGGACGCAATACAACAATCTTAAGAGTGTGGTTGCGGCACTAGCTGGTGCAATTGAAAATTGCCGAAAGTGAAAAGGAACGACGCAGTTAAAGAGAGAGTCGTGGCTCGGATTGCAGGCATCAAGCAGTGGCGACAACTGCCGGCTTCAAAGTGGCGAGCGAAAGATTCAGTCTTGCACATACGTTTCGTCACCGGCCCGAAAAACAATGGCGTTTCGTATGCCTACGATACTAATCGAAATATGCTGTCCGCTGATTATGCGGTATGGATCTGTGGGAATCCCAACGACTATTACTTGATTCCAGTAGACATCATCCGTCGCATCCAGGATGACACGAAGTCGTACAAATCTAGCCATCATCCGACGCACCGAGTGATAAGCGTAAACACGCACACCCATAAAGCATCCTTTTCGACAGGTTCCAGTTTGAATTTCAAGCCCTATTTCCGAGCTACCGTTTCAAATTAGGACACTGCCCTTAAGAGCCTTGCGTCAGAGACAGTCGAGCACATTCTGACAATCTAAAGATACGATTTGTGGACGAGATTATGCGCTTAAGTAATTAGACGTGGCGAGAAATCGCCGCGCCGTAATTCAGCGGATAGAATCCGTCAGCCCGACGAAGACGGCAATAGAGGTTTGACTCCTCTCGGTGCTTACAATGCCACGGCACGAGATCGAAGTTTCGCTCATCGCGACGTTACGGCGGCGGTTGCAGTAGGGGGGCAATGATTTCTTCAGCGTGGTTCAACTTGATTATCAGTAAAGAGTCTTCTTTTCCGCCTGATTTAAAGTCCGCAATCTGCGCGCCGGGCTGCCAGCCGAGAAATCGGCCCCATCCGTCCCAAAACGGGTATCGAGCCGCTCGTGGAGCGCCGCATAGCAACGCGTACTGCAAGATAATCTGCATCGCCGTCGTGTTACTCAAAACCGAATCGTAAATGTGCCGTTCCGGAGAACGAAGCAACGGCTTACGCATGCCGACTTGACGAAGCAGTGAGCAAGCAGTGAAAAGCAGGCGCGGATTCGCAACCATTCGTATTGTATTAGTGCTTTGTTCGGTTGACAGCAGAGCAGCCAACTGCGCAGGGTTTGTGGGAAGCCAGTCTTCCTTTTTTGGTTGCTCTTCCCATCCGGATGTCTCAATCGCATCCCAATTGATCGACGAAGGATCGACGAGAAAACCCTCATCGGTCTTCGGTGGAGCAACATCTTCTGGCACGTATCCTTTTTCTGCATGTCCCCGCAAAGCTGGCGGCACAATACTCGGCAATTTCTCGCCACCTTGTGCACGGTCCCGCAGAGACCGACTAAACTCGCTATATTCTTCACGCCGCTGCGTGTTCACTACGGGACCCTCGGCAGAAGTGTAACAGTTTAGTTCGGCACCACTCAAGCGAACCCACGTAGCAAACCACCGGGCGGTTAATTCCGCATCGGCTGGAGTCTTATAGTCGGCCCAACGAAAGGCATAAGAGCAAACGATCATAGCCTGCCTTGACGAGAAAAGATCAGCTGTCGCCCACGAGAGCGCAATTCACAATTCGCCGAATCCTTTTCATGAATACGCAAATATTCGCGATATGCGTTTATTTCTCGTAAAATTCGAGCGCGCCGTTTTTTGCATCGACATGGACGACTTGGCCTTCGCGAACTTTGCCTTCGAGGATGTCGATGCTAAGCGGATTGAGGATTTCTTTTTGGATCGCGCGCTTGAGCGGACGCGCTCCATAAACAGGGTCGTATCCGTGCCGCGCGATCAGTTCCTTGGCTGAATCGGAGAGATCGAGCGTGATCTTTTGTTGCTCGAGCCGCTTCGTCAGGCGACCGAGCTGGATCTCAACAATCTTCTTCAGGTCGTCTTCGCTCAACCGATCGAAAATGACGATCTCATCGACGCGATTGAGAAACTCGGGCCGGAAATGTTGGCGCAGCGCGTCCATGACCAAATGCGCGCGCGCTTCGCGCGACTCTTCCTCGGTAATGAACTGAGAGCCAATGTTCGAGGTCATGATGATGACCGTGTTCTTGAAATCGACCGTCCTCCCCTGCCCGTCCGTGATACGGCCGTCGTCAAGCACCTGAAGCAGCACGTTGAAAACATCCTGATGCGCCTTTTCAATCTCGTCGAAGAGCACAACTGAATATGGCTTTCGCCGAACCGCTTCGGAAAGTTGCCCGCCTTCTTCGTAACCAACGTAACCCGGTGGCGCGCCGATCAATCGCGCGACGGTGTGCCTTTCCATGTATTCGCTCATGTCGATCCGAATCATCGCGTTCTCGTCGTCGAAAAGAAATTCCGCGAGCGCGCGGGATAGTTCGGTTTTGCCGACGCCAGTTGGGCCGAGAAAAATGAATGAACCAATCGGACGATTTGGATCCTGCAAACCGGCACGAGCGCGGCGCACCGCATTTGAGACGGCCTTGATCGCTTCGTCCTGGCCGATGACGCGCTGATGGAGATGCGCTTCGAGCTTGACCAGTTTTTCGCGCTCGCCTTCCTGCAATCGCGAAACCGGAATGTGCGTCCAGCTCGAGACGATCTGGGCAATATCCTCCTCCGTTACCTCTTCGCGGAGCAAGGTTGATTGCCGACCTTTCGACGCTTTCCCCATTTGTTCGGCAAGTCTTCTCTCCAGTTCCGGAATTTTTCCGTACTGAATCTCACTTGCTTTCGCCAGCTCGCCACGACGTTGTGCGCGCTCCAGCTGGGTGCGGCATTGATCGAGTTGCTCTTTCCATTTTCGCTGCTCTTCGAGAACGGCTTTTTCCTTCTGCCACTCGGCCTTTAAGGCCGAGGATTTTTCGCGAAGATCGGCGAGCTCCTTTTCGAGCTTTTTCAGCCGTTCCTTGCTCGCGGCATCCTTTTCTTTTTTGAGTGCCTGGCGCTCCATCTCGTGTTGCATGATTTCGCGCTCGAGCACGTCGATTTCTGTTGGCATGGAATCGAGCTCGATCTTCAAACGCGACGCTGCCTCATCAACCAGATCGATCGCCTTGTCCGGCAGAAAACGGTCGCTGATGTAGCGATGCGATAGCACGGCGGCTGCGACGATCGCCGCATCGGTAATCCGAACACCGTGGTGAACTTCGTAGCGTTCCTTTAATCCGCGCAGAATCGCGATCGTGTCTTCCACGCTCGGCTCGTCCACCATCACCGGTTGGAACCGCCGTTCCAGCGCGGCGTCTTTCTCGATGTACTTACGGTATTCATCCAGTGTGGTCGCCCCGATTGTGCGCAGCTCGCCACGCGCCAGTTGCGGCTTGAGCAGATTGGAAGCATCGACTGACCCCTCGGCCGCGCCCGCGCCGACGATGGTGTGCAGTTCGTCGATAAACAAAACAATTTGGCCTTGCGCGTCTGTCACTTCTTTCAAGAATGCTTTCAGGCGGTCTTCGAATTCACCGCGGAACTTCGCGCCGGCGACCATCGCGCCAATGTCCATCGCGATTATGCATTTATTCTTTAAAGATTCCGGCACGTC
>Ga0137365_10003494_pt1 | contig 12542 bp, 9 predicted proteins | sample SagtaG_9_FD_104799 | JGI IMG/M metagenome (GOLD analysis project Ga0137365, IMG submission 104799) | Vadose zone soil microbial communities from Sagehorn Ranch, Mendocino, California, USA - Sage1_L_40_16 metaG | ecosystem: Environmental > Terrestrial > Soil > Vadose zone | place: USA: California...
ACACGCGCGATCGCAGGCTATGGAGCAGGAGCACGCTTGCGAGAGCAGAAAGAGTGGAGCTGGTCCTCCGACGCTCCCGTCATCGTGCAGGTCGTTGATCAACCCGCCCGGCTCCATCGTCTGATCCCTCTGCTTGAGCAGATGATGCAGGGAGGGCTGATGACGCTGCATGAGACCGACGTCCTCAAATACACACACGCTCGACGGCAGGGCATCTCAGCCAAATTGCCGGTGCGTCAGGTGATGGAAACAGCGGTTACTACCGTTGAGCCTGGGACACCCGTAGCAACGATCGTTGAGCTGCTGTTGCAAGCCTCGTTTCGGGTGTTGCCCGTCGTTGACGAACAGAACCGACTGCGTGGCATCGTGAGTACCGGTGACTTGATCAATGCGGGACTGCTGCCCATACGCCGAGGACTGCTACGTACGGCTCGTGAATTGGATACGCAGACGGCAGAAGCCATCGCCTCCTCGCTGGCAGAGGCTCAGCACAGCTCACGTACCGCCCAGGATATCATGAACCCGCTGGTGCGCACGATAGGGCCTGACCAATCTATCAGAGAGGCAGCCCAGCTTCTGATCGACGCCCACCTGCGCAATCTGCCGGTGGTGGACGCAACAGACAGATTACTCGGGATGGTGACACGTGCGGACCTGCTGCAAGCGATTCGGACTAGCCCGTTGATGAGTGCCCAGGCCAGTAGTGCCACGCAGCCCTTGTCTCGCACCAGCCCCTTGCCTGGGCTTGCGGCCCAGTTGCAACCAGTAACGACCTACCTCAATGCCGACGTGGCAACCGTCGAAGAACAAACGCCCTTTGCCGAGACGATCGATGCCCTGATCAGCTCGCCACTCAAGCGTGTCATTGTCGTCGACAAGCAGCGGCATGTCAAAGGAGTCATCGGCGATGTAGATCTCTTAGCGCGCATGCAAGATGAGGTCCGACCACACCTGCTCACTGCCCTGGCTGACCTGGCGCGTGGGAGATCCACCCATATGCCAACCGGAGCGTTGCGTGCGGCTGCAGGCCGCGCACGTGTGGCCGCCGATGTGATGAATCGGCAGGTCGTGACGATTGCCGAGACGGCCTCGATTCAGGATGCCGTAGATGTGATGATGAGCACGCACCGCAAAGTGCTTCCCGTTGTTGATCGTGAGGGTCGTCTCATCGGAGTGGTAGGACGTTCCGATGTCTTACGAGTACTAGTAGAGGGTGAATCAAGACGATGACCATGAAAGCATTCGTATCCAAACAGGGCAAACGCCTGCGCCTGTTCATAGGAGAAGCAGATGAGTGGCAGGGCAAACCGCTCTCCCAGGTGCTGGTAGAACAGGCGCATCAACACGGAGCCCTGGGAGCCGCGGTACTGCGTGGCATCGAAGGTTTTGGCCCGGCGCACCACCTGTCCACGGACCGTTTACCAGACATTGCTGAAAACCTGCCACTCATCATCGAGATCGTGGACAGTGATGAGCAGATCGAGAGGCTGCTCCCTGTTCTCGATCGACTGATGCAGCGGGGCATGATCACCGTCACTCCTGTAGAAATCATCCTGGGAGGAGAGCGAGAGGAACAATGGTAGGTCTTTCACTGATCCAGCTCGGGCTGATTGGAGTGGCGGGAGCTGGTGGAGCCTTGACACGCTACCTTCTTGGTCGCTTTGTTGCACAGCGAGTGCTCTCACAACTCCCTGTAGGGACCTTCGTCATCAATATCTCAGGGGCGTTTCTGATCGGACTGATTGCGGGACTGGCCGGGCACAAAGTGGTAAGCACCGCATTACAGCTCGTTCTGGCAACAGGCTTTCTGGGAGGCTACACGACCTTCAGCACGATGCACTGGGAAGGGACGCAATTGATCCGTGGTGGAAGCACCTCGCGTGGGCTCCTCTATCTGGGTGGCACATTTGTCCTGGGCGTTCCTGTTGCCGCTTTAGGAATGCTGCTGGGAGGCCGACTCTAATGGCACAGACACTTTCAGCACGGCGAAGGATTCTCGCCGTTATCGGAGGCGGATTTTGTGGAACGATCCTGCGTGTCCTGCTCAGCAATCTTCTCCAGGGTTGGCTGGGGAAAGGATGGCCCTATGATATTCTTAGCATCAACGTGACCGGGGCATTCTTGCTCGCTTTGGTAACCACACTGGCTGACGCCACGATTCTCGTTGGCCCGACACGTCGTCTGTTTCTCAATGTCGGTCTGCTTGGGGCCTACACAACCTTCAGCAGTCTGGCGCTGGGTGATGTGCTACTCATGGCTGGTGGGCGCTGGCTTTTGCTTTCTGCATTGGCGTATCTGGTCCTCAGTGGTTTTGGAGGGATCATGGCAGTTCTTCTGGGTGATCTGCTGGGTCAGTGGTGGGTCAGCAAGGCAAGGCGTCCTTCTCTGCCGAAGACGACGCGCAAACTCACGGGACTGCTCACCCCTTCGCCGCCTGGTGGCACGGTGATGCAAGATCCTGTCGATGTGCAGGATGATGTGCCGCTGCCAGAAGATGAGCAGAATCGTGAGGCAAGACGCCCTCATTAATCAGAGAGAAGAAATTTCTTCCCAGGCGGACAAGGCTCTCAGTTTGACGTTTCCTTCATAGCATCATAGTATTGACTAATGAGACGGTGAGAGAAGATGAACAACAAGAAGGATACCTTATGGCACGACACCTTCCGATCCTCAATGGGACAGCAACTCAGCAGCCAGCTTCGACCAGGTCCAGCCACGTGCGCCTGGGCGTGTGGATCGAATTGGTCACGATCCTGTGGATGACGATTGAAGCCGAAGAACTAGGCCTCCACATTGATCTGAAGGACGCGCACGCCCCGCATATCTAGCCAGTAACGTCCCTTTGTCTGCGCGACGCGGATGAGCACGCTCTCGCAAGAGGGACAGCGGACGATCGTCCCCATGCCATGCATGTAGACAGAAGCCGCACCAATGACATTGGTTGCGCCACAGTCTCCACAGGTGGCCTGGACGAGTGTCATATCAAAAGGAAAGATCGCTTGCAGGGTCCCTGCGGCAGCATTGCCATCCAGTTTGTTCTCCATCATGCTTCTCCTGTTGGTCCGAATCGTTCGGTCTTGATGCGTGCCGGATCGTGTCCCAGCGTGACGAGACTCGCGGCGGCGGTTTCGACGAATGGGGTGGGGCCGCAGATAAACGCCAAGGGGTGTTGACCTGGCGGCCAGGCCACTTCACGCAGCATCTGGGTATCGATGCGGCGCTGATAGCCCGTCCATCCGGGCGGCTGCGCACGGGTCAGCGTCTGTACCACCTCAAGCATGGTACTGCTCCTCTCCAGGCGGTCGAGTTCATCGCGGTAGATTACGTCCTCAAAGGTGCGCGACGAATGGAGCAAACGAGTCGCAATGGTGCTGCCCACGGCTGCCCGGTGGCGCAGCATGGCCATCAGGGGTACGATACCCGACCCCCCGGCCACCAGCAGGAGCGGGCCGCCCATGGACGCTTCCCAGACGAAGTAGCCGCCAATGGGGCCGCGCAGTTCTAGTTTATCACCAACCCGCAGTTCATCGACCAGGTAGGGCGACACTTCCCCGTCATCGAGCCGTTCGATGGTGAGCGTCACACGCGGTGCCTCCTCGGGCGGCGAGGCGATCGAATAGCTGCGCTCGGCCTGATAGCCATCTTCGGCGGTGAGCCGCACATCCACATGCTGACCAGCTCGATGTCCCATCCAGGTAGGGAGAGCTAGCGTGATGCTCCTGGCCTGCGCGGTTTCTGCCTGCGTGGCCACCACCTCACCCAATTGCCAGGTCAGTCGCCCTGGTAGCGTTCTTCTTTCCATGGATCTCCGTGATTGTTGTAGCCAAGCGACTCCCAGAAGCCGGGTTCATCCTGATCGATCAAACGCAGGCCCCGCACCCACTTGGCGCTCTTCCAGAAGTAGAGGTGGGGCACCAGTAATCGTGCCGGGCCGCCATGTTGGGGTACCAGAGGCTGTCCCTCATACGTGTCGACAATCCAGGCCTGACCATTCAGCACCTCTTCCAGGGGCAGGTTGGTGGTATAGCCGCCATCGGAAAAGGCAATCACGTAGCTGGCCGCAGAGGTGACCTGCGCGAGCAGGGTGTCGAGGGAGATGCCTTCCCAGTGCGTGTCAAGTTTGGACCACTTGGTCACGCAGTGGATATCTTTCGTCACTGCCTCGCGCGGCAGGGCATGAAATTCGTCCCAGCTCCAGCGCTTGGGGTGATCGACCTCCCCGACAATGGAAAAATCCCAGTTCGCGAGTGGTGTATGCGGCGTCGGCCCCGCCGAGAGCACGGGAAAGCCGCGCTCGAGATATTGTCCCGGTGGGAGTCTGCCGCTCTCGTCACTCTTCTGGCGACGACTGCGAAACCCTCGTGAGAAGAAACCTTCACTCATGTCTTCACCTCCTGTTCTTTTGTCGCTTTGCTCCTGCTGTTCACCATTCTATCATATGCAGACGTTCAGTCCTCTCAGGCGCAGAGCAAAATGATCTTTACCTTTTCTCCTCATCGCGCACTCTCAGGCCTTGTTTTTCAATTTTCTCGCGCAGTTTGAGGATGCCTTCAATCATGGTATCAAACCTGCCTTCTGTCTACTCTAAAAGCAAGTTTTCATTTAAACCCAATTCTCGCAAAGCTATTCTTGCCTCGTCTATTTTCTGCCTGGAAATGCCTTTCTCAGGTGAAATTTCCATCTGTAGCGTCAATTTTACGCCGCCATCAGTAATGAATCTTGTCAGCACCTTAGAGTAAAAATTCATCCACTTGAGAGGGGGAATCTCGCCGGACCAGGCAAGATGGGAAACAGTTTCGTCTTGAACGCTCTCTACGACCGGTGCTTGCGTTGACACGGCTGCTGCCCGGGTTGAAGTAGTCTCCCCCACCATTCCAACGTAAGGGCCAGCATCTTCTCTAATAGCAGCCGTCTTTCCATTCGCTTCATCCTGCAATTCAGTCGCCACTTCCACAAGATCCGCTACCACCCTGGCTGCAAGATATTTTTCCGCTGTCTCCCTGGTGATGATAAACATGTCATCTGAGAACTCAATATCACCTGGCCGTACCTCTGTAGTATAGAGCATTGGTTCATATGTATCGCCGTTTTTGCCAACGTAAGCAATCTGGCCATTGGTCACACCTTGAGCAATGGTGGCACGCAATGAGTCAGGATTGAGCAGGCGCGGAAATTTTGGCGAGGCAAACACGGCCTCGCGTACCGCTTTGATACTCCACTCATTCAATGCAGGCCAGTTGCGTAAGAGATAATTCACGCTAATGGACTCGACTATCTCGCTGGTCTGCCTTAACTCGCGCACAATGAATTCGACGAGCGTATTGGCCGCACTGGAATGGACCAGGCCAAGATCGATTGGACGCAATTCATTGTTCTTATTGAGAAGGATCAGGTAGTGATAGGAGCGCCAGACGGCTTCCTTCATGTCCCGTTCAGCTCTTCTCTTCGCCTCTAGAAGTGGTTTGCGTTGTGTATCATCGAGGTCCATATGTTCATCATCTTCGATGGCTTGTAAGGCCAGCAATTTGCGAGTTTCGGCATAGAGGGTCGCAACGTTGTTCCCATCTGCCACACACCAGATCAGCGCGTTTTTAAAGGTGCGATAGGACTCGCCATGCTGGTTGGTCAGGGTTTTTATCTGTTTGAGCACCTCGGGCTTCTGGTATGCGTGCTCTGGAGCGACGACAACCAATGTGACCAGTGGACGGTTGGGGATATCCGTGCTGCCGGTCGGGAAGTATTTACGATCCAGACCCAAAACCGGGCCTTTTGCGAAAATCGCCTCGACTTCTTCGTGCACACGCTCTTCGACTGTTTGTAGGGGGATGCTTGCACGTCGGTCCGCCAGCAGTTTATTTAAGTTTGGCCGCAGGCTAAAGCTATACTTCTGGCCCTGTGCCAGCAGATAGTAGCAAGCGTCAATCAATCTTTCCAGGGAATGCTCAATTTCACCGATATCCAGATCAGGTTCGCAGACTGCCAGACGTATTTCAGGCAGTGATGCACGGGCATCTGTTTGCCCACCGTTCGACTCAAAGAAGATCGCGGCGGCTATTTTGCGATGCAAGCGCTTTTTCTTGACATCCTCTTCCGCTTGCCGATCCAGGTAGTCTGCATGAGCATCTGATCTTCCACAGATATCGGTCGTAATTACTGCTTCCAGGCGATCCTCATGCAATTGCTGATTTACGAGTGCACCACGGAATGACAAGTTTTCCAACGGAGCTGTACCCAGGCCAATGAGCAGATCTTGATGGGCTTGCTTATAACCGTCGGTGAACGCTTCTGCAACCCATTGAGCGAGCAGTCGCAAGATACCGCGCGTCTGCTGAAACTGTGGCAGAGAACACCACTTCCTCTGGAAGAGCGAGATCACCGCCGGGTGAAATGGATAGGTGGTTTCGAATTCCTGCTGAGCATTATCAAATGGGAACTCTGGGGAGAGCGAATTGCGATATTGCGTGACCCAGTGCGCATAGGCTTTGCACACCGCTTTCTCTTCTGCATTGAGAAGCATAGTGCCATCCTGGCTGATTGCAGCACGATCCCACTCAAAAAGGCGGCGGCGAATAATCTCTGAAACCTCAGTTTCAGAGGCGATGGCAACGGGCTTGCTGACGCGACCAAGCAACTTGGTAAAGCGCTGGTAGTCACTCTCGTCTTCGGGAGTCATCTCATTCTCCGCTTTAGGCAGCGAGACAACCAGTACCATCTGTTCCTGACCACGTACAGCCTCTGAAAGGCTTTGTATGAAGTTGTAGAGCTGGTCCGCTAAACCATATTTTCGGTTGCGACTCATATAGTTAATCAGCTCATCCATCAGAATGAGGCAGGGTTGACCTGCCGGAAAAAGCTCGCGGATGACATCTCCCGCTGGTGGAATAAGCTGACGCTCATGCTCAGCCAGCAAGTTGAGGCCAGCTTCACCCCGCAGTTGATAGGCCAGCTCACCCCAGGGCGTTTTTCTGATTGGCGTACCATCGTTGCCACCACGCCCGTTGAGTGAGTCAAACTCTGTACCAACGAAGACAGCAGTGGCAGCCTGGGGGATTGTCGCCAATCCCGCCGTCTTGAGCAGACGGTCTACGCCAAACCATTGCGCCGCTTCTGGGCCATGCGTGGCAAGGTGATAGAGCAGTGTCAGGGCGTGCGTCTTTCCGCCACCAAACTGGGTCGTCAGATTGAAGACCGCGTTGGCGCCATGAACTTTGCCGGAAAGACGGCTGATGACTTCAGCGGCAAGCTGGGTCAGATTTTTTGTCAGGTAAGTGCGCTCAAAGAACTGCCGGGGGTCCTGATAATCATCGGGGGCACGTTTATCGCGTACCATATCCAGATGGACGGCAAACTCGGCAGCATCAAGTGGTTTGTAATCACGTAAATCTTTGCGTGGATCGATAAGCTTATGCCACGGTTTCAAGCTCATATGCCTTCCTTCCATCTATAACTTTTAGATATGCCTATAAATCAGGTTAGAGTCCCAGGCTCTTTTTCTGGTTTTGCACGCCATCAACCCAACGCCGTTCATCACTATGACGAGGATAGAGCGAAGAGAGCGCTACGGCCAACTTCCAGAAGCGTTGGTCGATGCCTGCGCCCTCTTCTTTTAAGAAATGCCTGAGTGCATCGGTACGCCCGGCTGCGTAGAGCAACATGGCTTGATGTACACGGTCCAGGATCGTTGATCCCAGATTAAATTCTGGCATATCGCCCATTCCACCCATCATATCAACCTCTTCAGCCAGTTCTTGTAAAGAGAAGAGGGACTGTTGTTGAATTTTCGCCTTTTTGCGTGGCTTTGACAGCGATAGATCATCGGCCCCTTTCTGAAAGAGAAAGCGTGCACGTTCCTGGAGCGGACGTAGACGCGCCGTGCTCCCTTTTATTTCTACCAGCGTGCTCACCTTATCCAGATGAGCGCCCAATCCCTGCGCAATCTTACGAGCAGTATCAAACTCCAACACATACCCATTGATGCCTGGCTTTGGAGCGGTATCCTCCTCCTCTTCCTCCTCTCCCTCCTCTGCCACATAATCTGCACCTGCCTCTTTTACCCCCGCATGTTTGCCATTGGCTTGCTGCCGGGTTTGCTCATTGCCATTGCCATTTTTCTCACTACCTGCTGAGAGTGTCCAGAGCCACATGGCGGTAAGGCGAGCATCAGGCTCGAAGCTACTGGTATCAGCCCCCTGGAAGATCGTATTCAGGGCTTCCCTGGAGACGGCGGCCCACACATGCTCCAGATATTCTTTGAGCGTCACGCGTTCGCCGTCGGCACGCTCTACATATGAGTAGCGTGAGAAGATTTCCAATGCTGGCCCCAGACAGGAGAAAATAGCATCTGCGCCAACGATCCCCTCTGCTGCCAGGCGAGGCATCCATTCCTTCATACGCCTGGGCAATTCCTGCAAGATATCGCGCCAGTCGCCAACATCGTCAGTCCGTAGTGACCCATCGGGATTCTTGCGGGGACGGCAGACAAGGTGAATGGAGGAGGCGAGGGCAGCGGAGTCCATCGCACGTAGCCTTGTACCCATTTCGGTATCAATAGGCCAGGAGCCTGTGATGGTCCAGCCGGCATCGTTCATGGCTTGTAGTTGTGCCTCCCAACCAGCGGTGGATTTGTGCGCAAATACAACCAGACAAATACCTTCTGGCACTAATATTCTGCACCCCTCGGCCATTGCCTGACCCATCATGTGCTCAAAATAAGCTTTGTCATGGCCTTTAACCTCATCCACAACACATTCATCATCTTTTGGTGTAAGTTCTGTCTTAAATAAATCAGGATATTTATCTCCTACTGTACGTTTGAGCCAGACGTAGAAGAAATCCGAGAGATCTGCATAGGGTATGGCGTCATAGTATGGTGGGTCCGTTGCAAAAACATGTGATGAGTTATCGGGTAAAGTGAGAGTTATAGCTGAAGCACTTTCAGCTCTCCCGGTAACTGCTGAATAAGACGCATTTTGCAATGCGGTTATGACACAATCTACAGCATGCGACCAGTCCCCTACAGAATCTCCGAACGGTTGCGCTTCTGAAAAATCCCACACTATGGGCAATTTCGGACTTGTAAACAGATGTTGAATCTTCTGTCCAGTAGGATTCCAGGCACAAGCTGAATTCAAATGATCTGCTTCTCTATCTACAGCAAAGCTCAAGCATGTTTGAACAGCTATTGCTAAATTTTCAGCATATTCACTTGAGAGTTTCTTTCCTACTTCTTGTACCAGCTTAGTAAAAACTGTCATTGCTAGTGCTTGGCGAGAATTAAAAAACTCCTCAAATCGATCTATACCATAATTACGCTGTGAGAAAGCTCGTCCTGATCCACTTCCTCCCCCTTGTGGAGTTGGTTCATTAGGAACTAAGCTTAACACTCCTTGATACATACTGTTACGTTTTTGCAATTCAGTATCAGCCCTATAGATAGCCTCTGTATCTTCATATGTAGGCAAACGATAAAATCTTCCTTGCTCGTCTTTCCGTGTTGTAACGATAGCAAAAAGACGGGCGTTAGCTGTACCTCCATGCTGCTGCTTCAGTTGACGCCGAACAGAGGCAATTGGTGTAGCGTAACCACATACTGGACATTTTGCCGAACCTCGGCGAATTGTACCATCTCCGACATCATTGATCTTAGCATCTTCAACAATCTCGAAGTCTACATGCTTGTTTTCTAGATTGGGAATCATACGTAGAGCTACAGACTTACTATTTTTTTTTGCCAACCAGAGAGAACGCATCAGGGGCACTTCCGCTCCGCAACCTGGTCCCTCACAGGTAATTGTTCGTGCCCAGAGATAGGCAATCGGTGTATCCCCACTGGGATCTTTAGGATAGAAATCAACGAGTTCCTGTTCGGCCTGCTCTTTGATCCAATTTCCCCATGTTTGCACTTCATCTATCAGCCTTTGTCCATATCTAGGCATATATTCTAAGACAACTTTGTTGAGTAGTACAGCTACAGGATTGAGATCTGAAGCAAAAGCGTCAGCACCGACACGCTGTGCTTCTACGGGAATTGCTCCTCCTCCTGCGAAAGAATCAACTACAATTGGGGGTGTGCCAGGAGTTCCATCAAGGCTCTCGTGAGCTGCTTGCGTAAGCGCACGCGCTGTTTCTAAAAAAGTTGGATTAGCTGAAGCATCTGAGTTGGCAAAGTCAGCAATAAAGTTGAGCAATTTATAGCGCATCGCTGGACTAGATTGCCAATCAGGCTTGAGTGTAGAAGGAGTTACAAGTTGCCAATCTTTTAAATGGCTGCCACAAAGTTCCGCCACAATATGATCAGTGCGTATCTTCTCTGCGAACTTACAAAGGATGCTGGCTACAGCAATGCGAAAGGCCGGAGGACAGTTCTCATCAGCCGGGTCGGGCCAGAGCGCAGCACAGAGGACTGCCCGGCAAGCTGCCAGAGGCCGACGTGCCCACCAGACGTGCAACATTGATATCGGTCCACTGCTCTTTTCGCGGCGGGCATGCTCTGAAATAAGCTTGATTGGCAGATCAACTTCTATGAGACGCTTCGGGTAATTCATAGTAACCTTCTACATGAATATGTATATACAGATATAACGCAGCAACGAGATGAAGCAACAATCTTTGTAAAAAAGGGATTGCTCTTCAATACGAGCGTATGACCTTTAAACATCGTCATCTCGTGCAAATTGCAGAATGCTTTCCGGGTTCACCAGATAGTGCTCAATGCGTACACGCGGAACCCAATCCATGCGCGTCGGGTCATTGACAGGATGGAGTTCAGGCAGTGTAGCACAATTGTACACTACATAAAGCCAATAGTCACCCTTGAGACGATCGGCTGTCTTATACTCATTATCCGTCAGAGCTACCTCTCCAACACTCGCACGGCCTTTGACCTCAATAAAACGCACTTTCTGGCCCAGGAGATCTGGCGAACGAGAGATCAGATCAAAACCACGGTTCTCGCTCTCGACGCTCTCTACTTGCCAACCTCGGCTCCTCTCATACCTGATAGCTTCTTCTATGGCCCGCTGTTCTATTCTTTCATCGCGCACCATTGAGATGAAAGCGGGAGTATTGCGTTCTGGGTGAGGCAAGACCCATGCCTGTCCATAATGCCTCGTATCGTCTACCGTACAATGCCGTTCTTGTTGCAACTCAATCAAACGTTGTTCTAGACGTGTATTGAGCGTCATAACATGATCATCAAGCTGTTTAATGCGTCCATCCAGACCTGACTCTTTCGACCCGGCATCTTTCTGATCATATAAACTAATCAATTTTTGATTTTCACGGTTGATAATTGCTTCCAGGCTGATTCTGACATGGCGTTCGATAGTTGCGCTCTCTTTTTGGCGTTGGGTACTGATCTCTGTCTGAAACTTTTCCAGCGCCTTCTCCCAGAGGACCTGCATAAGCTGATCTCTCGCAGGCAGTGCCGTATCATCAGGAAGTTCTACATCCCCTGTCGCTGGTACAAGATCAAGGAATATTGTTGGTTGACGAATACTTATAGAACCATCAAGGTCGGTTTGCACGACGAAGAGACGACGATGCAAAACATTCCCTCGTCCATCGTGAATCGCTGCTGAGAATACATCCAGGCGATACGGCTGCTCGCTGTAGATATCAAAGAAAACAGCTCCTCGCTGTAGCTGTTGCTCCGTCTGCCGCCAGGTCTCTTCGCGTACACACTCGAACAAAGGATGTCCAGGAGTGACCCATTCAAACGCAGGATCTTGTTCCAGGAGCTTCTTATCGAAGATGATTTGTTTATACTCCCGTCCCAACTTGCCGAAGCGTGGCTCCAGTTGCTCGCCGAGAGGCCAGAGATTGCGTGGAGTACGGCCAACACGGTAGACATGAGGTTGCCGAGCAGAATAGATCAGGGTACTGCCAGGAGCTCGCGGAACATATTGTTGCCGCGTAACCTCTTTCGGCTGTATGCCAATCAGGGGAGCTGCCTGTAGAAAGAAATCTTCAACCACTTCTGGCACCAGGCGACGCTCTTTTGCTTCTGCGGACTTCCCCACAAGGGCTGCGAAGTTTAACTCGCGTCTGGCGAGACCTTCTAGCGCGGAATAGGCAATCTTGCGAAAACGCTCGACATCTACTTCCTCGACGATACGCCGTTTGATGCTGTCTTCGGTCTGGTTACTGGCATACATCTCACGAATCAGCTTTTCAAGCAGGTTGGTAGGAAAGACATCTCCCAGCACATTAAAGACTTGCCCTGTACGATGTGGGTCTAGCTCGCCTTCAATGATCGCAATGCGCTCAAAAAGCTTCTGCAGTACCCGCCCCTCACGCGTATTGGTGGAAACAAAATTGAGGACGAGACAATCTTTCTCCTGTCCATAGCGATGGATACGCCCCATACGTTGCTCAAGTCGTACCGGATTCCAGGGAATGTCATAATTAATCATAAGCCAGCAGCATTGCAAGTTGATTCCTTCGCCCGCAGCTTCGGTTGCCACCATAACCTGACACTCTTGCCAGAACTCATGCTCAGCATAAATACGCGTGTTGGGTGTATCGCGATCTCCGATCTTCAT
>Ga0137365_10003497_pt1 | contig 12535 bp, 8 predicted proteins | sample SagtaG_9_FD_104799 | JGI IMG/M metagenome (GOLD analysis project Ga0137365, IMG submission 104799) | Vadose zone soil microbial communities from Sagehorn Ranch, Mendocino, California, USA - Sage1_L_40_16 metaG | ecosystem: Environmental > Terrestrial > Soil > Vadose zone | place: USA: California...
CGTTCCAATGCCGATAAAAAAGGCGCGAAAAGATTTTCGCTTTCACTTTGCTTTTCTTCAGGTCTTCATCGCGCTGCTTGTTGCAACCATCGTCTTTGCAATCCAGATAAACTGCCGAAACGAACACGATGTTTTTTCCATCCGGCGACCAAATTGCGCCGTCGGCTCCGGTTGAAATGTTGGTGACCTGATGCGGCTTGCCGACTAACGAACCGCCGTTCGAATCGAAATCACACATCCAGATTTGCGTCGGATCGGTCGCTTTCGAAGTCCAGATCAAGCGCTTTCCATCGGGCGAAAACCGCGGCCGCTCCTCGTGATTCGGAGTTGGATTCAATCGCCGCGATTCACCGCCGCTCGCCGGCACGACCCACAAATGCGAAACCTTGGTGTTCGCCGCGAGATCGACATCTTGGCAATCGAACACGACCCATTTGCCATCCGGCGACGGAACCGGCGCACCGACGCGCTTGAGTTTCATCATGTCTTCGAAGGTGAATGGATGCTTTTGCGGCGGCTGTGACTGACCCAGGAGTGAGCTGGCGAGAAGAAAAGTAATGGCGGCAAACGTCTTCATCTGTGTAGGTTCATTTTGTCATTCCGAGCGGAGTCGAGAAATCTCTGACTATTCGGAAATAGCAAGAGATCTCTCCACTTCGGTCGAGATGACATTAGATTAACCTTATGGCTCAAGTAACAATCGAAACAATCAAGAACGGTCCCTACATCGTGACCGGAGAAGTCGAGTTGATCGACGCCGACGGAAACAAGTATCCCGTAGAAAAACGAATGGCCCTCTGCCGCTGCGGGGCATCCACCGAGAAGCCGTTTTGCGACGGTACCCATTCGAAGATCGGCTTCCAAGCCGCCGAGAAAGCAGTGCCGGAATCGAAAGAATAGCCGTTGTCATTCCGAGCGAAGTCGAGGAATCTCTCGCATGAAATTTAGAGTTGCGCTCGTACTCGCGTTCTCACTGTTCACAGCGGCGCTGCGCGCGGAAAAAATTTCGCTGGTCGGCGGAACAGTGATCAACCCCGCCGACGGCAAGGTGTTGCCGAATGCAACTGTGGTAATAGACGGCGGCAAGATCGAACGCGTCGCGATGGGCAAGCAGGACGCGGCGACCCTCGGAAAGCAGATCGATTGCACCGGCAAATTCATTTTGCCGGGCTACATCGACACGCATGTTCACTTCTTCCAATCCGGCGATCTGTTCACGCGACCGGACGGCACCGATCTGAACAGTGTTCGCCCGTACAAGGACGAAGTCGCGTGGGTAAAGAGTCACGTGAATGATGTGTTCGTGCGCTACCTGCGAAGTGGAATCACAAGTGTCGTCGACGTTGGCGGACCATTTTGGAATTTCGAGGTCCGCAAAACCGCGAATCAGACGGCGAAAGCGCCGCGCGTGGCGGTGGCCGGTCCGCTGATATCGAGTGTCTCGCGCGAAAAACTTGATCTCGGCGATCCGCCGATCGTCAAGATCGACACGCCCGATCAGGCACGAGAGTTCGTGAGGAAACTGGCCGAACAAAACCCCGATCTGGTCAAGATTTGGTACATCGTCGACAAAGACCACCCGGTCGAAAGCTTCCGACCAATCGTGCGCGCGACAATTGAAGAGAGTCACGCGCACAAGATCCGCGTCGCAGTGCACGCGACCGAATTGGAAACGGCACGCGCAGCAGTCCAAGAAGGCGCCGATGTCCTTGTCCATAGTGTGACCGACAATCCAGTCGATGACGCGTTCGTAAAGCTGCTGAAAGATCGGAACACGATTTTGTGTCCGACGCTCGTTGTGTTCGAGCGTTACGGTAGAACGTTTTCGCATCAGTTGAACCTCACGCCCGAGGAAAAAGCGTGGGGCAATCCGGAAGTGGTCGCATCGCTCGACGTCACCAAGATTCCGCAGGAGAAATTGCCGGAGCGCATCAAGAACGCGTTAGCCAAACCGGATGAGACGTTGGATCGAATCAAGAAAACCTATGAGGTCGCGCTGCCGAACTTGAAAAAACTGGAAGATGCCGGCGTCACGATTGCCGCAGGAACGGACGCGGGAAACATCGGCACAATTCATGGCCCTGCGCTTTTCCGCGAATTTCAGTTGATGAAAGAAGCCGGCCTGACGCCGATGCAGATTCTCCAATGCACCACGGCCAATGCCGCGAAACTCTTTGGCGGTGATACCGGTGCGCATATCGGCAAGGTGGAAAAGGGCTATTTTGCCGATCTCGTCATTCTCAACTCGAACCCGGTGGACGACATCGCGCACGCTTCCGACATCGATGCGGTGGTCAAGAATGGTGTGGTTTATAAGGCCGATTCCATTCTGCATTGATGGCCAGACGTTGATGAAGTACGCGTCGATTGCCTTCGTTCTGTCACTGCTGCTTTCGCCCTCAAGAGCGGAAGTCACCCCCGCGTCGCCGCCGGCCACCGCGACAAGCGTCAACGAGATCGCGGAAGGTTACGTGAAACTGGTCCTCGCGATCGGGCACCATGATCCCGACTACGTCGATGCTTATTACGGACCGCAGGAATGGAAGAAACCAGAAAAGAAGCCGCTCGATGAGATCGCGCGCGAGGCGACACGGTTACGCGAGCAACTGGCGAAGATTTCCGAGCCGGCGGACGAGTTGGAGCGGTTGCGACGCAGCTATTTAACAAAGCAACTGTCCGCGCTCGAAGCACGAGTGCGCATCTTAAAAGGCGAACATTTGAAGTTCGACGAAGAATCGCAGGCCCTTTATGACGCCGTTGCGCCTACGTTTCCGGAAGCGCATTTCCAGCAAATCCTCGCCAGGCTGGAGCCAAAACTTCCGGGCGAGGGACCGCTGTTGCAACGGTACGAGAATTGGCGGCGCGCGTTTGTGATTCCCAAGGACAAGCTGGACACCGTGTTTCAGCTTGCGATCAAGGCGTGTCGCGAACGGACGCTCGCGCACATCAAGCTGCCGCCTGACGAGAATTTCAGCGTGGAATACGTCACGAACAAACCGTGGGGCGGCTACAACTGGTACAAGGGAAATTACCGCAGTGTCATCCAAGTGAATACCGATCTGCCCGTCTATATCGATCGCGCGATTGATCTAGCTGCACATGAAGGTTACCCGGGCCATCACGTTTACAACGCGTTGCTTGAGAAGAATCTTGTCCGCGACCGCGGATGGGTTGAGTTCTCGGTTTATGCGCTCTTCTCGCCCCAATCACTCATTGCCGAAGGCACCGCGAACTTCGGCAGGGAAGTCGTTTTTACGAAACCGGAGAGGTTAGCATTCGAAAAAGAAGTGCTCTGGCCGGCCGCCGGAATCGACCCGTCACGCGTGGTGGAATTTTACGAGGTCCAGGACTTGGTGAAGAAACTGGGATACGCCACAAATGAAGCAGCTCGGCGTTATCTTAGTGGCGACATCAACGCAGCCGCTGCTGCGGCTTGGTTGCAAAAGTACGCGCTCATGGATGAGAAGCGCGCGAAACAAGCTACGAAATTTATCGAAAAGTACCGCAGCTACGTCATCAACTACAACCTCGGCGAAGACATGGTGCGCAGTTACATCGAGAAACGTGGCGGCACGGAAAACCAGCCCGAGCAGCGCTGGCGCGAGTTTGAAGAGTTGCTCGCGTCACCGCGACTACCGGGCGACATACGCTCGGATTAACAAAAATCCAGGCGGTTGCAGCAGGTACGGCTGCCTCTACATTTACCATGTCGTGCCTTCACTACTGCTGGCATCAAGTTCACCCAGGCGCGCCGCCTTGCTTTCCGAAGGTGGATTCGAATTTGAGATCGCATCGCCGCGCGTTGCAGAAAAGTTCAGTACAACCCTTACGCTGCGCGAGCTCACGTTATGGAACGCCATTCGAAAAGGAATGGCCATTGCGCAGACGCGTCCGGATGCAGTTGTGCTCGCGGCCGACACGCTGGTTGCACTGGATAACCGAATCATTGGTAAACCCTCGGATTTGAGTGAGGCCGCCGGGATGCTTCAGCGCCTGAGCGGACGAACTCACGAAGTTTGTTCTGCCGTTGCAATTTACCTGCAGACATCTGGCAGATCGGCGGTTTTTCATGAAAGCTCGCGCGTTCATTTTCACTCGCTGAGCAATTCGACCATCGAGAACTATCTCGCGAAAGTGGGCCCGCTCGACAAGGCCGGCGCTTATGCCGCGCAGGGAAGCGGCGCCGGAATCATCGCAAAAATCGAAGGCTCATTCACGAACGTCGTTGGTCTGCCAATGGAAAAGACGGTCGCCGAACTGGCCAAATTCGGTATCCGGCCGAAGTCGATCTGACGAATTGAGTTAACCGGCAACCCTAGATCAGGTGTTCGCGATTATCGGACCGGAGTCGGATCGTTTTTGTTTGCAAATTGTGCCGGGCTCGAACGAAACGCACGGTCTTGCTTTTGGCGCGCATCAGGATCGAATGCGTGACGGCCGTGACGCCACCGTGAGCGCGCACGCCGCGCAACAACGCGCTGTCGCTGATCCCGGTCGCGCAGAAAAGGATGTTCTGGCCGTTCGCCAGATCATCAGCTGAAAAGACGCGGTCCAGATCTTTCTTGTAACCTCCGTCGATGAGGCTTTTTCGTTCCTTTTCATCGCGCGGCCACATCTTGCATTGCATGTCGCCGCCGAGACACTTGATGCCCGCTGCTGCGAGCACTGCTTCGGGCGAGCCGCCGATGCCCATGTAAAGATCGACATCGGACTCGGGCAGGGACGGCGCGATGGCGGCAGCGATGTCGCCGTCGCCGATCATGCGCAACGACGCCCCTGCCGCACGAATTTGTTCGACGATTTCCTTATGCCGCGGTCGGTCGAGCATCATCACAGCTACATCCTGGACGCGTTTGTCCACCGCGTGCGCGACGATTGCTAGCATCTCTGCGATTGGCATTTCAAGGTGAAGTGAGTCGCCGCGTTTCTTCATGTAATCGATGACGCGCGGCCCGTAAGCCAGTTTCGACATGTAAAAGGACGGCACATCCCGCAGCGCGACTTTCACGCCTTTCTCCGGACTCGCTGCCGCGATGCAACTGATCGAGTTTGGCGCGCCTTTGGAGATGTTGGTGGTCCCGTCGATTGGATCGATGGCGATATGAAACTCCGGCGAACCGGGAACCCATGTCCCGAGTTGTTCGCCTTTGAAAATACCGGGCGCTTCGTCCTTGATTCCTTCGCCAATAACTACTTCGCCGCAGATATTCATCAGATCGAACATCCCGCGCATGGCATCGCAGGCTGCCGCGTCTGCCGCTTCCTTGTCACCGCGCCCGAGCCAGCGGAGTGAATTCAGGGCAGCAGCTTCCGTCGCGCGGACAAAGTCCAACTCGATGATTCGCTCGATGTCCTGATAATCTCGTTTGGGCAATCGCAGGGCCACGGGGCGTTAATTTTCACGCAGGTCGCGCGCGATGACAAGAGATCAACGAGGGCTGGCTTTCCATCTTTGATCTTCACATCACCGGCTGCTGAGGGTTTCTTCCTTTGGCGAAGCGGCTACCCGAGGAAAACCATCTTCAAGAACGAGTGGGATCAGACGGGCAGATGAAGCTTGCGCCTTTTCGTTTAAACCGATTTCAAGTAATGCGCCGCGATTCCACGACTCGACCGTGGGAGCGCCGTCGAAAACGAGATTACCCAGCGAATACGCAATTGGGCAGCCATGATAAACGTCGAGCGCTTGAACGCAGTGCGGATGCGAGCCAACCACGAGATCCACTCCATGGTCGATCAGCCAGCGAGCGAGCTCGCGTTGTTCATCCGTGATCTTTTCACTGTTTTCAACTCCCCAATGAACCAGGCAAACCACCAAATTTGCGCGCAATCGAGCATTGGCGATCGCGGCATTGAGGCCAAGACGATTTGATGCCGTGGCGATTTGAGAGCCTGCAGCAGACTCAACGTCGCTGATCGCCAGGAGAGCGATTTTTTTCCCTTTGAGCACGGAGAAGAAACTCGGCGTGTAAGCGTTGCTGTCGGTTTTTCCAATTCCGATTGGCTGGACTTGCTCCCGGAACAAACGCGCGGCGCAGTCGTTCAAGGCCGCGGTCCCAAAATCGAGAGTGTGATTATTTGCCAGTCCCATCGCGCGGAATCCGGCGCGGCTGAGCAATTGCGCGGAGCGCTCCGGGGCGCGGAATGCGTACCGGCGTGAAGAGTTGCCTAGATTCGAGATCGTGCATTCCAAGTTTGCTGCGGCGAGCGATGCGCCGCGTATCAATGGTGCGACGTCAGCAAACGGATCTGCTCCATTTTCAATCTTGGCTGCGCAACTGCGGCCCAGCATCACGTCGCCGCCAAAAACAAGGGTCGCCGACGGCTTTTCTGGCGGCACGCGAAAGAAATCGAAGCGATTTTTTCTCCGATCTTTCAGGAGTTTCCCGAGCGTTAAGATTTCGGGAGCGCCCCCGAGTTGGTGTGCGACAAGGTCGTTTTCATCGAGAATTCCGACCGGCTCTCGATCTTCCATGACTGCCGCAACATGCGTCCCGAGATGCACGATTGTGCCGCGCTGCAAATCCTCCGCGGTTATTTTTGCTGTGCCAGGCGTCGCTGATCGCGCGACAAGATCAAGGTCGTCGCGCAGGCGTTTTGGATCGGACCACGGGACGCGCTGACCCTGCCGGCGTAAGGCGTAAGCAACGAAGTTCGCGCAATCAGCCCCGAGATTCGTCTCCGGCCCCGTATCCAAATTTTCCGACAATTCGCCGCTGCCGAAAAGGTACGGCAGACCGAACTGCTCACTGATCGCGGCGCGGAAACCGCTGCCGATAAATCTCCGCAATTCCAGAACAGGGGTTTCGCGAATTTTTCCATCAACAACAACGCGGGCTCGCAAACGCAACGAGCCGCAGCGCCACTCGGGATCAAAGAAATTGTCCAGCTTGCTCATCGGCAGCGCACAATCGTAATGACCAATTGAGACTTCATACCATGCGGGACGTGGCGCCGCGTTTACGACGAAGCCAACCTGATCGGTCGACAAGTCGGTGATGTTACAGCGCAAATATTTCGGAGTTAGCGCGAACCATTCGACTTTTTCCGGCTTCGTAGTCCAAGGCTCGGTGATCAGTTCGATCTCGGTCGGCTCGCTCGCAGGAATGCGCCAGACGTTGTCAGTGGAAACCTGACGGTCCTTAATTTGGAGGTGCGATCGTGGGGCTTCGTCATTCCAAGTGCGCAAAAGTTGCTGCCAGCGAGCGGTGTCATGTCGCACGAGGATGCGTTGATGCTCTGACAAAATTCGCGCGCGAACGTCCTGCGGCGCCTGCGTCAGATCGAATGCCGGCACTTTCTCGCCTTTCACCATCAATTTCTTCGCGAGGTTTGAGTGATCGTTGGCGACGGTTAGGAACGGCTCGAAGTCGATTTGCGTAGTCGGCAATGAGAGCGCGGCAGTCAACGCCAGTTTGAGCAGCCGGTTCGCTTCGTCCTCGTTTCTTAAATATGGACGCGAAATGGCAAACGTGATGGCGCGAAGGTTTCGCTGTCCGATCACGAAATCCCAGATGCGGGAAAACGCTGTTTCTTGTTCTGCGGCTGAAACGCCGGCGAAATAGTCGAGATCCATTGTGACAATCAATGGTTCGTTTGGATTGAGCTGCTTCTGAAGCCTATCGAAATCGGAAACAACGTACGATTCGCGCAGCGATCCCGATTTCCGCGGCGCTGCTTCGATGTGACCGTCGAGTAACGCTGTTGCTTGTTGCGCGCGCTTGCGGATATCGGATGTCGAGAGTTTCTCAGCCGGTACCCAAATTACTTTCGCGATCGGCGCCGGCATGAGCGGCTCAATCCAGTTGAAGCATTGAACAGCGCCTGTGCGGCGCCAGCGATCGAGTAGAGCCTGTCGTTCCTGCGGGGATGCGACGTTTCGCAGCGCGTCGCGAATTTTATCGGAATCAAAAATGCCGGAAGCATCGCTGTGCGCATCGAAAAGGATGAAGGTGCACGGCTGATCGAGATCCACATTTTGGGCCAGCCAATAAAACGTCCCAGCGTGATTATCTTCGATGTAAATCGGCAGGACCTTTGCTGTTGCGCTGGCGGCGATCAGCAGCGCCACCGTGCAAAGCATCGCCGCTCGGCGGTTCATCGCGCTCCCTGAACTTCGGGTTTTTTAGTGAGCGGCGCTCGCAATTCAACGAGCGAGATGCAGGTGTCGCGAAATTGCGTGCCGCGATACACGCCTTTGATTACGAGCTTAATCTTGTTGACCGGCTTGGTGTAGTCCCGCACACGGATGAGGTAGGGCCTTTCGAAGTGCTCATCGGGAATGCTCTCCGTAAACGTGTGCTCGTCGTTTAGCGTGATTTCGAGCGCCGCGACGCGATTGTTTTTCAACCACGGTTCCTTGTCATCGTAATCGTAATATCCAGGCTGGATCAGGATGCCATAGAGTGGAAGCGGACGTTTCACGTTGAGCGTTATGCTCTCGCCGATCCCATCGCCCTCGACTCCTTCGGCCCAGGGCGATTGAACCTCTCGGGTTGGATCGCCCATTATGTTAACGACGTCGTAATTGTGTTTGCCCTGCGCTGCCAGCGTCGAGCTTGCCGTGGCATCGTAATCGGTGTGATCGAGAAAGTATTGATGCTCCCTGAGAATATATGAACCATGGTGGCTACGGTCTTCTTCGGAATATCCGGTCGGATACCTGTCGTATTTTGAATGCGCGGTGATGCGGATGTCGTCCGCCAGCGTTGGTTCAAGGTTTTCAAACGTCCATTCGTAATGGGTGTCGTTGATCTTTTGGAAGCGCTCCTTTGGTTTTTCGATGGAGACGTCTTCCGGCTCAGGGTGCACGATGTTGATCTCGATTTTTCCCTTGCCAATCGGCCCTTTCCAGGTCGCAGCCGGTGAAAGCGAATACGCGAAGGTCGCGTCGCTGATATGTGCGTCGTCCGAAACCGATTCGTCGTTTTCGGCGTACTGCGCATTGTAATGAATCGTAATCTCGCGCGTCTGATTTCGCTCGAAGGGAATGGCCGATTTCTTCCATGATTTGATGGTGGAAACATTTTGCTCCCAAAACTGCCCCGGCGTCGTCTCCTTGGCCTCCTCTTTCGGTCCCGATACATTTGTCGACGGCAATTTTTTTCCATCGACGGTGATTTCGTACTGGCGAATGTCGGCGCTCTTTGTGTCCGTATCCGCGTCCGGATTTTTCCCCCAACGTTCGACTGGAAAAAAGAAATCCTGTTGCACTTTGGGTCCCGTGTTGTGCATCCGGTAACGCACCTCCACCGCTGCGTAATCCGGATGCAGATCAATTTTTAGCGTTTCGTCCTCAATGGTGACGTCAGTTTTTCGATTTTGGTTCGTGGCGCTGGCGCTACCAGTTCCCGGAACGCCCGTCTGCCAGGCGCCGCCATTGGCCAGGAGTGTGCTGATTCCGACGACGAGCCACGCGGCCCCAAGCGATAGTTTTTTCATTTCCGCATGTTTTAACACATGCGTGCGCCGAATGGCGAAGCGAGAATCTCGGGAGGCTGTTTATTTTTCCGCTCCAGCGACGTGCTCCGTGTGCTCGTGTCCGCCATGGCTATGCAATGACGGGCGGATCCGCAGAAAAAATTGAAAGGCGTAGCCGAGACCGTCACCGTAATAGCGATCGAGACTGTCGGGTCGATCGTTGAAGGTAAATTGGGTACCGACGCCAATGTCGAGACCGTTGCCGTGCGATAGGTCCCGCACGTAACCAATGGTGTATCCACCGATGGGAAAAATGCGCGATTCGTCTGGTGGATCGAGAACCAGTTCGTGGCCGGATTTTTGAACCCGCTCCCACCGTAGATAAACGGTGTTGCGTCCGCACTGGTAATTTGATTCGATCAGGAACGATTGCGTTTTGCCCTCGCCGGTGGCGTTGTTTTGGCCCCACACAAACGTGTTCGACCAATTGCTGTCGTGACCGAGCGGCAGATTATAGATTGCCGATGCCGTCGTGCGATGGACGTTTATCTGAGGCTCGGTTTCTTCCGGGCTTTTGATGTAGCCATACGAAACTTGCAGCGCCAGATTTTGAGTCGGGTTCCAGGAAATCCTACCGCTGTAAGAATCGAAGCGTGGCTGATCGAAGTCGTAACGATTTTCATCCGGTTCGCGGCCGGTGAACACGCTGCCTTCGACTTTGATATTGCGCCAAACCAGACCGGCCGTGGCGACGCCGAACGTAATATGCGTCGAATCCTGCCAGTGATGTCCGATTGGCGCGTCGGGATCGTCCATCGCCGATGGGCGATGCATAAACGCCGGTGGACCGAGTGCCGGTTCACCCGGATAGCCGAAGTATATATAAGCGCTAAAATCGTGATCGAACTTTTGCGACAAGCTCAGCGAAAGTTCGTCGAACAAATCGTGCGGATGTTGGCGATCGTGCAGGGGCTGGTCGTTCCAGGATTCACCGGTTTGAAATAGGAGCGGATAACCACGTCCGCCTTCGGTGAGCGGATCGAGGCTCATCATCAAGCGCGCGCCGATCTGGGTGCTGTCCCCGAGCGGGTGCGAATACATTCCCATGAACCAGTTGGGCGCATCGATACGATCATCGCCGCGCCGTGTGCTTACGTTGGTATATCGGGGAAAAATCGCGCCGTGCAGCATTAGCATGTCCTCGCCCAACATGAACATCTTGCCGTACATCGGCGACGAATCCGGCAGCCAACTCGTGCCGGACCCTTCGCGGCTCATGGGATCAGCAAGGTCGATAGTGGAACGCATTTCCATGTGCATTTCATGGCTCTCGTGTGAAGGCGGATGTATCCCGGTTGCGGTATTATCATGATGCGGCATCGCCGTTCCGTTTGAATCGTGCGTCTGATATGACTGATGCTGCGGATGCCGCGAATGATCGGACGTTGAGTGTTGGGCGCCTGCTCGCGATTTATCGGCGTTGTGCGTTGGGCGTTTTTTCTCATCATCCCCTGGCACGAGTTTCATCCCGCATTTTGGACAGTTGCCGGGATGATCTGTCACGACTTCCGGGTGCATCGGACAGGTGTATTTCTGTTTCTTCTCATGCTGCTGCTCGACGTCTGGGCGATTGGGGTCAATCGCCCCTACCTGTGCAGCGGCGCTGAAGGTTATTGCGCTCGCGATTAAAATTGAAAGAGGTTTTGTCATTTCTGGTTGTAGGGCAGGCGCCTCGCCTGCCGGCTGGAAGAACGGCAACCGGAGCGGTTGCCCTACAAACAGAACGCAGATGGTCGCGTTCTAGACGAAAACCGGCGGAGCGTGAGCGAGAAGACTCCGCTGCAAGATCAGCTCAGCGAATGAGCGCACGCCTGGCGGCCCTGTGTCCAGAGACCGGGGCACCAGCGCCATCTGCGAATACGCAATGGCAAGCGCGCGCTCACCACCGTAATCATCGGCGTCGGACAAGTTTGTGTCGTCGCGAGCCCAGGCCTTTGCCGGAACAGAAGCGACTGCGCGCAAAATTTTGCAGCACTGCGTTCCGGTCGACGGCTTTTCTTGTTTCGCAGGTTTGGAATGAAACGGGCACTCGCGTGACGCCGTGTCGCTCGTTGCCAGCGAGGCGAAAACACAATGATTTGAAATCGCAAACCACGAGCAGATCGCAACCACGACGATTGCGCCATGCACGCTGGATTTCATATTTGCCTTAATCGCGCATGTAGCGTGACCGCTCAAGAATTTTCTTCCGGCGGATCGATAATCGGCGCGACCGAGGCGGAACCAATTTCGTCGGCCGGTATAGTCTCGATTGGTTTCTCGCTGGGCTCCCCGAACTGGGGCTGCTCCACGCGAGTCGCCAGTAGCATCGCAGTGAACAACAATACGGCGGCCAGATAGTACGGCGCGCCCGGAATATGAAACGAATGTTTCGGATTAATAAACCAGGCGAATATTCCTGAGAACAGGAACGGGCCGATGACAAACGCGATGGAACGCAGACTCTGAATTGCTCCCTGCAGTTCGCCCTGTTCGCGTTCGCTGACGCGATGAGTCATCATTCCCTGCGCTGCGGGGAAGGAGATATTCCATAATGAGATTACTGGAATGGAGGCCATGTACACGAGCCCGGTTCTCGCCAGACCGGCAATGACCATGCCGAGCGCGCCAAAAAACTGGCCGATATACAGGGTGCGTCGTTCACCGAGCCATGCCACGATTCGTCCGGTGAGTCCGCCGGATATGGCCGCCGTGAAAACGCCCACGATTGCGAGCGAAACGCCAATCGTGGTTTGGCTCCACGCGAAACGATAAATCGCGTACAGTGCCCAGATGACGAAGACTTCGTGCGAGACGTAGGCAAGAAATTGCAGCGTTGCCAGTTTGGAAAGTTCCGGATGCGAACGCAGCAAGGCGAGCGAGCCTATCGGGTTCGCCCGTCGGAAGGTGAATTGTTTTCGATGTTCAGGCCGCAATGATTCCGGCACGAACAGGTAACCATAAAGCCAGTTCGCCAGACTAAATCCGGCAGCGACCCAGAATGGCAGGCGGACATTGATATCGCCCAGAGGCCCGCCAACGCCTGGACCAAGAATAAAACCGAGACCGAACGCCA
>Ga0137365_10003500_pt1 | contig 12533 bp, 8 predicted proteins | sample SagtaG_9_FD_104799 | JGI IMG/M metagenome (GOLD analysis project Ga0137365, IMG submission 104799) | Vadose zone soil microbial communities from Sagehorn Ranch, Mendocino, California, USA - Sage1_L_40_16 metaG | ecosystem: Environmental > Terrestrial > Soil > Vadose zone | place: USA: California...
GTCGCTGGTTCTGATCTCCGCAAGCTCTGTCGGACGACGGAGATTTCTGTGTCGTTCCGGGAATCACTTTGTTTACAGCGAACCGAACAGTCGTGACGGCGGCGCAAGGTCAGGGCAAACTCATCGCCCGTTAGCTCCCTGCAGATTTTTGTCATGCGCCCACGCCTGTTAAAATATGGTGGAGGCGGGGGGAGTTGAAAGCAGTCAAGATTTCGTCGTCATGCGTGACCATGTGATTTCATTCAAGATACTGCGAACTCCATTTTCCGACATACGCACGCGAACGCACCATCACGACGGACCGACTGGAATTCGTTCGCAAGGTCGCCTTGTTAACCCGGTGCTGCCATTTCGTGCAGCCCCAAACCCCAAGGCGTATGTATTGACTTGAGCGGCGTCATAAAGCTAGGGTCTGGAAAGCAATTTCTTGAGCACTATGAAAACCCGTTTATTCACCCGCCGCTCCTTTCTCAAAACGTCATTCATGACCGCGGCTGCGTGCAGCTTGTCGCCAGGGTCGTGGGGGCGGGTTCCGGGCGCCAACGAGGATATTCGCATCGCGGTCATAGGCCTTAACGGCCGCGGTGAGGCCCACCTGGATGGGTATTCGAAGATAAAAGGTGTTCGCATCGTGGCGCTATGTGATGTGGACCAGGATGTTCTGGAGAAGCACGCCGACGGCATCGAAGGCGCGCAGAAGTTTCGAGATCTACGCAAACTGCTTGAAAGCAAGGAAATTGATGCCATATCAATCGCCACCCCCAACCATTGGCACTCGCTACAGACGATCTGGGCCTGCCAGGCGGGAAAAGATGTGTATGTGGAGAAGCCGTGCAGCCACAATGTTTTTGAGGGCCGTAAATGCGTTGAAGCCGCGGGCAAATACAACCGCATTGTCCAACACGGGACGCAGAGCCGCTCGAATGCTTTGGCGGCAAGTGCGGCGGCGATTGTTAAGAGCGGCAAGTACGGCAAGCTCCTGGTGTCCAAAGGTTATTGCTGCAAGCCACGCTGGACCATTGGCTTCAAACCCATCGCGCCGCCCCCGGCCAATCTCGACTTCGACATTTGGATAGGTCCCGCGCCGACGCAGCCGTTTCACGCGAACCTTGTTCACTACAATTGGCATTGGTTTTGGGATTTCGGCAATGGGGACATCGGCAACCAGGGAGTGCATGAACTTGATGTTGCGCGCTGGGCGCTCGGCGGCGCGCTGCCAAAAAGTGTGGTAAGCCTGGGCGGACGTTACGTCAATGAGCCTGACTTTAAAGACCAGGGCCAGACGCCGAATCAACTTGTGTCCGTATTCGATTACGGCGACACGCTGCTGCTCTTCGAAACGCGCGGTTTGGTGGAAAACAAATCCATTCCCGCCATCGCGGAGAACTATCCGAGGCTGGTCGCGAATGAGTTTTATTTTGAAGAAGGGGTGATTAAACGCTGGAAGTTTTTCCCTAAAGGCAAAGGCGAGGGCGAGGAATTGGTAAAGGTTGATTTCGACAGGCCAAAAACCAGCGACCACTTTGCGAATTTCATCAGTGCCGCGCGCAGCCGCAAACGAGAGGAGCTCACTGCCGAGATTCAGCAGGGCCATCTTTCTGCAGCGCTTTGCCATCTGGCAAACATCTCGTATCGCCTTGCCAAAGAACGGCGGTTCGAGAAGCCAAAAGACTTCAGTGATAACGCGATTGTCGGCGACAGCGTGATGACGACGCTGGCCAACACGAAAGCCATTGGCGTTGATCCCGAAAAAGCCACGCTCTGGGTTGGGCCGAAGCTGCAGTTTGATGCGGTCAAAGAGAAGTTTATCAATAATGCCGCCGCTAACAAAATGCTGACGAGATCGTATCGCAAACCATTCATCGTGCCGGAAAAGGTGTAATGGCTGGCGGTCGCGATCACCATTGGACGGCGAGGCTGCGAAAATACAGCTTTCAACCTTTTATTTTGCTGTTTCTATCGCTGACGGTCCGCCCCGCAGCGGACCCCAGCGGCCTTTGGCCGCGCTATCGTCATGATGGGGGTTTAACCGGATTTTCCCCGCTCAAAGGCGGCTTGGGCGAAGCCCCAAAAATTTTGTGGACTGTGGATCTGCGCGGACCTTCCGTGGCTGTCGAGCAGGTGCGGTTGGAGGATATCAACGGTGATGGTCATGACGAGCTGCTTCGCATCCTGCCAGACCGGTTGATCTGCCAGGATGTGCGAGGCCGAAAACTGTGGGAAACCGACGGTTTAGCCAATCCCATTGTCCGTGACATTCGCGATTTTGCCGGTGACGGAACGCGCGGACTGCTCCTCACTGCCAATACCGGTACTGAATCGCAGATTTATTTGGTCAGCGGCAAAACCGGGAAAAAGTCTCTGCTCTACACCACTCGGAATGTCTTTGGCAGCGTGGAGCGAATCGGCCACATCCTGCCGGGTGTGGCGGGCGAACAAATTTGCGCCTGGTGGAGTGGTTCAGCCCCGGGTGGCGGACACCAGGGACCGGACCAGGTTGGGAAAGGCTATCTCTGGAGCTTTGAAAGGGGCGTGGAGAATCCTGTCCTGCGCTTCAAGGCCGAAGAGTTCGGCGTGATTTACAGTCCGCTGCATCTAATTGCGGACATGGACGGTGATGGCCGCCCGGAGATGGTGATGATCGGCCACGAGCAGGTCTGGATTTTCGATCTGGAGACGAGCAAGAAAAAGGCCTATTATTTCTGGCAGCCACAAATCCGCTCCTACATGGCACAGGCCGCCGCCCTGCCGCTCAAGCCGGGCGACTTGCCGTCCTTGCTGATGATCAATCGCTCGATCCCCGGTGTGGAGGTGATCTCGCAAGACGGCAAAACGGCCACTCGCAAGTGGAAAGTTGTTGTCGGCCCAATCGAAGACCAATACCAGCCTGCGGTTGAGATTCAGGGCGGGGCGCCCGATCCGTTCATGGACCTGAAAGGCGACGCGAGCATTGAGATTATCGCCGCGGTGCTCAACGAACACGGCGACAACCTCACGCATCTGGTCCTTTTCAGCGCTGATGACGGCAAGCGGCTCTTTGACCAGCCTGACTTGTCGGTTTTGGCGGCCGACGACCTGGACAGCGACGCCGTTCCCGAAGTACTCCTCGCCAGGAAGGACGGGGTGCTACGAATTGCCAATTGGAACGGCCGCGATTTCGTGGATCGTTGGAGTGCCGACAGTGTCACGCCTTTGATTGTGCCCGCCCCATCGGAAGGCGATCTGGCCCGCTCCATTGGCGGCTCGCGAAGCACCGGCAAGAATATGCCGCTCTGGCGTGAAAAAAAGGGATCCTCCGCTTTCCTGCTGCGCTTCGGGCCGGTCGGTGCGGGTGAAGTCTGGAGTTGCGAACTCAAAAAGGGTGGCACACTCGCCAAACTGAACAAGATTGAAAAACATGAGGCGCTTGGGAACCTGACCGCTCCCCCTGCGAAAGATTACACCTGGGATGGCCAGCGGCTGAGCGTCCAAGCAGGAGGCCAATCTTCGGTGACTTATGAAATACCTATGCGGCGGACATACATGCCACCGCCGGCACTGGCCGCCAATCTGGGCGGCCAGATGCGCGTGATTGCCTTGGATTCCGCGGGCACCCTTTTCTCCTATGCCAAGGACGGAACTGATGGGCGCAAGCTGCTGACCGGAGTCTGCACCTCCCCGAGGGTCTATCTGCCCAGAGGGCCAAACGGCTTGACCACGATCGTCTGCGACCTGGACGGCGATGGGAAGAATGAAGTGCTCGCTCTTGCCACCGATGCCCAGGGTAAGACTACCGTGAGTGCCGTGGACGAGGAGGGACGGGTTAAACTGCGTGTTGAGCCGATCGAAGGTACGTACCAAACCGAACTTGGCCCGGTTGGCAGCCTGGGGCAGGGGAAAGGCTCCTGGTTTGTCGTCCGCTATCGCCGTATGTACGACAATGAATTCGTCGTGGCCTATGACGGCAAAACCGGCAAACAGATTTGGCGTCGAGATTTCTTTGGACCCAACAAAGAGCCAGCGACGAAATTTATGATGCACATCCCCACCTCTGCTATTGATGTGGACGGAGACGGCGCGGACGACCTGCTCGCCGATTCGGAAAACTGGTACGGCGTCATCAGCGTGAAGGACAATCGGGACATCACCCCGGCCATGGTCATTACGGCGTCCGTACCTGGCCATTGGGGCGCTTATGCCACGCCGATCGCCGTCAAAATGACAAAAGAGGCGCCGCCGCAGGTGTTCTTCAGCCATGCCTTCGGGCTGACGCTGCTCAGCAGCATGGAAGGCAAACCCGTTTGGCACTATGGCCTCACCCGCGACACGACCCACTCCTGCTATCCCGGCGTGGGGGACTTGGACGGCGATGGCAAGCTGGAATTCATTACCGCCCAGAAGGATGGCAAACTAATCTGTTACGCGGCGGATCCGCTGGCGGAGAAGTGCCCCATGTGTCCAGCGAATGAACCCCTTCGCGAAGCTAACCATTCCGCGCGGATCCGCTGGACCTTTTCCCTGAAAGCGCCGGTCAGTGACTTGAGCACGGCAGATCTCGATGGCGACGGCAAGGTCGAAGCGCTCTGTGGGGCGGGCGACGGTCGTCTTTACGCGCTGAAAGAGCGCAAGGGGCAGTGCACGATTCTGTGGAGCGTGGATTTTGGCCGCGCGGTGGGATCGCCGATTCTAGCCGGCTTAAATGGAGACGGGAAAGCTGAAATCATCGTGCCGACCGAAGACGGCAGATTGCATTGCCTGGGGCGGGCGAAACAGAGCCCGTGAAATGCCAAGAAACGGATAAGACCTGCCCGGATTATTTCGCTTTTGCCATTTCGGCCTCGTGTCCTTTAATCGCAGTTTCAACCTCCAAGGACAGGAATGGGGGCGTCAGCGGCGGCCAATAACTGGTGTCTCCTTCGTATTGCTTCCGCATTGCCTCAAAAAAGGCTCGCTGCTCCCGTAAATAGGCAATCGCAGCCATGTGATCTATTGGTCTCCCTGAATCCCTCGCGTACTCTCCGTACCTGTTTTGATACTTGAAGTAGCGCTGTGCGTACTCAAATCCATCCGAGGTTGTCTTCACGCGGTCGGCGAATCGTTTCTGATCTGTGGGAAGATTCGCTGCAGTCAGCGTGGCGAGGGTCAGGCATCGCTGCAGTTCAGTCCAGCACTCAGGCCGCATCGCCACGCGGGGAGGATTGTTGGCGCCGGGACGTTCAAGCGCGTAAAGGCGTTCCGTCGTCAGCCAATAATCGCGCATAGGCTTCGTCACCGGGCCGTAGTATTCCTGAAAAAACTTCTCCATGGCTATGTCAACGTCAGCGTCCAGGTCCCACACCAACTGGGCGAGGACATAATGGTTAAGTCCTTGCGTGGCGAAGTTTGCTTGCGCTTCCAACATTAAGAACGTGCCACCCAGGTCGCGAAAGGCGGGCAGGTCCTCGCGCATCTTATGGACCATTCCCCACGGCCCGGGAAACGTCCAGTGGCCGTAGTAATCATAGTAACCGAACTGTGGCAGCAGTTTGCCCCACCCCTTCACCAACTCATAGAAGTGACGATTCATGCTGCTGGTCGGATCATTCCAAGGGCGGCTGTGGTCAAAGACCCACACCATGTCGCAGATCAGGCCCGCGTGGTGGGGGTGCGGTTTGGCGCTCTTAGGCAACTCTATTTGGAAGGCATAAACCAGAATGCCCAAATACCGGTCCTGGAATTGGGGATTCAGCCGATCGTGGATTTCTTTGGAGAAATGGAGCAAGCGGTCCGCTACATTTTTACCATCCTCGTTCAGCTGGCCATATTGCTTGTCCAGCGCAAGACAGCGGTCACACAGGCACATCGGCGCGTAATCGTTCGGGTCTATTGAGCTGACGATTGCGTCACGCTCATTCTTGAAATAAGTGTTCAGTTGCTTGGCAACAATCTCGATGACTTCTGGATGCGTGGAGCAGAAGTTCGAGTCTGTTCCTTTGCGACGGATGTTTCCTTGTCGATCGCGGGCGTAATACTCCGGGTACTTGTCAAAGGGATAGTTGTTCTGGTTGATGTAACCTGACCAGCTATGGCCAAAGGTCATGCGCCCGTTTTCGATCATTGCGCGGTTTCTCCGGTCCCATAGTAGTGCTCTGCCCCAACTGGCGCCACTGGAGGAGGTCCAGCGTGAACCGCGCACCTCATTCAGCTCAGGGAATCGCACCGTTCGGTCCTTCGGAATGGTTATCTCTTCGCCTAACTCGTTCGGCTGAAACCAGTGAGCTCCCAAATGATCGGTAAGCAGCCCATAGACACCATTGCGCAAACCATTCGTTGACGGCGACTCAATAATCACATTCTTCTCTTCGGTGTACAAACGATACGCGTCGTGCAATCCTTTTGCCGCCGCGCCCAGATCGCTCTTGCGCAGAATGATTGCCGGGCCATCGGCCGTGGCCCTGATGGGAAGATCAACGCCGCTCTGCAGCTTGATAACTCGCTGCAAGTCGCCGATGGCCTCCTCTTTTGAGGCCGGTTCTGCCTCCATGACAATTGAGTATTCCGTCTTTCCTTGGCCTGCCAGCGTCAGTTTCGGCTTGGGTTGATGCGCGTTGCGGTAAGCCATTTCCGCCTCTATGCTTTCCTGCGTCCGCGGGGCATATGTGGCGACTGCTTGCGCCCGTTCGAAGATTTTTTCGATGCCCTTAGCCGGAAGACTTCCGGGGTCGTTTCCTTGCACGGAGATGTACAGGTCGCGTTCGCGCTTTCCATTGATGCTGACGGAGCCGTTAATTATTTGCCGTTGCTGCAGTTCGGCTGGAGGAATGAAGCTCCATTGCCAGACTTTGCTCTGTCCCGGCGCAATTTCGCCGCCAAATTGGGCCCCTTTGAAGCTGAGGGTCTGGCGCGCGTCGAGTCTCGCATTGATCCTCAATGGAATAGGGCCTTCGTTGACGAATTGTGTCTGTGCCACGATTCGCTCCGGCTGGTTTTTGTCCGGGGTGCTGGTGCTGTAAACCTTCAAATCCCGGTAGCGGCGTAGAGCCGGCAGTTGACCAGCGGCAATTGCGTTTGTAGCCAGAGAGGCGAGGAGTAAGAGAGCAATCAGAGCAGCAACGCTTTGCATGATGTGCATCCGCTCGTGCAGTTCGGAGATCGGATTCATGAATTCATTGCGGCAGGCTTGGCTTGCGCATGTGCGAAGTCAAGCGGCCTTTTGTGCGCACTGAGTATTGTCTGACCGGAGCCAAAAGTACCGCTGCCTGGATGACGCGCTGCTCGTTTTGTGTGTTGCAGTCCTGGAAAGAAATCTGTAACCAACAACGAATCGAAAGATGAGTCAAACAAACGCGCTTTACCTGGAACCATCCGGTCTCTTTTTTCCATGAAGCAACGCGACACCACGGAGATCATGACGGTCTGCGGGCCGATTTCAGCCGCCGAGGCTGGCTACACGCTTTCCCATGAGCATTTGCTCTGCGATCTGTGGCCGTTCTTGCGCAGCTATGACGCCATCCTCGATGACGAAAAGCTCGCTGTTCAGGAACTCAGCGATTACCAACAGGCCGGCGGCCGCACTATCATTGATTGCACGAGCGGAGGTCTCGGCCGCAAACCCATGGCCCTGCGCCGTATATCGAGCGCAACCCGCGTTCACGTGGTAATGGGGGCAGCCTGGTACCGTGAAGAGGTTTATCCACCGCTGGTGCGTGAATTGGACACCAACTCGCTCGCGAACCGCATCGTCGAGGAACTGAGCGTCGGAGTGGACGGCACCGACGTCCGGGCCGGGGTCATCGGCGAGATTGGCACGGAACGCAAATTCATCACTCCAAGCCAGGAGCGCGTGTTTCGGGCAGCGGCGCGTGCGCAGCGGCGGACCGGCGTCGCCATCGCGACCCACACGACCCACTTTGGAGAACTCGCGCTCGAGCAGATCGCACTGCTCCGCGAGGAAGGCGTCTCTGCTGATCGGATTATGATTAGCCACCTCGGAGATCGTCATGACTTTGAGCCCCTGCTGGCCATCGCCCGCGAGGGCGTGTTTTTGAGCGTAGATAATATAGGTTACTTGGGCCAAGGGTATCCTTCCGACGAGGTGCGAGCTGGAAATGTCTGTCGGCTAATAACGGAAGGCCATCTTGCGCAAATTGTGCTGGGCGGCGATGTCTGCCTGAAGCAGCATCTGCTTGCTTATGGCGGCAAGGGCTACGCACACGTGCAGCGGAGCTTTCTGCCTCTTCTTGCAAAGGGCGGCGTCAATCAGGCAGCGATTCACGAAATGACAGTCGTCAACCCGGCGCGGCTTCTTGCTCCTGCCATGGAAAGTGCCAATCAGACCTGGACCGAGTCATTGCTCGCTTCGCAGCGACACTGAAATGCACCTCTACGAAAGGCTTGGCGTGCGGCCGGTGATCAACGCCCGCAGTTTCAGCACCAAGGCGGGCGGATGCGCCCTGCCCCGCGAAGTTTTGGACGCCATGTGCGAGGCCAGCGACTGCTGTGTGCGCATGGACGAGCTCCAGGAAGCAGCCAGTCGCATCATCGCAGAAACGACCGGAGCGGAGGCCGGCATGGTTACAAGCGGCGCGTCGGCCGCGCTAACTCTGGCGACCGCAGCGTGCCTCGCGGGGTTCGACGTAGCCCGAATGAACCGCTTGCCCGACACCATGGGAATGAAGAACGAAATCATCGTTCATCGATCTCACCGGAACGACTACGACCACGCCGTGCGGGCGGCTGGCACACGATTTGTGGAGGTGGGTTTCCACTATTACACTTTTGCATACGAGATCGAGAACGCCATTGGGCCGGCCACCGCGGCGCTGTTTTATCAGGCTGGCGGAGAAGGCTGTTGCCTGCCGCTGGATCAGTTTGCCAGGATAGCGCATAAGCATCAGCTTCCGGTCATCGTGGATGCGGCGGCCGAACTTCCACCGCGGGGCAATTTGAAAGCTTTCGTGGCGGCTGGGGCCGACCTGGTTGCCTTCAGCGGCGGTAAGCATTTGCGCGGTCCTCAATCCACTGGCATTCTGTGCGGTCGGCGGGACCTGATTCTTTCCGCCATGTTGCAACATCAGGACATGGACGTGTTTCCGGAATCGTGGCCGCTCCGCCAATTGATTGCCGATGGCGTCCTGGCTGGTCCGCCACACCACGGGATCGGGCGCGGATTCAAAGTGGGCAAAGAGGAAATCGTGGGATTAATAACCGCACTGCAACTCTATTCACAGCGGGATTTGGAAGCCGAGCGTCGAATATGGATGAACGGCATGGAGACGGTCATATCGGAGATTCGCACCCTTGCAGGTGTCACAACGCGTGTGGTTTATCCGCAGCCCAATGGTCGCGACGTGCCACACGCCTGGATCACCATCGAGCCGAAGCTGGCAGGAATGAATGCGAACGCCGTCATACGTGCTTTGCAGGAAGGTGACCCGCCGATTTGCGTCTTCGAGCGGCTGGCGGATTCGGGCACCATCGTCATCATGCCGGAAGCATTGAGCGCTGGCGAAGCTCAAATAGTAGCACGGCGGCTGAAGCAAATTCTTACTTCCAGGAGGTCCGCATAAACTATTCTTATCTTTATCTGGCGATGGCCGTCTGCAGTCTGGGTATGCTCGGTGTGCTGCACAAGGTTGCCGATCATCGCCGGTGTGGTCCGGAGGCGATCAATCTCTTTCTGTTCCTTTGGGCTGGAATTATCCTCTCGAGTTTTTCTTTGTGGCGGGTGCCAGGTCTTTTCACGCAAACTCCCCTCAAGGCGGTTGCGGCGGCCGCCGTCTGCGGGGTGCTCGCCGGCATCGCGATCCTGAATTTCCAGCGTGGGATCCGCTATGGCCGAATTTCGACGAGCTGGCTGGTAATCAACCTCTCCACCTTTGTGCCGACTATGCTATCCATGCTGATTTATCATGAAGTTGTGAGTTTCAGGCGCGCCCTTAGCCTGATCCTTGCGCTGTTGTCGCTGCTGCTGCTTTGGCTCGACCGCCGGCGCGAGGAACAAACGGCTCAACCTCTGCCACCCATCTGATATGTACACCCGTTACATGCTGATAGCGTTTCTCACCAATGGGCTGGGTGCGTTCGGATTACGCATCCTGGCGGGAGCCGGACTTGGGAACGTGCCCCCGGCGCATTATCTTAGTTTGTGGTATCTGTCAGGTTGTGCGGTGGCCGCGGTTGTTTACCTGCGCAAACATGACAAGCCCGCTCGGCGAGAAGTAATCATCGGAGGCCTCATGGCACTGTGCAGCGCCTGCGGGCAGTTGGGAATGGCGTTGTCCCTACGGGGCATTGATGGCGTTGTGGTCTATCCGGTGGCCATTGGCGGCGGCATGCTGTTTGTAGTAGCCGTCGGGATACGCTTATTTCATGAACCAATGAGCTGCTTCGGTTACCTGGGGATTGTTACCGGCGCCGCCGCGCTCGTTCTGCTAGCGATGGAGTAATGGGCCAGGGCCATGGACATGCTTTTCTCAGGCCGAGCTTTTTACAAAGTCGAAAACAAACTGATCGCAGTCATAGAGTTCCCGGAGTTCCACCGGAAAGGCTCCCGGTTTGTATGAGAGCCCGTTACGAACGACAAGCCGAGGCTCGATTAACTGAATTCCCGTCCTGGTGCGAAGATGAGTATCCAGAAACTGGAACTCTCCATTGCGGACCTCGAACAGCAGCAGATCCGCCTGAGCACCCGGGCGCAGATGACCAATCTTTCCTTCCCTGCCAAGGGCGCGTGCAGGCGCCAACGTCGTCTTGAGGATGACTTCAGGCAAGCTCATACCAAGGCAGAGAAATTTCGACATCACCACCGGCAATGTGAGGCAAAAAGGATCTCCGACGCAATATCTGTGAAGATCGGTACTGATGGTATCGGGGTAGAAGTGGTGCTCGAAAGCTTTGTGCGCGCTCTCCCATGAGAAACTGCCACACCCGTGGCCGATATCGAACCACACGCCCCGTTCCCGGGCCAGCTTCAACTGTGGAATCAGCCCCTCGGCGTCGCCGGTGAATATGCGGTTGCTGCGGCCATGGAAGCAGTGCGTCAAAATATCGCCCGGCCGCAGCCGGTCCAGGATCTCGCGTTCATTCGCCCCTTTGCTGATGTGGACCATCAGCGGGACCCGCGCCATCTCCGCCGCCTGTAACGCCATCTCCAACGCTGCGTCACCGTGGTCCGCTGTCATCATCTCCCCGATGCGAACCTTGACTCCGACAGCGCGGTCCCGATGTCGCTCGATCACGGCAGCGGTTTCAACAGGTTTCGCATAGACGAGATTCGCCAGCTCCCCTGCGAATGCCGCGTGCAAGCCCATAAAAGAAATATGCACGAAACCGAGCACGTTGGCGCGGCTATGGTCCATCACCGTCCGGCGGAAGTCGGGAAAGTTCGCAAAGCCTGCGGTACCCGCGTCCACGGCCGTGGTCACGCCGTGATTGAGGCCGAACTCGGCGTTTATGCCAAACAGCCCGGCTTCATACCAGTGGCCATGCAGATCAATCAGTCCGGGGCACAGATACAGCCCGCGCGCATCGCGAACATCGGAGCAGCCGGTGGGGTCGAGTCGCGGACTGAATGCAACCACTTTCCCACCACTAATCCCGACTTCTGCTGGCCCATCCCAGTTTTGTGCGGGATCGATTACATGCGCATTTTGAATCAACAAGTCGAAGCTCATGCATTCACACTTTCCACAGCCTCCAGGGCTCCGCTTTGGGCGGCCTTGTAGAATGCCATGACTACTTTCAGTGCTTCCGTGCTCTCTTCGGCGGAAGGACATGACGGCCGCCGCTCGCGAATGCTGCCCAGGAACTCCTCAACTTCACCCGTTACTCCCACAAGCACTTTGTGAGGATGAGGCTCTTGGTCGTAAAAGCTTTTCACTATCGAGCCCTGAGCGGTGTGCAATTCGTAGCCCTTCCAAGTATGGATAACGATGCTGCCTTTGGTGCCGATCAACTCCAAATCGCACACCAGAGGGTGAGGCTCGCGCATCCAGGCGAAGATTACCTGAGCGGTTAGGCCGGACTGGAAGCGCAACTGCATTTGGGCGGCGTCTTCCACCGACCCGCCAAAGTAAGAGTTTCCGGCTTGACCGGCTACATGGGTGATGTTTTGGCCCGTGAACCACCGCAGGCGGTCCACCAGATGAATGCCAGAGGTGAGGACGGTCCCTCCACCAGCGAGGCGTTTGTCGAGATACCACGGCGGCGACTGCAAGAAGCCAAAGTGCTCCAGGATGCTGTCCCGGCACAGAACTATCTGACCGATGCTGTCTTCGTCGAGGAGTCTCTTGGCTTCTCGCAACTCGGGATAGAAGCGATGGGTCATACCGACTAAGAGAATTTTTCCGGCTTTGCGCGCCGCAATCAGCATCCGATCAGCTTCTTCCAGATTCACAGCGATGGGTTTTTCCAGAAGGACGTGCTTGCCTGCGGCCAAGGCCTCCAGCGTAATTTGGCAGTGGAGATGCGTGGGCACGCAGATGCTAACTGCATCCACATTTGACGCCAGCAACTCGCGATAATCGGTGTAGTGCCGGGCACCGGCAGCAATTGCGGATTTGACCTGAGGATCA
>Ga0137365_10003501_pt1 | contig 12528 bp, 6 predicted proteins | sample SagtaG_9_FD_104799 | JGI IMG/M metagenome (GOLD analysis project Ga0137365, IMG submission 104799) | Vadose zone soil microbial communities from Sagehorn Ranch, Mendocino, California, USA - Sage1_L_40_16 metaG | ecosystem: Environmental > Terrestrial > Soil > Vadose zone | place: USA: California...
CGTCGCGCCCGAGGCGGCGGATTGATCCCGCCTGCTCAATCCGCGGAAGGTCGCGGCGGCTGTTCCAAATCGTAAATTGCGCCCCAATCGCCGGACGCAATCAAGCGGGCGGCCTATTCCCACGGTCGTTTGCTCATGGGGTAATTGCTTTGCTCCTCTCGGCCCCAAAATAAATAGCGGGCACGCAACCCGCGCGCGGTTTGAAGCCAGTCTGCGCCGCCTTCCATCAACTGGCGAAGCTGATTCTCCGTCGCCGCATAATCGAAACCCTGGGTCCAGAGATGTCCGGGATAACCCATCACGACCTTTCGGCCCTGAAGTACGAGGGGATGATTGTAGTTTGGGTAGGCGGCGAAACGAGCTTCCATCGGCACGTTCTGAATTGCAGCGCCGACCTCATCGAGTTCCGCGCGATTTGCAAATCCAAGACCCGTCCTTTCCGCGGCGAGGCCGCCGAATAGGCTGATAAATCCGGAGGCGAAGAGTGCGATGCAAGCGGCGACGCGCGCCTCGAGAGGCCATCGTGCGATCAAATCGGTCCACAAAAATGGAAGCACGAGAAAGTAACCCCAGATCATGAGCTTCAGGTTGTCCCATTCCCACGGTGCAAATTTAAAAAACAGACCGGAAATAAAAATTGCGGCTGCTGGCAGGAGAAACGCGATCTTCTCGGGCAATTTTTCATTCCAATCGATCCCGGATTTCCAGAGACGCCAGCTGCAGACAGCGAGCAGGCAAAACGCGAGTGGAATGAAGACCCCGAAATTTTCGAACCAGAATTGGAAGATAGTCGGTCGGCCAAACTCAGGATCGTGCATAACCCAACCGCGGTTCCACTCCAGCATGGATGCAGCATGAAAATTATCGCTGATCGACCAGACGAAAAAAGTGGCTGGAACAAATGCGCTCGCGATCAGGAGCGCAATGTGCCGGCGCATCGGCGCGTCGCCGCAGAGAAACAAACAGACGAGAACGGCCGAGAGAGCGAGAAAAGTGTGCACATGAAACAGCGGCATCGAAGCATAAATCGAGAGCTCGGCCCAGAATGGCAGAGACGCACTCTGTCGACCCTTTGTGGCGTAGAATTTTTCGCGCCAGTGCCAGAGCAAAAGCAGGCCCGCGGGAATGGCATAAAGCCATCCGCGCTGGGTCACGAACATCGCGAGTGGGATGTTCTTCCAGGCGATGGTTTTGTCGCCTTGATAATCGAGGAATTTAAGAAACGTCGAGGAGCGCAGTATTTGGAAACCGGCGATGCCGCCGTTAAAGAGAAAACCAGCGACTGCGAACGAACCGCCCCAGCGATAAAAAGCATAAAAGGTCGCAAGCGAAGCCAGCAGTCCGGTCCAGACCAGGCCTTGTGTAAGATCGACATGCAGACAGCAAAGCAGCGCATTAAATAAATCGATCCCGGCCGGGTATCTCAGTTTGCTGAAGACGTAGATCGGATTTTCCGGCCAGAGAGAAACGCCGTTCGCAAAATTTCTGATGTAAGTGATATGGAGCGCGAGATCGCCGAGATTGTTAGGCGATTGGATTTTGAGTTCGTCGCCGTCGATGTAAAGCAGCCAGCAGAAGGAGCGGAATGCAAAAATGGCGAAACAGGCGGCCAGGATCCATTTCCATGCATGGGGATATTTAACGAAAAGAAAATGCCGCGATTGGGCGTTCCGGGCACCGGGTTGTGCCGGTAGCGCATCGCGAAAAATATTTGCCTCCGCTTTCGGAGGCTCTAAGACATCCGGCTTGAAGAAATCCGAGGCACTAAGATATCCGGCAATAGCCGCGCCGAATAAAATAGAGATAGCTGCGATGGGCAAGGTCAGACCGCCGCCAACCATCCCGAGGATCAGGCCGCAAACAGTCGAAAAGCTGACGAAAGTTACACCGGCGGAAAGCCATTTCATCGCCAGCGCACCATTTTCTAACCGGGCCCTTTGCCTTTGAATTCAGGTCGCCGGCCGGGAAACATATCCTTGAAAACCTTGGCGTTGAAATACACTTTCGAAACGTCCTGGTAAGCACGAATCCGCAAAGGCTCGGTATAGTAAGCCTCGTGTAATTTCGATTCGACATCGGCGATTCGATCCTCCTGCACGAGGAGAAAAGCGGCATCGAGCTTCGCCGGGAAGTTGTTCTGCTCGTAATAACCGATGCGCGGAAAATCATCCAGCATCCAGGGTAATGGATAGGCACTGGTGCGGATGATGTGTCCAGTCAGCTGGTAGTACACGGGATGTCGCCGGACAAGTTTAAACAAGGGATCGGTTAGTTTATAAACGTCGTTATAAGTCTGGACATAAACGTAGGGCTCACTGTCCGTCGTGCAGTGAAAGTAATTGAGCCAGATTGTCGATCCAAGTGAAGCGCACAACAGCGTCGCCGATATAACATATGTCGCGAGATGATATCTTAGAGGAATGATAACGACCGCCGCTCCGAAGACGAACAAGAAGGGCCAGACAAAGCTGATGATGCACCACGGTGTTTTGTAGGGGACGATGCTGTAAGCAATCAGGGTCCCGACGCCGTAAATGGCGAGATAACGCAAACCGACGGTTTTGAAGCGCTGATAAGCCAAGCACAGGGCTAAACCGGCGAGAACGGGCCACTCGTAACGCACGATCAACGTCGATACCCAGTAATGCCACGGCTTTTCATGACCGTGTCCCTCGTGTCCGGTAGCAAACCAGGCGGCGTAGGCCTGGTAAAGACCTTTTACTCCGCTCCAGTGAAAGAATGTTCCGGAATAAAAAAAGGCGAGGAGCGCAATGCCGGTCGCGAGGACCATTGTAAGATCGGCATAATCCCACTTTTGCACGGCCGGCTGTGCGTCTGGAAGCGGCTCGAGTTTGATGGAAATGGCCAAGATCACTACGGCGATGAGCGCGCAACCGGCGTGGATGACATAAGTCTCCTTTGTCAAAATCATGCCGGCCACTCCCATGCCGGCGCACCAAAGGTAATCCGGCGTTCCGAATTTCCAGAGCCCGAGCAGGCCGAGAATGAACAAAATCGAGAAGAGCACTAACCAAACTTCGTGTATCGAGCAACGCCCGTAGAAAACGAAGCCGGGCGAGACTGCCATGGCCAGCGCCGCCATGCGACTTACCGTCCGCCCGACAAACAGCTCGTATTTTAGCGTCAGCCAAACGCAGCTGATACTTACGAGCACGACGGGCAGGCGCAGGGCCCAAAGATTCCGGCCGAACAAAGTTTGCGAGAGCAGCAGAACGTAAAAGTGCAGCGGGCCGTGATAATTTGTCGGGTCGTATCGGTAGAAGCCGTTCTTGATTACTTGATCGACAAACCAGCCGTTGATCCCTTCGTCAAAATGCGGCGGCTTGATTCCGAGCAGAAAAAAACGCAGGAACGCCGCCAGTCCGATAATCGCCCAAGGGACCCAATCCACTTCGGCAAAGCGCGCTTGCCAGGCCGCCAGCCGATCGCGCCGCGCCGGAAAATCTGCTAGCGCGCCACCGTCCCCGCTGCTAGTACGCGCTGCAATGCGCATTCTCGTGACGGGCGGCTGCGGTTTCATCGGGAGCAATTTTATTCGGTATATTTTGCAACATTACAAGCCGGCCAGCGTGACCAACGTCGACGCGCTTACTTATGCCGGTAATCTCGCCAATCTCGGTGGCGTGGTCGAAGAACATGGCGAACGCTACGAGTTTTTCAAAGCCGATATTGCCAACGCCGACCAGATGGACGCGCTCATGACCGACCATCAATTTTACGCCGTGATCAACTTCGCGGCCGAATCGCACGTCGACCGCAGCATTAATTCGCCGCAGAATTTCATTCATACCAATGTCGTCGGTACGAGTGTGCTACTCGATTGCGCGCGTCGCCATGGCGTCCAGCGTTTCATCCAAATTTCCACCGACGAAGTTTATGGCTCGCTCGGAAAAACCGGAAAGTTCACCGAGAAATCGCCACTCAATCCAAGCTCGCCGTATTCCTCGAGCAAAGCCGGGGCCGATCTTCTCGCTCTCGCCTGTCACAAAACTTACGGCCAGGAAGTGATCGTGACGCGTTGCTCGAATAACTACGGGCCCTATCAATTCCCGGAGAAGTTAATTCCGCTCATGATCATCAAGGCGTTGCGCGACGATCCGCTCCCGGTCTATGGCGACGGTCTCAATGTGCGCGATTGGATTCATGTCCAAGATCATTGCGCCGCGATTGTGGCGGCGCTGTTCGAGGGAAAACCGGGAGCGATTTATAATTTTGGGGGCGACGGCGAAATGGTAAATCTCGATCTGGTCAAAATGATTTTGCAGAAACTAGGCAAACCCGAGACCCTCATTTCGTTTGTGACTGACCGGCTCGGGCACGACCGGCGTTACGCGATCAATTCCTCGCTGGCGAAGCGCGAGCTGAAATGGAAACCGCGAAAAAGTTTCAAAGGAGGCCTCGACGCCACCGTTCAGTGGTACATCGACAATCCATCGTGGTGGGAAGCGTTACTCGAACGGGCGGAAAGATATTGAACTTGTAGCCGCGGTCTGCGACCGCCGAAATTAAAGAGATCGGCGCTCATAGAGCGCCGCTACAGACGAATGAAAATCGCAATCCTCGGCGCGGGTGGCCGCCTCGGCGCCGCGCTTATGCGCGAATATCGAGAAAAATTTGCCGTCACCGGTTTCAACCACGCGCAACTTGATCTCTTCGATCACGCGCAACTGCGCGAAAAGCTTGGCGCGCTCGATATCGATCTTGTGATTAACGCCGCCGCCTTTACCAATGTCGATCTTTGTGAAACGCAGCGCGAAGAAGCCTTTCGGATCAATGCTGAGGCGCCGCGCGTTCTGGCCGAGATTTGTCGCGATAAAAACGCCAGGCTCATTCACTTCAGCACCGATTACGTTTTTGATGGCGAACAGCGAGAACCGTATAAAGAGAATGACAAAGCGCAGCCGATCAGCGTTTACGGAGAATCAAAGCGGGAAGGGGAGAAATTAGTTCTGCAAACGCAAGATCGACATCTGATTGTGCGCGTCTCTTGGGTTTTCGGTCCGGACCGCCCCAGTTTTATCGACGGCATGATCAAGCGCGCGCGGGAAAACGATCAGGTCGATGCTATCGCGGACAAATTCTCCACGCCCACTTACACCCGCGACATCGCGCAAATGCTTCCTCAATTTTTCGATATCGATGTTCCCGGCGGTATTTTGCACTTCGCAAACTCTGGCGAATGCAGTTGGCAGGAATATGCGCAGCATGCGCTGGATTGTTGCCGTTCATTAGGCATTGCGCTCAAAGCGAAAACAGTCGCTCGGTTGAAGCTTGCCGATATGAAAAACTGGGTGGCGCGCCGCCCAGTTTATTCCGTTCTTTCGACCGAGAATTACATCTCAATCACCAGCGGTACGCCGCGCGGCTGGCGCGAAGCCGTGGCCGAGTACGTGCGGAATTACTTAAAACCCTAGAAGACGTCCCTAACGGACTTCGAACCGGGCGGCGTTCCGGCTGCGCCGAGCAGCCAGCGGGCAAAGCCGAGACCCGATCCAATGGAACTGAGCAGTCTTCAGACGAAGCTGAGCGGTCTTCCGGCGACCCCGAGCATCGTTCCGGCGATCCCGAGTGTCGTTCCGACGACGCCGAGATGCCTTCCGACAACACCGAGACTCGTTCCGGCAACCCCGAGTACCGTTCCGACGACCCCGAGCAGGCTTCCGGCGACCCAGAGCGTTAATCGGGCGACGCCGAGCTGGCTTTTCACGAGGGAGACAGCGGCTTTTGGATCGGCCAGCAGCGCAATCTTCCTGGGAAGATCGCGAAAGTCGGGGAGTTCAAGTTATTCGGCGAAAACATTTTAAATATTTTGCTTGTCAAGTAGGGTGCCGCTGTTCAGCATCCGCCGAGCCCCAACCCTGCACTTAAGACGGCAACGGCGTCTTGGATTTTGCTGTAAGAGTCAACTCGGCCCCGGCTTCGAGTTACTTTAATGAGGGTCATCTTTCTTAGGCGTACTACACCTGTGCCGAGGCTTTGGCCCGGTTCACTTCGATTTGCCGGAGTTAATTGGATCGGTGGTCTCAGCCTCGCGCTCGCCGCGCTGGTTGCGGCAAGCCCGGCTTTTGCCGTCAGCGCGCACTGGCTGACCAATGCAGGCACCGGGGATTGGAACACGGCAGGCAACTGGGATAATGGCGTGCCAAACGCCGCTGCTGATGTGGCAACCTTTGGCAACTCGTTCATCACCGGCGTCTCGCTTTCTGCGAACACGCAGGTGAGCGGCATCCTGTTCCTCGCGGGCGCGAACGCGTTCACCATCACCGCGGCCCCCACGTTCACGCTGACCCTCAGCGGCACGGGCATCACCAACAACTCAGGGATCACCCAGAACTTCGTGACTGCTGTTAATGGTTCCGGCAGCCGTGGAATAATATCATTCACTAACAGCGCGACGGCGGGGAGCAATACAGCCTTCACCAACAATGGTGCCACGGGGGTCGCCGGCACAAACGGCGGCACCACGCAATTCTTCAACACCTCCACCGCGGGCAGCGGCACCTTCACCAACAACGGCGCCACGACCTTGGCCGCAAACGGCGGCACCACGCAATTCTTCAACACCTCGACCGCGGGCAGCGCGACTCTGATCGCCAACGCGGGAACTTTAGGGGGCAATGGCGGTTCGATCTTGTTTGTTAACGATTCCACAGGCGGCACGGCGCGGGTGGAAGTCTTCGGCAACGGCAACCTGGACATCAGCAGCCACAACGCTCCGGGCGTGACGATCGGCTCCATCGAAGGAACCGGGAATGTTTTTCTCGGAGCCAGGAACCTGGCCGTGGGCAGTAACGACCTGAGTACAATCTTCTCCGGAGTGATTCAGGATGGCGGCATCAATGGCGGCACCGGTGGCTCGCTGACCAAGACCGGCGCGGGCAAACTCACGCTCTCGGGCGCAAACACCTACACGGGCGCGACGACAATTAACACAGGCACTCTCAATATTCAGAACGCGACCGCGCTGGGCACGACGGCTGGTGGTACAACGGTGAACGATAACGCCACCTTGCAGATTCAGGGTGGCATCACTGTAGGCGCCGAAGCGCTTACCCTGAGTGGTGTACAGGGGAAGTTGGAAAGCGTTAGCGGTGCAAACAATTACGGCGGCTTGCTGACGCTAGGCACGGCCAACGGCGGTTTCTTCCCCTCTCACAGTTTCATCATCTCGGATGCAGGCAGCACACTAAATCTGACTAACACGGGCACGATTACCGGGACCGGTTCTGCCCTGTATCTGTCCGGCGCGGGCGCTGGCAGCATTTCGAGCATACTCGGCATGACCAGCAGTTATCTGATCAAGGATGGCACCGGAACCTGGACGCTCTCCGGAGCGAATACCTACAACGTCTCAGGCAACAGCACTACTAGCTTCGGCACTAGCATCTATGATGGCATTCTGAAACTGAGTGGCGCAGGTACCTTAGGCAACGCCAGTAACGGCCTTTACATGGACGGCGCTGGCAGCGGCGACTTCGGCGCCTTCCCCACGCTTGACTTGAACGGCACGTCTCAGGGCGTTGGCAACCTGGATGGGGGAGAGGTTGGCAGTGGCGGCACGATTGTCAACAATGGCAGCGGCGCGGTCACGTTCACAATTGGCAACGGCAACGGCGGTGGCGGCAACTATGCTGGAGTTATCGCGGATCACACGAGCGGTACCGGCACCATTGCCTTGACCAAAACCTTCACGGGAACAATCACACTTGCCGGCGCGAACACGTACTCCGCTTTGACGACAATCAGCGGTGGTATTTTAAATATTCAGAACGCAACGGCTCTGGGCACGACGGCTAGCGGTACCACGGTGAGCAGCGGCGCCACCTTGCAGATTCAAGGCGGCATCACCGTGGGGGCTGAGGCACTCACCATCAGGGGCACCGGAGCAAGCGGCGCCACGGGAGCTTTGGAAAACGTCAGTGGGACAAACAACTACGGCGGCTTGGTGACACTCGGTGCAGCGAGCACGATCTCCTCGGATACTGCTGGTGACACTCTGAATCTGACTAACACGGGCACGATCACTGGGGCAACTTTTGGTCTGACCCTGACCGGCGACGGCAACGGCAGTATTTCCAGCATCATCGGCACGACCACCGGCACGCTAACCAAGAACGGCTTTGGAACCTGGACGCTCTTGGGCTCGAACACCTACACGGGTGCGACGACGATCAACAGTGGTATTCTAAATATTCAGAAAGCGACAGGCTTGGGCACGACGGCCGGAGGCGTGACGGTGAACAGCGGTGCGACTTTGCAGATTCAGAGCGTCGTCGGCATCACTGTGGGGGCCGAGGCGCTCACCTTAAATGGTGGGACCTTGGAAAATGTCAGCGGGACGAATAATTACGGCGGCTTGGTAACAGTCGGCGCGGCGACCGCAGGCTACATTACCTCGGATGCAGGCACGCTTAACCTGACCAACACGGGCACGATCAGCGGAGTCGGTTCCGCCTTGGATCTAGCCGGCGATGGCAACGGCACTATTTCTAGCATCATCGGCGCGACCATCCAATATCTGCAGAAGGACGGCGCCGGCACCTGGACACTCTCCGGCGCCAACACCTACACCAGCAGTCCGGGCGGTTATGGAACGATCATCGATTCCGGCACTTTGAGACTGAGCGGCTCCGGCACATTGGGCAACACCAGCAATGGCCTCTTGATTGAGCCATATTCCGGTGGCACTCTCGACTTGAACGGGACGTCTCAGGGTGTTGGTCTCCTCGTGGTTGCTTATGGCGGCACCATACTTAACAATGGCGGCAGCGCGGTCACGCTCACTATCGGTAACGGCGATGCTGATGGCGGTTACGAGGACGCGGGCGCGGTTATCGCTGATCACACGATCGGTACCGGTACGATTGCCTTAACCAAGACCGGGACCGGAACGTTCACGCTCTCAGGCGCGAACACCTACTCTGGAGTGACGACGATCAGTGGTGGTATTTTAAATATCCAGAACGGATCGGCCTTGGGGGCGACGACGGGTGGCACCACAGTGAGCAGCGGCGCCACCTTGCAACTTCAGGGCGGGATCTCTGTCGGAGCCGAAGCGCTCACCATCAGAGGCATTGGAGCGAGCGGCGGGACTGGCGCCTTGGAAAGTGTCGATGGGAATAATTACGGCGGGTTGCTGACACTCGGTGCGGCCAGCACAATTTCATCGGACGCCGGCACGCTTAATCTGACCAACACTGGGACGATTACCGGGGCAACTTTTGGTCTGACACTGACAGGTAGCGGCAACGGTAGCATCTCGAGCATTATCGGCACAACTAGTGGCGCGGTGATTATGAACGGCGCCGGCACCTGGACACTCTTGGGCGCGAACACCTATACCGGCGGCACGACCGTCAACGGGGGCATTCTGCAATTAAGCGGTGCGGGCACTCTGGGCGGTACCAGCGGTGCGTTGACCGTCAATACCGGCGGCACCCTCGATTTGAATGCCACTTCTCAAGGCGTGGGCAACCTTACGGGTACGGGCGGCACAATTGTCAACAACGGTGGCGGCGCGGTAACGCTCACGATCGGCAACGGTAACTTCGGTAGCGGCACCTACGCAGGGGTGATCGCGGATCACACGAGCGGGATCGGCACCATCGCCTTAACTAAAACCGGCACGGCAAAAATCACTCTCTCTGGCGCGAACAGCTACACGGGTGCGACCACGATCAGCAACGGCATTCTAAATATCCAGAGCGCGACGGCCTTGGGCACCACTGCCGCCGGCACGACGGTGGGCAGCGGTGCCACCTTGCAGATTCAGGGCGGCATCACCGTGGGAGCCGAAGCGCTCACCATCAGTGGTGTTGGAGAAACGACCGCGACGGGCGTTTTGGAAAACGTCAGCGGGACAAACAATTACGGCGGATTGGTGACGCTCGGCGCAGCAAGCACAGTTTCTTCGGATGCGGGCACGCTTAACCTGACCAATGCGGGCACGATTACTGGTGCCACCTTTGCTCTGACGTTGACCGGCGCGGGCAACGGCAGTATTTCGAGTATCATCGGCACGACGAGCGGCACGTTGACTAAGACCGGGGTCGGAACCTGGACGCTCTTCGGCGCGAATACGTACACGGGCGCGACGACGATCAGCAACGGGATTCTCAATATCCAGAACGCGACGGCCCTGGGCACGACTGCCGCCGGCACAACGGTGAGCAGCGGTGCTACCTTGCAGATTCAAGGCGATATCACTATGGGGGCCGAAGCGCTCACCATCAGCGGTGTTGGAGAAACGACAGCGACGGGCGCCTTGGAAAATGTCAGCGGGACAAACAACTACGGTGGCTTGCTACACCTCGGCGCGGCGACCACGATCTCCTCGGATGCGGGCACGCTGAATCTGACCAACACCGGCACGATTACTGGGCCCCTTTTTGGCTTGACGCTGACGGGCGCGGGCGATGGCAGTATTGCTAGCATCATCGGGACGACCAGCGGCACGTTGACCAAGACCGGCACTGGCACCTGGACGCTTTCCGGTGCGAACACTTATACCGGCGCGACGACGATCAGTGGAGGCATTCTCGATATTCAGAGCAATACGGCTTTGGGCACGACCGCCGGCAACACGACGGTGAGCAGCGGAGCTACTTTGCAGATTCAGGGCGACATCACCGTGGGGACCGCCGAAGCGCTTACCATCAGTGGCATCGGAGCAAGCGGTGCCACGGGCGCCTTGGAAAACGTCAGCGGAACAAACAACTACGGCGGCTTGGTTACCCTCGGGGCTGCGAGCACGATCTCCTCGGATGCGGGCACGCTTAATCTGACCAACACGGGCACGATCACCGGAGCCACCCGGGGGCTGACGCTGACGGGTGCGGGCAATGGCAGCATTTCAAGTATCATTGGAACGACCACCGGCACGCTGACAAAATCTGGAACTGGCAACTGGACGCTTTCCGGTGCGAATACCTACACGGGTGCAACGCAGGTGAATGGCGGCACTCTTTTAGTTAATGGATCCACGGCTTCCGGTTCCGCGGTATCGGTGACCAACAGCGGCAGCACGCTCGGAGGAACAGGCACCATTAACGGCACAGTGGCGGTCAACTCCGGCGCGTATATCCTCGGTGGAACTGGTGCTGTGGCGAGCGGCACTCTCACCTTGAATAATAGCCTCACGCTCAACTCCGGCTCGATCATCGAACTGGCGTTCGGTGGTTCCTTCGCTCATTCGACTCTGGCCCGGACCGGTTCAGGAACGTGGACCTTTCAGTCTAATCAAGCGTTTAACTTTATCGACCTCGGCGCTACGACCGGATTTTATAACAACATCATCACTGGTTTGGCTGCCAATCCAGGCAGCGAAGGATCTTGGACTATTATGAACGCCGGGTGGACTGGCACCTTTAGCTACGATGGAACGGGCGATATTGACCTTACTGTGACATCAGTGCCCGAGCCGAGCACATGGGTGGGTGGCGCTCTCGCGTTTGCTGCGCTCGTGTTCACGCAGCGGCGGCGTTTCGTTCGAAGCCGAAAACCTTAGTCGGCCACTGCGGAAGGCGAATGCAGTTGGCGCAGGAATTTGCGCGAGATGGAAGTGATTGCTGTTCCGACCACGAAATATAGCGCGCTTGCGGGAATTGTACCGCGCCCTTGGCGCGACGTTGTTGTCGATTATGTTAAAAGTTTCCTATCTAAAAAATGAAAACCGGCGTCTTCGCATTTATCCTGTCGATCGTTCTCTGCATCACGTCACGCGCCGAATTGAAATTCGAGCAGACGCAGATCGAATTGCATCCAGCGGTCGCAGACAAGGAAGCCGTTGCGCACTTCAAGTACGAGAACACGGGTGACAAGCCGGTTCGTTTCAAATCCATCCGGACCTCTTGCGGTTGCACGGTTGCGCAGACGCAAAAGGAGGAGGTGCCGCCGGGGGAAAAGGGCGAGATCACGGCGACGTTGAAAATTGGCGGGCGCACCGGCACACAGGTGAAAGCGGTGACGGTGGATACGGACGATCCAGCCCATGCGGTGACGGTGCTTACGCTCAAAGCGGTGCTCCCGGACATGCTCGAAATCACACCGACCTTCGTTTATTGGACCGACGGCGAAGCGCCCAAGCCGAAGACGGTTGTTGTCCATCCGGGCAAAAATTTTGCGGTCAAAGAGCTCAAAGTCACTTCGTCGAGTCTCGAATTTTCGGCAAAAGTTGAACGCAAGAATGTGGCGGGCGATTTCAAGATCGATATCGAACCGAAACAGACCACGCACGCAGCGGCAACCACGCTCACCATTCAGCCTGACGATTCCGCAAAAATATTTTACGTGAACGCGCAGGTGATGAACACGCCGGCTACGCAGTAATCTGTGACGCCGTCACTTCTGCGCCAGGCGCTGGTTCTCGTCGCCCTGGCGTTTTTGCCTGGAATCGGCGAGGCGATTTATTATCGCGATAAAATCTCGTGGCAATCGCCAATTCCGGCTTCCGAAATGGTCACGCTCACCCAAGCACGCGCCTGGGGCGAGAACACGATCTGGGTCGAC
>Ga0137365_10003509_pt1 | contig 12518 bp, 9 predicted proteins | sample SagtaG_9_FD_104799 | JGI IMG/M metagenome (GOLD analysis project Ga0137365, IMG submission 104799) | Vadose zone soil microbial communities from Sagehorn Ranch, Mendocino, California, USA - Sage1_L_40_16 metaG | ecosystem: Environmental > Terrestrial > Soil > Vadose zone | place: USA: California...
GAAGCGGCCAAGCTCGGCGGCGACCTGCCCGGCGCTGCGCACGCCCGGGGCGTTGGGGTCGGCGGCGCCACGCCGCGGGACCAGCACGTAGGCGCTCTCGCCGCGGCGCAGCGCCTCGCGGAGCGCGGCGAGCGAGCGGCGGTGCAGCCGCGCGGGGCCAGGGCCGTGGTCCTGCTCGTAGGGGTCGACGATCTCGACCAGCGGCCGCAGGCGCCGCTCCAGCGCGCGGTCGGCCGCCTCCACCTGGCACCAGTTGGCCCGCACCGCGGCGACCAGCTCGGCGGAGGGGACATACCCGGTGAGCACACAGGTCGCCTGCGCCCGGTCGGCGCGGCACAGCGCCACCTCGCGGGCGTGGTAGCGGGGGGCGCGCTGCTCCTTGTGGGCGGCGTTGGCCTCGTCGTCGACGACGATGACGCCGAGCCGCGCCACCGGGGCGAACACCGCCGAACGGCCGCCGATCGCGACCATGCGGCGCCCGCGCCGCAGCTCTGCCCAGGCGCGGTAGCGCTTGCGCTCCGACAGGTCGCTGGACAGGTCGGCGGCGTCGGGGAACGCCTTGCGCACCGCGTCGGCCACCTCCGACCCGGCCGCGACTTCCGGGGCGATCACGATGGCGCCCCGGCCGCGTGCCAGCGCCGCCTCCACCAGGGCGACGATCCGCGTGGCCCGGTCCTCACCCGGCAGCGGCCGCCACCACACCGCCCCCGCCCAGCCCCCCGCGACCCGCGCCACTAATGGGTCCCCGAACGAGGGCGCCGGCCCGGGAGCGGGACCTGGAGCGGGGCCTGCAGCGGCGGCCGGGTCAGGGTCGCCGACGGCCTCCTTCTCGATGGCGGCGACTCGCGGCGGGACCGCGAGCCGGACCCCGTCGATCAGCGTGCCGGCGTAGCGGGCCGCGACCCAGCGCAGCAATTCCAGCCCGTCGCCGTCGAACGCCGGCAGCGGCGACACCACCCGCAGCACCTCGCGCGCGTCGGCAGGCAGCTCGTCCTCGTCTGCGAACCCGACCACCCAGCCGTCGACCCGCTTGCGCCCCCCAAACGGCACCTTGACCCGGCTGCCAAGCGACACGTCTGCCCGCAGCGCCTCCGGCACCCTGTAACTGAACGGCCGATCGAGATGGAACAGCGGCACGTCCACCACGACCTGGACCCCGGCCGGCGTACGGCGGTCGATCATGCCGCCGAGTCTACGCCGCCCGCAGATCCCCTTACAGCGAACCGGCGGCTTTGGCGAGCTCGTCGGCGCGGCTGGTGGACTCCCAGGTGAAGTCGGGGTCGGTACGGCCGAAGTGGCCGTAGGCGGCGGTCTTGCGGTAGATGGGGCGGCGCAGGTCGAGGTCACGGAGGATCGCGGCGGGGCGCAGGTCGAAGAACTCGGGGATGAGCTTGCCGAGCTTGTCGGGGTCGACCTGCTCGGTGCCGAAGGTCTCGACGAAGACGCTGACCGGGTGGGCGACGCCGATGGCGTAGGCGACCTGGACCTCGCAGCGCTCCGCCAGGCCGGCGGCGACCACGTTCTTGGCGACCCAGCGCACGGCGTAGGCGGCAGAGCGGTCCACCTTGGTCGGGTCCTTGCCGCTGAAGGCGCCGCCGCCGTGGCGGGCCATGCCGCCGTAGGTGTCGACGATGATCTTGCGGCCGGTCAGGCCGGTGTCGGCGCAGGGACCGCCCAGCTCGAAGCGGCCGGTGGGGTTGACGAACACCCGCAGTCCCTCGGCGGCGAGGTCCTCCGGCAGGGACGGATCGATGACCTGCTCGCGGATGTCGGGGGTGAGCAGGGTGTCCAGGTCGATGTCGGGGCCGTGCTGGGTGGAGACGACCACGGTGTCCAGCCGTCGTGGCTTGCCGCCCTCGTACTCGACGGTGACCTGGGTCTTGCCGTCGGGGCGCAGGTAGGGCACGTCGCCGGAGCGGCGCACCTGGGCGAGCCGGCGCGACAGGCGGTGGGCCAGCGCGACCGGCAAGGGCATCAGCTCGGGGGTCTCGTTGCAGGCGAAGCCGACCATCATGCCCTGGTCGCCGGCGCCCTGGACGTCGAGCGGGTCGATGTCCCCGGCGCGCTGCTCCCAGGCGTGGTCGACGCCCTGGGCGATGTCGGGGGACTGCTCGTCGATCGCGACGGTGACGCCGCAGGTCGACCCGTCGAAGCCGTACTTGGCCCGGTCGTAGCCGATGTCCAGGATGGTCTTGCGGACCACGCTGGGGATGTCGACGTAGGTGGAGGTGGAGATCTCGCCGGCCACCACCACCAGCCCGGTGGTGATCAGCGTCTCGCAGGCGACCCTGCCCATCGGGTCGTTCCTGAGGATCTCGTCCAGGACCGCGTCGGAGATCTGGTCGGCCATCTTGTCCGGGTGACCCTCGGTCACCGACTCCGACGTGAACAGGTACCGCTTCGCCACGGGTTGCCTCCCAGGGGCTTCCAGGGAAATCTTCGCGCCGCCAGCGCCTGTACACCTCGCTCGGCGAGCTTCGCCGAAGGTTAGTCGCGCGCGGACTCTAGGGCAAATGTACCCCGGGGAGGTGGCAGTCAGCCGTCACGAGCTGCCAGGCGGGTGGCGTGTCCGCAGGTGGGCGGCCAACTCCTCCACGACTTGCGCCAGTTCGCCTTCACGATTGTCGACCACGTCGTCGTAGTAGGGACGGAAGGCGTCCACTCGGGCCGCGTTGCCGAGCCGCTCGGCGATCTCGTCCCCGTTGTGCTTGCCGCGTGCCTCCAGCCGGCGGCGGAGCGTGTCAGGACTGACGCTGAGCAGGATCGTCCTGGCCTCAGGGAAGACCTGCTTGACGAGGCGGACGTTGCCGAGGTTGATGATGCCGAGGGCGTCCCTGCCGGCCAGCAGTGCGTCCATCACCGGCTGCCACGGCAGCCCGTATGACATCTCAAATTCGAAGTCACGAAACTCGATCAGCTCGCCGTCCGCGATCAGCTCGCTGAACTGCTCGCAGCTGACAAAGATGTATTCCGATTCGGTAACCGTTTGGCGTGGCGACCGTGATGTGTAGCGGCGGATGAAATCCAGGCCGGGCACACGGTCGGCGAGGAGCTGCGCGATGGTGGTCTTGCCGGCGCCGCTGGGCCCGTCGAGCAGGAACAGCGTTCCTGGGGTCAGGCCTGAACCAGCCGCCCGGTGGAGTCGCTCCCGCCAGCGCTGCCCCGCTGCCTGGATGGTCGCGAAGTCCGCGTACGTCCACGAAACAATGTCAGCGTCGCCGATCCTGAGCGCCGAACGCACCTCGCTGGCGACGGCTCCTGCTGCCTCCGCTGACTCGCAGCAGTCGGTGAGCACCACGACCTCGATGAAGGAGCCGAGCTCCCGCACCTGGTCAATGTGGACAAGGAACTGCTTGTGGAGGAAGGTCCGCCGTCGCTTGACGACTTCTGCACGCACGCCGTTCGCGGCCGCGAGGACACCCGCGAGCGCGTCGGCGCCGGTCGCCGGTACCTCCGCGACAACCGCGGCGGTCCGGTGGATCCCTGGCTGGTTGGCGAGGGCATAGGCAATAAGGCGGGCGGGCTGGTATTCGGTCCTGCGCAGCAGCAACCGTCCCCGGGGCATTCGGTGCACCTGGAAATACGTGTCGCGCTCTTCCAAGGCTCCCGATTCCTTGGCCCCGAGATCCTTGACCGCCTCGGCGGTCGCCTCGGGATCGCTGCAGAACGCCTTCAACTCGATGCGATCACCCATGCTGGACGACTGTTCGTGAGGCCAGCAGCCACGCCGTGGCGAGCAAGGACACGACCACAACGCCTCCGTCTCATCGTGGGAAGTAGAGGGAACGCCGCCGACGGCAGCCGAAATCGCTGGCAGTATACGGCAGCAGCGCGACCCACCCTCTGCATGCGTCCTTGGTCGTCAAGCTGGCTGAGGCGGACGGTGCTGAGCGCGAAGGCGTTCGACGCGGTTGAGGAGGTGTCGGGCGATCTCCTGTTTGGAGGCGCCGGGCGGCAGGTCCTCCGAGATTGCGTTGTCGACCAGAGCGGCGTCGGCGGTGTCGGTGCCGAAGGCGGAGCGTTCGGTCTCGACGTGGTTGACGACGACCAGGTCCAGGCGCTTGCGGTCGAGCTTGGCGCGGGCGTTGGCGAGGTGGTCGTTGGTTTCGGCGGCAAAGCCGACCAGGATCTGGTCCGGGCGGCGGCGGCGGCCGAGCTCGGCGAGCGTGTCCGGGGTCGGCTCGAGGACCACCTCGGGGACACCCTGGTCCTTCTTGAGCTTGGCGGGGGCGCTGGCCTTTGGGCGGAAATCGGCGACGGCGGCGGCCATGATCACCACGTCCCGGGCGGGCGCTTCGGCGAGGACGGTGTCGTAGAGCTGCTGGGCGGTCTCGACCTGGAGCACACGGGTGCCAGCGGGCAGGTCGACGCTGGTGACGGCCGCGACGGCGGTGACCTCGGCACCGCGGCGCAGCGCCTCCACGGCGATGGCGGCGCCCATGCGGCCGGAGGAGCGGTTGCCGAGGTAGCGGACCGGGTCGAGCGGCTCGCGGGTGCCGCCAAGGCTGATCAGCATGCGGACACCCGCCAGCGTGCGCGCCTCGGCTGGTGAATCACGATCCTTGAGCGCGACGGCGACCCCGGCGACCAGGTCGGACAGTTCGGCGAGGCGGCCCGGCCCGACGTCGCCGGAGGTGAGCGGGCCGCTGGCGGGCGGCACGACCTGGACGCCGCGGCGTTCCAGGACGGCGAGGTTCGCCTGGGTGGCCGGATGCTGCCACATCTCGGTGTGCATCGCCGGGGCGACGACGACCGGGCCGGGGAAGGCGAGCGCGACGTTGGTGAGCAGGTCGTCGGCGAGACCGGCGGCGAGCCGGGCGAGGGTGTGGGCGGTCGCTGGGGCGATCACCAGGATCTGGCCCCAGCGGGCCAGGTGCACGTGCTCGACAGCGGCGGGGTCGTCCCAGATGGAGGCTGGGACCGACCGGCCGGTGAGGGCGGCAAAGGTAGCGCGGCTGACCATCGCCTCTGCGGCGGCGGTGAGCAGCGGCTGGACCTGCGCCCCAGCGCGCAGCAGCTCTCTGGCCAGCTCAGCCGCCTTGTAGGCGGCGATGCCGCCGCTGACTCCAAGCAGGACCCGGGTCGCCCGAAGGGCGAGGTACCCCTGGCCCGCTGGGGTCCCGGTCATCGGGCTATTTGATGGCGTCGACGGCCTCGACCGGGCGCTCCCACTCCAGCTTGCCCTCGTCAAGCTCTTGCAGCGCGACCGAGAGGGCCTTGCGGTTGGGGCCGGCGTCGACCATCGGCGGGACGAACTCGCCGATGCCTTCGCCGAGCTGGGAGTAGTAGCCGTTGATCTGGCGGGCGCGGCGGGCCGCCAGGATCACCAGGGTGTACTTCGAGTCCACCCGTGCGAGCAGGTCGTCGATCTTCGGTTCGATCATGCGCGGAATCGTTCTCCCAGGGAGTTCGGAGCAGAAAGCCGTCACCAGCCCCGATCGTACGCCCCGACCGCACCCGGCTGGGGCGCGCCGGGTGGAGGGTCGAGCGGTCAGCCTGTGGGGTTGCGGCTACTTCTTGGTGCCGAACTCCGCCAGCAGGGCGTCCTTCTGCTTGGAGCCGAGGCCACGGACACGGCGCGATGCGGAGATGTCGTGCTTCTCCATGATCTTGCGCGCACGGACCTTGCCCACGCCGGGAAGGCTCTCGAGGACACTGGCGACCTTCATCTTGCCGACGGTGTCGTCGTCTTCCTTGTCGAGGACGGTCGCAAGCGTCAGGTTGCCGCTCTTGAGCTGCGCCTTCAGCTCGGCCCGCTTGCGCCGAGCCTCAGCGGCCTTCTCCAAGGCCTGCTGGCGCTGCTCGGGCGTCAGGGTTGGCAGTGGCATGTTGCCTCCTCGTGAGGTGGTGCCCTCAGAGCGGACGGTGCTCTTTGCCCCGCCTGCCGGTTCCGGTTCTTTCACAGATCGCCGGGGATTCTACGCACACCGACCCGGCTCCCACAATCTATCGGCGCAGGTCAGACAACCATGAAGACAAAAAAAACTGCAATCTCGTGCTTACTTCGGAGGCTTTAGGGTCTTTCGCCGCTCAAGTGAGGCCCTTGCTACCAGGGGTTTCGGCCCGCGCGTCCTGGAGGCAACCAGGGCAGGCGGCCGACTCCCAGGCGCCCGCCTCGACCCGGGCAAGGGCGACGAACGGCAGCGGCAGCTGGGCTCCCGCTGGGAGCCGGTCGATGACGGTGAGCAGCCCGGCGACCTCCGCGCCGGCGGTGCGGAGCAGCGCCGCCACCTCCAGGGCCGAACCGCCGGTGGTGACGACGTTCTCGGCGATGAGGGCCCGCTCCCCCGGCCCGACCGTGAACGAGCGCCGTAGCGCCATCGCGCCCCCGCCGCTGCGGTCGCCGCTGCGTTCGGTGAACACCATGCGCACTCCGAGCGCCCGGGCGACCTCGTGCCCGATCACCACCCCGCCCATGGCGGGGCCGACGACGACGTCGACCGGACCGCCGTCCTGGCCCTGGGTCTCGCTGCGCCAGCGGACGGCCAGGGCGCGCCCGAGCGCCTCGGCGACCGCCGGCCACTGCAGCACCGGCGCCGACTGCAGGTAGGTGTCGGAGTGCAGCCCGGAGGAGAGCACGAAGTGCCCGCGTCGCAGCCCGCCAGCCCGCTCGTAGAGGCCGAGCACCGCCTCGGCGTCCGGGGGTCCCGGCGGCAGCGGCGGGGCTGCCTGGCTGGCCCGGTTCACCATGACGCCTCCGCTGTGCGGATCTCGGCGTCGATGGCCGCCGCGGCTGCCGCGGGGTCGGGCGCCTGGGTGATGGGCCTGCCGACCACCAGCAGGTCCGCCCCGGCCGCCAGGGCTGCCTGCGGGGTCGCCACGCGGGCCTGATCGTCCGAGCCGAGCACGTGGGCCGCCGGGCGCACGCCGGGGCAGATGATCGTCACCGCCGGACCGGCCAGCGTCCGCAGGCGGGCGACCTCCTGCGGCGAGCAGATCACGGCTTGGCAGCCACTTTCGAGAGCCAGCCGGGTGAGCCGCACCGCCGCGCCAGCGGCGTCGTCGAGGCCGAGCGCGGCGAGGTCCTCTGGACCGAGGCTGGTCAGCACGGTGACCGCCGCGATCCGGGTCGGTCCGGCCGCCTCCACGGCGGCGGCAAGCATGGCCGCGCCGCCGCCCGCGTGGACGGTGAGCAGCTCAGCCCCGAGCGGGGCCAGGCTGGCGACCGTGCGGCCGATGGTGGCGGGGATGTCGTGCAGCTTGAGGTCGAGCATGACCTGGTGCCCGTCGGCCCGCAGCGCGCGGACCGCCTCGGGCCCGTGGGCGCTGAACAGCTCCAACCCGACCTTGACCAGGCCGACCGTGTCGCGGGTGGCGACGGCGAGCGCCCTCGCCTCGGCGAGGTCCGGCGTATCGAGTGCGAGGACGATCACGGACGCCATCCCCATCTAGCTGACCCTTCCCTAGTGGTTCATCGTTCGGCTTTGAAGAGGGCCGGCAGCTCGGCCACGGTGGCGACGCCCTGCTCGGCCAGGTAGCGGCGGAGCCCCTCGGTGACCTCCAGGGGCAGCCGCGGGCTCAGGAAGTTGCCGGTGCCGACCGCGACCGCGGTCGCGCCGACCAGCAGGAACTCGGCAGCGTCGTCAGCGCTGGTGATGCCGCCGGTGCCGACGATCGGGACGCCGGGCAGGGCCTTGGCGACCTGCCAGACGCAGCGCACCGCCAGCGGCCGGATCGCCGGGCCGGACAGCCCGCCGGTGACCGCGGCCAGCTTCGGCCGCCGCCGCCGCACGTCGACCGCCATCCCCAGCAAGGTGTTGATGAGGGTGAGCCCGTCGGCGCCCGCGTCGACCACGGCGCGGGCGACCGCGACCAGGTCGGTGACGTCGGCGGTGAGCTTGGCGAGGACCGGCTGGCCGGCGACCGCCTTGACCGCCCGGATCACCGAGGCGGCAGTCTTTGGGCTGGTGGCGAACACCTCGCCGCGGTGGTCGACGTTCGGGCAGGAGAGGTTGACCTCCAGCAGCTTGACGGTGTCCTCGCCGTTGAGCCGCTCGGCGACGCGGCCGAACTCCTCGGCGTTGCGGCCGACGATGCTGGCCACCACCCGTGCTCCGGCCTCGGCGAGGAACGGCAGCTCGGTGGTGCAGAAAGCCTCCACGCCGGGGTTCTGCAGGCCGATCGCGTTCAGCATCCCGGCGGGTGTCTCGGCCATCCGCGGGGTGGGGCGGCCGAGGCGGGCCTGGAGGCTGACCGACTTGGTGACCACCGCGCCGAGCTCGCCGAGGTCCATGTAGGCGGCCATCTCGCGGCCGAACCCGAAGCAGCCCGAGGCGACCAGCACCGGCGACGGCAGCCGCACCCCGCAGAGATTGACGGCAAGGTCTGGATCTGGGATCGCCATCATCCGCCCACTACCTCCTCCGCGAGCGACCCGGGGTAGCCAGGGCCGCCGCCCAGGCCCCCGCTCAGGCCGAGTTCGGCCCAGGCGACCTGGGCCCCGTCCAGGACCGGCCCTTCCACGCAGGAACGGGCCATGCGGACCTCACCACCAGGTTCGGTCATGGGGACCACGCAGGAGTAGCAGATACCGGTCCCGCAGGCCATCAGCTCCTCCACCGCGACCTGGCAGGGCACCCCGGCGGTGGCGGCCACCTGGCTGACGGCGGCCAGCATCGCCATCGGCCCGCAGGCGTAGACCAGCTCGCTGCGGGCCGCCTGCAGCACCTCCGGCATGGCGTCGGTGACGATGCCGCGGCGCCCGGCCGAACCGTCGTCGGTGGTGACCACCGTGGTGCGGCCGAGCCGCCTGGCCTCCAAGGCCTTGAAGAGGCGCTCGTCGGTGGCGGCGCCGACGATGAAGTCGATGCGGCAGCCGCGCGAGCGCAGCTGGTCGGCGAGGAAGAACAGCGGGGCGCTGCCGTAGCCGCCGCCGACCAGCAGGCAGGAGGCCGGCTCGTCCGGCAGGGTGAAGGGGCGGCCGAGCGGGCCGACCACGTCGACGGTGTCGTGCGGCTTCAGCCAGCCGAGCGCGCGGGTACCCGGGCCGACCACGTCGAAGACCACCTCCACCGAGCCGGACCCGGCGCCACGCCAGTCGACCCGGTGGATGGAGAACGGCCGCCGCAGCAGGTAGGCCCGCTCCGGGCCGCTGAGCAGCCCGACGAACTGGCCGGGCCGGGCCTGGCGGGCGATCTCCGAGGCGGCCAGGGTGAGGGTGTGGTAGACGCCCGCCCGGTGGTGGCCGATCACCTCGGCCAACTGGAGGCCGGGGCCGTCACCATCATTTGTCATCGGGCATCCCCTTCACTCCCCCTCTTGTGCCTGCTCGCTGTGGTGGTAGGCCTGCAGGGACTGCACGGTCAGCTCCCCGGCCAGGCGGGCCTCGATGCCCTGGACCATCGCGGCGAGGCCGGACAGGGTGGTGACGCAGGGGATATCGGCTGCTACGGCCGCAGTCCTGATCTCATATCCGTCGGCACGTGGCCCGGAGCCGTGGGGAGTGTTCACCACCACGTCGATCTCGCCGGCGCGGATCTTGTCGGCGACGTTGCCGACGCCCTCGCCGACCTTGCGGACCACGGCGGCGGGGACGCCGTTGCGGTTGAGCACGCTGGCGGTGCCGACGGTCGCGACCAGGGTGAAGCCGAGGTCGGCGAGGCGCTTGGCGGGCAGGACGATGGCGCGCTTGTCGGCATTACGCACTGATAGAAACGCCACCCCTTTGGTCGGCAGCGCCCCGTAGGAGGCTTCCTGGCTCTTGGCGAAGGCGGCCCCGAAGCTCCGGTCGAGGCCGAGCACCTCACCGGTGGAGCGCATCTCCGGGCCGAGCAGCGAGTCGGCCCCCGGGAAGCGCGCGAACGGCAGCACCGCCTCTTTCACCCCGACATGGGATGGTTCGGGCGCGAGGACCCCCTCCCCTGGCGGCAGCATCCCGCCAGGCGCCCGCAGGCCGTCCAGGCGCGCTCCGGCCATGAGCAGCGCGGCGGCCTTGGCGACTGGCAGACCGGTGACTTTCTCCACGAATGGGACCGAGCGGCTCGCGCGGGGGTTGGCCTCCAGCACATACAGCCGCTCGCCCTTGAAGGCGAACTGGACGTTGAGGATGCCGACCACCCCGAGCGCGCGGGCCAGCCTGGCGGTGGCCGCCGCGACCTCGGCGATCTGGTCGGTGCCGAGGGTGATCGGCGGCAGCACGCAGGCCGAGTCGCCCGAATGCACCCCGGCCTCCTCGATGTGCTCCATGACCCCGCAGACCAGGACCTTCCCGTCGGCGTCGCAGAGCGCATCCACGTCAACCTCGACGGCATCCTCAAGGAAGCGGTCGATCAGCACCGGCCTCGACCCGCGGTCCATGCCGGCCAGGGCCGCCGACCCCTCCAGGGCCGCGGCGTCGTAGAAGACCTCCATGGAACGCCCGCCGAGCACGTAGGAGGGCCGCGCCAGCACCGGGAAGCCGATCCGCTGGGCCACTGCCAGGCCCTCCGCACGGCTGGCCGCCTCGCCCCAGGCGGGTGCGTCCAGGCCCAGCTCGGCCAGGACGGTGCCGAAGCGGCCACGGTCCTCGGCCAGGTCGATCGCCTCCGGCGGGGTGCCGAGCAGCGGCACCCCAGCGTTGGCGAGGCCGTGGGCGAGCTGCAGCGGGGTCTGGCCGCCCATGGTCACGATGACCCCGGCGAGGTCGCCGCCGCGCGCCTCGGCGCGGCAGACCTCCAGGACGTCCTCGCAGGTCAGCGGCTCGATGTAGAGGCGGTCGGCGACGTCGTAGTCGGTGGAGACGGTCTCGGGGTTGCAGTTGACCATGATGGTCTCGTAGCCGGCGTCGCGGAGGGCCTGGACCGCGTGGACGCAGGCGGTGTCGAACTCGACGCCCTGGCCGATCCGGTTTGGGCCGCTGCCGAGCACCACCACCCGGCGGGCGCCGGTCGCCGGGACCTCGGTCTCCTCCTCGTAGGTCGAGTAGTAGTAGGGGGTGGTGGCCTCGAACTCGCCCGCGCAGGTGTCGACGGCGCGGTAGACCGGCTCGACGCCGAGGGCGCGGCGGCGGGTGCGGACCTCCCCTTCGGTGGCGCCGACCACGGCGGCGAGCTGCCGGTCGGAGAAGCCGGCCCGCTTGGCCCGCCACAGCAGGTCACGGCCGAGCGCGTCGATCGCCCGCGCTGCCTCCACCTCGACACGAACTTCGACGATGCGGGCGATGCCGTCCACAAACCACGGGTCGATCGCCGAGGCGGCGGCGACCTCCTCGACCGTGCAGCCGTCCCGCAGCGCCCGCTCGACCGCCTCCAGGCGGTCCTCGCTGGGGGTGGCGGTAGCGGCGAGCAGCGCCTCACGCGACGCTGCAGCTGCTGCTGCGGTTGCGGGCGCGGGCTCGACGTGGCCGAGGCCGTCGCGGCCGGTCTCAAGGGAGCGGTAGGCCTTCTGCAGCGCCTCGGGGAAGGTCCGCCCGATGGCCATCACCTCGCCGACCGACTTCATCCTGGTGGTGAGGGTTGGGTCGGCGTCGGGGAACTTCTCGAAGTTGAAGCGCGGCACCTTGACCACGACGTAGTCGAGGGTCGGCTCGAACGCGGCGGCGGTCTTGCCGGTGACCTCGTTGCGGATCTCGTCGAGAGTGAAGCCGACGGCGAGCTGGGCGGCGACCTTGGCGATCGGGAACCCGGTGGCCTTGGAGGCCAGCGCCGAGGAGCGCGACACCCGCGGGTTCATCTCGATCACCACCCGCCGCCCCGTGGCCGGGTCGACGGCGAACTGGACGTTGGCGCCGCCGGTCTCGACCCCGACCGCGCGCAGCACGGTGAGCGCGTCGTCGCGCATCGCCTGGTACTCGCGGTCCGACAGGGTCATGGCGGGCGCGACGGTAATCGAGTCGCCGGTGTGGACGCCCATCGGGTCGAGGTTCTCGATGGAGCAGACCACCACCGCATTGTCGGCCCGGTCGCGCATCACCTCCAGCTCGAACTCCTTCCAGCCGAGCACCGACTCCTCCACCAGCACGCGCCGCACGGGGCTGGCGGCCAGTCCCTGGGCGAGCAGCTCGTCGAGCTCGTGCTGCGCGCGGGCGATCCCGCCGCCCCAGCCGCCGAGGGTGAAGGAGGGCCGCAGCACCAGCGGCAGGCCGAGGTCGGCGGCGGCCTCGCGGCCCTGCTCGACGGTGCCGACCTCGACGCTGCGGGGCAGGTCGAGCCCGGCGGCGCGGCAGACCTCGCTGAAGGCGACGCGGGACTCGGCGCGGCGGACCGCCTCGACGGTGGCGCCGATCAGCTCCACCCCGAAGCGCTCCAGGTCGCCGCGTTCGTGCAGGGCGACGGCGAGGTTGAGGGCGGTCTGGCCACCGAGGGTGGGCAGCAGCGCGTCGGGCCGCTCGGCGTCGAGGACCGCCGCGACCGAGTCCGGGGTGAGCGGCTCCAGGTAGGTGGCGTCGGCCACCTCCGGGTCGGTCATGATCGTGGCGGGGTTGGAGTTGACCAGGATCACCCGCAGCCCGAGCCGCCGCAGCGCCCGGCATGCCTGCGTGCCGGAGTAGTCGAACTCGGCGGCCTGGCCGATCACGATCGGCCCGGAGCCGATCACCAGGA
>Ga0137365_10003510_pt1 | contig 12514 bp, 10 predicted proteins | sample SagtaG_9_FD_104799 | JGI IMG/M metagenome (GOLD analysis project Ga0137365, IMG submission 104799) | Vadose zone soil microbial communities from Sagehorn Ranch, Mendocino, California, USA - Sage1_L_40_16 metaG | ecosystem: Environmental > Terrestrial > Soil > Vadose zone | place: USA...
CAGGATGCCCAGCCGCCAGCCGAGCACTGGCCCGATCCAGTTCAGGAACGCCGGCGGGCCAGCGTGCCGATGCTCGAGCCGCCCAGTAGGTGCCGTTGCCCGCCACAGCAGCGGGCAAGCTGTCTACCTGTTGTCTCAGCGCGTGACTGCCGGCTGGTGGCCTCGGGTATACGGTAAGGGAGGTGCCAGACAATAGCTGCGGGGGGGAGCCGGCATATCGACGATCAAAGACATCCGTGACGCGGTCAGGAAGGAACTGGATTTCGACCCGCTCATCGATCCGGCGGACATCAGAGTGAAGAACCTGAACGGGGACGTCGCGCTCAACGGCACGGTGTCGAGCTACCCGCAATACCTGGAGGCAGCAGCAGCGGCCAAGCGCGTCCAGGGTGTGACAAAGGTACACAATCATCTGATGGCCGTCTTGCCGCCCAGCGACGAGCGGGATGACGCGACGTTGACCACGGCTGCCAACAACGCGCTCGCGCTGAACATCGCCGTGCCGAGCAGCGTGGAGGCCAGCGCAAGCGACGGCAACGTCCGGCTTACCGGCACGGTCAGCTACGGCTTCGAGCGCGCCGCCGCCGAGCAGACCATCTCCGGGCTGATCGGCGTCCGCAACATCACCAACGACATCGAGGTCCTCAGCGACGAGGAAGCGCCCGACGTGAACGACCTCGTGCGGGGCGCCCTGGACCGATACGGGCTGATCGGCGACGACAGCGACGTCACAGTGGACGCCAGCGACGGCACCGTCACGCTCCGCGGCCACGTACGTAGCTGGGCCGAGCACGACACGGTGATCGGCGCCGCGTGGATGGGTCCCGGCGTGTCCAGCGTCCGCGACGATCTGGTAGTCACTGGCTGACGAGCTCGGTTCGCCGCAGCAGCCCGATCTGCGGAGGGAGCCCGCACAACCACCCCAGCACGCCGTTGTCCTCGCAGGGTCACTGGCGGCTGGTCCGTGCACGCGCCGCCAAGGGCCGGTACAGATCGCGCCAGGCTGGGCATCACCCTGCCACCCCGGCCCGAGCGACTGGCCAGGCAGCGACGCCACGCCGAGAAGCGATCACCAAGCGGGCGGTCGCGCTTGGCTTCCCAGATCTGCGAGGGAACGCGTCATGAGCTTGGACGGCGGACCAAGCGCCTCTGGTAGGCCTCGGACTGCTGACACTGCAGGAAGGCGCTGGTGGCGGGCACCACCGACCCAGCGGTGCTGGCCGAGCTGGCCCGTGGCCGGCTGCGCGCCAAGCTGCCCGCGCTGCGCAGGCGCTGCAGGGCCGTTTCGAGGGGTCCACGGGCTGCTGGTCAGCGACCTGCTGGCCCACATCGACTACCTCGACGAGGCGATCGCGCGGCTGAGCCAGGAACTGCAGGCCGCCATCGCCCCTTTCTCCCCGCTGGTCGCGCTGCTGATCACGATCCCGGGGGGTTGACCGGCGCACCGCCCAGATGATCCTGGCCGAGATCGGCCCGACATGAGCCGCTTTCCCACCGCCGCGCACCTGACCTCCTAGGCGGGGCGCTGCCCGGGCAACAACCTTACCGGTGGCAAGCGCCGCTCCGAGAAGCCCACCAGGGGCAACCGCTGGCTGGGTGAGGTGCTGATCGAGTGTGCCTGGGCGGCGGCGCGCAGTCGCGACACCTACCTGGCGGCCCAGTACTGGCGGCTGGCCAGACGCATCGGTAAGAAGAAGGCGGCCGTCGCCGTCGGGCACTCCATTCTCGTGATCGCCTGGTACCCGCTCACCGACCACTGCGATTACCAGGACCTGGGGGGCGACTACTTCGTCCGCCGCGACACCGAGCGCGCTCGTCAGCGAGCCGTTGCCCAACTCCAGGCCCTCGGCTACCGCGTCACCCTCGAACCCCTCGCCGCGTAGCAAGGGGATTCACCTTTCAGGAAGAGGTCCGAGGTTGAAGTCCCCGCAAACCCACAGCCATACCTGGACCGATCCCCGCCACGCTCGGCAACGTGACCTGTGCCCTGGCCGTGGATCTCGACCCACGACGACACCGCCCGCCCGCTGGGACGCAAACCGTCGCTTCTACGAGAGCGATAAACCGACCGAACAGGTCGACCCTCGTCGACTCCGCGAACCTTACGATACCCATGGAGCTGCGCCGAAACTAGGCGCATATCGCGCAAGGCCAGCGGGTGGAACAAACTGGTCAGCTGATTGCCAGCGGGGCGGGCAGTGGCGTGGCCCGGGTGGCGGTCGCCGGGGCACCCAACTCGGCCCGCAACCGGCCACCGCCGACCAGGACAGCTCAGGTGAAGTCCGCGTACTCCCGGTTCCGCCTCCGGCTGCCGCGCAGCACCGTGATGCTGACAAAATACAGCACCGGCAGGCCGGCGTAGACGCCCAGGCTGACCCCCGGCGCGACCCCGGCCAGCAGGATCGCCAGCAGGTACGCCAGCCCCGGGAACCCCGCCAGCGCCAGCCCGGCGCGGCGCTGGCGGCCGTCCGGGCGCTGCCACAGCAGGTGTGGCCGGCCGGTGACATACCACCACACGACCAGGCGCATGCCCGCGATCGCCACCAGCACCAGGCCGTACAGCCGCAGCGCGACCGGCTCCCGGTCAAAGCGGCCCAGCAGCAGGGCGCCGTAGGGCAGCAGGCACAGCGGCAGCAGGTACAGCAGGTTCAGCCACACCAGGCCGCGGTCGGTCCGGCGGACCACCCCGAACAGGTCGCGGTGGCCCACCCAGTACATGCCGGCCAGCACGAAGCTGATCACAAAGGCGACCAGCGAGGGGCGGACCTGCCGCAGCGCCGCCCCCAGCGACTGGCCCTTGGTGAGCTGGGGCAGGTGCAGGTCCAGCACCAGCAGGGTGAGGATGATCGCAAAGACCCCGTCGGAGAGGGCCAGCACCCGGGAGGGGTCGTGGGTGTGCTCCGGGAGGGTCTTGGCCTGCTGGGGGTCTCCGTGCGCCCGGCCGGCGGCCCGGGGTTCCTGGTTGGCCACCTCCACCCCCCTTTCGTGCCCGGGGCCGCGGCGCGGTGGCCATGGCCGCTCCTGGCTTGGTGGTCACAGGTTGCCGTGTCGACGCCCCGTCCTGGAGCGCCACTGTATGTCAGCCTGGGTAGCTGCGGTGAGGAGCTGCCCTATCAAGGCGGCCTGATGGCGCCCGCCGGCGAGACCGTCATCGGTCGGCGTGACACGACGGTCACCTTGGAGCCGAGCCTTCGAACGCTCGAGCCGATTCTGCAGATTGCGGCGTACCTCCAGGCCGACGACGAGAAGCCACCGATCGTAGAGCCATTTGACCCTGCCTCGCTCCTGTGCCAGTTCTGCGGCAAGTCCTCGAGCAGGTCCCACGGCTCTTCCAGGCAAAGCGCAAGGTCAGGGATCCCAACACCGACGCCATCGCGGCAGTGTGGATCTGCAACGAGTGTGTTGCCCGCATGGCGCAGACACTTGCCGAGAAGCCCCCGGGAGCTCGATCGCTCTGGGGGTGGCAGGTTTGGTCACGTGGCGGCCCTATGCGACCGTAAGGGTCGCCGCCGACCTGGACGCCTTCATGCGAGCGGGGTGATCAGCCCACCAGGTCACTTCGTCGGACCGGTGGTGCCAAGACTGCTCGCCCCCGCACGGCCGACAGATCCGCTACAGGGCACCAAGCCGGTGGATCCATGAGTCAGACCGGCGGGGCGAGCATCTCACCCACATCCTCGCAGTGGATCCAGGCTCAGTGCTGCGAGGGCGCGGACTGGTCGGCGAGCAGGGCGCGGACCTCCTCGGCGGCGAAGGTCTGCAGCCGCTCCAGGATCGCCAGGGCCTGCCGCCAGTGGGCCGCGCGTCCTCGCGGCGGCCGAGCCGGCGCATCGTCACGCCAAGCTCTTGTAGGCTCTCAGCCTGGCCGAAGGGGTCGCCCAGCTCCTGCCGGATGGTCAGGCTCTTCCGAGGTTAGCCAGCGCCTCGTTGTAGCGGCCCTGCCAGCCGGCGTCGAGGCGAACCCCGTGGAACTGGGGCTTCAACGTAGGATGCCGGCCGTATTCTACGAGCGACACGACCGGACGAGGCGGGCCGAAAAGGTTGGCCGCGTGCAAGCTGTGACGATGCGAGGTGGCAAGCGCTCGGGCCTCAGGCGCTATGTCTCGGTATTGGATGGGGTCCGGCCGTACCAGCAGGGTTGGTTGCAGCGGGACATCGTCGCCGGGATCACCCTGGCGGCGCTGGCGATCCCCGAGGTGATGGGCTACGCCAAGATCGCCGGGATGCCTGTGCTCACTGGCCTGTACACCATCCTGATCCCGATTGTTGCCTTCGCTCTGTTCGGGTCGTCGCGGCATCTGGTCGTCGGGGCGGACTCGGCCACCGCCACGATCATGTTTGCCGGGACCGCAGGTCTGGGGATTGCCGGGCTTCAGCCGGCGACGCCGCGGTGGGTCGCTTTGGCCGGGCTGAGCGCGCTGCTTGCGGGCGGGCTGCTGTGGCTGGCGCGGCTTGCCCGCCTCGGCTTTCTGGCTGACTTCCTCTCGCGGACGGTCCTGGTCGGCTTCTTGAGCGGCGTCGGCGTCCAGGTGGCGACCAGCCAGCTGGGTGGCATGCTCGGGATCCCCAAGCAGCCCGCGGGGGTTCCCTTCTTCAGCGACAACCTGGTCGAGTTCTTCAAGACCGTGGGCCACATCGGCCAGCTGTCGTGGCCGGCGGCGCTGGTCTCGGCGTCGGTGCTGGCGGTGGTGGTCGGGTTCGAACGATGGGACAAGGCGATCCCGGGCGGGCTGGTCGCGGTGGTCGGCTCGATCGTCGCCAGCTGGGCGCTGGACCTGCAGGCCCACCACGTCTCGACGCTCGGGCCGGTGCCCAGCGGCCTGCCCAGCATCGCGCTGCCCAGCGGGGTGAGCTGGGGTGACGCCACGAGGCTGGTGCCGACCGCGGCCTCGCTGTTCCTGGTGATCCTCGCCCAGAGCGCGGCGACCTCACGCGCCTACGCCGTCAAGTACAACGAGCGCGTCGAGGAGAACACCGACCTGGTCGGCCTGGGCCTGGCCAACCTCACGGCCGGGTTGAGCGGCAGCTTCGTCGTCAACGGCAGCCCGACCAAGACCGCGATGGTCGACCAGGCCAACAGCCACACCCAGGTCGCGCAGCTGACGACCGCGGTCATGGTCGCGATCGTGCTGCTGTTGTCGACCAGGCCGCTGCGGTACCTGCCCGACGCGGTGCTCTCGTCGGTCGTCTTCCTGCTGGGCGTCCGGCTGGTCGCCGTCACGGCGATGCGCAGGATCTACCGCCTGCGCCGCGACGAGTTCTGGGTCGCGCTGGTGACGGCGATCGCCGTCATCACCGTCGGCGTCGAGCAGGGGATCATCCTGGCGATCGTCCTGTCGCTGATCGTGCACGTCCAGCGGCACATCACCCCCCACAACGCGGTCGTGCGCTGGGACCGGCAGGGACAGTTCAGGCTGGCCAAGCCCACCCCTGGCGCGGTCAGCGAGCCCGGCCTGGTCGTCTACCGGTTTGCCGTTGGGATCTTCTACGCCAATGTGGAGCTCCTCCTCGAGGAGGTCATGAGCCTGGTGAACGTCCCCGATCCGCCGCGCTGGTTGGTGCTGGACGCCGACGCGATCGACGACGTCGACTACAGCGGCGCGCAGACCCTCCTGGAGTTGGCCGACCAGCTCAGCCAGCGGGGGGTCGTCTTCGCGGTTGCCGAAGCCAACGACGACATCCGTCGCGAACTCGATCGCTTCGGGCTCACCGACAAGATCGGTCCCGACCGCTACTTCGACAGCCTGCACGCCGCCCGCGACGCCTTCCACCACGCCTAGCCCTCGCCCAGCCCAACTATGGGCGCCGTCCAGGCTGAACGATCTCGATACAGCAGAAAGCTCGACCGCGATCTCCAGCGGCCGGCATTTGCTCCAGGAACGCGACCACTTCGGCGACCAGGACCTCCACATCCAGCTGGGAGCCGGGGTTGTCAGCGGACACGCCCCTCGACTACCCGCTGCGCAAGAGGAGCCGGGGCAGGGAGCGTCGGGCACCAGCCTGGCCCGCGCCGCCATGTGGCCAACACGACCGCGACCAGCATGACCGGGATCAGCGCCGCCATGCTACAAGCCGGCCCCAGCGTCGCCACGCCGACCAGTGCGCACCCGGCGCTACCTGCCGGCTCCTCCCCCGGGGGATGCCGAGCGCCGGCATCCGGACAGTGATCGATATTCGAAAGCGCGAGCGCCGCTCGTTGGAGGGCTGCCGCTGCGCCGGGCCCGCGCCGTCCGCCACGGGGCGGCCGTCAGTGGCCAGCCGCGGGGAGGATGAGCCAAGGCAGCCGGACCCGCCCCACGACCGCGGCTAGACCGCCATGGGAGCTTCCACCTGGCGATCGGCCCTAGTGTTGGTCCCGAGCGGGTCGCCTGCTCGGGGACCGCGCCCGCCTTCGCTTCCGCCCGGCCTCTGACGGGGACGAGGAAGCAGAGCGCTCAGGGAAAAACGGTCAGGTAACTTTCCACCCGAGCCACCCCCGGAGCGGCCGCCGCGGCGGCCCTGGCCGCGTCGGCCTCCCCCAGCGAGTGCACATGCCCGTACAGCCTGGCGGTGTGGTCGGCCACCTCCACCCGCACCTGGCGCGCGTCCACGTCGGCCTCACGCTCGAAGGCACTTTCAATCTCGGTCTTGACCTGGACCGGGCTCACCGGCGGCGTAAGGCTGAGGTTGTCGGTGATGCCCACCACGCCGCGTACGTGGCGGACCATGCGCTCCACCTCGTGGCGCTGGAAGTCATAGTCGACCTGGCCGTCCAGGCTCACCCAGCCGGCTTGCACCCGGGCCTGCACCCGGCCGGCGGGGATCTGCACGTTCCACTCCAGGACATGGGCGATCGCCTGGGCGATGTCGGCGTCGTCGCGCGGCGAGCCGGCCAGGCGGACCTGCAGGTCGTCGGCCACCGTCTTGACGCCGTAGACCCGTTCGGCCGCGCGGGCGGCGGCCAGCTTCTCGGCGTAGGTGGTGGTGTGGCCGGTCAGGGTCACCGCGCCGTCGGCGACGGCGACGCCGATGTGGTCGGGCTCGGCGACCTGGGGATCCCACCGCAGCTCTTGGGCCACGTCGTCGCGGAGCTCGGCGTCGGTCTTCATCGTTGCTCCCCCCTTGTGAGGTGTCGTGCGGGCGGCGCACCGGACCGCCCGCCCCGGCAGCAGGTTCCCTGTACGCCAAGCAACAAACAGCCCGATGGGGCCTTCCAGGCGTCCCCGCGGGGGCTGCTTGACCGCCCGCCAACCGAGGTGTGGTTGCGGTGGTCGCGCTTCTGGTCTCGGTCGCGGTGGTCGGGTCAGCCCCAGGTTCCCTAGATGGTCGCCGTAGTGGCGACCAGTCCCCCCTGGCGGTCGGGTCGCTCGGTGTGGCCGCCGGCCAGATCGCGCAGGCGACCGATCGCCCGCTCGGCATGCCGCCTGGCGCGTCGCTGCGCAGGCGACACCTCGCGGCCATGCGGCTCGGGGCCGAGCGGCCGGCCCGCGTCGCTGAGGTTGTGGCGTTGGCGGCACTCGATGGTCTGCTCGACCGCCCGGTCCCAGGCACGACCACCCTTGACCGCGGTAGGACGTTCCCGAAGGCCGCGCGACCATCTGGGCCGCTGCAGCTGGACCGCGTGGGTCTGGGGGCGGGTGCGCCACTTGTCTTCGTGCACCATCGCCTGATACTCGGCCACCAGGTGAGGGTTGGCCTCGCGGTGCGCCTGGTGCTGCTGCTGGGCCTGGCCGGCGGCGCGTTCGGCCGCCTGCCGGGCGACCTGGTAGGTCTCCTCTGCCTGCTTGGCCTGCGCACGCGCGCGGACCAGGTCGCCGCGGCGCAGCCACCGGGCCGGACCGCGCTCGAGGCTGGCGAGCAGGGCATGGGCCTGCTGCCGGCGACCGGTCGCCGCAGCCAGCTGTTGCTCGCCCTGCTGTCGGTCGAGCCGGCACCCGTGTCAGCGTCGCCACCTGCGGCTGGCCGCTCGTGCCTGCGGTCAACCCACTGGCGTTCCCACCGACACCGCCACTGCGCTGGCGCAGACCGGCACCTCCTCGGCCACCGCCATCCAGCTGCCCGCCGTGCCACCGCTGCGCCATGGCGCGAACCGTGTCCGGCGGAGCTGAGCCGCTCGCCCCTTGCGCACTCGCGCGTGGATCCGGATGTCGACGGCCCTCCGGGCCGCATCGGCGGCACGCGTTGAGTGGAGGCTAGCTGCAGTGCCAGGTTTCCGGGTCGCAGGAATGCGACCGGGCACGTCGGGTCGCCATACTGGACGGGCTCACACATGCAAGCAGCGGGAGAGGTGCGGGCCCCGCGCAGGCGGCACGCGGTGAGCAGCCGGCGGTCGAGGGCTTTGGGTGCCATAGGGTGGCGCCTCGGGGCGGGCCGCCTCGGACAGGGACTTGATCGTCATGGGCTCACGCGGGCGCGGCCCACTCCGTTTCCTTCTGCTGACGCGCCGTAGCAGTCCTGCGGGAGGCCCAATGCGGACCAGTCCTGGGGCGCGCGCGCCCATGGCAGTCGGCGGCAAGGACCACGGACTGTCGCCCCAGGCGCTCCGGTCGGTGATCGGTCCGGGCGGATCGGACAGCGTCGTCACCGTGCTCGTGGCACTGGGGGCCAACCTCCTGGTGGCGGTGGCCAAGTCGGTCGCCGCGGTGGTGACCGGATCGGCGTCGCTGACGGCCGAGGCGGCGCATTCCTGGGCGGACACGGGCAACGAACTGTTCCTGGTCGTCGCCAACCGGCGGTCGGCTCGCCCGCCCGACCGCGCGCATCCGCTCGGACACGGACGCGAGGCCTACGTGTGGTCGCTGTTCGCCGCGCTGGGGCTGTTCGTGGCCGGTGGCGCGGTGTCGATCACCCACGGCGTCAACGAGCTGCGAGCACCTGCTCGGCGGATGACTTCGTCGTGGGATACGTCGTGCTGGCCGTCTCCTTCGGGCTGGAGGGGACGTCGTTCCTGCGGTCGGTCCGCCAGGCCATGCCTGAGGCCCAGACGCTGCATCGCGACCTCATCGAGCACGTCGTGGCCACCTCCGATCCCACGCTGCGCGCGGTATTCGCCGAGGACGCCGCCGCGCTGATCGGCCTGGTCCTGGCCATCGCCGGGCTGGCCGCCCATCAGCTGACCGGCTCGGCCGTCCCGGACGCCATCGGGTCGATCCTGATCGGCCTGCTGCTCGTGGTGGTGGCGGTCGTTCTCATCAACCGCAACCGCCGGTTCCTCGTCGGGCAGGAGGCCGACCCCCGGATACGCGCCGCCGTCCTGCAGGCGCTGCTGGACCTGCCCGAGGTCGCCCGGGTGACCTACCTGCGACTGGAGGTCGTGGGGCCCCGGATGATCTCGGTCGTTGGCGACGTCGACCTTTCCGGTGACGACACCGAGTCACGCGTGGCCGTCCGGCTGCGTGCCCTGGAGGCAAGATCAGGGCCTCTCCAGCCGTCGCCGACGCACTGCTCAGCTTGTCCGCGCCGGACGAACCCACCCTGACAGCCTAACTCGCCCCGCCGCCAGCGGGCGATGAAGCGATCACCTGCAGGCCGGCGCCGCAGGGTTCGCGTCGGTCCAGCGCAGGCGGGTGCTGCATTCCGGTCGTGCACGCTTCGCTGCCCGTGCAGACCGGTCGACGACGCGACCCGCAGCCGCAGACGGCTCACGGGCGGGGCGGACGAAAGCAGGACGCTCAATCGTGTCGCGGCGACCCGGCGTCGGACCGCCGGGAGCGTCCGCCCGGCCCGGGCAGGCTTACCAGGAGCAGAGCCTTCCAGGTCGTCCTCACCGCCGCGGGTGGTCGCATCGTCCGGCACGGCCGCATGCCTGGAGGAGCGGGTGTCGAGGCCGGCTATAGGAAGCGCTCGCCCGAGCGGCGGCGGCTAGTCGGGTGCAGCCACCGCAGGTACCGGCGGCTGATCTCCCGCGCCAACCGAGTACGGAGCTGCCCACGCACATACCCCATGGCGGGCCGGCCCAGCGCGGGCCCCCTCGGCGCTCACCCCACCAAGCTCCACGCCCCTGACGTGGCCGGCGCGCCAGCGGTCCACCACCGCCAGCAGGGCCGCCTCGGGGCTGACGCCTACCGCGGTCCAGGTCTGCCGTGGCCAGGCGCGCAGCTCGACAGTCAGTTCGGCCAGAAACACCAGCTCCCGCGGTGCCCGGTCGGGATGGCCGGTCACCAGGTCGTACAGCACCTGCCCGTGCGGTTGCGGGATTTGCTCGTGCAGCAGGGCGGCGGGGGTGACCACCAGCACGCGGCCGGGTTCGGGCGCGATCTCAGCGAGCGGCTGATCCAGCAGGATGCCCAGGTAGTTGCCGTGCCATCGGCGTGCCAGAAGGAGCGGGCTCGAGCGGTATCCAGCCGCCGCCATCGCAGGGAGGTCCGCAATTGATCACGATCTCAGATGCCTTCGAGGGCTTGAAGTCGTCCGGATCGAACCGCCGTCGCGACCGCTTGGTGGTCCTGCTCGTTCTGGTCGGCGTAGCGCTCGGCGAAGTCGGTGATCGATCGGTCGAACTGGTCGCCCTTCCCCAGGTACTCAGCGATCGCGACCGGGTCGCCTGAACGGGCGTGCGCCCGCGATAGCGTCCACCCGCAAGCGCGCGCGTAGAGCGTCAACGCCAGCGGGGTCATCGCCTCGACCTCGGCCGAGCCCTTCATGTCGCGCAACTGCCGCCAGTAGTAGTGCCGGGTGACGTCTACCCCACCCTTGGTCCAGCCCAAGTAGATGTCGCTGGCGGCCTGCATCATCCGTTGACCCTGCACCACGCGCTCGCCATGCTGCCTGTAGCGGCTCTTGGGCAGGTGGCCTTCCAGGACCGACGCGGTCGCCTCCTTGACCTGCAGGAAGAGCGGATCGTGCTGGTCGCGACCCTGGAGCAAGACGATGAACGCCCGGGTGCCGACGCTGCCGACCCCCACGACCTTGCGGGCCATGTCGACGACCTGGAACCGTTCCAGCAGGTGGCGCCGATCGTCCTGCAGGGTTGCGCGGTAGGCGCGAAACAGCGCCCGGATCACGCGATCGACCTGGTCAGGGGAGAGGCCATAGGTGGCTTCCAGGTCACGGGCCGGGACGACGATCGGCGGCTGGCTGACGATCCGGTACTTCCCATCGACCAGCTCGCCCAGCTTGGACAGCGCCTGCAAGCTGTCGCGCGTGTGCGCCTTCGTGAGCGCCTTCTCACTGGTCTTCTCGGCCCGCTTGGCCGCCTTCTTTGCCTTTTTTCCCTTCTTGGCCCTCGAGGCCTCGGCCGCGGCGCTGGGGACCGCGGTCATCAGCTCGTCTTCGTCCAGGCGCGCGTACCAGATAGCCATGGTGCCCATCTGCGCGAAGCTGGCCATCGCCTCCCGATAGGCCGCCACCGACGCCAGCGTCGCCGCGTGCGCGTCCGCCTTGGTAAAGCCGTTGTTGCGTCCGGCGATCGTGAAGCTTGTCGCCATGCGCTTGACGTCGTATTCGAACGGCCCGGGGAGCGTCTCGTCAAAGTCGTTCAGGTCGAACAGCAGCAGCCGTTCGGGCGAGGCGAACAGGCCGAAGTTCGACAGGTGGGCGTCGCCACACAGCTGGGCCTGGAGGCCGGCGGTCGGGGTGGCGTCGAGGTCGGCGGCCATGATCTTGGCCGCGCCCCGGTAGAAGGTGAACGGCGAGACCAGCATCCGGCCGTGGCGGACCGGGACCAGGTCGGGCTCACGGGTGGCGTCCTGCTCCTCCAGCAACGCGACCGGGTCGGGGCGGTCGGCGGCCGGCGTCCACCCGGCGTGGCTGGACAACGGCGTCCGGTTCCGCGCCTCGCTGCCCTTTGCTCTGCGGTCATCGACGCCCGGATGGGCGATGCTTCGCACAGCCATCGTCTGCACCTCCACGGCGCCATTCCACCCGCACGGCGCCATTCCCCCCGATCGCATCAGGATGCAGCACCATCAGGCGACTGGCATCACCTGTGGGTCCCGAAAACCTGTCCACCTCATGCGGCATGGGCATATTCGTGGATCAGCCCACCGAGTCGATCGCGTCGTGCGACCCGTACGATTACCGCTGGAGCGGGCGACGCCACAATTCCCAGCGGTGGCGTCTGCCCGGAATTACGTGATCGTCAGGGCCCTACAAGTGGGGAATTCCGTGATCGCCGACACGTGGGGGTTCGTGTCGGAGGGGCGATACCCCATAGCGTGGCGGGCGTCCACCGTTGTCTGTCTCGATGAAGTCTCCCCGACAACGTCCTGACAACACCGCGACAGCACGCGGCACCAGCTCGCCGTGCCGCGGCAGTATGGGCGTCACCACCGCAGCAGGAGGATCTCGGCGCTTTGCCGCATGCTCACGGTGGGCGACGAGCCAGCCCGTGAGGCGACTGAAGATGAGGAGGACAGAGGGCCAAGGGTCGCCGCAAGTCGCAGGCGCCCGATGGGTGGTCCTCGGGCACTTCCGTCACCGGCCGAAGCCGCGGGTCGAGGTCGACGGCGAGGTTTTCGGCACCGGCAGGACCAGGCGAACCACTCGGCTCGGACCCAGCGGTCACGGCGCGCCCGCCGATCGTCGCCTGACTGGA
>Ga0137365_10003511_pt1 | contig 12512 bp, 12 predicted proteins | sample SagtaG_9_FD_104799 | JGI IMG/M metagenome (GOLD analysis project Ga0137365, IMG submission 104799) | Vadose zone soil microbial communities from Sagehorn Ranch, Mendocino, California, USA - Sage1_L_40_16 metaG | ecosystem: Environmental > Terrestrial > Soil > Vadose zone | place: USA...
ACGAGCTGCTCGACCTGGTCGAGGACCCCGTTAGCCTCGAGACGCCTGTGGGCGACGGGGAGAGCCTCTACGGCGACTTGATCGAGGACACGAAGCTCGATCGGCCCGACGTGACGACGTCCGACAACCTCCGCGCGGTGGAGCTCGCCGACGCCCTGAGGGTGCTGAACCCTCGCATGCGGCTCGTGCTTGCCCGGCGCTTCGGTCTCGACGGCGAGCACCCGCAGACGCTCGAGGAGGTCGGCGCCTCGTTGGGAATCACCCGCGAGCGCGTCCGCCAGCTCGAGTCCCGCGCGCTCCGCGAGCTCCGCACGGTCGCGCCCGCTCTCCAGCTCTACCTGCGCGCCGAATAGCAAGCGCGACGCGTTACGGCTATCTCGTCCGGGTTTAGACGGACGTCCGAGCAAAGCCCGGACGTCCTCCAACCGGCATCGCGAGCGATGCCTCGGTCCGGGCCGAGTAGCTACGGTGGCGGGGTGGAGCCCCGCTTCGTCGACATCCATTCGCATGTCGTTCCTTCCGGCGACGACGGCGTTCGATCCGTCGCCGAGGGACTGTCTCTCTGCCGTGATGCATTCGCTCACGAGACCCGGCTGCTCTACGCGACACCGCACGTCTCGCCGCTCGTCGCGCTGAGCGAGGAGCGCGAGGCGCGGATCAGGAAGGCGTTCGCCGAGCTTCGCGACCGGGCGCCGCTTGAGCTCCAGCTCGGCTTCGAGCTGACCCCGATGCGGTCGCTGCTCGACGAGGACCCCTGGCGTTACGTCCTCGAGCAGACCGAGCATGTGCTCGTCGAGATCCCGTTCGTCGGCCCGGCCGGCCTCTTCCTCGAGGTCGGGGAGTGGATCGAGCGCGCCGGGCTGACGCCGATCGTCGCGCACCCGGAGCGCACGGAGGCGGTTCTGACGAACCCAGCCCTGGCCGACGAGCTGGCCGAGCGCGGCTGGCTCCTGCAGGTCAACGCCAGCAGCCTGCTCGGGCGCCACAGCGCGGAGATGGAACGCGAGGGCTGGCGGCTGATCGATGAAGACCTCGCCTCGCTGGTTGCCTCCGACGGCCATCGCGCCACTCGGCCGGCCCTACTCGACGGCGCCTATCAGCTCACGCGGGCGCGCGTGGGGGAGGAGCGGGCGCTGCGGTTGTTCGACGGCTCGGCGCTCGCGCCCACAGCGTTACAGCCAAGGCGTTCGCTTGCGACGCCGACCTAGAGGCCGTGACGGCTTCGCCGTTGCAGCCGTCTAAACTCGAGTAGCGACGCCTAAGCCGACCGGAGCGTTCAGAGCGTCACGGCTTCCATCTCGCGCAACTTAGCGAGATGTTTCAGCGCCTCGGTCTCGATCTGACGGACGCGTTCGCGCGTCAGCCCGAGCCTGCGACCGATGTCCTCGAGCGTTTTCGGCTCGGCGTCGGTGAGGCCGTAGCGGAGGATGATCACGTGCCGCTCGCGCTCAGAGAGGGCGGCCAGCGCCTGAGCGAGCGCTTCGCTTCGCAGCGAGTCCTCGACCGCCTCCTCGGGCAGCGGGTCGTCGTTCGCCACGAAGTCGCCGAAGACGGCATCCTCTTGCTCGCCCACGGGCTGGTCGAGGCTCGTCGACGCGCGGGCGGCGGCCTTGACCTCGTGGGCCTGCGTAACAGGCAGGTTTGCCTCCTCGGCGATTTCGTCGAGCGTCGGCTCGCGGCCGAGCTGGGTCCAGAGCGTCCGCTCGGCCCGGTTCAGCTTCTGCATGCGCTCGACGATGTGCACGGGCATGCGGATCGTCCGCGCCTTGTCCGCAAGCGCGCGGGCGACGGCCTGGCGAATCCACCAGGTCGCATAGGTCGAGAACTTGTAGCCACGGCGCCAGTCGAACTTCTCGACCGCCCGGATCAGGCCGAGCGTGCCCTCCTGGATCAGGTCGAGGAACGGCAGTCCCTGGTTCCGGTAGTTCTTTGCGATCGAGACGACGAGCCGGAGGTTGGACTGGATCATCGTCTGCTTCGCGTCCATGTCGCCGCGCTCGATGCGCTTGGCGAGCTCGACCTCCTGAGCGGCGTTCAGCAGCGGATGGCGGCCGGCCTCCCGCAGGAAGAGCTGCAGCGCGTCAGTGGTCGACTCCTGCGCCACGACCGGTGGCGGAGGCGGTGGAGGCGGCGCGGCCTCCTTGGTCTCCTCGATCACTTCGATCCCGCGCTGGTCGAGCTCTCTGTAGACCGCCTCGGTCTCGAGCAGCCCGAGCTCGTGTGGCTCGAGCACTTCCGCCAGCTCCGCGTGTCGAATCGAACCCGAGTGCTCAGCAGCCTCCAGCAGCTGCTGAAACTCCTGGTTTGCCAAGAGGGAGTCCAGCTCGACCGTCGTCATGCCCGACTCCTGATGCTTCCACGAGAAGCGCTGGTCGAAACCCGTTCATTCCGGCACGGCGACGCTCCCGTCCTGAGCCAGTGCACGGGAATGAACGTTATGTCAAGTCGGAATCTGGACATTCGATTGGGGCCTCCCTGGGCTAGACGAGAAAGTAAAGGGTGCAGGCGAGGCCTGCAGCGAGACTGTAAGCGGCGAACGGAGTCAACCTATTCGTTTCGAAGAAGCGCATCAAGAAGCGGACCGACAAATACGCGGTCACGGCGGCGCAAAGCGCGCCGACGAGAGCAGGCCCGCGCACCCCGTTTCCCTGCGAGCCGAAGAGTTCCGGCAGCTTCAGGGCCGCCGCGGCGCCGATGATCGGCGTCGCGAGCAGGAAGGCGAATCGGGCCGCATCCTCGTTCGAGAGCCCGACCAGAAGGCCGCCGCCCATCGTCACGCCCGAGCGCGAGATCCCCGGCACGAGGGCCGTGGCCTGGAGCGTTCCCACTCCAGCCGCGTCGCGCCAGTTGAGCCGCCGTGCGACCCGCTCGTCCGGGTCGCCATGTTCGGGCTGCGGCGCGCGCCGGCGCAGCGCCTCGGCCCCGAAGAGCAGCAGGCCGTTGATCATCAGGAAGAAGGCAGCCGATTGGGCCGAGGCGAACACGGTCCGCAGCTTGTGCTCGAGGAGTAGTCCGAGGATTCCGGCCGGGATCGTCCCCACGACGAGCAGCCAGCCCAGCTTCGCGTCGGTGTCGTCTGGCGCGATCTCACGGTTGCGGAGGCTCCTCCCCAGGCCTCGCACGATTCGGACCCAATCGCGCCAAAAGAATCCGAGGAGCACCAGGGCGGTCGCCAAATGGGTGGCGACCAGGAAGGTGATGAAGTAGGAGTCGTTCTGGTGGATGTTCCAGCCGAGCAGCTTCGGGAGGATCACACTGTGCCCGAGGCTCGAGACCGGGAAGAGCTCGCTGACACCCTGCAGCAGGCCGAGCACGATCGCTTGAAAGTAGGAGATCGGCAATCGTCAGGCGCTGATTAGACGGCGGCGCTTCGGGGACGCGGGCCCGCGGAACGGAACCAGGCAAACACGAGGCATGCCAGCCCAACCAGAAACGCGGCGATTCCGTGCTTGACGTGATGGTGGTTCGAGCCCGCCTCGTGGCCCGGGATCCACGACGGCAAAGACTTGGCCGGCTCTACCCAGTAAACGACGGCGAGCACGATCAGCGCGACGCCGACGAGAACAGCAAGCCAGACGAGAAGGCGGCCCCGCTCCACGTCCGAGAGCTTACGGACTCGATGTGATCCTTGCCGACATAAACAGCCGAGGAAACGTTGATCCCGGTCACAGGCGTAGACCACGGTGGGTCCAAATCAAAGGGCGGCCCGAAAGCCGCCCTTTGGTTCGCCGAGTCGATTTCGCTTTCGTCCACCGGCCCCGATGACCTTCGGCTTCCGCCTACTGCCTTCGCTTCCGGCTTCGACCTACTTGCGCTCCGTGCTCGGCGCAAACGGGAATCTAGGAGAGGCCAGGTCCTTCCGCAAGAGGTCCAAACGACGAAAAGACCGCAATTTGCAAGGATTCAATTATCCACATTTCCACAGCAGACCTTGCAGCTTGTGGAAAGGGGCCTCAGGCGTCGCTCGCGATGCCGGCTGTCGCACGGCCGAGGCGCAGAAGGCTCAGTTGTCTAGAGTCTCGCACATGCCGCACATGCCTCGCTCCCCTTCGATCGACCACGGCGTGGTCTCGTTCCTCTGGGGGGTCGGTTTGGGGGCCTACATCTATTTCGGTTCGCTCGCGGTCGGCGTCTCGTCCGGAACGGCCTTCATCTTCGCCGCTCTTGGCGCCTTTGCGATCTTCCTCCTCGTGCGGATCTTCGGCGAAGACACACCGCCGCGTCGTCGAGCCACCACTTCTCGGCCACCGCGACCGACGAACGGGGATTAGCGGCCGCGCGAGTGAATCGCGCGGCCTTTTAAGCGGCATCGCAAGCGATGCCGCCGCCGCGTCGTCGAGCCAACACTTCTCGGCCGCCGCGACCGACGAACGAGGATTAGCTCGTCGCCGTCAGGCGGCGAGGTCGCGTGAGCCCATGCGATGGTCGCCGACCAGGGCGACGAGCAAGAGGCGCGTGAGATCCGTACCGATCAGCCGTTGCAGACGGTGGGTGGCCGGAAGGCGATCCTGGTGGTCGAACACGGTGCAGTGTGCGATCAGCAGTCCCGGCCCTCGGGAGACGACGCGGTTGTGAACTGCTGGGCTCATGCAACGTGTATCGCCCGGGCGTGGCCGCGGCTTCATCCCTAACCGGAGTGACGCTCACTCCGGAGGCGCGTCGCGCGGCGGCGCCGGAGCCGTCCGCTCGGCCACGGTCGGGCCGGCGGGAGGCTCGCCAGGCTCGGTCCGCTCGGCCACCGTTGGGCCGGCACGAGCTTCGCCACGGTCGCGATGAACGATCGGCCCTGTGGTGTCGAACGAGTAGCCGAACACAAGGCCGAGGCCGAACGCGAGAACGCCCACGAACTGGCTGAAGTCCTCCACGAAGGCGTCGATGCCGATGTCGCTCGACCACTTCCGAATGTGGTTGCGGCCCAGGCCGTGGTGCGGTTGATGGAAGGCGACGATCCAGAGCACGGCAATGGCGACCGGGACGAAGGCCCAGAGGAAGACGCTGATCGAGATCCGCGGCCATCCCCATTTCGTCCAGCCGCCGAGCAGCTGCGAGAGCGCCATCACCAGACCGGCCGCGGCGACCACGCCGTAGGTCGCCCAGTACTCGCCGTTCGAGCTGTCGCCGATCTGCGTGGCGATCCAGATCAAAAGTCCCGCGATCGCGGCTGCGATCAGCGTGACGGTTGCACGGGTCAGTCCGTACATTCGGGCACCACCTCCTCGAGGCGGTTACCCCACCCGCCCGGAAACTATTCGAGCGCGAGCCGGCGGGCCTCGAACTGAGCGGAACCGAGCTCTGCGGCGAATTCCTCGACGATGTGCTCCGCGTCGGCCGAGAAGACGTGCTCGACGATCCCAATCTCTGCGTCGTTGTGAAACGGAAGGTCGACGTGCTGTTCCGAGACGAGGTTGATCGACGTCCGGCTGCAAACGGGGCAGCGCACGGCGAGGCCGACGCGCGACTGTCCCGGAGCGAGCAGAAAGAACGAGGACGGGAACACCGGCCGCGGTTGGTTCTCCGGGTAGCAGTAGAAGCTCCAGGGCCATTCCCCGGCCCCGATCTTCGTTGCGGCGAGCTCCGCGAGCTCGGCCTCGAGCGCTTCCAGCCGGGCGGTCATCAGGTTCAAGAACGAGATGCTCGTGCCGAGCCCAAGCGGCGCCCAGTCGAGCTCCTCGTGCGTGACGAGACCGGGATGCTCCGCGCCGCACCCGCACTCGAACCGCACGCGAAAGACCGCGGGGTGCGACGCACCCGGCAGCCGTTCCAGCCGGCGGAAGCTCGAAAGCGACACCCGCGTGTCGCCGTGCTCCGGGCAGGCGAAGGTATAGCGAGTCGTCAGGCGGTCATACATCTCCCCTTTGTAATCGGCTCCCCGGACGAACTCGATGAGCGGTTAGTACGTGATCAGGGAGTGAAAGTCGTACTTTTGCAGGCGTTTCCGGCCACCGAGGAACGTCAGCTCGATGATGAATGCGACGCCCACGACTTCCGCACCAAGGCTCTCGACGAGCCCCGCGATCGCCTCGACGGTGCCCCCCGTGGCGAGCACGTCGTCGTGGATCAACACCCGGTCGCCCTTTCGGATCGTTTCGGGATGCAGCTCGAGGGTGTTCTGTCCGTACTCGAGCGCGTAGGTGGCGCCAACCGTCTCCGGGGGCAGCTTGCCCGGGCGCCTCGCCGGGACGAACCCACAGCCGATCTCCCGTGCGATAGCCGCGCCGAGGATGAACCCTCGCGCCTCAGCACCGAGGACGACGTCCGGCTCGCGGGTCTTCCCCCATTCGGCAAGCAGGTGCACGGTCTGGTCGAGCGCCTCGGGATCGCGAAGCAGCGGCGTGATGTCGCGGAACACGACACCTTGCTCGGGCCAGTCCGGAACGTCTCGGACGCGCTCCTTCAGATCGACCGCCATCAGCGGTCTGCGAGCTGCTTCAGGTCGCGCCAGAAAAGGAGTTGTGAGAGCTCCTGCGCGAGCTCGGCGAGGCTTTGTAGCTCATCCAGGCCGGCCTGCCGGCGTTCTGGGTTACGTGAGCGGAGGGCAGGTGCAACGATCTGCTCGAGCAGTCCGGCCTCGCGGTCAGCGGTGTTGCGGAACGTCCTCAGGTGCCGCGCCGAGACGCCATAGCGCGCGAGCTTCGCGCAGGTTGACGCGACATCGACGTCGCCCTCACCGTAGAGCTTGGTCCCGTTGTCGGTCCGGGGGGACAGAAGGCCGAACTCCTCGAGCTCTTTCGCGACTGCGGGCGTGACTCCCGCACGTTCGCAGAGCTCGCCGACGTCCAACTCTGCCTCTGCTGCCGAGAGCCCGCGCCGCCGCTTGGCGGTCTTTGCCGCGCTCGGCGAGGACAGCTCCTCGCGAATCACGCGCAACGGGAGGAACTCGTCGCGCTGGAGGCGAAGGATCGTCTCGAGACGCTCGACGTCCTCCTCGCTGAAGAGGCGATAGCCGCCCTGCGTCCGTTGCGGCGCAAGGAGTCCCTGGTCCTCGAGGTAGCGGATCTTCGAAATCGAGACGTCGGGAAACTCCTCCTGCAGGCGCCGGCGCACGGCGCCAATCGTCAGGAGCCGTCGAGGAGCGGCGGTCTTGGCGGACGCGGTCATTTGCTGATGAAGCTGAGTCGGTACTTGCCGATTTGCACCTCGTCGCCGCTCTGGAGCCGAGTTGTGGACTCGATCCGCTTGCGGTTGACGAAGGTGCCGTTGAGGCTCCCCAGGTCTTCGATCGACACCTCACCGTTCCTCTGCAGCAACACGGCGTGCTTACGCGAGACGGTGACGTCGTCGAGGAAGATGTCGCAGTCCGGGGAGCGGCCGACCGTCGTTCGCTCACCCTGCGGCGTGAAGTGCTCGCCTGCGCGGCCGCCACCCGAGCGGACGACGAGCGCCGGCCCCTCCGCGGCGATCTCCTCCAGCGGGCCGTCCTCGTCGGCGATCTCCTCAGGGGTGTAGGTCTGGGTCGTCTCGGCGCCGACTTCGTCCGTAGTGAGAAGCGCACCACATTTGGCGCAGTAGTTCGCAGCCTCCGGGTTCTGGAAGCCGCACTCCGGGCAGTAGACGATGCTCAAGCGGGTTCGTTCTCGTCGGGGAGCCTCGGGGCCGCCTTCCCGGCCAGGATTGCCGTCAGCGACTCGACGTCGACGCTCTCGAGCACGCCCTTCCCCCCCGTCTTCTGCAGCCGCGCGACGAGCTCGGCGCGAAGAATGTCGATCTTGCCGTGCAGAATCCTGCGCTGGTAGGAGATCTCGCGCTCCTGCTCCTTCAGCTGGTCGATCTCCTTCTTGAGCTCGTCGTCCGACAGCGATGCAAGATCAGGTAGTGGTTCCAAAGGAGCCCTTTCAGTTTGAGGTGAGGGTCAGCGAAGTAAAGCAACAGGCCGCAAAAGGTTCAACCTGTACTTGAAGTCTACGCTGCAGGACGGCTGGGAGTCGATGCCGTCGTCTGCTCGGTCTGCATGATCTCCTCGACCATGGCGTGGAGCTCTGCCTCGAGCGCCTTGGAGTCTTCCTCCGTCTTTCCCTCGGCGTAGATGTGGACGACCGGCTCGTCGGGGTCAGGGAGCACCTGCGCCCAGCCCCGCTTCTCGAAGACCTTGATCCCATCGGTGAGATCGAGGTCTTGGTCACGAAGGCGCTCGCTGAGAACGCGCATCACAAGCCCCTTCATCGCCCAGGGGCACGCCAGTTGGCGATGGACCAGCGTCGATACGGGCAGCTCCCCGACCAGCTCCGAGACCGGCTTCGTCGTCGGCGCGAGCAACTCGAGCAGATTGCAGAGGCTTGCGACCGCGTCGTAGGCCGGCAGGAACTCGGGGAAGACGTATCCCCCGCCGAGCGCGCCGGCGAACACGACCTCGTCCTCGGCGGCGTACTGGGTCAGCTCGGCGAGGCTTGCCGGCGTGCGGACGACCTCGAGGCCCGTGCCCTTCGCCATCCGGTCGACCTCGCTCGTGACCGTGATCGGGAAGGCGAGCTTGCCGCGGCGGCCGTTCGATCCAAGCAGCCGCAGAAAGAGAAGCAGCGTCTGCTCGACGGCGATCTCCCGGCCGCGCTCGTCGATCACGAACAGCCGCTCCCCCGCGCGATCGAAGACGGCGCCGAAATCTGCTCCGACAGCCGGAACGAGCCGCTTGGCCTGACCAATCGATTCGCGCAGCGTCGAGGAGCCCGCCGCAGCCGAGTCTGAGACGAACGCGTGAGCGCTGATCGCGTCCACGCCGAGCGGACCGAGCAGGAGCGGAAGCACGTAGGAAGCGGCGGAGTAGCCGTAGTCGACCACGATCCTGAAGGCGCGCTCGCGGATCGCCGTGCGGTCGAGCGTCGTCAGCAGGTCCTGTGCGTAGGTCTCCCGCACCCGGGCGGGATAGCTGACGGCGCCGATGGCGTTGTGAGCTGCCCGCCGCAGCTCGAGGCGGGAGAAATGCTTCTCGATCTCCTTCTGCATCGAGGAGGTCAACTGAATGCCGGGATACTCGAAGAAGCGGATCTCGACCATCTCCGGATCGGTGTAGCTGACGCCGACGTGGAAGCCGCCGTCGAAGCTCTCCGTCTTCAGCAGGTGGCGGTTGACGGCCGCGGGCAGCACCCGCAGGTCGGCGACGTCGACTCCGGTCGAGTTGAGACCAGCGATCATCGCCCGCTTGATCATCCTGCACCCGGGCGGTGCATCCCGGCTGCACACCACTCTGTCGCCGCGCTTGAGCGCCGTCCCGAGAGCCGCCGCGAGCCGCACCGCGACCTCCGGCGTGACGTCGACATTCATCAAGCCGGAAACCCCTTCGCGACCCCAGAGGCGCGATTTGGCCCGGGATTCCCAGATCAGGCTCTCCGTCACCTGGGAGCCGGTCTCCACTTCCTTGTTGGGGTAGATCCGGACGCCAGGGTGGACGACGCTCTGCGAGCCCAGAGAGACCTCGTCCCCGATCGCCGCGCCCTCCTGGATAAGGACGTGCGAGCCGATGTCGCAGCCACGGCCGACGATCGCGCCTTCGATCATTGCGCTCCGCCCGATGTAGGTAGACGAGTCGACCACGCTCCGGCTCGTCCGCGCTTGCTCGCGGAGGGTCACGCTGGCGCCCAGCACCGAGTACGGCGCGACGGTCGCCCCCGGCAGGATGCGCGAGTAGTTGCCGAGGTACGCAGGCGCTTCGATCTGCTCGAGATCGTCGAGCTCGACGCTCTCTCCGAGCCACACATTCCCGCGCAGGCGGATGCCGGGGATGTCGAGATCGACGGCGCCGTCGAGAGCGTCGAAGTTCGCCTGCCGGAACTGGTCGAGGTTGCCGATGTCCTGCCAGTACTCCTCGAAGACATAGCCGTAAAGCGGCCGTCCCATCTCGAGCAGGAGCGGAAAGAGCTCCTTGGAGAAGTCGTAGGGCCGGTCGGCCGGCACGTGACGCAGGACCTCGGGCTCGAGCACGTAGATGCCCGTGTTGATCGTGTCCGAGAAGACCTGCCCCCAGGACGGTTTTTCGAGGAAGCGCTCGATCCGGCCTTCGTCGTCGGTGACGACGATCCCGAACTCGAGTGGGTTCTCGACCGACTTGAGGCCGATCGTGACAGCGGCCTCTTTCTCGCGGTGGAAATCGACGAGCTTCTGCAGGTTCACGTCGGTCAGCGCGTCTCCGGAGATGACCACGAACGTGTCCTCCAGCTTCGCGCTCGCGAGGCGAACCGAGCCGGCCGTGCCGAGCGGCGCCTCCTCGACCGAATACTCGATGTTGACGCCGAGCGACTCCCCGTCGCCGAAGTAGCTCCGGATTGCCTGCGGCAGGAACGCGACCGTGACGATCACGTCCTCCATCCCGTGGCTGCGCAGGAGCTCGACGATGTGTTCCATGCACGGCTTGCCGACGACGGGCACCATCGGCTTCGGCTGATTCGAGGTCAGTGGGCGAAGGCGCGTGCCCTCTCCACCGGCCATGACAACGGCCTTCACGCCTCCACAACCTCTCGTCTCGCCTTGAGCAGGTAGCCGACGAGCGAGACGGCGGCGAGAGCGAAACCCGCCCAGAAGAGCCAGAGCGGCCAGCCGGTTCCGTCAGGCGTAGCCATGATGAAGGCAAGCGATGCGTAGAGCAGCCAGGTCGCAGCCTTGCCCGCGAAGTTGACTGCCAGCTCGTAGCCGCGCCCGACGACGAGCTTGTAGCCGGCGATCAGCGCCAGATCCCGCGCCGGAATTGCCAGCGCGACCCAGGGCAATCGGCCGGCGTGCCAGAGCAGGACGACCGCCGCGTCGATCATCAGCCGGTCGGCCAGCGGGTCGGCGACCTTGCCGAACTCGGACTCGACCCGCCAGCGGCGCGCCAGCCAACCGTCAACCTGGTCGGTCACGCCGGCGACCCCGAAGACGATCGCCGCCGGCCAGCTGTGGCCGCCGTCCGAGGTGAGGAGAAGGGTCACGAAGACCGGGATCAGGATCAGCCGTCCGATCGTCAGGATGTTCGGAATCGCTGCCAGCGGAGCGGGCACGGGCGATCTCATGGTTGAAAGGATACGGAGGTGGCCGAGCGGCTCACGATTCCCGGTTTCGTGAACGCCCACAGCCACGCGTTCCAGCGCGCGTTGCGTGGCCGGACGGAGGGCGGCGACTTCTGGGCCTGGCGCGAGTCGATGCTGGACGTGGCCTCGGGTCTGGCACCGGGACAGGTCCGTAGGGACTACGTGGACGTCTATCGCGAGCAACTCGGTGCCGGGTACACGGCTGTTGGCGAGTTCCACTACCTCGGCCTCGAAGAGGCCGTCGCGGCTTCAGAGGCCGCCGAGGAGGCCGGGACCGGCTTTGTCCTGCTCTACGCCGCTTGTGCCCGCGGCGGGATCGAGCGGTTCCGTCAGGAGAGCGTCGCCGAGTACCTGCGCCAGCTCGAGGCGCTCCGCGACCGCGGAATTCGTGTTGGCGTCGCTCCCCACTCCGTTCGGGCTTGTCCGCCGTCCTGGCTCGAGGAGCTGGCCAATTACGCCGTGCGCGAGGCCCTGCCGCTGCACGTGCACGCCGACGAGCAGCCGCGCGAGATCGATGAGTGCCTGGCCGAGCAGGGCCTGCGGCCGATCGAACTACTCGCCGACTGCGGCTGTCTCGGGCCCCGGACGACAGTCGTCCACGCCACCCACGCGGATCCGCACGAGCTCGATCTGATCGCCGAAGCCGGTGCCCGAGTCTGCGTCTGCCCGACGACGGAGGCGAACCTCGGCGACGGCTTCGCACCGGTCGGACAGCTCTGCGACCGCGGAATCGGCATCTGCATCGGCTCCGACTCGAACGTCAGGATCGACCCGCTCGAAGAGCTGCGAGAGCTCGAAGGAATCGCGCGCCGGCGCACCGGTCGTCGCAACATCGTCTCGGTCGACTCGCTGCTCAGCTTCGGCACCGACGAGGGCGCAGCGTCGCTCGGTCTCGAGTCGTGGGACGAAATCGAGGTCGACCTCGAGCACCCTTCGCTGCTCGGCATCGAGAAAGAAGACGTCTTCGCAGCCCTCGTCGCCGGCTGCTCGGCCGAAGTAATCACGCGGTAGAAGACCGCCCCGCCGCGATGGGCCTGGCGCAGCCTGCAGCGGCATCGCTTGCGATGCGGCCTAAGAGGCCGCCCAATTTAATTGGACGGCCTCTAACCCGGGTGAGACAAAGTGGCGGCTGAGACGGGTGGCGCAGCCTGCAGCGGCATCGCTTGCGATGCCGCCTAAAAGGCCGCCCGATTCACTCGGGCGGCCGCTAACCCCGGGTGGCGATAAAGTTGAGGTAGAGACGGGGTGTGGCGCAGCCTGGTTAGCGCGCTTGTCTGGGGGACAAGAGGTCCCCGGTTCAAATCCGGGCACCCCGATCGAAAGAAAAGCCCCGTTTTGCGGGCGTTTCCGTGACCCTTAGGCGCGCCTAGTTCAGCCGGCCGCACCCATTCGCGTCGAAGGCATCGAGCGCCGCCCGTCCGCGCTCGCCTGCATCGCCGAGGACGTGGCCGTAAGTCGGCGGCCTTCGCGATCTCGGGCGAACGAGTGGCCCGCCTTGTGGCCGGATCGGGCTTGTGG
>Ga0137365_10003514_pt1 | contig 12510 bp, 11 predicted proteins | sample SagtaG_9_FD_104799 | JGI IMG/M metagenome (GOLD analysis project Ga0137365, IMG submission 104799) | Vadose zone soil microbial communities from Sagehorn Ranch, Mendocino, California, USA - Sage1_L_40_16 metaG | ecosystem: Environmental > Terrestrial > Soil > Vadose zone | place: USA...
GCGCACCGGCTGGCCGTCCGGTCCCAGCCACAGCGCGAGCCGGGCCCGGGCCCAGGCGGCCGGGTGGCGTACCGCGTGCAGGTAGCCGTGCGGGCGGCCGGTCACCTCATGGTCGAGGGCGTGCAGCACGTCGCCGACGGTCCACGGGCGGGCGCAGGCCCAGTACGGCCGGGCCAGCCGGTACACCCGCCCGGGCGGCAGTTCCCGCAGCCAGACGCAGCGATCTTGGATCACCGCGGCCGCCGCCAGCCCCTCGGTGCGGTTTCCCGGCACTGCTCGCAGCAGGCCTGTGCCACCGCGCGGCAGCAGGATGAGCCCGCGCGCAGCGCGGGCCGCTTTTGTTTTTGGGTGCTCGCGTGCGCAAGGGGCTCTATCTGGCTTCCTACGGAAGCCAGATAGGTCCGCAATTCCGCCCTGACCAGCAACGACACAGGGGGCCTGGTGTTTTCGCCTGCGGGGGACGGTGCACACGTAGACCGCCGCAAGGTTCCCTTCATGGGCGTGCAGCCAGGGCCGCATGTCGGCCCGCACCCCCGCCGAGACCACGCCCAGCAGGCCCAGCTCGGCGAACGCGGCGACCGCCCGGCCGACCGTGTCCGACGACAACCGCCCGGGGCAGCCGCACCGTTCCCCGCACCTGCACCCGTCCAGGGGCCGGCGGCAGGTTGGCTTGTGCGAGCCGGGGCAGCCGGGCCGGTGCGGGCCGCGCAGCACCTCATGCGTGGGCCGCGCGGTGCGGTCGTGCCAGTCCATGAACGCGCTCAGCCGCTTGAAGATGGCGGCGTAGTGCGCCTTGCGCTGGGCGTTCCACGGCTGGCCGCTGATCAGCTCGAAGCCACGGCGCCGGTACTCGCGCTGTCCGCGGCAGCGCCGAGTACCCGGCTGGATGGCAGCGAAGATCGCCGCCTTGCCGACAGGCGGCGGGGGAGTGGGGGTGGCTGGCGCCGCGCGCCTCGGCGACACGCCGGAAAGGCGCGCACGACCACCAGCCGGGGCGTCCTCGTGTATCGTGAGCCTCGGTTCGCGTGATGGGCCCTGTAGCGTCTCGGCTGCCACACCATCGGCTATAGGTCCCGGAGTGGATTGAGTTGTCAGCTCCCCTCATTGGGGAGCTTTTCGTTTACCTGGGTCCTCCCAAGGGGGCCTGGGGAATGTCACAGGACGGTGCTATGGTCCCGCACCTGCGCTCGCCGGCCTGTCGACCGCTCCTTGCCCGGCGTGTCGCATGCCATTGCCCAGCGTGACCATGCCCGGTTCCCGGCGTGCTGGCATGTTTCCCGCCCGCCGCTCACGCCTCTTGGGCGGCCGCTTCGGGCCGCCGGGGCTCGTTGCCCGCGGCCGGGAGCGGCACTGCACGGAGCCGCGGCGGGCCCGGCCCGGGCGCTTGCCCGGCAGAGGTGGCCATGGTGAGACGCCGCCAGGCGGTGGCGAACCGCTGCCGGTCCTGCTCGCTGCCGCCGCAGCCTTCGACGATCGCGTCGATCACCTCCAGCCGGGCCGGCAGCTCCTTCGCCCGCAGGGCCTTCCACATGGTGGATGCGCCGGCCCGCTGGCCGCTGCGCGCGGCCATGTCCCGGAAGGAGGGCCGCCCGGCCCAGGCCCGGAACTGGCGCAATGCCTCGATCACCTCGGCCGGGCTCTGCGCGGCTGCAGGGTCAGGCCGCAAGTTCTCCCCGGCGATGTCGCTGACGGCCGCCCGTGCCCGCCTGGACCGCGGCGGCCGCGGCCCGCGGGCGGCGCCGGGCCCAGCGGCCAGCTCGCGGGCTAGCCGGGCCCGCGCCGCGAGCTCGTGAACGGCCACCTCGGCCGCGGCCCGTTGCGCGGTCACCTCGGCGACCGCGTCTTCGATGGCGGCCCGGTGAGCGGCGACTTGCCGGGCGGTGTCTTCGATGGCGGCCCGGTCGTCGCGGGCCCTCTGGCGGGCCTCCGCGGCGTCCACCAGGCATGCCCTGGCGGCCGCGAGCACCTCGGCCGCCTCCTCCGGCGACACGTGTGTCACCGCTAACTGGTGCGCCGGCGGGCGCGCGCCCGCCGGTGTTAGCGGTTCGTGGGAGACCTCTGGGAGATGGAAGGCATGCTGGTCGGCGCGCCATTCCACCTCTGCCGCCGGTCCCGCCGGGTCGCAGGCGATGACGGTCATGGGGCCTCACCCGGCTCGCGCGAGGGCAGCAGGGCCCGGGCAGCCCGGGCCGCCGCCAGGGCGGCCCCCGTGATCAGCGTGATCACGCTGGGGAGCCGATAGCCGAGGCTGGCCACGGCCAGCACGGCGGTGATGATGACGATCAGGATGACCACACGGGGCCAGGTGCCTGGCTGGGGACGGGTGCCCAGCCTGATGGTGAGATCCACCGCATTTTCTCCGAAGTTGTCTAGTACATTGGCGCGAACGGACGGCTGAGCCCCATAGTCCACGGGTGCAAGCCGGGAGCTATGGGGCCAACTACTCGCCGCATACATTAGCGCTGCCAGACCGGGCGTATACCCATATTCGTCGTTCTTCGGGCCCGCGTGTCGCCCGGGCCCGTGAAACCCTCACGAGCCCACCTGACCAGGGCAGATGTGGCGACTTGTGGGTAAGCGGCCCCTGGTGCTCCAGAACGTTCACCAGCGTTTCTGGCCGTTCCCCGGCATTTTGGGCCCTTGCCATGAAATCGTCATCAATAGCAATATGTACTAAGCCTGTTTCACGGCGTCCCTGAATGGGGGGCGGGCTCCGGAGCTTTGTCTGTTGGCGCGGACGGGCGGCGAGCATTGGGGGAAACAGGGCTGGCAAGGGGCCGCCCGGTGCAAGCGGGCGGCCCCTCCTCACTGCCGCAGAAGCTCTGCCGACAGTCGAACATGTTTTCGCATACTGGTGTTCATGGCGAGAGCGCAACCACCATGGGCACCGCCGCTGGTCGAGCTGTCGATCGGCGCGGTCGGGCACCTGCTGGCGTGGGAGCGGATCGAAGCGGATGGTTCCTGGTGGGCGTGGGTGTCCTGGGTGCAAGAATCCGGCGGCCGTCATGTTCACAAGGTGGTCCAGGTCCCGGCCACCAGCCTGCGCCCGCTGGAGGCACCCGAGGCTTACCAGGCGGTGCCGCGACGCCTGCGCACCCTCGATGGGCAGGTCCACGAGACCGAACGCTGACATTCCCGCGAACCGCCGCGCCGGCGTCGGCGCCGAGGTCGGCCACATCAGCGACGCAGGCCTCGTCCACCGGCAGCCCGTTGTGCAGCAGCAGCCGGACCGCCACCGCAGCGTACCGAGATCATGCGCCTGCTTGACCCTGCCTGCAGGCCCGGCTAAGCTGCTAACGCAGCAGGTTGCTGCTTATCAAGCAGCTCTACAGCACCAGATTTACGTGGAATTAACGTGTGATCGCTGCGTAATACCTGCGTAACCTGTAAGCTTGGCTCATGGACGGCAAGACCAATCCCCAAGAGCCCTTCTCCGAAGACCCGACTGGGCACGCGATTCTCACGATCACGCCCACTACGGTGGTGCCCGCGAGCCAGACACACATGGTCTTGATGAGCGTGACGGGCATCGCAGGCATCGTGGGTGCGGTCTTGACTGCCTACGTTGCCGCGCATGCCGCGGCTCGTGAGTTTGACTGGCTTCTTGGTTTTGCGGTGGCCGAGCTGGCGCTCGCGGCTTTGGCCGAGCTGGCGCTCGCTCTGGCGGTGGTACTCCGTCTCCGCATCGCCCGGGGCTACGGTGTGCGGCGCCGGAAGGCCCGCCTCTTCCCCGGTGCGCAGCCGCTTGAAGGATCACCCGGAGAGGGTGCCGGCTGCTGAGGCTGGCCCCGGCGGGCCATGACGGATCGGTTCACTTGCCAAGCGGATGGCCTGACTTCCTACCGTTAAAGGGGGTTTTCTCACAACCGTTAGCGGAGGTAATGCAACGCTTCTAGTATGTTTGCGTAACAATCTGCTACATTTCCGCAATAGGTCTCGTCCGGGATGGTGTATCGGGGGGATGGGCACCGATGGACAAGGAACGTCGTGAACCCGCTAGGCGGGTCGCCCCGCGGGTCACCGATATCGGTTCTTCCGGTCAGTTGCTCAGCTACGCGATCGCTGGTCAGCTTGCGCTGCTGAGCCATCACCTGCCGGACATCACCCAAGGCAGGGTTGCTTACGGAGCTGGCCTGGGGGCCGCTCCGCGGACGGCGGGGCCGGCCTTAACGGCCGCCCTGAACAGCGGCCCGACCATCCGGCAGCTGGCAGGCCTCGATGAGGTTGTAGGTGCGTTAATACCCCAGGTGGAGCGGACCGGGGGGTTGTGTTCGCTGGCCCTGCGGCTGTCCATGAACCCGCAGGACAAGGTCCCGGATGGTTTCGGGGCGCATGTGCCGCAAAGCTGGACCAGGAACCTGTTCAGCCATCCCCCCGCCGGTGATGTTGGGGTGCTGATTCAAGCGTCGGCGTTGCTGTCGGCGTTCTTGGCCGCCGGCAAAGCGGATCCGGCTGGCAGGAGCATCACCGGCATCCTCGATCATTACGGCGAGCAGGAGCTGGACCGGCTGGTCCGGCAGCTCATCCTCATATCGGTCGCCCCGCCGTCGACGATGTACTACGACGCGCCGATCCTGCTCGGCAGCCTGGCCAGCTACGCCTTCGAGACGATGAGGCCACGCCTGGACTTCGAGCTGCGTTTCTCACCGTTGGGGTTCCGGGTGTGGCGCGCGATCACCCAGCTTGTCAAGCTGTCCACCCGGAATGAGCAGCACATTGACGATCTGAGGTCTTGGGTGGCCGGCCTCATCCGTGATTCCGGAAAACTGCGGAGCAGCAGCCTTTACGCGGGCAGGAGCTTGGATCTTGAGCTTGCCATCTCGATCCCGGCTGGCTGGTCCCGCCCGGGGGATGACTGGGCCCACGACGCACTGCTGGCCAGGGCAAAGGACAGGAACGCCACCCTCCGAGAGCGCGGTACCGCAGCCCTGGGACTGTGGGAGCGTGCAATCAGCGGGAGCCCGGCCAGCCGCGAGAAGACCGAGAAAGAGCTGCGCCAGCTGATCGACCACTTCCGGGACCCCGCCACCCGGCCAGACGTGGCGTCGGGGCTGCGGTGGGCGGCGGCCACCCTGGAGCATGTCATTGACCGGGGGGTGCCGGTATGCAACGAATGGCCCGACGTTGACGAGCCCTGGGTTGACCACGTCCAGGAGGCAGCGGGCAAGCTCAACGACGCTGGCATCCCAGATCACCTGCGTGACGGAACGAAGAGCCTCTTCCGGCACATGATCTTGCAGAACGCGGGCGTGTACCGCCGTCATGCGATCGAGACGATGGTCACGGGGGGATTGAGTGCTCCCGTTGCTGATGCCCTGGGGTTCCTGCTGGAAAGAGCAGACGAACCCTGGCTTCGTATCCGCGCCGAGTTCGCCCTGAGTTTCTTGCAGCGCCGCGAGCCGGTAGTTGAAGAGCATCTCGTTCGTGCCTGCCAGCGTGCACACACGGTCCTGCACAAGGACGGGATGGCCAAGGATGGCGAGCCGCCGAGGTCACACATCACCGAACTGCACTCTGCACTGTTCGCGCTCGGCGACTGCTTTGGCGTCGCGGCCACCGAAGCCCCCGCAAAAAGGGTGCGAGAACGGGTGCGTCCCATTCTCACCGAGCTGGCAAGCATGGAAGGCGAGCAGGCGCTGATTCTGCGGCGGGCGGCCCGGGCGGCGGCCTACCTGCTGATCTTCACGGCGCAGCCCGCGAAGGGCACGGAGAAGGATCTTTCCCAAGTGCTGCTTGAGCAGCTAAGCAAACATCCGGACGAGGTGACTGCTGGCCTCAGCAGATGGGCGCTGGGTTTCCGGTTCCCCCCCGATGGGGGGATATGCCCCCTGATCGACGCGGAGTGATTCTGCGCGGCGGATCCCCGGGCGCCGCAGCCGCGGCGGCTCTCTGGCGGCTTCGGGGAACGCGAGGGCCCAGCTACGCAGCGTCAGCTAGATTCTCCCGTTGCGCCTTGACCTGATAGGAAATGCCTGGACGGCGGCTGGAAACGGCCATGAGCGCCCGGCCGCCGCTCGCGGCCCGGCTCGGGCTGTCCACGGTGAGGGTGCCGGCTTTCTCCTCTTGGCGGATTCCCACCGTGACGACTATGACGATCCCGAGTGCCACGCCCCCGGCGATCAGCGCAACGGCGATGATCGCGTACATCCCGATCATGACGTCCTCCTGGCCGTGGGGGCCTGGCCGTGCTGCTGGGGGACGCGGGCCCGCCGGGCCGCCGGGCTGCCGCGGCTTGCTGGAGCTGCCCGCCCGCTGCGGGCCTGGGCGGCCGCGGGGAGCCGGTGCTGCCCGTACGCGTGGTTCGCGCTCAATGTGTTCTCACTTTCTGGCCTGATAGAGCCTGGTCGGGGTGGCAGGCACTGCTGCCTGGTACTGGATGGGCCACCAGGGCCCGGTTCTTGGCTGGGTGCGGAAACTTACGGTGGCTTTGGGCGGCGTTGCCCCGGGCCGCTGGGTCCCGCAACGTTGCGGGACCCAGCGGATGTTGCTTGTCCTGCCGGGGGCGTTACAGGAACCGGACAAGTTGCATCTCTCCCGTCCGCCTGTCGCGGACGATCAGGTCGCGGCCGGCCTGCAGGTGGGCATCGAGAAACTGGTACGAGGCGATCGCGCGGTTAGCAAGATCGGTCTTGGACAGCTTCGTGCGCTCCTGGAGCCGCCGGAGATCGTCCCGGGCTGACGGAATCAAGGCGACCGTGATGCGTTCGCCCGGCGCCGGCAATGCGGCGTCCCCGGCAGGGTTGGCGGGCATGTTCACCTCCTCGAGGCATGGTGCTGTGGTGTGCATCGGTGCTCAGCAGCTAAAAACTGCCGATCCGCCTCCTCCCTCGCTAGCAGCTTGTAGCTGCTGTTTACTCCTGCTTACGAACAGAAGCATAGCTGCTCTCGGATGACAAAGCAACATTTAATTAGCAGGTTTTTTACAGCAGAACCATGCTGAGTGAGCCTTCTGGCCCAGCGGCCCAGGTCACGGGCCACTATGGGTGCTCCTGGAGGCTGACTAGCAGTTCGCTTGGGAGCTGGAGGCACCAAGGGCCCGGCGCGGCATGGCCCGGCGGCAACTGGCCGCCTGCCCGGCAGGGGACAGGGCCAGGCGCGGACTCCTGAGTGGCGGCCTTGGCGGTATGGGGCAGCTGATACGAGAGAGGGCGAAGGTCGGGGACTAACGCCTGTCGCGGTAGGGTGATGCAGGAGATACTCTTCAAGAGAGCATGATTAAGACAGCTTTTCTACGGAATCTAGCCGCGCCTGCTGGACAGCAGGCGGGCCGCTCGCTTACGCTAGCAGCGACCATGCAGTGCAGAAACACAATGAATTCAGCAATCTCATGTAACACAGGCAGCAAGATCTCACAACGGATACGCCGAATGCCGCAGCGAGTGGGGAACCCACTGGAAGCGGCCGGGCTGTGCTGCCGGAACCTCCGGAGGGAGACCAGACGATGTCCGCCAGCACGGACAGCACCACTACTAAGGCCGAGCGGATCACTGTTGCCCTGGTACCCAAGGTCGCAGATGAACTCCAGCGCCTCCAAGGGCGAACAGGCCTGTCCAAAACAGACCTCACGAACCGCGCGATCACCCTGTATGAGTACATCAGCGATCAGCTGAATGCCGGCAAAGAGGTGCTCATCCGAGACAAGAAGACGGGGGAGACCCAAGGGATCCTGATCCTGTGATGCCACGGGCCCGCCCGGCCCGGCTTGACAGGCTAGACGCGAAGGGCCTCCCTCTAGGGGGAGGCCTGCTTTCTGGGCTAGGGAGCGCAGCGGTCCTAAGTGGATTGCCCACCGTGGCTGTCAGGCCGGTTACCGGGCCCGCCCGGCCTCGGCGGGAAACCGGGCAGTACCGGCCCAGGTTCCGGTGGCCTTGCCATACGTTAGGTGGCTGCCCCCGGGCCGGGGGGAGGCTTGCCTTCTGCGGCGGCCCAGGTGCTGTCCAGGGTCACGCGCACGATGATCAACTCAGCTTTCGGGCCGGGGGGCGGCCACTCTTCAGAGGCCGGCGGTTCGCGGCCGGAAGCTCCGGTTCCGGCCTCCAGGGCCGGCTTGCCGCGGCTAAGCCGCCTCCGCTGTATGACTGCCTTGACAGGCTGCCAGCACTTCATTGTGCGCTCCCTTGCATGTCTCCCCGCCGCCCGGTCCGGACGCAGTAGGCTTACCTTACATCGCCTGACATTCTTATCTCAAGTTTCATCCGAGACGAACGTCAACTTGTAATCTCATGTTATGTTTCTCACTACCATGATTGGGTATAAGCATGCTGCCTGTTATGAGAACGGCAGGAGGAGTTGGCCCTGATGCTGCATGACATGTTCCAGGACCTGCTGGACACTCTTGCCAGGACTTCAGGCGTCGGCCAGGAGGTGCTGGGCGAGGTCTTGGCACGGACATCCTTGCGGGCTCCCGAAGAGACATCCCGCCGGGAGATCGCGGCGGGCGACCCCTCGGGCCGCCGCCCAGTCGACCAGCGGGAAATCCCCCAGGGCACGGTTAGCAAGGCAGTGAAGGCCCTGATGGATGAGGGCCTGCTGGAGGACGGCGAGAAGTTCCGACGGGGCCCGGAGGGCCGGACCGTCGCGCCGCTTCGCCTGGGGAGCCTGTATGCCACCGCGGGGGTGAAGGTGATGCAGGTAAAGGAGGAACCCAGGCATGTAACAACGGCGCTGGTCGGCCTCGACAGTTCCCGCAGGCTCGGCGTAAAGCACGGTCCAGTTGACAGCTGGGATCAAGTAGCTGACCTGGTCCACCAGCATGTGGCGTCCCTCAAGGACACCTGCGACCGGGACAGAGCCAGCCGCGGGCTGGATCCGCTGCGGATATTCGGGGTAGGCGTGGAGGCGGGGGCACCTGTCCATAACGGCGAGGTCATGCCCCTTTCCCGCAACGGGACTCGGCGCCCCGTCCTCTTGGCGGACAAGCTGCACCGCCTTTTCGAGTCTGACCCCAGCTTCGCCCGGCCCGTGCCGGTGATCGTAGAGAACGACGTCAACGCCCTGGCAGTGCTCGCGATCCACCAAACCCACTACGCCGGCCCAGACCTTGTCGTGGCCGGTGTCTTCAATGAAGGTGTCGGCGGCGGCCTGGTCATGGATGGCCGGCTGCGCCGGGGGAGTTACGGCCGGGCGATGGAGATCGGCCATCTCGACGTTGTTTTCCCGCCTGGCCACGACCCAGAGCAGGAACCAGAGGCGAAGACCGGTTTCGGGGCCCGCTGTGGCTGTGGGCAGCGAGGGCACGCGGATACGATCGCGACTCCACTGCGCATCACAGAAGAGTTCAACGGCGGCCCCTTCGAGAAAATATGCGAGATCGGCCCCGCCAGCCCGGAGTTCCAGCGAGCGCAGGGAGTGTTCACACGCGGCGGCGCCACTCTCGGCCGGGCACTGGCGCATGTCAGCAACATCGTCAACCCCAGCCGGATAATCATGTACCTGCCAGCTCCTCTTGCCGACCCCAAGCCGGGCACCGCCGCCGAGGCTTATCGCGCCGCGGTGGAAACCGAAACCACCCGCGCGTTCGCGGCGAGCGGCCAGCCTGACTACCTGAAGATCGAAGCGTTCCCCGCAAGCGCAGACGAAGTCGCGCTGCTAGGAGCCAAGGCCGCGGCCGTGTGCGTGCTGCAAAGCTTCATCGAGCACGCGCTGCGGCTAGACGGCTGCAAGCCAGGATCCAGGCGCCAGGCTCTGCCGGTCAATCAGGCACAAACACCCCCCGCATCAACGAAAGCTCGACGAGCGTTAACCGCAACCCACGCATAGCGCAGCCTCGCCAGCGCGCCCGTGCCTTGGCTGTGGCGCCTCGCTGCGGCTCCACTCGGGCGGTTTGAATCGGCCCCACCCCCGTCTACCGGACTCCGATGTCGGCTTGATCTGGCCCCGGCCCTGAACTGCTGGTTCTTCTCGCTGCTGCTTTGAGCGGGCCACTTCGGACCGTCCAGTGGTACGCCGAGTGGAGCCACTTCAAGCCGTCTTGGTGGGGCCGAATGGAGCCGCCGTAGCCAGTGCCTGCCCGGAGTACCCGCGGCCCGGTGCTTGCTTGGTGTTAGATGCCGGTCATGGATATTGCGGGGGGCTGGTACACATCTGGAACGTTTTGGGCCGCCGCTGCCGTGGTGGTGGCGGTGCTCGCCGCGGTGGCGGGTGTGTGGGTGACCCTCTTGGTGGGCTTTCCCCGCCGACGGTTGTATTACGGGCTGCGGGCCACCGCGCCGTTACTGACGGCCCCGACGGGTATGGAAGGTGCCCTTCAGCTCCTGTACCGGGGAAAGCCCTTAGCTGACCCCCATGTCCTGACGGTCGAACTCGTCAGCAGGGGCCGCAAAGACATCTCGAACGACGCTTATAACGGCAGCCAGCCGCTTCAGCTCGATGTCGGCTCCCGCATCGTCGAGATCCTCCAGATCACATCAGAGCCTGAAACGCTGGACGCCCCACAAGTCGCTGCCCGCGGAACGCGCCTGAGGATTGGGCCCAGCCTGATTGGCAAGCGCCACCAGATCACCATCAGCGTTCTGACCGATGGCGGGCCGCCTTCCTTGACCTGCCGCAGTCCCCTCGTCGACGTCCAGATCCGGCAGCGTATCGACGATCGCACGACGCTGACGTGGGCGCTAGCCGTGGTGGCGGGAATGATGGCAATCGCGGCGGTAGCGGCAATAGTTGGGACGTCGGTTAGAGGCTTGGGCTGGTTGACGTTCGTGGGGGCGGTGCTGGCGCTGCTGACGGTGGCTGGGATAACGATGGCGTCAATGCAAGATTGGAGATCTCGGCGCTGATAGTGCCCCCGCGCACGATCCCTCAGCGAGCATGCGCCGTGCCTGCTCCGCTATGCGATGCCGCCGCCTTCGCGGCGCGGGCCCAATAGGGGTTCGCGCCTGGCTGGCTAACTCCGCCGAATCACTGCGGGAGGAGCCGCCGCAGGGGCTAGCCTCGATGATTCATCCTGAGGCCGACGTGGGCTGGTGAGGTCGGGTCGGCCGTTTGAGGGGCCTGTTCCCGGGTTCTGGGGGTGATGGCGGCCCGGCTGTCGGGCCGGGTGGCCGGGGTTTCCACGGGCCCGGTGGCTCCTTCCGTGATCGCGGGGACGGTTTCGTGCTGGTCATGGCGCCTGCGGCAGGGCTCTGATCCGTTGCCAGGCAGTCGCGATGTCAGCGGCCCAGGGCCAGCTGGCCTGGATCTTCAGGCGGCGCTGCCGGCCGCTGCGGGTCAGCCGGGCGGCGGCGTGCAGGATGCGGTAGCGCGGGGTCTTCGGCCCGGCCCTGGCGAGGGTGCCGTCCAGGGCGAGCAGGCGGAGCCAGGCCAGCAGGGTCGCGGCGGTCAGGGCTGCGGCTTGCCGGGCCTTGTTCATGGCCAGTGAGGTGGAGGGGTATTTGCCGATGCCGCAGTCTTTACCGGTGCGGATGGCGTCTTCGACCCGGGCGTGGACCCGGTGGGCGGCGTCGATGTAGGCCAGCTGGCCGCGCCAGCCGCGGACGTGGCGGGGCAGGTTGGTGACCCACAAGGTATACCGCCAGCCGTCTTCGGCCTCGAACAAGGTGAGCTGGGCGCCAGGATGGGGCCGCTCGCGGCGGGCGAAGATCCGCATCTTGGCGGGCCATCCTTTGAGGTGGTCCCTGGCGGGGTCGTCGCGCAGCAGGCCGGTCAGCTCGGTGACGTGCGCTTCTTCGATCCAGCAGCGGCGGTGCCCGCAGCTCAGGTCGCCGCACGCCTCATCGGCGCGCCGTTCGCGGACTTCGCCGCGGGCATCCACGGCGATCTGCCAGGCGCGGGCGGGGACGGCGGCGATCGCGGCTTTCTCCCGGGCGCCCAGTTCCCAGCCGACGGAGTAGATGACCTGGTGGCCGGGCCGGGCGGCCAGCTTATCCAGGCGGGTGATCAGGCCGTGGCTGGCACCCGCGCCGTCGCAGGTGATCATCAGCCGCCGCCGGAAGGCCGGCGGCAGCGCGGCGATCGCGGCCTCCAGCACCGCGAGGTGATCTGCGGCGGTGTTGCTGCCGGCCGAGCCGGGCCGCAGCATCCCGGCCAGCGGCTCGCCGGTGTTGTCGCCGTAGGCCAGCAGCGGGTGCAGGCCAAAGCCCTTGAAGTTCGGCTCCGCTCCCTCCTTGCCGCTGTGGCAGGTCACCACCGAGGCATCCAGCCGGATGCACGTCACCCCGGTAAGCATCTTGTCCGCGACGCGGATGCCGGGCAGGGCGCCGTGCCGGGCCGTGATGCCGGCCCAGGCCGCGCGCCGGGCGGCGTTCACCGCCGCGGTGATCCTGCCTGGCGCCTGCTCGTCCCGGGCGATCTCATCCAGCGTCCGCCACGCAGTGGGCACCGAGGCGACCAGCCCGAACAGTTCCTGCTGGTCACCGATCACCCGGAAGTCGCCGATCACTTCGGCGCCGTCGGCGATCGCGCAGACCAGGCCGGACAGCACCCGGCCCCGGTCATGGACCAGCAGCCGGTCCGTCGCCAGCGCCTTCGACAGGCCCGCGGTCAGGCCGATGTTGTCCGCCAGCGCCCGGACCA
>Ga0137365_10003517_pt1 | contig 12502 bp, 10 predicted proteins | sample SagtaG_9_FD_104799 | JGI IMG/M metagenome (GOLD analysis project Ga0137365, IMG submission 104799) | Vadose zone soil microbial communities from Sagehorn Ranch, Mendocino, California, USA - Sage1_L_40_16 metaG | ecosystem: Environmental > Terrestrial > Soil > Vadose zone | place: USA...
TAGCCGGCGGCCTGCTCCTCCAGCATGGGGTCGATCTCGTCGAATGGCCCGTCCCGTGGGTCGATCGCCGGGCCTGGCACATGAACCGCCACCTTCACTCCCGGCGCGTCGCCGAGCATCGGCACGGCGTACCAGTGCGGGCCCCTGGTCGGCCACTCGACCAGAGTGGGCCATCGCGCGCCGTCCCGATCACGAGGCTTGAAATAGCGCACCTGCTGCACGGTCGCGGTCAGCCGCGGGACGCGCCTGAGCGCGCCGGCGAGCAGCCCCTCGCTCCACGCGCCCGCAGCGATGATCGCCACACGGGCCGATATCTCACCCGCCGAGGTGCGCAGCACGGCCCGGTCACCTCGGGGCTCGATGGCCAGCACACGGATTCCGATCCGCGTCTCGACACCATCACGCCGGGCCAGCCGATGCTGTGCGGCGACCGCGCGTCCGGCCAGGCATACGCCGGTGCCAGGTTGGAACAGCATCCGTTCGCCCGCCTGCACCGCGATCCCGGGGAAACGCGAGCGGATCTCCGGCGCCGCGAGCCAGGCGTGTTCCACCCCGCAGGCCTTCAGCGCCGCGGCGCATTGCGCCGCGCCGGGACCGGCGTCCAAGCCACCTGTCGTTACCAGCAGTTCTTCGCCCGCGTCGTCCTGCAGACGCGCCCAGGCGTCGCGCGCACGAATAGCCATCGTGACGTAGTCGGGGTCAGGATAGGAGTAGCGGAAGATGCGCGTCGCCCCGTGCGAGGAACCGCGGGTGTGGCCGAGATCGAACTGCTCAAGTAGCACCGCAGGCACGCCGCGCGCGCCGAGGGACCGTGCCGCCGCCGATCCGATCACACCGGACCCGACAACCGCGACCTCGACCCGCTCCACGGCCGCGATGATAGCGTCGTCGTCTTGCCGAATGGCCACACCAAACTCACACCGACGACAGTCGGCATGCGTGATCTAACCCGAAGAGTGAGGTTACGGTCACATCATGTGCGTCATCGACGCTGGAAGGCGCCTGCTGGTCGACGCGTGCGGGATGGACGCCGCCGAGTACGACCGGCATATCGAGCGGCTGGCCGAGAGGTCTGTTCTCGATCAGTCAGGAGAAATGCGGTTCCTTGTCACGATGGCCCGGCGAGCCTGACGATGGTCCCGGATGTGCTGAAGCGCGGTCGCCGACCACCAGGGGGCGGGGATGGTCCGAGATCGGCATGACGGGCGCGTGCTTGGCTGTTTCAGCGTCAGTCCAGCAGGCCTCGAGCTTGCGCACCCAAGATGTGCGAGCATGCCGGCTCATTTCGCGCGACGGGCTCGCAAGAGCTGCCGTCGGGGGGACAGCCCGGCAGGGAGAAAAGGTGGTTCATGGCATGGCCTACGATCAGCGTGCGGTGCTCATCGGCCCGACCCGGCGCCAAGCGCGCGGAGCTGCGGTTGGTTGGCTCAACGCGCTCGCCGGTGCCGAACGCGCGCGCCCGATCGCGGGCCCGGCGGTTACCGAGAGCGTGCCACAGTGACCACGTCGCGCGATCCTGATCGGGAGGAGCCCGTGGACGATCCCACGCCGACGAACGCCGACAGTCTTCTCCAGGCGGTCTGCCGCAGCGTCACCTCGCTGCTGGCCGCGGCGCCTGCGCCGCCACGCCGGGTGTCGGTGCGGGCAGGCACGATCGCGGTGGAGCTTGAATGGCCGGACACGGCCGTGACCGCTGTTGAGCAGCCCGTGTCTGTGCCTTCGTCAGCCGCACCTGAGGCGGCGCGCCCAGCCGCGTCGGCGCCCGAGCCGATCGGCCGCGAAGGTGAGAATGGCTTCTTCTACATCCGCGCCTCGACCGTTGGGACGTTCTACCGCGCGCCTGAACCCGGCGCCAGGCCGTTCGTCGCCGAAGGCGACGAGGTGCGGCCGGGACAGCAACTCGGGATCTTGGAAGCGATGAAGATGATGCTGCCGGTCGCCGCCGACCGCGCTGGCCGTGTGGCGGAGTTTCTCGTCGAGAACGCGACGCCGGTGGAATTCGACGCGCCGCTCATCGCTCTCACGGCACTGGAACCAATCCCGTAGGCCTCCTACTTTGTACTCCGGAGTGTTGCCAGTGGCCACTTTGTACTCCGGAGTGTTGCTAGAGGCCACCTTTCGGGCTCGGTTAGCAACACTACCGAGTACAAAGTTGGCAGCGGCGTCCGAATGCTGAGACGGAGCGCCACTGCCGACGACCGCTGAGCGCAATCAGCGGGCATCCAGCAGGTCCGCCCACAGCTCTCGCTCATTGGGAGTCAGCGGGACGCTGGGGATGACACGCTCGGGGTGCCCACGCGGAGTAAGCGGTTGACCGAGGTCCTCAGGTTCTTGCGGAGGCCAGCCCTGCTCGCCCCGCTCCGCGCGCCTCAGCTCCGCGCGCCTCAGATCCTCGCGCCTCAGCTTGTCACGCGTCAGCGTCATCACGCGCACGTCAAAGAACATTGAGTAGCTCTGCATGCTCAGCCCCAACAGAACATGCCGCCCCACCGCCGCGAGTCCCCGTGCCATGCGGCGCAGTGTTCGCCGCCACAGGGTAGCCCGTTGCGCCTCAGCCAACCTCGTGCTCCTTCCCGCCGACGACCCACGATGCGGGTCCGGCCGAACAATCCCGTGCGGGTCCGGCCGGCGACCCACGGCGCGATTGCGGTGGACAACCCACGGCATGGGTCGCGCCGAGAACCCACAGTGCGGGTTGGGCCGATCATCTCCGTCGCCGGTAACAGCGGCATCGAGCGCCGGTAGAGCGTCGTCGGCGGGTGCGGCCGACGCTGCGGCCCACGACGGAACGGGCTCCAGCGCGGCACGACCAAAATTGCAGCATTCGATCGTGCCGCCCAGCTGACGCCTCTCAAGCGTCGGTGCCGGTCTTAAGCGTCGGTTCCGGTCGCGAGGGCCAGGCCGGGTGGCTGGCTGGCGAGGGCGTGGGCATGGGCATGGGCGAGCGCAAGGAACGCGTAACGAGCGGGGCCGTCGCCGTCGTCCCGCGCCACCTCGAGGACATGGCCTGCGACCAAACGTGCGAGCACAGCGTCAGCCGTACCGACGCCGCAGCCAAGCAACGCCGCCGCCTCGGCCGAAGTGAACGCGCCACCGGGCACCGCGCTGAGCGCGCGCGCCACGGCGTGCTCGTGCTCTCCAAGCGCGCCAAAGCTCGCGTGCAACGCGGTCTGGACGCTGAAGCCATCGACCTCCAGTTCGGCGAGCCGGTACGTTACTTTCGCTAGCCGCCTAGCGAGATGCCACAAGGGCCGACCTGGTTCGGTGGCCAGGCGCACGCCCGCTGCGTGGATCGCCAGCGGCAGCCGGTCGCATGACCGGACGATGCTTTCCGCCGCCCCGCGCTCGGCGCTGACACGGTCCTGGCCTGCGACGCGAGCGAGCAGTTCGATCCCCTCGCCAAGGCCCAGCGGACCGAGCGGCACTGCCTGGCCGAACGGGATGCCCGACGAACGGCTGGTGACGATGACTGCGCACCCCTCGAATCCCGGTAGCAGCGCGGCGACTTGATCGGCAGATGCCGCGTCGTCGAGCAGCACAAGCAGGTCGCGGCCCGCGCTCCAGCTACGGAAGAGCTTGCTGCGTTCGGCGGGCTCGGGAGGGATCTGCGCTCGCGGAACGCCAAGCGCGCGCAAGAACCCGTCGAGGACACCGTGCGGGCGGCGGGCCGGGCTGGACGAGGAGCCGCCAAGCTCCGCGAACAACTGGCCCGCGGTGTACGCGGCGCTGACACGCTCGGCGGCGCAGATTGCCAGCGCTGTCTTCCCGCTTCCAGGTGCGCCAGTGATCACAACGATCGGCACCGCGCCCTGTGGCGCCTTCGCGCCGAGGCGTCGCTCGATGAGCGCGAGCGCGGCCTCCCGGCCGACAAATCCGGGCGGGCAGGTCGGCAACTGCGCGGGGGTGGCCGCGACCAAGCGCAGCCCACGCGACAGCCCTCCCTCGGCCGGCTGGGCCGCGGCGAGCGGCCCGCACTCGGCCGGCCGGGCGGGGACAAGCCGAGCGCTGTCGGCCGGCTGGGCAGGTGCCAACGGCCCGCGCCCGGCCAGCCGGGCGGCTACCTGCGGCCCACCTTCTATCCGTCCGTCGGCAGTCGGCGGCGCGCCGTCGGCCGGCCAAACGGCTTCGCCCGGACGCGCCGGTGCCGCGAGCCTCACCTCGCGGCCGGGCGAGGGCCGGTCGGGCGGCTCGTCCGCGGCAGCCAGCAGCGACTGGTGCTGCCGCCGAAGCTCGCTGGACGGCTCGGTGCCGAGTTCCACCATGATCGCGGCGCGCAGCCGTGGGTAAAGGCCGACCGCTTCAATCCGCCGCCCCGATCGGTGCAGAGCCGCCATGAGCTTGCCGTGGAAGCCCTCGTGCAGAGGATGTAGCTCGGTATATCCCTTCAGCTCACTGATGAGCTGGCGGTGACGGCCTAGCTGGAGATCCGCCTCGACCCGTAGCTCGAGGGTGAGCAGCCGGTCCGCCTCCAGCCGTGTGACGTGGGCGTGCAGCAACATTCCTGCGGGCACATCGTGCAGGGCGGGGCCGCGCCACAGCGCCAGCGCTTCGGCCAGCGTGTCCGCGGCGCGCTGGCTGTCGCCGGCCGCCAGGGCCGCCCGCCCCGCCTCCGCGAACCGCTCGTAGGCGAACAGGTCGATTTCCTCGTCGGCGATCTTGAGGAGATACCCGTGACGTTTGGTCTGCAGGGCCGTGAATTTCGCGAGGTCACCGTTCAGGATTCGGCGGGTCTTGCTTATATACGTCTGCAGGGTCGACAAGGCGCTCGGCGGCGGCTCCTCGCCCCAGATCTCGCGGATCAGCTCGCCGGTCTGAACGTTCTGGTTGCGGCGCACAGCGAGAAATGCGATGACCTGGCGGAGCCTCGGCGCGGTCGGCGTAATCTCGCGCGTATCCTTGACGAGTTCAAGCGGCCCGAGGACCCGAAACTCCATACGCGCTCCTGCCGCGGCCGTGTTATTTATCCCTAACGGCTCACGCGGCCAGTCGCTTTCCTTTGGTTGGTGCCCTGCGCATGGAGGCAGAGTCGGCCGCTACGGTCGTCACAAGCAAAATATGCTGCCGCCGGATCGCGCGCGGATCGAGGGTCGCTCGACAGCTAGGCCGCCATAGGAAGGCGGCAACCAAGGCACGAGCGGAATTCCAGCTTGGCGCGGCACTATCACGTCTGCGGCCATTTGTGGCGCGCCCGGTTGCACTGCAGCGGGCCGGGCTCCAAGTATCCGCTGCCCGGAGGAGCGACATAATGACCAGCGGCTCGAGCGACGGACGACGAAATCTCTTCACTTCAGAGTCCGTCACCGAAGGCCACCCCGACAAGATCGCAGACCAGATTAGCGATGCGGTACTTGATGCGCTGCTCAAGGAGGACCCCGGTGCGCGTGTCGCCGTGGAGACACTCATCACCACCGGGCTCGTGCATATTGCGGGCGAGGTAACCACCGAGGCATGGGCCGACATTCCTGCCATCGCGAGGGAGACGATTCTCGGGATCGGGTACGACGCTTCGCAGAAGGGCTTCGACGGGGCGTCGTGCGGTGTCACGGTTTCCCTCGGCACGCAGTCGCCTGACATTGCCCAGGGGGTGGATCTGGCCTACGAATTGCGTGAGGGCGGGCCAGCGGACGCGCTTGACCAGCAAGGCGCCGGTGACCAGGGCATGATGTTCGGTTTCGCCTGCGACGAGACGCCGTCGCTGATGCCCTTGCCGATCAACCTGGCGCACCGGCTGTCCCGCAGGCTCGCCGCGGTCAGGAAGAACGGCGCCGTTCCCTACCTGCGCCCGGACGGCAAGACGCAGGTCACCGTGGAATATGAGGGGAACCGGCCAATCCGGCTTGACACGATCGTCGTGTCCACGCAGCACGCCCCCGGCGTGGCGCTGGACACCATGCTGTTCCCCGATGTGCGTGATCACGTCATCGCGCCAGAGCTGGCCGACACCGACATCGACGCCTCAGACTTCAGGCTCCTGGTCAACCCGACCGGGCGGTTCGAGGTCGGCGGCCCGGCGGCCGATGCGGGCCTGACCGGCCGGAAGATCATTGTCGACACATACGGCGGCATGGCCAGGCACGGTGGCGGGGCCTTCTCCGGCAAGGACCCGTCCAAGGTCGACCGCTCGGCGGCCTATGCCATGCGCTGGGTGGCCAAGAACGTGGTGGCGGCAGGCCTGGCCCGCAGATGTGAATGCCAGGTGGCGTATGCCATCGGTAAGGCGCACCCAGTGGGCCTGTTCGTTGAGTGCTTTGGCACCGAGCAGGTGCCGGTGTACACGATCAGGGACGCGGTCCTTGCGGTCTTCGACCTGCGGCCCGCGGCCATTATCCGAGACCTGGATCTGCTCCGGCCGATCTACGCGCAGACCGCGGCCTATGGCCACTTCGGCCACGACCTGCCCGATTACAGCTGGGAGCACACTTCGCGGGCGGACCTTCTGCGCCGAGCGGCAGGTGCCTGATGCACCTGCCGCAGGCAGCGGCCAGCGCCATGCGGCGTCGGTCGGCGTGTGAACGCAGACAACGATCATGAAGGCGCTCGTCGCGACGGGCAGCAATCGCAAGCTGCGGCCACTCAGCCACACCACGCCAGCCGAGCTGGCGCCGGTGGCCAACCGGCAGGTGTTGTGCTACGGCCTGGACACGATTCGCGCGGCAGGAATCACCGAGGTCTGCCTGGTTGTCGGCGAGCACCGCCGCGACGTGCAGCGCGCCATCGGCAACGGTTCCGACTCGGGCCTGCAGATCAGCTATCTGCGCCAGGACGCGCCGCTTGGCCTGGGGCATTGCGTGCTGATCGGCAGAGAGTTCCTTGGCGACGACGACTTCGTGCTCTACCGGGGCGGGCTGGTGATCCCCGGCGGGATCGCGGACCTGGTCGCTGACTTCCGCGCGACCCGGGCAGATGCGTTGTCCCTCGTGGGTGCGTCCGGCGCCGAAGTCGGCGTGCATGTGTTCGGGCCCGCTGTGCACCAGGCCGTCCTCGCCACCCCGCCGCGCTGGGATAACACCAGGGACATCACGGCCGCGGTGCGGTGGCTCGCCGAGCACGGCCACGTCGTCGGCCGTCACCTGGTCACCGACCCGTGGCACGACACCGGCGAGGTCGACGGCCTGCTCGCCTGCAACCGCACGATCCTGCAGGCGGTCGAGCCGGCCGTCCGCGGTGCGGTGGACAGCCGCTCCGAGCTCAGCGGTGCCGTCATCGTGGAGGACGGCGCGCAGGTGCGGCGGTCGCGGATTACCGGCCCAGCAATCATCGGCAGTTTCGCCGTGGTCGAGGACAGTCTTATCGGGCCATACACCTCCATCGGCCACGACTGTGTGATCAGCGGCGCCGAGGTGGAGTCCTCGATCCTGCTCGCAGGCGCCGCGCTGCACGGCGTGCGGCGGGTGCGGGACTCGGTAATCGGGCGCGCCGCCTCGGTCCACCCGGCCTCGGCAGGGTCGGGGGCGCACCGGCTCATTCTTGGCGACCACAGCCAGATCCTGGTTGGACCATGAGGCGGCTGAGCGGGCAGGAATCAGCGCCGCGCGACCGGCTGTCAAGCGCCCCGGGCGAAGCTGGTGAGCTGACGAACTCGGCCACCGGCCGTGGATCCGAATCCACATCCTGGAGCACGTCGGCACAACGGAGTAGGTCGATGCAACCACAACCACCACGCGGGGAGGGCCAGACCGGACTTTCAGCGCTGCTGCGGTACCTGCCTGCCGGCAGCGACGTCGGATCGGTGCTGCGGTATGCGGCGAGCGGGCAAGCCCAGGTCGGGCTGGCCGCGTTCCTGCTCCCGTGCGACCAGAGAGAGAAGGCCTAGTGACCGCGGCTGCAGAATCTGAACTCGAGCGCGAGCCGGAGTGGGTGTGCTGCCCCGGATGCGGCACACTCGTCTTCGATAAGCGCTACGAGCGGGATCGTCGTGTGTGCTGGCAGTGCGGCCACCATGGTCGGCTGACCGCACTCCAGCGGCTGGCTCAGTTGCTCGACCCTGGCTCTTCTGTCCCCATCGATGCGCCTTCCACCATTGAGGATCCGCTGCGGTTCACCGATCGCCAGCCATACCGTGAGCGGCTCCGCCAAGCGCGGGCGGCGACCGGGCTCCCCGAAGCCGTCGCCTGTGCCACGGGCACAATCCACGGCCACCCGCTCGTCGCCGCCGCGATGGAGTTCGAATTCCTTGGCGGCAGCCTCGGCAGCGGCGTCGGCGAGCGGATCACCCGGGCGGCCGAGGAAGCGCTGCACAGCCATGTACCGCTGCTGCTGATCGCCGCGTCCGGTGGCGCCCGCATGCAGGAGGGCGCGCTCGCGCTCATGCAGATGGTGAAGACCAGCCAGGCGCTCGCCGAGCTCGACGAGGCCGGCGTCCTGACCATCTCGCTGCTCACCGATCCCACCTACGGCGGCGTGGCGGCCTCCTATGCCACCCTGGCCGACATCATCCTTGCCGAGCCGGGAATCCGCATGGGCTTCGCCGGTCCCCGCGTGATCGAGCAGACGATCAGGCAACGGCTGCCTGACGGGTTCCAGACGGCCGAGTTCCTCCTCTCACATGGGCTCATCGACGATGTCCAGCCGCGCAGCGCGTTGCGGGCTACCCTCGCCCGGCTGCTTGCCACGCTGGGCCCGGCAAGCCAGGCGCTGGCGGACAGCCACGGCCACGGCAGCCACGGCCACGGCGTTGGGCTTGTGGCCGCGCCGCGCGGTGAGCCAAGCAGTGACGCGCCACCGGGCACAATCATCCGACGGCCCGCTGAGCTGCCCAAGTGTGATCCCTGGCAGACAGTTCAGCTCGCGCGTCATCTCGACCGGCCGACCACGCTGGACTATGTCAGTTACCTTCTCGAGGACTTCCACCAGTTGCACGGTGACCGGATGTCCGCGGATTGCCCGGCGATCGTCGGCGGGGTCGGCCGGCTGGCGGGCCGGCCGATCGTGCTCATCGGCCACCAAAAGGGACACACGACGACCGAGCTGGTGGCCCGCAACTTCGGCATGGCCACCCCCGCCGGGTACCGCAAGGCCGCCAGGCTGATGCGGCTCGCGGCGAAGCTCGGGCTTCCGGTCGTCACGTTCATCGACACGCCCGGCGCCTATCCGGGCGTCGAGGCCGAAGAGCAGGGCCAGTCCATAGCCATCGCGGAGAACTTGCGGTTGATGTCCGGGCTTGGCGTACCCGTGGTTGCCGTGGTGACCGGCGAGGGCGGCAGCGGCGGCGCCCTCGCGCTCGGCGTCGCCGATCGCGTGTACGCGCTGAGCAACGCCGTGTACTCGGTCATCAGCCCCGAGGGGTGCGCGGCCATCCTTTGGCGGGACGCCGGTGCGGCGGAGAAGGCGGCGTCGGCGCTGCGGCTGGACGCGAGGGAGTTGCTGCGGCACGGCATCGTTGACGGCGTGATCCCCGAACCAGAGGGGGGCGCGCACGGCGACCGGGCCCGGACGGCCGAACTGGTCGGCGCCGCGGTGGCGGCGGCGCTGGGTGACCTCGACGGGCAGGATGCCGCGAGTCTCGTGCGGGCGCGCAGGCGGCGATTCCGCCGGTTCGGCACCGTGCCCAGCTTGGTCCCGCGTCACGACGGAACGCTGCCGATCCCGTTGCAGGCGCACGCGGCTAGCTGATGCCTAGCAGTTGCCAGGAAGTGAGTGCCCGATGTTCAGCAGTGTCCTCATCGCCAACCGGGGGGAAATCGCCCTGCGTATCGCCCGCACGTGCCGCGACCTCGGCATACGCACGATACTCGCTCACTCGACCGCCGATCACGAGTCGGCGGCGGCCTTCTACGTGGACGAGAAGGTACAGATCGGCCCCGAGGCGGCACGGCACAGCTACCTGAATGCGGCGGCGATTGTCAGCGCCGCGCTGCACACCGGAGCTGAGGCGGTCCATCCCGGCTACGGTTTCCTGTCCGAGGACCCGGACTTCGCCGACGCGTGCGAGTCGCACGGCCTTACGTTCATCGGCCCGCCCCCCGGGGTGCTTGCCCGGCTCGGCGACAAGTCGCTGGCGAGGCAGTTCGCCGAGAGCGCCGGGCTACCCCTGCTGCCGGGAAGCCGAGGCGTGCTCGATTCGGCTGCCGAGGCGAAGGATGTCGCCGACAAGATCGGCTATCCGGTCATCATCAAGGCCGTCGCCGGCGGCGGCGGCAGGGGCATGATGGTTGTGCGCGAGCCCGGTGACTTCATGCGCGCCTATGCCGAGACCAGGGCTGTCGCTCAGTCGGTGTTCGGCGATCCCCGGGTGTACGTGGAGCGGTTCCTCGACGCCGCACGGCATGTCGAGGTCCAGATCATCGCCGACCGCTATGGCAGCGTGGTCCACCTAGGCACCCGTGACTGCTCGGTGCAGCGCAGGCGGCAGAAGCTGATCGAGGAGAGCCCGCCGCCCGGGATTCCTGCCGAGGTGCTCGACCGGATGAGCGCCGCGGCCGCGCACTGCGCCAGGGAAGCGGGTTACGTGGGCGCTGGGACGTTTGAATTCGTCATGGACGACGAGCACAACTTCTACTTCATGGAGGTCAACTGCAGGATTCAGGTGGAGCATCCGGTCACGGAGCTGGTCACCAGTGTGGATCTCGTGCGTGAACAGCTTGCGGCGGCTGCTGGCCAACGCCTGTCGCTGCGCCAGGAAGATGTCCAGTTCCAGGGCGTGGCGATCGAATGCCGGGTCAATACCGAGGATCCGGAGCGGGCCTTCCTCCCCACGCCGGGCGTGCTGGATGTATTTGCTCCACCTACCGGGCCATTTACCCGGGTTGACACAGCCGGGTATCCCGGGATGCGCATTACCCCGTACTACGATTCGCTGCTCGCCAAGGTGCTTGTGTGGGCGCCGGATCGTGACGAGGCGATCCGCCGAATGGACAGGGCACTGAGCGAGTTCCGGGTTATCGGGTATGGCGTGCGCACGACACTCGGCTTTCTGCGCGAGGTGCTCCGCAATCCCCTCTTTCGCCGGGGCGAGCACGTCACCTCGCTCGTTGACGAGATGCTCGCGGATGAGCGGAACTAGGCTATCCGCTCTGCCGTGCGTCACGCGCGGCGGCGGGGGTCACGTTGCCCTGCGCCATCTCGGGCGTGGCGTAGGTGAGCAGGCCACGAAGGATGACGTCGATGCCGAATTCAAATCGCGCGTCGACGTCGGGGTCGAAAATGTGATCGAGAGCGCGGTGGATGTGCGGAAACCGGTCTGCGGGCAGCGAGGCCATGTAATCGCGGAGCATCGTGACGATCTGGTCAGGCGGCAGGTCTTCACCGGTGGGGGATGCCATGCCGAGGCTTTCCTCAAAGGTGTAGGCGCCCACGTACAGGCCGAACAAGTCGGCGAGGTACGCGACCGTGCGATCGGGAATGCCAGCCGGGGACATGAGCTGGAAAAGCCATTCGGTGAGGCCGGCGATTGTCGGGCCGGATGGGATGCGGCCCAGCGAGATCCGGGCGATGTCGCGATGGCGGCGCATAATATCGCGCACCTGCCTGGCCAGTTCCCTGAGTTGCTCGGTCCATCGCGACGGGTCGGGCGCCGGCAGCCGCACCTCCTCCATCACCCGCTCATACAGCAGTTGGAGCAGTTCGCCCTTGTTGCGGACGTGCCAGTAGATGGAGGCCGGGCCGGTTCCGAGCTCCTCGCTGACCCGGCGCATCGACAGGCCATCGATGCCGTCACGGTCCAGCACGCGAAGGCCAGCCTCGGTAATGGCTTGCCTGGTGAGGGGAACCCGAAGGGCGTGCGTCGCGCGCTCACCTGCGCGCCACGCGGGCTCGGGGATGCCGTCCGTGGCCATCAAGCTTTGCGAGGCGGCCGGAGGTGGACTGTCCTGCGCAGAGTCCATGACTGAACAGCGTACCTGAGTGAAACGCCGTTCGTAATCAAGATATTACTTGACACGCTTCTCAGGTCCTGGCAGTCTGGTGTTCGATGTTGGAACGCTGTTCGAGAGGAGACGGCGGTCGTGGGATTGACGATTGAGGCACGAGGGCTGGTTAAGCGTTTCGGCAAGACGACGGCGCTGGATGGTCTTGATGTCGCGGTGGAGCCGGGCCAGGTCGTGGCGGTTCTCGGCCCGAACGGTGCCGGGAAGACGACCTTTGTCCGTACGGTGGCGACGTTGCTCCGGCTGGACAGCGGGGTTCTTCGGGTGGCCGGCTATGACACGCGGCGTGACCCGGAGGAGGTCCGCCGGGTTATCGGGCTGGCTGGGCAGTTCGCCGCGGTGGAGCCGGCGATGACGGGGCGCGAGAACCTCGAGATGGTCGCGCGGTTGCTTGGCCAGCGCGCGCGGGCGGCCCGCGCTAGCGCCACCGCGGTCTTGGACCAGTTCGGTCTGGCAGGCGACGCGGACCGGCTGGTGCGTGGGTATTCGGGCGGGATGCGGCGCAAGCTGGACCTGGGCGCGAGCCTGGTGGGCGCGCCGCGGCTGCTTCTGCTCGACGAGCCGACGACAGGGCTGGACCCGCGGTCGCTGCTCGACCTGTGGGACGCGATCGACGACCTGGGGGGCGGCGGCACCGA
>Ga0137365_10003527_pt1 | contig 12486 bp, 13 predicted proteins | sample SagtaG_9_FD_104799 | JGI IMG/M metagenome (GOLD analysis project Ga0137365, IMG submission 104799) | Vadose zone soil microbial communities from Sagehorn Ranch, Mendocino, California, USA - Sage1_L_40_16 metaG | ecosystem: Environmental > Terrestrial > Soil > Vadose zone | place: USA...
CAGGTTGCGGACGCCGACCGGCCCGGGCCCGCCGACCGCGGCCACGGCGGCGATCGCGGCGAGCACCGCGAGCAGCCCGGCCGCGATCCGTCCCCGCCGACCGTGCCGACCAGGCCAGCTCGGCCAGCCCCGCCAGCCCGGCCAGCTCTGCCAGCCCCGCGATCCACGAACCACCCGCATGAAATGGACCGTAGCAACGATCCCGGTGTGGTCAGGGACGTGTCACAGCCCCCTCTCAGGAAGATCTGCCGGGTAGTGTCCGGTGGCATGGGGTGGTGGGACTGCCCGCGGCGAGTGACACGATGCGCGAGCCGTTATGGAAAATGGGTGGGTAGCTGCCCACGGGCCGTGACGCGCGGCCGACCCTCCCCGGTGCTACGGGCTTGCCCTGGCCAGCACGCAGGGGGGAGTCTGATCAAGACAGCGGTGGTACCGCGAATCAGATCCGGGAGGAAACGTGGCCGAACCAGCAGGCAAAGAGTTCTGGCGTGACCTGAAACCGATCGCGCAGGTGTTCCGGCACGGCGCCGCGCCCGAGGCGTACATCGCGGACGCGGCGACCGATGACGAGCGCTTCTACGCTCCTTTGTCGGAAACGGTGGGAACCCGCCCGCTGTGGATCTCGCCAAGCCAGAACCGGTGGTGCGACGTCTTGATGGCCCGGGGCGCCGGCCTGGTGAACCGCCACTACCATCCGCAGCAGGTCTTCGCGTACACGATCTCGGGCAAATGGGGGTACCTCGAGCACGACTGGGTAGCGACCGCCGGGGACTGGATCTATGAGGCACCTGGTGAGGCGCACACGCTCGTGGCGTACGAGTCCGACGAACCGATGAAGGTGACCTTCAACGTGACCGGCCCGCTGATCTGGCTGGACGAGAACGGTCAGGCCACGGGTCATTTCGACGTGTTCGACTACATTGCGGTGTGCAAGGAGCATTACGAGAAGGTAGGGATCGGCGCCGACTACATTGACCGCTTGTTCCGCTGATCGCCTGCGATACCGGCGCAACACAGGTAGGTGGTCGAGGTGTGGTGGATCTATATCGTCGTTGTGGTGGTGCTGGCCCTCGGGATCTACGGGTTCCTCCAAATTGTCGGCATTCAGACAAAATGGATGACGCGCAAGACCACCCGGACCGCCGAGAGCATGTACGACAACTACGCCGATCCGCCCCGCAAGCAACGCCAGGCGCGGGAAAAGGGCAGCGAAAGGCGGGACGACTCGGCCGATCAACCGGGCGGCTGACCCGGTGAAAGCTCTCTGACAGGAAGCGACCGCTGAACGCCACCGGATGGACGCGCCAGCATCTGCGGCACGTGGCCGGGGTCGTCAAACAGGCCCGCAATCCCGCCGCCCGGGTGTACGAGAGCATCGGGTCGGACTTCTTCCTCGCTTTGGCGCCCGGCTGGCTCAACCTGGGCCTGTGGGAGGGACCGGGCTCGGAGGGTGAGGCCGAGGCCGCCTGCCGCCGCCTGGTGGAGACGGTGGCGTCGGCGCTTCGGCCGGGTGGCGTCGTTCTCGACATCGGAAACGGCCTCGGCACGCAGGACCCGCTGATCGCCGAGGTCCTGCGGCCGCGGAGGCTGGTCGCAGTGAACATCACGCAGGCCCAGCTTTCGGCCGGCCGCGACCGGCTCCGGCAGGCGGCCGCAGCGCCGGTGGTGGGCGACGCGTGCCGGTTGCCTGTCGCCGATGCCAGCGTCGACGGGGTGATCAGCGTGGAGGCGGCGTTTCACTTCAGGTCCAGGCGGGCGTTCTTCGACGAGTGCTTCCGCGTGCTGCGGCCCGGCGGCGTGCTGAGCACCTCCGACATCTCCACCGAACGGCTGCCCGCCGGCCCGGTCGAGTTGGTGTCCGGCCTGACCCAGCTGCGGGTCTTCGGATTGCGGCGCGGGGCTGCGATGACCGCCGGCCAGATCGCCTCGGCGGCACGGGCAGCCGGCCTGGTGGGCGTGGATGTCAAGGTCTGCGGCGATCGTGTGATCGCCCCGGCGCTCCGGCTGACGAAGGACCGGATGCGCGGAGCGACGGCGGCACCGGCCGGGCACCGGGCCGCGGCCCAGGTATTGCTGTGGCAGGTGGAGCTGCTGTGGCGGCGCCGCATCATCGAATACGTACTCGTCCAGGCCGTCCGGCCGTGACCAATTGCCTCCGGCCAGCAGGCGGCAAACAGGTGCCCACGGGGTCAGTCGGCGATCGCGGACAAGGTCAGCCGGCGATGGCGGACAAGGTCAGCCGGCGATGGTCAGTTGCATCAGGGCCTTGGCCGTGTGCATCCGGTTTTCCGACTGATCGAAGACGCGGCTTTGCTTGGCCTCGAACACGTCGTCGTCCACCTCGCAGATGTCGGGATTTGCGATGGCCGTCTCGGTGTCAAGGCGGTGGAACGCCGGCAGGCAATGCAGGTAGATGGTGTCCTCGCGGCCGCTCAAGGCCATCAGGTCCGAGGTGACTTTCAGCTCACGCAGCAGGCTGATGCGCTCGCGGGTCTGGTCGTCCTCCCCCATGGAGACCCAGACGTCGCCGTAGACCGCCGCCACGCCAGCCAATGCCTCGTCCTTGGCCGCGGTGACCGCGATCCGCGCAGCCCCCGACTCCCGTTCCGCGAGCAGTTGGGCGATCATCTCCGGCTCTGGCTGCAGCGGTATGGGCGCGAGAATACGCAGGTCCAGGCCGACTTTAGCGGCGGCGATGGCGAGGGTGATGGCCACGTTGTTCCGGCCGTCTCCGACGTAGGTCACCGGCAGGCCCTCAAGGCCGCCAAAGTTTTCCTGTAGCGTCAGCAGGTCCGCGAGCACCTGGGTGGGATGATAGCTATCGGTAAGCCCGTTCCAGACGGGGACGCCAGCGTACCGGTCGAATTCGACCACGGTGGAGTGCTCGAAACCGCGGAACATGATGCCATCGAAGACGCGGCCGAACACCCGCGCGATGTCCCTGACGGACTCCTTTATCCCGAAGCGGATGTCCTCGCGATTGAAAATTTCTGGATGCGCACCTGACTGCGTCGCGGCGACCACGAATGAAACGCGGGTGCGGGCCGAGGGCTTGAGGAAGATCAAGGCGATATTCTTGCCCGCAAGCACGGGCACGAACTGGCCGTGTGCGCCGCGGAATTTCAGTTCCGCCGCCCGCCGCAGCAGTTCGGTGATTTCGGCCGGGCTGAACTCCCGCAAAGACAGCAGGCTACGGCCCTTGAGTCCTGAGAACCCCACAGCCCTCCTCCGGTTGCCATGGTGGCGCAGTAGACGGCGCAGTTGCGTACGCTACCAGCCTGTCTGTGCGGTCCCGGCTCCAGACCAGGTGCGGCCGGCTGAGCGGCCCTGTCCCGGCCCCGTCCCGGCCCCGTCCCCGTCCCGGCCCGGCCCCGTCCCGCGGCATCACTGCTCCAAGAACGGCCTGACCTCAATCGTCGCGAAGGCGGCGGCCGGGTGTTTCGACGCGACCTCGAGTGCCTCGTCCAGATCCGTGCAGTCGATCACGTCGTAACCGCCGATCTGTTCCTTCGTCTCAGCGAACGGCCCGCCCGTGACAAGCGTCTCGCCGTTACGCACCCGCACCGTCGTGACATCGCCGATCCGGCGGACAGGGCCGCCGTGCACGCGTACTCCGCGGCGCTGCATCTCCTCGGCCCAGGATAAGAGCGACTCGCCGATGGCTGCTCGCTGCGCCGGGCTCCGCTTGACGGACTCGTCGACATAGATCAGCAGCATGTACCGCACGATTCCTCCTCGGCAGGCTGTCCATCGCGGGCCTTCCCGTTCGTCGTCGTGATGACCGACCCGACCGGGCCGCCGGGCCCTGACGGTGACGCGGAAGAAGATAAAGCCAGGAGTGGAACATGACGCCTTACTACGCCTATCAGGCATACCAGGCCGCGCGTGTCACAACCAGCGCCGAACGCCGGCGGGCCGACGCGGAGCTTGGCCGGCTCGCGGCCGCGGTGTCGCAGCTGTGCCGCGACATCACCAGGCCCGCGCGCAGCGTGCGCGTCCTTTTCCAGGACAAGGCCAGTCACCGCCGTCAGGCGTCGCCTCCCGAGGCCTTGACACGCATTTATTACACGTCTTAAATCAAAACGTAAATTTAATAGGCGGGACCGGGGAGCGGGCAGGACTGGGCGACGAGCCCGGCGGCGACCACGGCGCCGGGTCGATTCACGAGGCAGGAGGTTGCACACCGATGGAAGACATCCGGCCGGCATCGCCGGTCCGCTTAGCCCGCAGACACCGCATCCTCGCCGCGCTGGCGGCCATGATCATACTGCCCGTCACGGCGCTGGCGGCCGCGGTCGGCGCAGCCGTCCTCGCGCCACCCGCGTCCGCGACGACAGTGCCACCCCCGCCGCCCGGCTGGACCACAGTGTTCAGCGACGGGTTCGCCGGCGCCGCCGGTTCCCCGGTGTCATCGGCCAACTGGAAGTACGACACCGGCCCGGGTTCCAGCTTCGGTACCGGCGAGATCGAGACCATGACGAACTCGACGAACAACGTCTTCCTCGACGGCAACGGCCACCTCGTCATCAAGGCGATCGGCTCGGGCGGCTCCTGGACGTCGGGCCGGATCCAGACGCCGACCGCTAACGTCGGTGCGCCGGCCGGCGGCGAACTCGAGGTCACCGCGTCGATCCAGCAGCCGAACCCGGCCAGCGGCCTCGGTTACTGGCCGGCGTTCTGGATGCTCGGTCCCGGTTCATGGCCGTCGACCGGCGAGATCGACATCCTGGAGGACGTCAACGCGCTGTCCGAGCACTCCGGGACCTTCCACTGCGGCACCGATCCTGGCGGCCCGTGTAACGAGACCAACGGCATCGGCAGCGGGCTGCAGTCATGCTCGGGCTGCCAGAGCGGGTACCACACCTACACCGCCATCGTGAACCGCACCAACACCGCCGCCGAGTCGATCACCTGGTACCTGGACGGCACCCAGTTCTTCCAGGTCAACGAGAACCAGGTGCCGACCGCGACCTGGCAGGCCGCCATCGACCATAATTTCTCGATCATCTTCGACCTCGCGATGGGCGGCGGCTACCCGAACGGCGTCTGCGGCTGCACCACCCCGACAAGCTCCACCACCTCGGGCGCGACCATGAACGTCGCGTACGTCGCCGCGTACCAGACCACCGGCTCCGGCGGCGGCGGTTCCGGCTCGCTGCGGGTGACGGCGTCGAACTACGCGGCCACCAACAGCACCATGACCGAGCCGACCTCCGACCCGCAGAACTCCGGCGGCCGGGACGTCGGCTGGATCAACAACACCAGCTGGCTCGAATACACCGGAGTCAACTTCGGCAGCGGCGCCACCAGCGTCGCGGCCCGGATGGCGTCGGCGCTGGCGGGCACAAATCTCGGCACGATCAATTTCCGGCTCGACAGCCTCACCGCTGCCCCGTTCGCCACCATCACCGTCAACGGGACCGGCGGCTGGCAGAACTGGGTCACATCCCCGGCGGCCACCACCGCGCCGGCACCGGCCGGCACACACAACCTGTACGTCACCTTCGCCAGCCCGCAGTCGGCCAACTTCGTCAACGTCAACTGGTTCGCCTTCACCACCAGTTGACGGCGGCGGTCCACCGCCCGGTCCTGCCTCCTCCGGACCGGGCGGTCCACCGCCCCGCGCCGCCCCGCACCGCCCAAGCCGTCAGCGGCCGGATCGGGCGAAGTCCAGGGCCTCGCGAGCGAGCGGCAGCCAGGCCCGATCGGATTCCGGGTCGAGGCTGAACCATTCCCGCATCGGCGTGCCCTTGTTCGCGTCGAAGCGGATGCCGGCCCCGGCGGCGATGAGCGCATCGATTCGCGCTGCGGGAAGTTTCAGCACCAGCCGCCCCCGCACCAGCATCGCAAAGATCTTGCCCTGGAAGCGGAGCGCGGTCCGGCCGAAACCGCCGCCGCCCCGCGGCGGCGTTACCCCGGCGGCGCCGACAAGCTCGTCGACCAGGTCGTCATAGCGGTCTTCCGGCCGAGCCTGGCCGACAGCTTCCTCGCGCATGACGTCAGGGTAGACGCGGGCACCGACGATGGGTCACATGTCCAGGCCGCTCATGTGCCGTACCGGCCGGACCTCGACCAGGCCGAGCGTGGCTTCCGGGATCCGCGCGGCGACCTCGATCGCCCCGTTCGGTGCTGTCGCACTCGATGAGGAAGATGCCGGCCAGGTGCTCTTTTGCCTCCGCGAACGGCCCGTCGGTGGTCATTGTCTGGCCCTCGCGTTTTCTGCCGGAACGATCGACTACGACGACACGGGCCCGTCCCGTCGTTGAGCGGCGGCCCATTCATAGATGGCGGCGGCAGCCAGCGCGGCCAGCAAAGGCCGCGTCGATGTTTTCTCACGATGCGAGTTTGATCTTGCTCATATGCTGAGATCCCTCATGATCGCGGTGGATTTTTTACTAATGGAACATAGAATCCACCGCGATCATGAAGATGCGGCCCGGGCGAGGGCGCCGGGCGGCCGTCAACGGCGTGCATCGTCTTGTCATCGTGCCTTAAGGGGTACGGCCGACTGCGGCATTTGCTCGGTGTGACATGTGGGCGGCCCTTGCGGAACTGGCGATCACCCGGAGGGGGTGACGACTGCGCCGTCGACGGCCTTCAGCATCGAGGTGCTTGCGGGCGCAGGGGACCTGCGCCTCCCATTTGCCTGCGCCTCTCATTTGAGGGCACGGCCACCCAAGAAGGTGGGACATGCAACCTGACGAACCTGGTGCGCGGGACCCAGCCGCCCAGCTGGTGGCGGCGACGTGGCAAGCGACGCTATTCCTCGGCGTGGTGACGCTGATACTTGGGCTGATCGTGAGCTTCAACCCAACCGGCTCGCTCAACGTGATTGCCGTCCTGCTCGGCGTCCTCATGATCGTCTCGGGGATCTTCCACCTGATCCGGGTGTTCGACAGCGCCGAACCGCACCGGGTCTGGCTGGGCATCGCCGGCCTGCTGTTCATCGTGATCGGGGTCGTGCTGATCCGTCACCTGCACCTCACCAGGGCCGCCATCGGCCTGATCATCGGCATTGTCTGGATCGTCCAGGGCCTGGTCCAGCTCATCGCAGGCTTCTCCGGCGGCTCCCGTCAGGGGCGGGGGTGGTGGATCTTCTTCGGGCTCGTCAGCCTGATCGCCGGGATCGTGGTCGTTTCCACCCCGGCCTCGTCGGTCACCGTGCTCGCCGTCCTGGTCGGAATCTGGTTCGCCGTCATGGGGGTCTTCGAAATCATTGGTGCCTTCTTGCTCCGGCGCGCAGCCAGCAAGGCGGACACGAATCTCGTCGACGCGTAAGGCATATAGCTGAACCCCTGGTAAGTCCCAAACGGCTGCCGCGGCGTCCGCCACCACACCCGCCGAGGTGAATTCCGGCAAACCGGCTTATATCTCGTTTTCGCATCGTTTGCCGCACGGACGGGTCTACCGTAGCCAGCCGGGGAGCAGTTGTGCGCAAACGGGCAGGAGCGCGCAGCGGAGGGCAGGTGGGTTGAGTGTCGATGAAGCGCCGGTCCGCCAACCGGTACGGCGTGTCCCAGTGGTTCGCCGATGGCCGCAGGGCCGGCGTGATGCGCAATCCACTGGCCACGGTCGCGATTGCCATCCCGTTAGTGCTCGTGGCGGCCGTCGTGACGGTGGCGTTGTCGGCGGGGCGGACCGTGACAGGAAAGCCAGCACTCGCCGGCGCCATCGCGCTCGCGCGTCATCACCGGGTGCCGCTGCCGATGCCGACGGCCCCCCCTGCAGCCGGATCCGACTGCAAGATCACCGTGCCGCGGCAGCCGCTGACGGCACCGGGCCTGGCCACGCCCTACCGGCTGTCCGGGCCGGGCTGCACCATGACCGACCGTGGCCTGCGGGCGTTCGTGCAGGCGACAATCTTGGATCCGGCGACGGGGAAGCTGTCGGTGTACGCGCCGCTTGTCATCGACCAAGGGTCGGCGCCGGCGGTCGCGCCCGTGATCCCGGCACTGCCGCACGACGCGGTGGTAACCATCGATATCGGCTTCAACGGCGGCAACCTCACCCAGGTCGCCACCGGCCGCCATCACAGCTCGCTGCGGCAGGGCCAGTGTGTCAACGGGCTGCGAGGATCGCCCTTCGGGCAGGTGTCCTACTGCAACGGCCCGGCGTTCTTCCATGCGGCCGCGAAGGCCATCGAGGCGGGCAAGCTGAAGGTCCCGGCCCTCGGCACGGCCACTGACGGGCAGCCGTGCCCCACCACCCGCAGCTTCACCGTGGTGGACCAGGACCAGAGCGACAACGTGACCACCAGGTACCTGCTGACTGCCGACGGCCGGACGGCGCAGGACAACGCGGCCAACACCGGCCGGCTGAAGGGCGCCACGGTCATCACCAACGGAAGCGACGACGCGCTACTCGACTCGTTCCTTGACCCCGCGCTCGGCTGCACTCCGTTCACCGCGCCCGACCTGTCGAATCCCGGTGTGGACGGCACGGCTCAGGCTCTCAACGAGCTGCAGGCGTCCGCCGGCCAGCAGGTACCACGAGCGCTCGTCCCCGTCAACGACCCGATGACCGAGGTCAACGGCTCCTTCAGCGTCGAGAAGACCAACCTGTACCGGGCCGGAGTCGGCCAGCCGGAACTCTCGCCCGGCATCGACCCGAGCCGTAACGCCAAGGCGTACTGCTCGCGCATAATGCGCCTGCAGATCGCGAGCCTCCGGCGGGATCAGGCACTGTTCACCACTCAGCCCCCGGCGGACCCGACGGTGGGCGACAACCTGTTCACGTTCCTGGCCGCCCGGCTGAGCGGCTCGTTTGACAATCTCAGCTGCGGCAGTTTCGGGATGGCCAATCCTGTCCAGCTCACCGTGGACGCGAACGGAGTCGCCACCGGCGCAGCATTCGGCAACAACCCGTCACCGTCGCCGGCTGACTCGCCCACGGCAGCGGCCTCACCGACGCCCGCGCCATCGGGCACCACACCGGCGCCGACATCACCCCCGACGCGGGAGCCTTCTCCTTCCTCGCCGGCGCGAACCGATTCGGCCGCCCCTTAGCGCCTTAACACTGCCCCCGGTTGTGCGTAGCGCGCTCCAGCCGAGGAACCCGGTTATCCCTTCCAGTTGGTCTCCGACGGTCATGCCGTCTTCGGTGATGCTGAAGCCGTGCAGGGCCATGTCGTGCTGGCTGTTGCGCATCTTGACGACGTTGATGGCCCGGCCCAGCTGGGAGCCATGCTCGATGTAGCGCAGCTGGATCACGGTGTTGAACAGGAACATCAGCCCGCCAAGCGGATCTGCCGACGGCCCGAGTGCGGCCGTCTCGCTGGTGACCACCAGCGATGCGCCGCCGGCGCGGATGAGTCCGTTGAGGCTGCGCTTGTAAGCGGGGAACCGCTCCGTCTCGCGGGCGGCGGCGGCGAGCTCGGCCAGGCTGTCGATCACGACTCGACGGACCGGGCGGGCACACAGCTCTTCGCGCACCACCGCGGCGACGACGTCCAGGTCGAGGCCGCCCATCGGGACATAGGCGATCGTGAGCTGCCCGGAGGCACGGGCCGCTTCGAGGTCCCAGCCGAAGCAGCGGGCCATCGTCACGAGCTGGTCGGCGGTGTCCTGGAAAGTGACGTAGAGGCAGTGTTCTCCGCCGTCCAGGCCCTGGGCGACGTAGCCCAGCGCGAAGATTGTCTTGCCGACCCCTGACGGCCCAAGGACGAGGTTGGCGTCACCGGCCGGCAGCCCGCCGCCCAGCAGGTTGTCGAGGCGGGGGACTCCGCTGGAGATGCGACCAGAAACCTCCGCTGGCGTCCCCGGCGCCAGCGTCTCTATGCGCGGGAAGACTTCAAAGCCGCTCGGGCTGACGATGCGGAAGGTGTGCTTGCCCTCACAATGGCTTCCGCCGCGCAGCTTGATCACCCGTAGCCAGCGCCGGTCGATCGGCTCGCGAGGCTGGTAGGACAGCTGGATGATGCCGTCGGCCAGGGAGAACTCGACGTCGCTCGTCATCTCATCGGGCGTGTATTCGCCCAGCAGCAACAGCACCGCCTGGGTGTGGCCGATACGACTCGTCAAGTCGTACAACGCCGTCCGCAGGCCGGATTGGCCGATGAAGTCGCGCAGCATCTTGGCGCTGTCTATCACCACGATCGACGGCTGCGCATCCAACGTCTTCCGCACCACCTCGGAGACCAGCGACTCCAGCCCCGCACCCGGGCGGTTTCGTAGCAGATCCCCCAGGTGGATGTGCTCGACCCTCGGGCCGAGGGAGGCGGATTCAAAGAAGGCGAACTGCTCCAGGTGCCTGACGAGCTTGGTATGTGGTTCCGAGAGGGTCGTGTAGTAGACGGCCTTGTGCTCCACGGTCGCGTTCGCGAAGCAGATCTGCTGCGCCAGAGTCGTCTTGCCGGTGCCCGGCGCACCCGCCAGCAGCACGGTCGACCTCGGTTCAAGGCCCCCGCCGAGCACCACGTCCAGGCCGGGAACGCCTGTAGCTTTCCGGTTCAACCCGCGTCACCTTCTCGTTTCAGCAGGCCGTCGGCCACTGCGATCAGCTCTCTCCGGTCGTACGGCTTAGGCACGACCGCGTCCGCATCGCAGGCCAGATGCCAGTCCCCGCTCGTTATGACGATCGGGATGGCCGCGGTCGCAGGCTCAGAATGCAGCCGCCTCACGAGCTCGACACCGTTCATTACCGGCATCGTGATGTCCGTCACCACCAGGTCCGGCGGCGACTCGAGCGCCAATTCCAGCGCCGCGGCGCCATCGCTGGCCTCGACCACCTGATGGCCGGCTTCCTCGAAGATTCGCCGGAGCATGAACCGCTGGTCCGGTTCATCGTCGACCACCAGGACCTTCGACACGTGAACCGCAGCCCCCGTTCACCGCGATAACAACATTCAGTAATGATGAGACTACTAGAAGTAAGGACATTACGGCGGGGCCGACATCCGCTGCCCGGCAGTCACCGGAGCACGTTCTGACCGGCAGAGCGGGCGTACTCAGCGGTACTGGATGCCGTCGCCGCCACGGCAGGTTCCGCGCTAGCGTTGGAGGGTGGACGAGAACCGGGCCCGCCGGGTGGTCGATGCGCTGCGCGACCGCGGCATCGACGGCCATCTGGCGAAGCTCGGCGTGGATCAGTTCGGGGTCCGCGTGTCGCTGCACGATGGCCGTGAGGCGGAGTGGGACACCGACGGCGCCGCAGGCCTTGAGGCTCAGGTGATGCAGGACGGGATGCTTGTCGGCTATGTGCCCGAGATCGAAGGATCCGAGGACTTCGATGAGCAGCAGGTCGTCGACGCTATCGCGCGGACCGATTACGATCAGCCCGTCGCCCGGCAGCGCGCGGTCGCGCCGCCGCCTGCCCCGTCGCTGCCTCGTGAGGGCGGCCTCTTCCGCCGCTTTCTCGACGGCTTCAGGTACCGATAACAGCTCGGGGCGGGTCGCCTGGTACGGCAGCCGAAGATCGAGATCTTCACTGTAGGGAACGCGTTTCGTAGTCCAGACCGTGTCTGGTTTGTCCCAGCGCTGTTGCACCCCGTCCGATCGCTTGCCCGTCGTGAGGGTCGTCGCGTATTTCGGGGTGGTCGTTGGTCATAGGCTGGCGGGCAGGCCGAACGCGGGGAACATCGATGGCTGCTCGAAGGCGGCGATGTCGGTCAGGCGGCCGTGTTCGACGCGTAGTACGGCGAGTACGAACGGAGAGTATGCGGTCTCGCCGGGACGGCGGAGGTACCCGGCTGTGCCCGGCTGTCGGTTGGCCATGATCGGCAACAGCCGCCACTGGCCGAGGGAGTTCATGCCATCCCGGAGCGCGTCGCCCACCTCCGGCCGGCCGTTCCATTCTCCGACCTGGGGGGAGATGGCCAGTCGTACGTCGTGGCGCAGCACGGCGATCAGCGCCTCCGGGTCGGCTTGTTCATGCGCGGCGATGAAGCGCTGGAGCAGACGGCGCTGCCCGGAATCGGGTTCGGCGGCCGGTGCCCACTCCAGCCGCCCATCCGGCCACTGATCGCGCAGCGTTGTGCGGGCGCGCTGGAGCGCGCTGTTGACCGCCGGGACGCTCATATCGAGCAGCCCGGCGACCTCGGCGGCGGGCCAGCTGACCACGTCGCGCAGGATCAACACAGCCCGCTGGCGCGGTGGCAGTAGCTGAATCGTCGCCAGAAAGGCAAGCGAGATCGTCTCTCGGCTCACCGCCACCGCCTCCGGGCCTGGTTGGCCGGCGGCCACCTCGTCCAGCAGCGAGTTGGGGTACGGCTGCACCCACGGCATCGCAGCGATTGATGGCCCCGAGCCGGCCAGGGCGCTGGACGGAGCCGGCACGGCCCGGCGGGCGTCGTGGCGCAGTGTGTCCAGGCAGGCGTTGGTGGCGACCCGGTACAGCCAGGTCCGTGGGCTCGACCGGCCCTGGAAGCCTTCCCGGGAGCGCCAGACACGCAGGAGCACCTCTTGCACATGATCTTCGGCCTCATCAAAGGACCCGAGCATCCGGTAGCAGTACACGTGCAGCTCGCGCCGGTACCGGCGGACTAGGTCG
>Ga0137365_10003528_pt1 | contig 12486 bp, 13 predicted proteins | sample SagtaG_9_FD_104799 | JGI IMG/M metagenome (GOLD analysis project Ga0137365, IMG submission 104799) | Vadose zone soil microbial communities from Sagehorn Ranch, Mendocino, California, USA - Sage1_L_40_16 metaG | ecosystem: Environmental > Terrestrial > Soil > Vadose zone | place: USA...
CAGAGCCTTTAGTCTCGGTTCTGAATGCCTATAACAGCCGCAGAATTACCGTTGCCTTGTTGTTGGTTTGCGATGTTTTGGCTCTGACCACCGTTGCCACTTACAGCCGCCTGAGAAATGCTCTGACTTCTGTCGCCACCGTTATGGCTTCTGTAATGACATCTCTTTGCCATTGCATCTTCCGCAAGTACTGAGCCGACTAATATTGCAGATATAGCTACTACTGCTGCGAGAGCTACTATTGTTTTAGTGTTCGTGTTCATGTCTCTTGTATTTGAAGTTCTTATGGTATATTTGACTTTCGAACATTACTGCTATATTTTTATTCTATTCTTTTGTAGAGCTTTGAAGACTTAATTTATCACTACATTATTTGCTACTCATTGGTAACTCGAAATAATATAATAACACTTTAGCAACACTCTTATATTCACTAGCATCGACGGTGCTATTTGATAGCACTTTCTTATGGAAGATAGTAAGCATCCTTTGGCAGGTTAATAATAAGATATAATTTTTATCCATAGATTGAAGTGCTACATAACGTTTCGCATAGATTCTATAAGTCGTTTCTTCTTCTCCATTCTATTATTTTGCCAATTACCTGTTTCTTGTAAGGTTTAATTACAATATAATTATTACCTGGTTTTGCTGGTATGCGGGGGTTGTAGAGCCTGGCCAAATAATCACGATATGAAATTTGGAGACGCGGGACTTAAGATCTGATCAAATGGGTGATCCCGTCTCTTAGGGGTTCGTGGGTTCGAATCCCACCCCCCGCACCTATTGTTGTAACTTTACTATTACCTGGCTGGCTTATTCTTCTTAAAATCCAGAACCGTACTGACGAACTGTTTATGGATTCTATAATCGTCTGATAGTTCTGGGTGAAACGATGTTCCAATAATATTTTTTTGCATTACTGCAACAATTTTACCATTTAGCTCAGCCATAATATTGACGCCTGTTCCAATTTCAGTAACGACAGGTGCCCTGATAAATATGGCTTTGAGTCTATTTTTACCTAGTGCAGGCATTTCTAGATTAACTTCGAAGGATTCATTCTGTCTTCCAAAGGCATTTCGTTCTACAACAACATCTAATGCTTCCAAAAGTTTCTGTTTTGTTTCACCTACCACTCTGTCATAAGCACGTCTTGAAAGGAGTATCATACCTGCGCATATTCCCATTATAGGCATGCCTTCTGACACCCGCTTTTTTATCGTTTGAAACAATTCTCCTCCCTCTCCTTGCATAGAAGCTAAAGTACTAACTACAGTACTCTCACCACCTGGTAAGACTAGTCCGTCAACTCTTTCAACTTCTTCATGGTATCGAACCTGCTCTACATTACCCTTTATTCTCATATTTTGTAGTGCTACTTTAGTGGCTGCTAAGTTTTCCTCAATATCACCTTGGATCCCTAGTACTCCAATTGCAATATTTTCTTTCAAGTAGATGGTCCTCGTTCCTGCATCCTTAATTCCAAGTTTTTCGTATCTAAACCAAGCATGGATTTTTTTTCATCAACCATCTTCTGTGCTTCAAGTACAATCTTTGGGTTATCGAAATAAGTAGTAGCAAGAACTACTGCACTTGCACGCTGAGCTGAGTCGTCTGCTTTGAAAATACCGGAACCAACAAATACTCCATCGCATCCAAGGCTCATAAGAAAAGCCGCATCTGCAGGAGTAGAGATTCCACCCGCAGCAAAGTTGACTACAGGAAGTCTATTCAAACGCGCTGTCTCTTCAACCGTGGCAAAAGAAACCTTCAATTCTCTTGCGACTCTTATTAATTCTTGATTATCATCACAAATTGATCTAACTTTACGTGTTTCATTATTTAAAAACTTGATATGAGATACAGCCTCAGCTACATCACCCGTTCCGGGCTCTCCCTTTGTCCTAATCATCGCGCATCCTTCTTCGATTCTTCTTAAAGCTTCGCCGAGATTCTTTGCACCGTTGACAAAAGGTGTGGTATACTCCCATTTCCAAATGTGCCGCTCTTCGTCTGCAGGACTCAAAACTTCGCTCTCGTCTATCATGTCGACGCCTGTTGCTTCTAATATCTTGGCTTCTGAAACATGCCCTATTCTACACTTTGCCATTATTGGGATAGTAACAGCATCCATGATATCCTGTATTATCTTAATGCTTGCGGTTCTTGCAACCCCTCCAGCCTTTCTAATATCATATGGTAGTTTATCTAAAACCATAACAGCGACAGCTCCAGAGTCTTCTGCTATTTGCGCTTGCTCTACATTAGTAACATCCATAATGACGCCGTGTTTTTGCATGCGTGCAAAACCGCGTTTTATTAAGCTAGTTCCTCTGACGAGTGTGGGATATTGCGAAGATTGGAGCTTCACACCACTAGACTCAATTTTATTATCTCCTAAAGATAATGTCATCGATCTCATTTCTTATAGCACTTATATAGATATTAGTTTTTAAGCGGCAGTCAGTTAACTGTCTTATTATTTGATCTTTCTGATTCACTCTAGCTTTGGCTCTAATTTCTTAAAAGGCAACATTTACTTCATAATAACTATATAGGCGTGAAAGCAATGCGTGCGTATTTTTCGACTTTATGAAAATATCGATAACGGCGATCTTTCTTATTCCTAATTATGTCTTCTGGGTATTGTGAATGGCTGAGATAGGCTCTATTACTAAATTGACCTTGTACTAGATCTTAGATCTCGTTATCTTGTTTCAAATGAGCTCTATTCCAAAATTCTAGCTTTGGCGAGTGCTCGATCGAGATCGTCTTTGGTCATCAAGCCCTCGCTTAGAACCAGCTCCTTTATGCTTTTATTCGTTCTTAGTGATTCTTTATAAATCTCTGCGGCTTTCATATATCCAATGTAGGGATTTAGCAGCGTGACTACTACGGGACTCTTATCGACGTATGACTCTAACTTTGTTCTATTAGCTGTTAACCCATCTATCATCTTTGACGCAAAAATAGGAAGGAAATTCTTTAGCATGTCAGTTGATTCTAAAACACACTTTAGCATTACTGGCAACATAACATTTAGCTCGAATTGACCGGCTTGTGCTGCCATCGCCACTGATACGTCGTTTCCTATTATGTTAAAGCAAATCATATTTAGACACTCTGCTAGTGATGGATTAACCTTGCCTGGCATAATCGAAGATCCAGCATGAACAGCTGGAATTAGAATTTCTGCTAGACCCGTAAGCGGGCCTGATGCCATTAATCTAATATCATTTGCTATCTTTGTCAATTCTAGAGCAAGATTACGAAGAGCTGAAGAGCATCGTGCGACGTGATATCTACTCTGCAGAAAATGATACGTATTACTTGAAGGCTTCAAATCAAATCCGGAAATCTCTGATAAATGTTTCACTACAACCTGTCTATATCCTTTGGGTGTATTAGCACCAGTGCCTACCGCAGTTCCACCAAGACCTACAAATAGTAGATCTTCAGTTGTTTGAGTTATTTCTTTTCTTGTTAATTCGAGTGAAAAAGCGTATGAATCAAACTCGCTTTTCAAAGTAACCGGGAGAGCATCCATCAAATGTGTTCTTCCGACTTTGATGATGCCTTGGAACTCGGCAGATTTGTTATGGAGCGATTGAATAAGTTTCTCAAGAGATGTCAGTGTTTCCCTCAGATTAGCCATAATAGCTAGGTGCATAGCAGTTGGAAAGGTATCATTGCTTGATTGTGACATATTTACATGATCGTTAGGATTTATACTGTCATAGTCTCCTTTTTTCTTGCCAATAATCTCAAGCGCCCTGTTTGCGATTACTTCATTACAATTCATGTTAACTGCAGTCCCTGCGCCTGAGTTTATTGAATCTATTACGAATTGATCGAGAAACCTATTTTCTAGGATTTCATCTGATGCTTTTACAATTGCATCGGATATATTCTTCTCTAGAACCTCTAGTTCTTTATTTGCTAGTGCCGCAGACTTTTTTATCATGACATATGCTCTGATAAGATTTAGATGAGCTTTATGACCTGTGACTTTGTATAGTTCCTTTGCTCTAGTAGTAAAAGGACCGTAGTAAGCTTCAGATGGAACTTCAACTTGACCTAGCGAATCCCTATCAATTCTAAATGAAGACATATGTTGTTCAAGCATACCTGAAAACTGTTAATAAGTTAATCTCCAATGATAGCTAGGAAGTAATTTGCATAGCAAGATCTTCTGCAGTTCGTAGAATAATATTTGCTTCGTAATTTAGTCAGGCGCACTTTCCGGTAACATAAACAGGCAGTTCATCGTAGGCATAATCTAGAATTTCGATAGTATCAAGTAGTATCAAACCTTATTCAGGTCATAATTTTTTGGTCGAAATATATCATAAATTATTGTCTTAGGCACTTATGCTCTAGTCTGAGGTCTAAGCTTAAATTCTTTAGAGCACCTAGCAAGAGACTATGATTGAGTATAATCGCAACATACTGGAGGAGATGAATGCTATTCAAGTTAAAGAACATGTAAACATGAAGACAATAGCAATTTTGGTTATAGGCTCTTGTGAAAATCATGGCGATCATCTACCATTTGGATCAGATTTTCTTGTTCCCTTCTATTTGGCAAAAAGGATTGCAAAAAAGTTAAAGAATGTAATAGTACTTCCCCCTATTCCGTATGGACTTAGTATACATCATATTGATTACCAAATGACAATGAGCTTGAGCTCTGAAACAGTTGTTAGAGTCATCGAAGATCTTTTTACAAGTTTAATAAGAAATGGTATAAACAGGATAGTAATCATAAATGGCCACGATGGAAATATAGCTCCTTTGGAGCTGGCTGCACGGACTATCAAGGACAGGTATCCAGAAACAGTGATCGCCTGTCTTGAATCATGGTGGACGCTAATAGGACAGAAGACAAAAGGACTGTTTCAGGTTTGGGATGGGCTTGGCCATGCAGGAGAGGCAGAAACTTCTGCGGTGCTTGCTATCCGTTCTGATTTAGTCAATATGCAGAATGCTCCTGAACAAACCCTTCCGAAATTACCATCGGATCTAAGGATATACTGGAAGTTCAATGAGCTGACCAACACAGGGTCAACTGGCGCTGCAAGAAAAGCTACCATAAAAAAGGGACGCAAGCTTCTAAGAATACTTGAGTCTATCGTCCTTTCATTTGTAAACGATATGGAAAAACATGATTGGAAATATGGCGTATCTGATATCAACGAAGAGTCGCACAAATAATGCCATTTATCATTATCCTCATCTGATCATATCACATGGTCATTATTTTCGCGTCATTAAAGAGAAGGACTTGACAAATACTTAATAAAGAACTAAATGTTTGTCTGTTGAAGAAGGTGAGATTAGCATCTCTTTACTCAGGCGGAAAAGACAGCAACTTCTCTATATTTAGAGCGCAAAGAATTGGTCATGAAATTTCATGTTTGGTAACCATCCATCCTAAGGCAGACGACAGTCTGTTCTTTCATTACCCCAACAGCTGGGTTACGAGGTATCTTGCAGAAGCTATGCACAAACCATATTATGGATTCAAAGTAGACAGCGTGTCTAAGGATGCGGAGGTAGAGGCATTAGACAAAGCAATAAGCCATGTTAAGTCAATTTATGATATCCAAGGCATAGTACATGGCGGAATTACTAGTAGATTTCAAAACGATCTATTCCAGAAAATTTGCTCAAAGCATAAGTTGGCAATGATAGTTCCATTATGGCATATCCACCCATCTATCTATATGCATAAACTTATCGATAATAAATTCCAAGTTAAGGTTGTAGGTGTATCTGCGTTGGGTCTAGATAGGACCTTGCTGGGGATGTCTCTTGATAACGATCTCTTGGACAAATTGGAATACTTAAGTAAAAAATATAGTTTTAACCTTAGTTTTGAGGGAGGTGAGGCGGAAACACTTGTAACAGATTGTCCTATGTTCAGCAAGAAGTTAGATATAAAAAGTGCAAACATTCTTTGGGATGGACAGAGGGGAATATTTGAAATATTAGAAGTAGCATTAGTACCGAAGTAGATCTATGTTAGACAACTTGCGCACGGGTCTTCGAAGCGCTCTCAAAAAAATCGTAGGAGCATCTGACGTTAATGAAGAACTAGTAGAGGCGCTTTGTAAGGACGTCCAGAGAGCATTACTACAATCAGATGTCAACGTTAGACTGGTTTTGTCTATTACTAAAAACCTAAAGGATCGTGCACTAAACGAACAGCCTCCCAAGGGTTTGTCTAGAAAGGATCACATAATCACCGTTCTTTATAGCGAGCTGGCTAGGCTCTTAGGTTACACAGGAGAAACGATCAAGACGATGGATAAATCACCGGACCGAGAAGAAAATGTCATTCCATTAATCCCCGGAAAACAAAACCTAATCCTAATGCTTGGCATTCAGGGTAGTGGCAAGACAACAGTCACTGCTAAACTTGCTCGTTGGTTAGCCAAACACGGTTACCATGCAGGTGTCATTGGTGCGGATACATGGCGACCCGGTGCACTAACCCAGTTGAAAATGAATTGCAATAAGATCAATATAGAAGTGTATGGTGAAGATGAAAATAAAGATGCTTTGGGGATCGTAAAAAATGGTTTAGAATTTTTTAGAACTCAAAACATTGATACCGTGATTATCGATACTGCAGGAAGACACAAGGAAGAAGCTGGCCTTTTAGAAGAAATGAATACAATGCACTCTATAGCCCAGCCTGATCTCGTTCTTCTCGTAATTGATGGAACTATTGGCCAACAGGCTTTCAGTCAAGCAAAAGCTTTTCATGACTCCGCTCCAGTAAGTGGCATAATCGTAACAAAGCTCGATGGTACTGCTAAAGGTGGCGGTGTACTCGCGGCATCTGCAGCTACGGGCGCCAAAGTTATGTTTATTGGCACAGGTGAACACATAGATGACCTAGAACAATTTTCACCTACTAGGTTTGGAGGACGAATGCGTGGAATGGGAGTCATCAAGGCTCTACTTGAAATGGCGAGAGGTCTTGAATTACAGGCTGATGAAAACCAAGCAAAACGACTTTTGAGTGGCAAGATGACCATCGAAGACTTTTATGCACAAATGGATAATGTGGGTAAAATGGGATTCAGAAATGTACTGGATAATCTGCCAGGATTGTCAGGAATGGTCAAAGAAGATCAAATCGATGCCTTACAAGCCAAGACTGAAAAATGGCGAGTAATTATTCAATCAATGACCAAGAAAGAAAAGGGTAACCCTGAGATCGTTAATGATTCAAGAAGAAAGCGTATAGCAAGGGGTGCGGGGATGACAGAGCACGACGTCAAGGATTTGATAAAACAGTATGGTAATTCTAAATCAATGATGAAACAGGCAAAAGGGAGACAAATGCAGGGAGTTTTAAGGAGATTTGGTATTGGCTAATGTTATCCCTGATCGATCAATTCAAAAATCCAAGAATCACTATAACTTGTGCAGCTATTGTTGCATCCGCCAAGGCGCATCTGTAGATAAAAAAATAAGTGGAATTACAGGAAATACTCACCACAAGTGCTTTATTTGTATAGATTTGATGATGCGACTGGATTCGATATTTGAAGAGATTCTTGCAAATGTAGATAATGGGTATGAGTTTGATACTTTCTTGATCGGGGCAACCCTGCCTAGGAAGCTCTATGAGAAAGAAGACCACATAAGGGCAAAATTTAAAAATCGTGAAAGAAAAAGTATAAAAAACCAGTTGACGAGAGAACTCAGAACTAGATTTCAAAGGATTACAAAAAAAAAAATTGATTACCTTTACCCAGACATATTGATGAATGTTACCATTGGTAATGATAATCAAGCTATAACTGTGGAGGCTACTACAAAGCCGCTGATACTCGCCGGCAGGTATACTAAAAAATCTAGGGGAATATCACAAAAACAAACTAAGTGCGAAGGCTGCGAAGGTCTTGGTTGCGCTTTATGCGATTCTTCTGGGTTGTCAGGTCAAAGAAGTGTAGAAGATATAATCGCAAAGGAGTTAATGTCGATCACACAAGGCCACAATCCTAAATTTTCATGGATAGGAAGTGAGGACAAGGAGAGCCTTGTGCTTGGGAATGGTAGACCTTTTTTTGTTCAAATCTCAAATCCAAAAACTAGAAGAATTCCAAAGGACTTGAATTTTGGTTCTGATGGCGTTTCTGTAAATATCATCCGAATCTTACCACACCTGCCGGTATCTCAAACTCCGTTCATTGCCAAAACGCAAATTTTTGTTAACTGCAAACTGGCGATTAAAAATGACAGTTTGATAAATCTAGGAGGTTTAAGAGGGAAATTTGTTGAATTCAGAAGTAAAACTAAGATGATTCATAAGCAAATCTACTCGTCTGAGGTCCAGAGAATTAATGATAAGGAACTCATTCTTGATATCATAGCAGATGGTGGAATTAGAATCAAACAGTTCGTAGGCGGGCAAGAATATATGAGACCTAATATTTCAGAAATTGTAGGATCCGAATGCGAATGTACTGGATTTGATATCCTTGACATTCAAGTTCAGTAACCTTTTTCTTACAGCAGAGTGTTCTGAGGATGGTTAGATGATCTCGAGGAATCCTCTAAGAAAAGTAGAAGATGCACTAAACGCACGCAAAATCACCCAAGAGGTATTCCAGATTATATCAGATCGCTACCATATAGTTACTGAAGGAGTCAAACGGGTTGAAGCCGCTTCAGATGTGCGATATCCTTCTTATTATATTGAACCAAGCCTTGTTATATCCATTTCTGAACTCGAGTCCGCCCAGCTTGGTATTTTTTTTGCGAGAACGATGCCAATAGTAACTGAAGATAAACGACTTGAAATTGTAGTTCAAATTACCGCTCCATTGATAGCTTTTGGTTCAATAGGTACTATACATGCAATATTGGCTCACGAGTTCATCCATTACTTAGATCTAATAAGGAAGATAATGAAAATGGGTATCCTATCAGACGAGGTATATGACACTTTGTTTGAAAGCAGTTATGCAGATTCAGAACGCTTGTTGAATCCAAGAGCAATATTTAGACCCGACCCCACGTTGGTTAATCATATCTCAAGAAGATTTGCCGATGGCTTTAGAGATCTTCGCTTGGAAAAAAAGGCAATTGATGAGTGGATGAACAAGGGTCTTCCTATTCTTCGCATACCGATTAATACAAACATTGTAAAATTACCTGTTGAATTAATGGCCATGCTAGAAGTTGATCCCATATTGAAAGAAAAAATTGGTAAATTTGAAAATACTAAATTGAGACATAAAAAGTTCAAAAATTATGTCCAGTATTCCTCCTGACGACCTAAAATTTCTCGAAAATTGTGCCATCGATATTGCAAAAAAAAATAGGGTGTTAGGTGTCTGTATCTATGGATCAAAAGTAGCTGGTTATTCACGTCCAGACAGTGACTATGATATTATTATTGTGCTAGAAGACTATTCATACGGAGTGAAGTATGTTTATCGAAGAGAATCTAAGGTAAAAGTTTCTGCACTTGTAGTTGATCATAAATCTTTAGTACGGGATGCTAGACACGGCTTCCTAGGTGAGTTTGTAATCGGACGGTTATTGCACATATATGAATCGATTTACAATCATGGGTTATTCCAAATGCTAGAAACTGTATATAAAAAAAGAATAATTCTAGAAGAGATTCAGGAGCTTGCCAAGACGACAAATATCTTGTGCACAGAAATCTCTTTTCCGCTAGAATTTGTTATGTTCTCAAAAATAAAACGTAGGAACGCATTATATCCGAACGCAAGTTACAGCTACTTCAAAATTTATGCTGGAGAAAATGCATCAAGGAATATGCAGTTCGCGCTCAGAGGCTACAAACAAGCGCTCAAGGAGATACTAAATGATGACAAAGAGCTCTTTATTCTTAGACCTTCAGATAATTTACTACGGATTTCCGAAAAACGTGTCTTAATACGTGGAACCAGAAAGCTTGCCTCGGTAAGACTTGTGAAAAAATTGCACGAACTTAGCTCATATTTTATTCATGCATATGCAGGTAGAAAAATGTTCCATTATATTTTGAAGGAAACAGAATCAAAAATCAAGCGTTATCGAACAGATCCTGTCAGTCTGCCAAGCTTTATGTCCTCCCCTATCCAATCATATTGTAAACTACCTGAAGGTATACTTATCTTCACTGCAAAGGAATGGTTGGATATGATTGCCCACTCGATTGGCTTTCAAAGATATATTGTTTCAGACAAACACAGACTAGGAAATTATTACAGCAGAACTTTTTCGTATACATTAACTGATATTGACCGTAATGAGAAAAAGATCATCGTTGTAAAGGAATTTACAAAATCCAAGGGAATAAAGTGGGCAGCTTTGAGCCTTTGGACTTCACCTGTTAAAACCTTCAAAGTGGACCCACTTTTTAGACTTGGTACTGAATATAAGGCATTAAGGTATCTACGTTCACTAGGAATTAATACTCCGGCTATTAATTCAGTAGTTTTAGGAAAGAACCTGTTAGTTACTGAATATATCGAAGGTAAAACACTTGCTGACGTCATTAGAAAAATGTTAAACGAAAATACGCTCGAAGGGCTGAATTGGATTAAATTTGCAGCAGAGCTTATTGCAAAGATTCATGCTGACAAGTCAACTCTTGGAAACTCAAAGCCAAAAAACGTTATTGTGAATAAAGACTTCCTTTGCTTTACAGATGTAGAGCAATTTGGATTCAAATCCGGTGACATAGTTTGGGATATAGTTCAGTTCATATGTTGGGGATTAAAGGGAACAGGCAATACGCATGTGGCATCGCAGATAATAACAGAATTCTTAGCGAGCTACTCAAACGAAACTACCATCGAACATTTAAAGAAACTTGCAAAATCAAGGCGATATATTGAGTCCTTTTATCCTGTACTTAGCCCTCAAGTAGCGCGTATTCTAAAGAACGAAATAAAAAATTTCGCAGTTCAAGCCTAAGATTTCTTATTAGCTTTCTTTGAAAGGTCTTTATGTTTAAATTCGGTGTATCCACATTTTCCACATGTGTATCTGTCTTTATGTTCAGCCATAAATACACCTCGGCCACATCGTGGACAATCGCGTTTAATTCTTGTAACCTTATTATCTTCAACTTTATAAAATTTGTATACGGCAACTTCACCCTTTGCCTTTTTCTTATCTGCCACTCTACTTCCCTCTATTTGTCTTGCCCTTTGATTTGGCCGCAGCAGCCTGCTTAGCTTTTAACCTTGCTGCCTTCTCCTCATTAATCAATTTTTTTCTTTCTTCTTTGGGCATGGTTCTTAATATCATATAACGTGGCAATTGTTTCTTTGCTTCCTCTTCGTTACGATATATGTAAAAAGTCCCGTGCAGATCAGTTTTTCCAGTTTCACCAGATATTCTAACAGGTATGACAGCCTTCTTATCGATATTGAATTGTTTTGCAAGCATTTCTGAGGCATCAATTCTCTTAACTCTGCCTGCAGCATTTTTGAAAGTTACCTTAACCTCGCGTCGATTCAATAACGAGTTATTTCTGTCCTCCAATGTGATAAATTCTGACATCAAGCATGAAAATCATATTTGTACTCATATAAATATCTGCATATGCAAAGACCAGCTTCAAGAACCAATTTTTTAAATATCAGCATTCTTTAATGCGGGTCAGGTGGGCTTCGATCCCACGACCACTGGCTTCGGAGGCTTATGCTTCACAATATCAGCACCCTTTCCTAACTGGGCGACAGACCCTGCATTCTTGTAACGTAATGTATATTTAATAGTAAGGAAGAAAAAATCTGCTTCGGTCACCCTAGATAAATAAATGGTTTTAAGAAGAGAAATGATGTAAAAACAGCAATATTTTATGTTATTTCGTATATTAGTTCTCTCAATTTAATAATAACCCTCCAAAACTTATATATCCTATGAGACTAGTGTAACTTTATGTATGCTAAGATATGTGATTTGGAAATTCTGTCTACTTTTATAACTGATGTAAGTGTAGGTGACATGCTTGCAGTAGAAGCGTTGGTTGCAAATCCTCTCGATTGGCATCACTTTTACGAGAGGATATCCACTATAAGTAAAGGTGATAAAACCGACTTCACAATAGTCACTGATCAAGGTGAACGGATCGTTGGCTCAGGTGATGTCAATGATGTGGAAAAATGGAGTAATAATGGTAAGTTCGGATTTAAGATTAAGATAAAAATTAGGAGACAGAAATCATTGGGTGATAGACGTCTTCGAAAGCGGGATACGGGAGAACAGAAGGTGTTGAATAAAATTAGATAGTGAGTATTAACTTTGAATACAACGTGGAATGCGATCCGAGCTACGTAAACGATGAAATCAGTAACAATGCTGACTGAGCTAAGTGAATTAGCAAGATATTTGAATACAAGCGGTCATAATATTTATATCGACTAATTTATTTTCGCTAGTGAGCATTGTGACACCCATTAAAGTATTTGCAATTGATATTGACGGTACTGTAACAGA
>Ga0137365_10003531_pt1 | contig 12484 bp, 14 predicted proteins | sample SagtaG_9_FD_104799 | JGI IMG/M metagenome (GOLD analysis project Ga0137365, IMG submission 104799) | Vadose zone soil microbial communities from Sagehorn Ranch, Mendocino, California, USA - Sage1_L_40_16 metaG | ecosystem: Environmental > Terrestrial > Soil > Vadose zone | place: USA...
AAGCGAGAGCATGGTGATGGGCGATCTCGTGCTGCTGCAGGAAGAGGTCAACCCCGTGATGAAGAAACTCGTCGAGGGCGGAATCGGGATCACGGCTCTGCACAACCATTTGCTGCGCTCTTCGCCCGCCACCATGTACATGCATTTCTACGGCCGCGGCGACCCCGTCAAGCTCGCCGCCGCGCTGCGCGCTGGCCTTGCCGAAAGCAAGACCCCGTTGGCCGCGCCGGCACCCGCCGGTTCTCCGCCGCCGCCGCTCGACCTCGACACCGCCGCAATCGATCAAACGCTGGGCGCGAAGGGCAACGTCAACAGCGGTGTTTATGCGTTCAACATCCCTCGGGCCGAAACCATCATGGAGGATGGAATGCCGATTCCCATCGGCATGGGTTCGGGCATCGTCATCAACTTCCAGCCGACCGGGGGCGGCAAGGCGGCGATCACCGGGGACTTCGTGCTCATCGCACAGGAGGTCAACCCCGTGCTCAAGACGTTGCGCGAAGGCGGGATCGAGGTGACGGCGCTGCACAGTCACATGCTTAGCGAGCAGCCGCGGCTGTTCTTCATGCATTTCTGGGCAAACGATGACGCCGGGAAGCTGGCCAGAAGCCTGAAGGCGGCCCTGAACAAGGTCAAGCTAGCGAAAAGCTGAGCGAGAAAGGAGCCGCATCTTGAAAAAAGCTCTCGCATTGATCCTTCCAACTCTCGCATCGGTGGCGATTATGACCACGACTCGCGCTGAGACTTTTTCCTTCGATCGCGACGCGCCGGGCGCGCTGCCTGCGGGCTGGCGCTCGGGCGTCACCGGGCGCGGCTCGCCCAAGTGGTCGGTCGAAGCCGACACTTCCGCGCCGAGCAGGCCCAACGTGCTCAAGCAATCGGGCAGCGGAACCTTCCCCTGGTGCGTCAGGTCCGATGCGTCCCTCGCCGACGGTTACGTCGAGGTGAAGTTCAAGCCGCTCACGGGCCGCGAGGACCAGGCAGGCGGGGTGGTATGGCGCTGGAAGGACGGCGACAACTACTATGTCGCGCGCGCCAACGCGCTCGAGAACAACGTTTCGCTCTACTACACGACGAACGGAAGGCGCAACACGATCAAGTACGTGGATGCGCCGGTTCCCGGCAACACCTGGCACACGCTGCGGGTGGAATTTTCCGGGAAGAAGATGCGCGTGAGTCTGGACGGCAAGCAATACATCGAGATGGAGGACGATCACATCGCGGGCAGCGGCGCCGTCGGCGTGTGGACCAAGGCGGACAGCGTGACCCTGTTCGACGATTTCGGCTACGGCACAGCATCCGCGCGCTGAGACTCATGTGAGATCTCAGGGGACACGCAGCCTCCCCTTCAGATGGTAGCCATCCATCCAAGCGCTGGTCACTTCGTTTTGGGAGGGACCTATGGATGGCATGGTTCTCGGGTTTTTTCTCCTCGCGGCGTTTCTCGGTGCGGTGACGACCGGTGTTGCCGGTTTCGCCATGGGCCTCGTGGTGTCCGGCATATGGCTGCACATCCTCACGCCGGTCCAGACTGTAACCCTGATGGTGAGCTACAGCGTTTTGCTGCAGGGTTACGGCGTCTGGAAGCTGCGGCATGCGCTCGCCTGGCGCAAAGTCGCGCCGTTCATCATCGGCGGCATGATCGGCGTGCCGATCGGCGCGATGCTGCTGGCGCACATCGACCCCGCCCGCCTGCGCACCGGGGTGGGCCTGCTGCTGCTGCTCTACAGCATCTACTACCTGGCGCGGCCGGCGCTCAGGGCCGTGCAGGGCGGAGTTCCCGCCGACATAGTCATCGGATTTCTCAACGGGCTGCTCGGCGGACTGACCGGCCTCGTCGGGATCGTCGTGGTCATCTGGTGCCAATTGCGCGGCTGGCCGAAGGACGTGCAGCGCGCGGTCTTCCAGCCGGTCATCATCACGACGAGTGCCATGACCGCGCTCTGGCTGGGTGCGAGCGGCGCGGTCGCCGCCGATACGGTGAAGCTGTTTCTGCTCGGCCTGCCGATGCTGCTGGCCGGCACCTGGGTCGGGATGAGACTCTACGGCCGGCTCGACGAAGCGAGCTTTCGAAAGATCGTCCTGATTCTGTTGCTGCTCTCCGGAATCTTTCTGGTCTTCCCTGTGTCGATCTCCAGATGAGGGGCTAGACGACAGCCGCCTTTAGCGCCGGCGCGCGAACGGAAAGCCCCGGCGGCGGTACTGGATGGCGAGCCAGCCTCCGAGCATGCCGCCCAGGTGCGCGAAGTGCGCCACGCCCGCCGCCGTGCCGGTCACGCCGAACACGAGCTCGAGCGCGCCGAAGAGAATCACGAAGATGCGCGCCTGCATCGGGATCGGCGGGAAGATCAGCATGACCATGCGCCGCGGGAAATACATCCCGAAGGCGAGCAGCAGTCCGTAAAGGGCTCCGGAAGCGCCCAGGGTCGGGGCGGGTGGCCCGCCCGAAATGGCAGTGAACAGGAGCTGGGTGAGCGCAGCCGCGACGAGGCAGGCAAAGTAGTAAAAAAGGAAGTAGCGCGAACCGAAAAGCCGCTCGATGTCGCTCCCGAACATGTACAGCCCGAGCATGTTGAAGAAGATGTGCCCGATCCCGCCGTGCAGGAAACCGTAGGTGACGAGCTGCCAGATCCAGAATCCGTATCCGGGCGGCCACAGCGCGAACCAGTCCTCGAGCAGCCCGCCGCTCGCGGACTGCAGGAGAAACACCGCGACGTTGGCGATCAGGAGCGTTTGCGTGACGGGCGGCATGGGCATGACCGAGAAGTGACTCCGCCCGGCGTCGGTCAAGCTCCGCTCAAAGAGCGTATTTGACGAGAATGCGCGCGATGCGCGATTTTTCGCCGCTCCAGTTCGCGAATCTCTGGCAGACCTGCTTGGCGTCGCCATCGGGTCGCTCCGAGAACTTTTCCGCGAAGCGCGCCTCCCCCGCTTCCTGCCCCGGCTGCACGCGGCTCTCCTGCCACGGCTGCTTGGAGTTCTCGGACGCGATGTAGAGCTGCACTTCCTTGACGTTCGCCGCCGCCGGCACTCTCGCGCAGATCGCGATCCGCAGCGCGCTCTGCTCGGTGCACGCCTGCCTCGCTCCGGGGGTGCCTTCGGGCTTGCAGGGTCCGACGACGACGCTCGCTGCCGCGCCTTCCTCGCCGAAGCGCGAGGCGTCCGCGCGCTGGACCTCGGTTTCGATCTGCCTGCGCTCGTTCATCCGGGCCTGCTCCAGGCGCGTCGCGGTCGCGTTGATCTCGGAGAGCTTGGACTGGAGGTCGGCACGCAGAGAATCTCGGTCGCCTTCGCGCAGCGACACGAAGTACTGCGAAAGCGCAAACCCGCCCACCGCCGCGGCGGCCAGCAGGGCGAAGACGACGATCACGGGCCCGCGCCGAGTCTTCTTCGTGATCGGCTGGCCGCGCTCGCGCTCCTTTATTTCCTTGCGCCAGGAAATGCGAAGCTGAACGAGCGCGGCCGCCACCGTGGCGAGGGCGCCGATCATCGAAGCCATGAGCGGTTCGGAAAGGTGTGAGAAATCCATGCGCGGATGATACGAGATCGGGTCCGGGATGAAAATGGCGCGTCCGGGGCGACGCGGAATGCGTCACGCCGTGAAGAGCCGCAAGGCGGCGCGTTGATGCCGCGCGAATTACCTGCTCTTGACCGGCTTCTGCCCGCCCGCCCATTGGGCCAGCGTCTTCCAGTCCGGGTCGTCCCTGGATTCGAATTGCCTGCCGCCGTTGTGGAAGGAGTTGCCCCCTGCCTCGGGCGCGAGCGGCATGATCAGAAGCCGGCTCGCGGCGGGGTTGCCGGGAACCACCAGTCGCGAGACCGTTTCGAAGTTGCGGCGCGACTGTTCCTCGGTCCAGAACTTGGCGCCCGGAGAGAGCTTCTCCAAGCGAAAGGCGTTGTTGCTCTCCGCGTGACAGACGTAGCAGCGGGTGTGCCCCGGCTTCTTCTTCAGGAAGACCGGCTCGACCCGCGCCTTGAAAAACTCGTAATCGGGAGACTGCGCGGACGCGGGAGCCGCCTGCAGGGTAGCCGCGACCGCCACGATCGTCGCCAGAAGGCCCGCGCGCACGATGCAAACCCTCATCCTAGCGCAGTGCCAGCGTGTTGATGCGCTTCGGCACTTCGCCGACCGGGATGTTCGCGACCACTTTCATCGCCTGGGTGTCGATCGCGGACACCGACCTGATCGCGGAGTTGGTGACGTAGAGAAGCTTGCCGTCGGGAGTGAAGGTCGCCCAGTTCGGCAGCGCGCCGATCGCAGCGCGCCCCGGCAGTTTGAGTTCGGGCAGCGCAACGTGTCCCAGCAGCTTCAGCTCCGGAAGCGAGTAGACGAAGACTGCGTTGGCGAACACGCTGGTGACCCACAGCGACTTGTTGTCCGACGCGACGGCCATGCCGTGTGAGGGCGTTTCGCTGCGTCCCTCGGCCATGCCGTAGCCGGTGGGCTGGTCCGGAAACCGGATCCGCGCCACTTCCTTGCGCTGCGCAAAGTCCACCACCGCGAACCCGCTCAGGTCCGAGAGCTGGACGAAGATGCGGCGGGTCGAGCCGTCGGGGGCGGATTCTAGGGTCATCGGACGCACGCCCTTGTCGAGCTTGAGGTCCCAGGCCACCTGCTCGGTCTTGAGGTCGAGCACGGAGAGGAACTTGTGCCGCACCGAGCCTGCGACGGCGTATTTGCCGTCGGCGGTCACGTAGACGTTGTGCATGCGCCCGTTGAGCGGGACGGTCTTGGCGAGCGTGAGGGACTTCGTGTCCACGATGTCGAGCCCGCCGTTGTCTTCGGCGATGCAGATGACGACCCGCGCGCCGTCGCGGGTGACCGCGATGTTGTTGGGGTGGCCGCTCAGGGGCACCTTCTTCACGATCCTGCCGCTCTTGCGGTCCACGACGTCGAGCGTGCTGTCGGCCTCGTTGCTGACATAGACGCGCGTGCCGTCGGGGGCGAAGTCGACCCCGTGGGGCGTCTCGATCCCGTCGATCACCTGCACCACCTTGTTGGTCGCCGGGTCGATGACGTGGACGTTGTCGCCGGCGCTGTTGGTCGCATAGACGCGGACCTCGCCTGCGGAGGCGGGCAGCGCCGCGAGCGCCAGCACGATCCACAGACTTCCCAGGCCGCCGCAATGGCTGGTCTTCAACATGGGGGCTCCTACAGAGTTTGCGATGAGTGTAGGCGCAAGCCGGTTCTAGGGTCAAGACGCTCAGAACTTGAACAGGCGTTGCGGGTTGTCCACCAGGATCTTGCGCCGGGTCGCCTCGGCCGGCGCCCATTTTCCCAGCAGATTCCACAGCTCGACCGAGCCGACCTTGTCGGCGAAGGAAAGATGCGGGTAATCGCTGCCCCAGATCATCCGGTCGGGTGCCGCTTCGATGAGGGCGCGCGCCATCGGCGCGACGTCGGCGAATCCCTTCGCGACCGACACGCGATAGACGCCGGTGAGCTTCAAGTGGCAGCGCCCGCGCCGCACCAGATCGAGGAGCTGCCGGAAGCCCTCCTGTTCCGCGCCGTCCTTCGCGAGAAACATGCCGAAATGGGCGATCGTGAAATCGACGTCGAGCTTGTTCAAGACGGGCATCAGCTCGCTCGTCAACCAGCCTGGCGTCAGAAAATCGAGCTGCCAGCCGATCTCGGCGCAGCGCGCGCGAAGCCGCTCGATGCGCGGAAGCAATTTCGCGGCGAATCCCGCCTCGTACGGCTTTACCGGCGGCACGTTGATGCGCACGCCGCGCACGCCCAGAGCGTCCAGGCGCTCGAGCTCCGTGTCGGGCGCGTTCTCGTCGATGTCGGCGATGCCGCGGCAGCTCGCCGCCCCGACTTCGTACATCGCGTCCAGCATGCAGCGGTTGTCGCGACCGTAAGCCGAGGGCTGCACGAAGACGAAACGCTCGGTCCCGAGTTTCCTCGCGAGCGCGAGATAGACCTCGACCGGCGCTACCGGAGGCGCATAGCGCAGGTCGGCTTGGTTGTAGGGATAGCGTCCAGCCGGGCCGAACACGTGGAAATGGCAGTCGCAGCCGGCGGGCGGCGATTTGAAATCGGGGCGGTCTTCGTGCGACGACATGAGCTCCGCGTCGCTTTAGAACTTGTAGTCGATTTCGTGCATGCGCGGGAGCGGCAGCTCGAGCTCGAAAGCCTCCCTGGGAAACAAGTCCGCGAGCTTGGGACGCGCGCCGGTCAGCACCTGCGCGTGCACCCAGCCGACCAGGGTGCCGTAGTTGCGCTTGTTGAGGTCCGAGAGCCCGTATTCCCAGGGATCGGGGCCGAGGAGGGCGCGTTCCTCTTCCCAGTAGGTGCGGAACCAGGCGAGCGGCACGTTGCGCGGATTGGCAAGGCGCTGATAGGCGAGCTGCTTCGCCTCTTCGAATGCCAGCACCAGGCTCTCCACCACCCACGGGTGCCGCGCGACGATTTCCGAGGGCACGGTGGTGACATGCATGATCGGAAACAGCCCCGTACGCCGGAAGTAGTCGGCCTCAATCTCCCGGTAGTTCGGGAAGAGCCGCGCGACGCGCGGGTCGTCTTCGCCGATCATGCGCGTCACGTTCGGCGCGATCATGGCGTCCACCTCGCCAGCGAGCAGCATCGCCTCGACTTTCTTGCCGTGCGGTGCTCGCTCGATTCTCAGGTCCGCCGGCGCCTGCAGGGATGCGTCGTCGTCGCTTTCGATCACCCACGTGAGGGCCCGGTGCGGCACCTTGTAATCTTCCTCGAGGTGCCCGCGCATCCAGTAATTCGCCGCCGCGCCCAGCGTGCGGCACGCGACGCGCCGGCCGATCAGGTCCGCCGGCCGCGCGATCCTCCTGGCCTGGTTGATGTAGATGAAGCCGTGGCGGAACCGCCGGTGCAGAAAGACCGGCAGCGCGGTGAAGTCGTCCCGCCCGCGGTGCTTCTGCACGACGTAGGCGCCGCCGTTGAACTCGTTGATGTCGCAGGCGGAGCCAGCAGCCACCTTGTCGTGGATCGCGCGCGTGCCGGGATAGTCGGCGACCACGAGCTCGATGCCCTTGGGCTTGACCGTGCCGTCCTTCAGGGCGCGCACGATCTCGTAGTCGCCGATCATCATCGAGAGCTTCAGCTTTCCCGCCATGGTTATTCCGGCCTGATCCCGATCGCCTTGACGATCCGCGCCGTGTACTCGATGTCGCGGCGGATGGTGGCAGTGAGCTCCTCGGGCGTGCTGGTCGCGATCGGGAAGCCGATGTCCTCGGACTTCGTGCGTACCTCCGGCGAACTCAATATGCGCACGATCTCGTCGTGCAGGCGGTTCACGATGGCCTGCGGCATTGCCGCGGGCCCGAAGTATCCGCCCCAGGTCGAAGGCGCTTCGTAGCCCGGCAATTGCTCCGCCACGGTCGGCACGTTCGGGATGACGTGATAGCGCTTCGCGCCGTTCACCGCGAGGATCCTGATCTTTCCCGAGGCGAGGAACGGAGCCGCGGTAGCGAGAATGCTGAAGCCCACGTGGATCTCGCCGCCGATGAGGTCGGTGATCACGGGCGGCCCGCCTTTGTAGGGCACGTGCACCCAGTCGATGCCGGTGAGGAGGCGGATCGATTCGCCGGAAAGGTGATGCGTCGTGCCGATCCCCGAAGTGCCGTAGGAAAGTTTTCCGGGATGGCGCATCGCGTATTCGAGGAGATCGCGCACCGACTCGACCGGCAGCGCGGGACTCGCCACGACGAGGGCCACCGTCTCGAAGGCCTTCGTGATCGGGGTGAAATCCTTGAGGGGGTCGAGGCGCGCGCTCTTCGACAGGAACCGGTTCATCACCAGCGCGCTCGCCGAGGTGAGCATGATGGTGTAGCCGTCGGGCGCGGCGCGCGCCACGCTTTCCGCGCCGATTGCGCCGCCCGCACCGCTTTGCGCCTCGACGACCACCGGCTGCCCGAGCGCAACGGTCAGGCCTTGCGCGACCAGACGCGCCACGATGTCCGCGCCTCCGGCCACGGTCATGATCGAGCGGATCGGGCGAGTCGGATAGGCTTGCGCTTGCGCTGCGAGCGGCGCGACGAGAGAGGCCCATGCGGCGATCGTCAAACACAGGCGGCGTTTCGTCACCGCGATTCTCACTCCGCCTTCGCGCCCGAATCGCGGACGACCTTGGCCCACTTCAGCGTTTCCGACTTGATGTAGGCGGCGAACTCCTCGGGCGTGCTGCCGAGGGCTTCGGCGCCCTGGCTGGAGAGGCGCTCGACGACGTCGGGCAAATGCAGGATCGCGACGATCTCGCGGTTGAGCCGCGCAACGATCGCGGCCGGCGTGCCCGCGGGCACCACCACTCCGTGCCAGGTGTTCGCCTCGAATCCCGGCAAAGCGATTTCATCGACCGTCGGCAGCTCCGGCGCCGCGGGCGAGCGCTTCGCGCTCGTCACCGCGAGCGCCCGAAGCTTCCCGTCCCTCACGTGCGGGAGCGCCGGTGGCATGGTCGAGAACATGAGCTGCACCTGGCCACCGAGGAGATCCGCGAGCGCCGGCGCCGCGCCTTTGTACGGCACGTGAACCATCCTGACTCCCGCCATCGAGTCGAACAGCTCCCCCGCGAGGTGCGCGGGCGTGCCGTGCCCCGAAGAGGCGAAGTTGATCTCGCCCGGCCTGGCCTTGGCGAGCGCGATCAACTCCTTGACGGGCGCTGCCCGAAGCGACGGGGGAACGACGAGCACGTTGGGCGTCGACGCCGCGAGCGTCACCGGCGCGAGGTCCCTGATCGGATCGAAGGGCATCTTGCCGAAGAGGCTCGCGTTGATCGCGAGCGGTCCCGCCGAGCCCATCAGCAGCGTGTAGCCATCGGGTGCGCTCTTCGCGACGACGTCGGTGCCGATGTTGCCGCCCGCGCCGGGCCGGTTGTCGACCAGCACCTGCTGCGCGAAGCGCTCGGAGAGCTTCTGCGCGATCGAGCGCGCGATGATGTCGGTGCCGCCGCCAGGCGGGAAAGCGACGACGAAGCGAACCGGCTTGGCGGGATAGGCCTCCGCCGCGGCCGCGTGCGGCGCCGATGCCGCGAGCGCGGCCGACAATAGCGCAGCGGCGCGCAGCCTCAAGTGCAGCTCCCGGTCTTTCCGGGTCATCGTCTCTTCGCCGCCGTCTTCTTGCCGCGCTTCGCGAAATACTCGCGCGCGGTCCTGAATCCACCCAGAGCCGCCGGATACCCGCAGTAGATCGCCGAGTGCAGCAGGATCTCGCCGATCTCTTTCTTCGTCACGCCGTTGCGGATGGCGCCGTCGAGATGGAGTTCCAGTTCCTCGGACTTGCCCAGCGCGACCAGCATCGCGATATTCAGCATGCTTCGGATGCGGCGCGGCAGCCCCGGGCGAGACCACACCATGCCCCAGGCCGACTTGGTCGCGAGCATTTGCATCGGCATGGTGAGCGCGTCGGCATTCCTGAGCTGCTTCTCGACGTACGCCGCGCCCAGCACCCGCTTGCGTAATTTCAGACCCTGCTCGAATAGCTTGTCTCTCATTGAGATGCCCCCGGGGTTGTCGCGGCGTTTGATTCAGCGCTGTGATCGCGAAAAAAGAACGATCGCGACAAAAGAATTATCGTTTTTTTATTCAATGGACGCTACAATGGCGAGAGGGAAATCCTCCGCAGTCCGGCGAGGAAAGCGAAGAAGAAACACTACGGAGATCCACCCATGAATGAGCTGCGCGCATGTCTTTCGGTGAGCGGCGTCATCCTGCTTGCCGCGCTGTTCGGCGCTGCCTCGCCCGCGCACGCGCAGGACGCCTCGCGGGCGACCCCGCCGCCCGGCAAGACGCTGGTGTTCGTTTTTCGCAGCGACCGCCAGCCCGTCGCCGCGCAGGTGCCGGTGATCGTGAACCTGGTGCGCATCGGCGACCTGGCGAACGGCACCTTCGCCGTTGCGACCGTCAATCCCGGAAGGACTTTCCTGCGCATCGGCGAACGAGCGGTGGCCGTGTTCACGCTCGAGGCTGCGGCCAACCGGAGCTATTTCGTGCGGATCGAGGCCGTCTCCAGCGTGAGGCCGGTGCGAACGGAAGTGCGTCTGGTGAGCGAAGTCGACGGTCGCAGCTCGCTCGCGCAGAGTCGCCTGGTCGGCGCCGCGCCGGCGGCGTTCGCCGCCGCACCGCGCGCCCAGCCGCCCGCCGCGCCCCCGCCGGTAGCCGCTGCCCCGCGCGTGCAGCCGAGTCCCGCTCCACAGGCGACTGCTCGATCGGCCGAGCCAGGCGGCGACTGGAACTTCGCGCTGATCGCGAAGGGGGGTGCGTTCAAATTGGCGAACGCCAACCAGACGGTCGCTGGCTCCGCGAGCACCTTCGACACTGCATCCAAGCCCGCAGTCGGCATCGAGGCGGAGTTGCGCCACAAGGCGGGCTTCGCCGTGGGCGGCGAGGTTTTCTACTACAAGAACGATCTGGTTGCGACCGGAGTCGTTGCCAAGCAGCAAGTGGTCGCGCTTATGCTCAACGGAAAGTACTACGTCCCCGTGGCAGACTGGTTCCGTCCTTTCGTGGGCGTCGGCGTAGGGTTCGCCGATGCAGTCTACAGCGGCGACTTGAAGGGGACCGCGGGGGGTCCGGCTTATCAGGGCCTGGCGGGCATGGAATTTCGGTTGGGAGGGGTCGGCCTGCTGGTGCAATACAAGTATCTCGCCTCCACGACCGGGAAGACCGGGACCGACGTGAAGGTCGGCGGCGGCGGTGTTCTTGCCGGAGTCAGCATCGCCTTTTGAGCCGCATCCGCTTCGCCCGCGCGCTCGCCACGATCATTCCGGCCGGATGCCTGCGTCCCGGATTGCCTTTCCCCACTTCGTGATTTCGGATTTTATGTACGCACTGAACTCCTCGGGCGAGTTGCCGACCGGCTCGAAGCCCTGGTCTGCGAGCCGGGCGCGCAGCGCCGGATCGGCGAGAATCTTCACGATCTCCGCATGCAGGCGCGCGACCACCGCGGGCGGCGTGCGCGCGGGCGCGAGCGCGCCGTACCAGGTCGACGCTTCGTAGCCGGGGACGCCCGACTCCGCGATCGTCACCAAATCCGGCAAGGCCCGGGAGCGCCGCGCGCTCGTAACCGCGACCGGAACGAGCTTGCCCGATTTCACGTGCGGCATCGCCGCCGGCATGGTCGCAAAGTAGAGTTGTACCTGCCCGGAGAGGACGTCGACCATCGCCGGGCCGGCTCCCTTGTATGGCACGTGCACGATATCCGCGCCGGCGAGGATGCGAAACAGCTCGCCCGCCAGATGCGACGAGCTGCCCACGCCCGCGGAAGCGAAGTTGAGCGTTCCCGGTTTCGCTTTCGCGAGCGCGATCAGCTCTCTCACGGTGCGCGCAGGCGTCGCGGGGTGGACCACGAGGATGTTGGGCGTGGAGGCGACCAGGCTCACCGGGGTGAAATCCGCAACGGGATCGAAGGGCAGCTCCTTGAACAGGCTGACGTTGATCGCATTGGGCGCGACATTGCCCATCAGGATCGTGTAACCGTCGGGCGTGGCGCGCGCCGCGAGCTCGGTGCCGATGTTGCCGCTCGCCCCGCCGCGATTTTCCACCACCACGCTCTGCCCGAACGATTCGCCCAGCTTCTGCGCCACCATTCGTCCGACGATGTCGGTGCCGCCGCCGGGCGGGTAGGCGACGATCATGCGGACCGGCTTTGCCGGATAGACCTGGGCGTGGCCCGACGCCGAGATCGCGAGCGCGGCGAGCGCGCACGCTTTCAAGACATGGAAACCCATGTCCGGATATTACGGCAGACGCCGAGATAGCCCATGCGGACTATATTGTGACACGATGTTTTATTACGGTTGTAGGCCACGCTATCCATGGGCGAGTACCGCGAGCACGACACGACATCTTTCGGTGCACTGAAATGCTATGTGAGATCACCGTCGGGCCGGGTTATCTCAAGGCGGATTTGTTCAACCTGCAGACGCCCGACGAAGCGCGCGACGCGCTTGCCGCCATTGCGGCCGAGGCGCGCAAGCACGCGTGCTCGCAGATCCTCATATCGGTTCATGCTTCGAAGCCCCTGTTCAAAGTCGAGCAGTACGGACTCCCTAATTACTTCAGAGAGTTCGGCAAGATATTGGAATGCAGAATTGCGCTGACGGGAGATTCCAACGAGCTGAGACTCTCCCAGCAATACATCGAGTTTCTTGCGCGACGCAACGGGGTCAACGTTCGGAGCTTTCCCAACGAAGAAGCGGCGCTCTCCGGGTTCAGGGACCGTCGCTGGTCACTGGACCGGCGCCAGCGGCAGGAGCCATGGGAGGGACAAGAGCGGCGCCAGCACCCGCCCCGACGCCACCTGGAAAGCATCCGTCGGGATTCAGCCGGACGCATTTCCGCCTGAGGGCAGACGCGGACCCGCGACCCCTGCGGGGGCGTTCCTACGCGGATCGCTATTTCGCCAGGGGTAGCGCGACCGGCTTGAGGCTTTTCGCCGACCGTTCTATCGCGAGCGTCACTTCGAGCGTGCGCCGCGCTTCGCGCGCCGTGGCGAGGGCGCAGGGCTTGCCGA
>Ga0137365_10003552_pt1 | contig 12460 bp, 9 predicted proteins | sample SagtaG_9_FD_104799 | JGI IMG/M metagenome (GOLD analysis project Ga0137365, IMG submission 104799) | Vadose zone soil microbial communities from Sagehorn Ranch, Mendocino, California, USA - Sage1_L_40_16 metaG | ecosystem: Environmental > Terrestrial > Soil > Vadose zone | place: USA: California...
ACCCTTGCGCTCAGACTTTCGACTGCAGTTTTAAAGAATGTGAGGGAGGCGCCCTCAAGCGCGAGATGTCCGCCAAATTTGCGATCGCGGGTGTCCATTGCTCCTTCGATGGCAATTTTGCCCGCAAAATCGTCAGGGCTTGCGCCAAACAGAGCGACAAACTCGCCAAGCTGATTGATCGATGCAGAAATGTTGCCGCGGAAATCCGGGCTAAGCCACCCGGACGAGTTCGCGGGGAATGCGGCCTCGCCGCTCAAAGTGAACTGATTGCTCCTTTGTCGAATATAAAGTTGTTGAAGCTCAATCTTATGGTTGTAAACCGCCGCGCCGAGCATGATCGCTTCGGCTGTGCGATTGCGCCAGGTAAGTCCGGACAATTCACCCCAGAGAGACGCAGTTACGCGATCCGGCTCAGCGAGATTGCCACGAAAAATGAAGTTGGCGGCGTGAAGCAAACCGTCAACGCGATCGGCGAACCCGAATGCGTCTGAGGTTTGTGCGAGAGAAATATCATTGGCGCCGCCTGCGATTTTCCAGTTGGAATGCTGCGAACGCCACTCGTGCGAGATGTTCCCGCGAATTTTTCCACCGAAAGCGTCAACTTCAAACTGCAATCCCATGCGCTGCTTGCCCAGGCGCGAGAAGTCCGCTGTTGAGGATTGCAGGTCGAGACCCCGGCTCAAAGTAAGTCCGGCAAACGTGAGACGATTGGTTTCCCAGTGAGTTGCGCCGCGCAATTGCGAAAAGGTTTGGCGCAACCACGGCGACGCAATCATGATCTCGGCAGCGCTAAATCGGCCTGCCTCGGTTTCGCTCGCGGACAGAATGCCGCGTCGCAATAGAATTAGTGTGGGGCCGTTCTCAACGCGCATCTCTGAGTTGGCAATGCGCAAATTTTCCGGCAGTAAGCGCTGCAGTGTCGCCCAGCCGCGCCGGGTTATCGCTCGCAAATTTGGATTGCTGCGGTGGACTTCCAAATGCAATTCCCGAATCGAAAGATCGCGAATGATGCGACCGCGCATGTGCAAAAGCACATGTTTGAAATTCAGACCAATGTTCACGTCTGTGGCACTGAGATCGAGGCGAAGCGCATCTTGACGCACGCTTTTCAGGTGAAGCTGCCGAATTACAACCGGATGCAGAAATGAGGCGTCGATTGTGTCGATGCTAGCGACGAAGCCCTCCTGTTTTGCTGCCCACCACACCCACAGGCGAACGCCATTGGAAACAGCAAATGGCGCCAACACAATCGCCAAAAGCGCAAGGAGCAAGGCAAGCAAACTGATGAGACGCAGGCGGTTCTTAAGTGGCATTTTACGTCAGTGTCGGGTGACGAGGCGCGCAAATGACGAATGACGAATGACGAATGACGAGTCAATGACGAAGCTGGAATGACGAAGCGACGGGTGCGGCCTTCGGTACTCGTCTGCTTTTCTCATTCGGATTTCCTTCGACATTCGACCTTCATCATTCATTCGCTTTGTTTGCGGTGGCGTCTTTAAAGATCAAACGCAGCGGCTGTGGTGTGTGCAGCCGTTCATCGATTTGTCGCTCCAATGTGCGCTCGGCTTCGGCAGGCAAGCCGGCTTCTGCCGCTTTTTTCCACGCAAGCTGAGGCAGGATCGATAATTCGCTTTGAAGATCCCCACCGGAAATTCGGTTCCACAAGCCGTTTTCGAACGCGAGGACTTCCACTTGCTCTTGTTCAACACCAAGGATTTGGGCGTGGGGCAGCTGAACGATGATTTCCCTCGGGCGAATATCGATGGAGAGGTTCTGCTGCAGATCGAAGCCGGCTTTGGCGGTGAACGTGCCATGTAGTTTCACGCGTTTCGAGCTGCCCACCCAGGTATGCAGCAGTTCGTGTTCGACTTCGATGCGTGTGGATAGGACTACCAATTCGCTCACTGGCGTGGTCTGCTCCATGTAGACGCGATTGTTGACGGTGATGCGCGGCTGCAAGTGCGCAATGTCGATAAAAGCAGCGCGCAAGTCTTTGCCCAATCTCTCGAGTTCGGCGCTGCTTTGGCGCGCCGTGCGCGCCGGCCAGGTCTCCAGGCGCAAAAAGATGATGACGATTACTGTTGCGACGATGAACGCAACCAGCGTCAACGCGAGCGGCCAGGAGATGCGACCGGAGATTGCTGATTTCGACATTGAGCGTGGGACGTTGAGCGGTGGACGTTTTCCTGGCGAAACTTGTAATCGAGCACGAGCAAGAGCACGAGCAAGAGCAAGCGAAAAGAGACAGACGCCCGTATCCAAAAAATTACCGCCCCCCACGTCCGATGGACGTGAAGGGCGGCTGTTCCCCCCAGAACAATCGTAGAAAACTTTGACGGTACTAAACGAGCTTCAAGCCAATGGCAACAAATTTATGCGAAAAAATTTTCGACGGCTTCCACCGGTGTTACGAGGCGTCAAGATAAAAAAATTCAATCATCGGAGAAATTCATAAACGAAGTCCGAACAGCATGCGGCGTGGCGATCGCGAAAGCCGAAACCAAGACGTGGTTTGCACGAGGGCGCGTCGGGGTTTCTAGTTTTACATGCGTAACTTGGATGACGAATCATCCTCGCGAAGCCTTGCCGGTTCGTTGCTGGTCGCTCATCCCAATATGCTCGACCCGAATTTCCGGCGCACTGTGCTTTTCATTTCCGAACACAACCCAAACGAGGGTGCCCTCGGCGTGATCATCAATCGGCCGCTCGACAGGCAAGTGGCGGATCTGGTGACTGATACACCACCAGCGGGCCTCGCGGACGTCCCTGTGTTCCTCGGCGGTCCGGTTGGAAAAAATCAACTAATGTTTGCGGCGTTCGAATGGAAGAAGGGCGACGGCATTAAACTCAGTCACAATGTTGCTTTGGAACAACCCAGCGCCGTGGTTGGCGAGAAAGATTTGGTTACGATTTGTGCGTTTGTAGGCTACGCAGGGTGGGGAGTGGGTCAGCTTGAAAGCGAGGTGAAGCAAAAAGCCTGGCTGCTTCAGAAAGCCAAGCCTTCACTGCTTAAGCTTGATCGTCTTCCAAACCTCTGGTTCGACATCATGCGCACGTTGGGGCCGTGGTATAAAATGCTCGCCGCGGCACCCGACGATCCGTCGTTAAATTAGTCAACCAGTCATTAGGGACTGGTGAATTGTAAATTCAGCTAGTCACGTCACCGGATTTAGCTTACCACTGTTCGCTGATCACGTATCACCATTCACTTTCTTGATGATCATCGGTGTCCCGAAAGAAATTAAGGAACAGGAGCAGCGTGTCGCCCTGCTACCGTCGGCTGCGAATCAGCTTATCCGGCACGGGCATTCGGTGCTGGTAGAAAAAAACGCCGGTATCGGCTCAGGTTATGCAGACGAAGAATACGCCAAAGCCGGCGCAGAAATTGTGAATCAAGCGAAAGAGGTGTTCGCGCGCGCCGATCTCATTGTGAAAGTCAAGGAGCCGCTCGAGGCGGAGTTTTCGCTGTTGCGCGAGGGTCAAATCCTTTTCACGTATTTGCATCTGGCCGCGAGTAAATCTCTCACGGAGGCCTTGCTGAAATCGCGCGTCACCGCGATCGCCTATGAGACGATCCAGGTCGACCACCGTTTACCGCTGCTGGAACCGATGAGCGAGATCGCTGGTCGCATGTCGGTGGTGATGGGGGCGAATTTTCTGGCCAAATACAATGGCGGCAGCGGAGTGTTGCTGGGCGGCGTGCCGGGAGTCTTACCTGGGCGCGTCGTCGTACTTGGAGGCGGGACGTCAGGCGTCAACGCAGCCCGTATGGCCGCCGGTCTGGGGGCCAACGTAACCATACTCGATGTGGATCTTGAACGTTTACGCTACCTCGATCTTTCAATCATAAATGCAGACACGCTCTATTCGAGCGAGGCGAACTTGTATGAGCTGATGCCAGATTGCGATTTGCTCATTTGCGCTGTGCTTTTGCCCGGGGCAAAAGCGCCGAAGTTAATCACGCGTGCAATGTTAGAAAAAATGAAGCCGGGCAGTGTGCTTGTAGATATCTCCATCGATCAAGGCGGCTGCGCGGAGACATCACGGCCAACGACGCATCTCGATCCAGTTTACGTGGAGGAAGGGGTTACGCACTATTGCGTGGCAAACATGCCTGCTGCGTACGCGCGCACTGCTACGCAAGCGCTCACGAATGTGACTTATCGCTATGTGGAATTGCTCGCCGACTTTGGCCTCGAGGGCGCATGCAAGAAACAACCGGCGCTAATCGGTGGAATCAGCACGCGCGATGGGCGGCTTACTTGTCGCGCGGTAGCGGAAGCGCATGGTCTGAAATACGAGCCTCCACTCTAAACCAACGTTCGCCAGACACATCGGACTGAAAACAAATTGCACTGCTGGCCAAAAACTCCCTTGCTCCAATTATTCGATTACAGCAATGTCCCGTTTCAAACTAGTACTATGAAAAAATATATCTGCATTCTGGCCGGTGCCGCACTCCTAGCAGCGTGCGAGCAAAAGACTGAGACAACCGAGCCGGCGGCAACTCCAGCGCCCACGAGTCCGCCCGCAGCAACTGCAAGCAGCCCCGCCGCAGCAACGGAAACGAGTCCCGCTGCAGCAACGGAATCTCCTCCTGCAACAACCGAATCGCCTGCTGGAACGACTGAAACGCCGCCGCCCGGTTCGTAAGTTCTGGCGCATTCCTTCTTCTTGCGAAGCTGTACGGATGCCGCGCCCTCTAACTGAAGGGCCGAGCTCCACGAGCCCAGGATTGGCTTTGCGGAGCTCCGCCCTCCAACATCTTTTTCGGTCTGTGGTAGGGAATCGACAATCAGCATGACGCGAACGGATTCATTCTCTTTTTCCAGACCCCGACGCCTGACGCAGGCGTCAGAATATCAGCGCGTGAAACGAGACGGCTTTACGCGACGCGGCAAACTCCTGATAGCGAATGTCGTGCCGGTAGAGAATTCCGGCCCGTGCCGCGTAGGGTTTATTATTTCACGTCGCATCGGAGGCGCAGTTGTCCGCAATCGTGTTCGGCGCCGGCTGCGAGAAATTGTGCGGCAGCACCAACACAAACTGCGAGAGGGCTTTTGGATTGTGCTCGTTGCCAGGCGCGATGCACTCAGCGCGAGCTATCGTGCGTTGCAAGATGAATGGTTGCGTCTGGCAAAACGCGCTTCTATCCTGTTTTGATGCTCGGGCTGGTTCGTTTTTTGATTCGAATTTATCAGTGTACGCTCTCACCGTTCCTGCATTTGCTGTGCGGTCCCAATTCCGGCTGCAGATTTACGCCGACCTGTTCGGCATATTTTTTGGGAGCGGTGGAGACTCATGGCGTCCTTTACGGAAGCTGGCTCGGCTTGAATCGTCTCGCTCGATGCCAACCGTGGGGCGGATCTGGGTATGACCCTGTACCGGACTGCAAGAATCCGGAGTGTAGGCTCGAACGTCTCGGATCAACATTGACCGCCGAGCCGAAGCGCGCTGAATAGTCTGCGAGCGCGATTTACGATTTATGGATCGAACTGCCTGGATTGTCGTCGCCCTTTGCGTGATCGGACTCCTCCTGTGGGAAGTTTATCTGGCGAAACAGACGGTTCCGAAACCCGCTCCAGTCGGCATTGCGCCGGGGCGAGGTTCTGCCACTGCGACTCCGGCAGTTCTCGCGCCTTCGCCATCGCCAACTCCCGTCGCGGAAGCTGCACCTAGCCCGGAGACAACTGCGAGCTTTGCCGAGAAGATCGAGACGCTGCGCAATTCAGATGTCGAGCTGCGTTTGACCAATCGCGGTGGTGGAATCAAGGAGGTAAAGTTGGTCAAACAAGTAGCTGAGAAAGGACAACCAGTTGTCTTGAATTCAGCGCAGAGCACGCCAATCGGCGCGATCATCGAGCCACCGTCCACGCCAACGCTCGCCGAGTTTACTGCATTTCCGGAGTCGGATTCTGCTGTGCGATTCGAGCACACGACGGCCGAGCAAATCGTTATTCGAAAGAAGTTCTTCTTCGAAAAATCTCCAGAGAACAAGGACAACTACGTGATCGAAATGGATGTTGATCTCGAGAACCGGGGAGACAAGCCATATCAAAGCGGCGGCTACTTTGTAGCCCTGGGTTCTGCGGCGCCGATTCATCCGAAAGATTATCCTGCGTACACGCGTCTGGTTTGGTGCATCAGAAAGGACATTTCTATTTTCGGAGGGGCGAAAGGAATCGACGTGGGATGGTTTGGCAGCAGCGGCGGCTTTCTCGGTCTGGGGCAGCGCGCTGCGCGGCCCTATTATCAGGAGAGTATCGCTGGCGCGGAATGGGTGGCAGTGAGCAATCAATTCTTCACCACCCTCATGGCGCCGGTCACGGACAAGGCGAATGGCGTGTGGGGCCGGCGCTTCGACATCGAGCGCTCGCCTGACCAAAAACTACTCGGCATCGAGGGAGCGCTTGGGATGCCGGGATTTCAGTTACAGCCCGGGAAAACCTACAGCGCGCGTTTCGAAATCTACGCTGGCCCGAAACTTTACCACAGCCTCGCGCAGCTCCCGTACAACGAAGCCGAAGTCATGGACTTCGGGATGCTTAAGCTGGTGTGCCAGTTTCTGCTCAACTTTATGAACCTGCTGCACAGTTGGCTGCGTGACTACGGTCTGGCTATTCTGGCTCTCACCACGGTCATCAAGCTCACGCTTTGGCCAATTCAAAACAAAGCCAACCGCTCGATGCGCCAGATGGCCGCGCTCTCCCCAAAAATGCAGGAGCTGCGCGAAAAATATAAAGACGATCCCACTCGGATGAATCAGGAGGTGATGAAGCTCTATAAGCAATACGGCATTAATCCGGTTGGCGGCTGTTTGCCGATGATGATTCAAATTCCGATCTTCTTCGGTCTCTTCAAAATGCTCGGCCAGGCGGTCGAATTGCGGAACGCAGAGTTTCTTTGGGTAAAAGATCTTTCTCAGCCGGACACCATAGCGCATCTGCCGGTGCTCGGTTGGCCGATCAATATCATTCCGCTGTGCATGGCTGCGACGCAGATTTGGCTCATGGCGATGACGCCAAAAACGGGCGATCCCACGCAGCGGCGTATCGCCATGTTCATGCCGCTGATCTTTCTATTTATCTGCTACAATTTTGCCGCAGCTCTGGCATTATATTACACTGCACAAAACCTTTTCAGTATCTTGCAATTTTATCAAAATAAACGCCAACCCATGCCGACGCTCGAAAAAGTTGCCCCGAAGGCTATGGCCGGGAAACGAAAGCGATGATGACGCCGAAAGATCTGCTCGATACCATGCTCGGTTATCTGGGCTTCGTTGTGCAGATCGAGGAGACAACGAACGAAGGCGGCAACGCGACGCTGCAGATCTATACCGAGGAGAGCCGGCGCCTCATCGGACGCAATGGTGAGACGCTCGAAGCCATCCAGTTTTTGCTTAATCGGCTGTTGCAAGCCAAAGACAAAGACGCCGAAAAAGTCATCGTCGATTGCGAACATTATCGCTCCATGCGTGAAGATCGCATCGTGCAACGCGTGAGAGAATTGGCTGATCGCGTGCGCATCACCGGGCGTTCTCTACAGCTTGAGCCGATGAATTCCTACGAGCGGCGCCTCGTCCACAATGCTTTTAAAGATGATCCGGACGTTGGGACTTGGAGTCCGTCCGATTCGGCGCGCATCAAGCAAATCACTTTGCTAAAACGCCAGCGAAAAAAAGAGACAGCCTCCCAAGAAAAAGCAATTTCCTAATCGCCGCCGATTTCGACGCTGGACGTTTTCGGCTTTAAGCGCGCGACATCCGTCCCGCTTCCCGCGCGGATTTCCGGTCGCCATCGGAATTCTTGCAGAATCGGATTCGGTTTTTCTTCGACCGCATCGGCAATAATTTCGCCAAGCAACGGCGCAAACTTGAAACTATGTCCACAATCACCCGCGGCAATCACTAATCCTTCGCGGCCCGGGTCGCGCGCGATCCAAAAATGTCCATCGTGCGTATCGCAATACATGCACACGCGTGAGTAAACAATCGGCGCGTCAGTGAGTGCCGGGAATGTGGAGGATAAAAAGTCGCGCAGTTTTCTTTCGTCTTCGGGAGTGACAGCGCGCTTCGATGATTCAGGGGACATCTCGCGGCCGGGACCGTGATTTGCAATCTTGACCACACCGTCGCGATTAATCGGAAATCCATAGTAACCGGTTGTTGTAATGTCCGTGCCGAATAGCTTAAATCTTTCGGTCGCGTAAAGCTCAGGTTGCGAAGGCTTCAGATGAAAGACTGGCTGACCGCTGGCGCGGAAAAATTTCTTCGTAAACGGCAGCAGATACGGCGTCCACGCGCCCACTGCCATGACAATGGAATCACCGGGGATTCGCTGTCCATTATCGAGCGCGATGCCCCTTATGCGATCGGTGGCTTCATCCAGATGCGAAAACCTGACGCCCTCACGTAATTCAATACCCAGCGCTTTGGCGCGCTCAGTTAATGTTGCAACGACGCGACCGCTTTCCGCATAACCGGCCTGCAGCTCGAGAACGCCATCCCGATAGAGTTCCGGATTCCATGCCGGAAAACGTTTCCAGAACTGCGCCGAATTCATGCGCTCGATCTTATGTCCGCGGCGTCCCAGCGTTTTGAAACTTTCGTGCTCGAAATCGCCAGGCTTCAATTCCCGCCGGCGCACGAACATCACGCCAACCTCGTGATACAGCTGCGTACCGAATTCTCGATTCCATCGGCGCCAGACTTTGATCGAGCGTTCCGCTAAATCGGTGTATTTCTCGTCTGCCCCGTAGGCTGCACGGACTGCTTTGCTTATATCCGTTGACGCTGCGAGCGGATGCGGCAATGGCCCGGGATCGACAAGCACGACGTCGTGATCGCGTTTCTTCAATTCGATCGCGGCAGTCACTCCGTTAATTCCCGCGCCAACAACGATGATTCTCGGCATGTTACAAACAGCGCACGTTGTAGCAGCGCTTGTGTCAAGCGCCGATGTGGTTACCTGCCAAAGTGCGAAGTACGCGTGCGTCCGCTTGCGCTAAGCCGATATTCGCAGCGCGCGTTTTCGTTCGAGCAGGGTCGGATGCGAGTAATAAAAGCTGCTGTAGAGCGGGTGCGGTGTGAGGTTGCTCAGATTTTTCTCGGTCAATTTCTGTAGCGCTCGAATGAGTGATCGCGCTTCTCCCATCGTCGCACGCGCAAACGCGTCTGCCTCGTATTCGAAATGGCGCGACCAGAGGTGCACGAGCGGTGAGAACCAGAAGCTTATCGTCCCCGCCAGCAGCGCAAAGAGCAGCATCGCAGGAACGACATTCGCAGCAGCAAAGCTTGGCTGATGCTCGAAGTCGAATGCGTGATAAACCCATTGCTGACGGGCCAGCCACGCGATCGCGGCGAACGCTACAACCACGCCAGTCATGGAAACACCGAGCAACTTCTGAATGTGCCGCTTTTTGTAATGCCCGATTTCATGTGCGAGCACGGACTCCAGTTCCGGCTCGGTGAGTTGCGCGATGAGCGTGTCGAACAGCACGATTTTTCGAAAACGTCCGAAACCGGTGAAGAACGCGTTGGAATGATGCGAGCGTTTGCTGCCATCCATTACGTCGATGCTGCGCGTCGGAAAATCGGTGCGCTGCGCCAGCGCAAAGAGGCGTTCGCGCAACGTTCCTTCCGGCAGCTGCATGAATTTGTTGAAGAGCGGCATAATGACCGCCGGCGCGATGAGCAGCAGGAGCAGTTGAAACACGACGACCACCGCCGCCGCGCAAAGCCACCAGTTGGCGCCAGTCCACTCGATAACTTTCAACACCAGCGCAAGCAATGGATATCCGAGTATTACCGCGAGTAGAAAACCCTTCACACGATCGAGGACCCACGTCTTTGTCGTTGTGGTGTTGAAACCGAAACGGTCTTCGAGTTTGAATTGCCCGTACCAAGCGAACGGCAGTCCGAGGATGCCGAACGCAATGCCTGTAACGACGAGAAAAGCAGCCATCGCCCACACCGACGTGCCGAAGTTCGCACTCAATCTTCCGAACGCCCATGGCAATACGCCGCTGAAAAGCACTACTATGAGTACGATGGCGTCGAACACGGTGGCGATATCTGCAAAATGGCTCTTGGCTAGCGTATAGTCGACCGAACGGCGATAGGTCGCCTCGTCAATGATCCCGCGAAATGCAGGCGGCACGTCGTTTGTATGCGCACGCACGTGATGTTTATTGAGTCGACTCAGCCACAGTTCAGTGGCTGAGCGCGCGAGAATTAGAATCAAAGCGACGATGGCGAACGGCAGCATGAAAGATCGCGCTTCAGCTCCTCTGGTGATCAGCTCGCGAAGAGCTTCCGATAATAGCGATACCAATCACTCTGAAAGCGTTCACTCGGATCGTACTTTCCTTTCAGCTCCAGAAATTGTTTGAACTGCGGATAACACGCCATCACCTGCTCGGGTTTCGCGAATTTATGGTAGGTCAGGTAGTAACTTCCGCCGTGAGGTATGGCCAAATCGATCAGGCCCCGAAAGCAGCGCGCCGATGCTTCAATGCCACTTGGCGTATGAAATGTGAGCAGATTGAAGATGATGCACGCGTAAGGTTCCTTGGCCCAAGCCAGGAAACTCTCGTCATCTTTTTCGATTAATCGGACTGTACCGTAGATGACGATTGTTCGATTCGACCGCAGCAGTTCTGCCGCTTGCGCGAGAAAATCGGAAAGATTGGCTCGCAGGACGTAAATTTCGGTAATGATAAGGCTCGATTCCTTTCCGCCGATTTGTTCACGAATTTTTTGGGAATAATTCGGCAGATAGGCGCTAAGCTGGTTCGTATCGGACCAATAAGTCTGTCCGTTTGTGGACAAATAGTAATCGCTGTAACGCTTGAAAGCCTTTTCGCGGTCGGTGTAGGCAAGCCGTAGGAGATCCAGCCAATCGTCATCGCGTAACTCCTTTTTAGCGACAATCGGTTCCTGTTCGTCGATCGGCTCGTAGCAGGAAAACACGCCGCGTTGAAGAAAGTCCGGCGATTTTTCATTAACTGAAAACTGAAAATCACCGTAAAGAAACTTTTGCGCGATCCGTTCTTCAAAACGCTTGGGTAGATCGTCTGCGTGAATTATCTCCACCACGCGCCGCAATTTTTTCCGGGAAACAAGCCGAAGCGTTACGCTGTCGATGAGTCCGAAAAGCCCGTAGCCACCAATCGCAACCCGGAACAGCTCGCCATTTTCATTGCGCGAACAGCGAATCGATTTTCCATCGGCGTTGACCATGGTGAACGATTCGATGTTGGAAATGAGTGGCTTCATTGCCAGGCCGCGCCCATGCACGTTCGAGGATAGACTTCCGCCTAGCGTGAATGCGTCGGCGCCGGTCTGTTTTTGCGCGATACCCCATTGGGTAGCACTTTCGCGCTGAGCATCCAGATACGTACGAATCAATTTCGGCCATTGGATGCCTGCTTCCGCTTCGATCAAGCCGCGCTCTCGATCGAAAGAAATCACGCGATCAAGAGAACGCGCATCGATGCAAATGCTGTCCGTCGCGAACTGCTGGCCACCCATCGAATGCCGAGACCCCGAAACGGAAATGGGCAAACCTTTGCGTGACGCAGAACGCACGATCTCCGCAAGCTCATCTCTGGTGCGCGAAGTTAGAAGTTTGCGAACGCGAGTGCGATTGAGCTGCGAATGCACGTCATTGACCCAAATCTCTCTCTCGGGTTCTGCTAAAATGCCTGGCGCAAGCGCGAAAAGCGCCGCCGTGCGTATGAATTTGCGCCGCGTTAGCATCCGAAAGCTTTATTGAGCCAGTTAGATTTCAGTCAGGCAAATTACCTCGCCTTTGGCAATCGGTTGATCGGTTCGCCCGGGTCCCATTTGGCGCAAATCGTCATGATCGAAAAATCGGACGATGCGCCAAGGGCGTACTAAGTCACCAAGTTCACCTCGCGTGCACGCCCAGAGGAATGGTTCGCGGCGTCCACGCAACCACCACTCAACGAGTTTACTTTGCGAGTCGAAGCGAATGCGGCCGTCACCCTGCTTTTCCATGAATGTGAATGCAAACTGGCTGCTGGGACCGCTCAGACGTCCTAATCTCTTCATCAACGCTCCAACGGTATCTGTCGACAAATACATCAAGAGACCTTCTGCGATCCAGAATGTGCGTTGAGCCGGATTGAAACCGCTCTTGATCAGCAGCTCCGGATCAAAACCAGTGGCGTTGAGATCCATTGCGACAAAAAGCAATCGTTCAGCGTCCATTTTGGACAATCCGCGCACTTTGTGACGCTGCGTTGCGGGATGATCGATCTCCCAAAATTGTGTGGCTGGAAAATCCTGATGTAATTCAAAACTGAGCGGATCAAAACCTGCGCCAACTATGACGACTTGTGTAGCGCCGTTGGTAAGTGCCGAGCGCACAAGGCCGGCGATACATTTCTTTCGCGCGCCATAATGCAGTAAGATTCCCGGGATCGTGATGCG
>Ga0137365_10003561_pt1 | contig 12448 bp, 7 predicted proteins | sample SagtaG_9_FD_104799 | JGI IMG/M metagenome (GOLD analysis project Ga0137365, IMG submission 104799) | Vadose zone soil microbial communities from Sagehorn Ranch, Mendocino, California, USA - Sage1_L_40_16 metaG | ecosystem: Environmental > Terrestrial > Soil > Vadose zone | place: USA: California...
AGGCGATCGACGCGGCGCTGCGCCTGGCCGAGCCATGGTTCCCGCGCAAATCCCGCCGGCGCGCGATCGAGCGGGCGGAAGATTTCGTGCGCGAACGGCTCAACGGCGAGGACGGGCTGGGCGCGATTTTTCCGGCCATGGCCAATGCGGTGATGATGCTCGACGTGCTCGGCTACCCGAAGGATCATTCGGACGTGCGCGTCGCGCGCGCGGCGATCGACAAGCTCCTCGTCGTGAAATCGCACGAGGCCTATTGCCAGCCCTGCGTGTCGCCGGTGTGGGACACTGTGCTGGCCTGCCACGCGCTGCTCGAAGCCGGCGGCGAGGAGCCGGTCGAGCGCGCCATCCGCGGGCTGAAATGGCTCGCGCCGCTGCAGGTCCTCGATCTCGTCGGCGATTGGGGCGCGCGGCGCCCGAGCGTGCGTCCGGGCGGCTGGGCGTTCCAATATGCCAACCCGCATTACGTCGACCTCGACGATACCGCCGTCGTGGTGATGGCCATGGACCGGGTCGCCGCGGCGACCGGGCCGGCTGAGTTCGGCAACGCCATCGCGCGCGCCCGGGAATGGATCCTCGGGCTGCAGTGCCGGGACGGCGGCTGGGCCGCGTTCGACGCCGACAACACCTACCATTACCTCAACAACATCCCGTTCGCCGACCATGGCGCGCTGCTCGATCCGCCGACCGCCGATCTCACCGGCCGCTGCCTGTCGATGCTGGCCCAGCTCGGGGAGAAGCCGGAATCGAGCCCGGCGATGCGCCGGGCGATCGAGTGGCTGCGGCGCGACCAGCGGCAGGACGGCAGCTGGTACGGCCGCTGGGGCCTGAATTACATCTACGGGACCTGGTCGGTCTTATGCGCGCTCAACGCCGCCGGGATCGACCGCGCCTCGCCCATGGTGCGCAAGGCGGTCGACTGGCTCGCAACAATCCAGAATGCCGACGGCGGCTGGGGCGAGGATGCCAGTAGCTACGGCCTCGATTATCGCGGCCACGTGCCCTCCCCGAGCACCGCTTCGCAGACCGCATGGGCGCTGCTCGGGCTCATCGCGGCCGGCGAGGTCGCGCACCCGGCCGTCGCGCGCGGGATTTCCCATCTGCTGCGCACGCAAGGCCCGGAGGGTTTCTGGGCGGAGGAGCGCTATACCGCCACCGGATTCCCGCGGGTGTTCTATCTGCGCTACCACGGCTACGCCAAGTTCTTCCCGCTGTGGGCGCTGGCGCGCTATCGCAACCTGCAACGGGCGAATTCTTCGGCCGCGGTCCCGTTCGGGATGTGAGCTCGGCGGCGCGACTGGCCGAGGCGGCCGGGTGTGGCCGGAATGCGATAGTTTCCGCAAATTCGCCGCGCACCCCCCTCGGCGGACCATCCGCGCCGCCCGGAACTCTGCGGAATCTGCTATGTTGCTTCCGGGTGACGAGCATGGCAGCGCGCAACCGAGCGGTTTATCCCTCGACGTTCGGACGGGTCTGGGCGGCGCTCGATCCGGAGCGGCTTCCCAAAGCCGCTTTTCCCGTGTTACCCAAGCTCCGGGAGCTGGTTCCGTATTTGAGCGCGGGGGCGCTACTCGGGGATGAAGACAGGGACCGCGTGTTGCGTGGCGCGCCCGACGTGAGCGCCATTCGCCACTTTCGCTCGGTGATCGCGGTTACGGGGCTCGCGTTCGAAGCCCGGATCGCCGGAGGGGTCACCGTCATCAGCGACGGACTGCGCACCGGGGCATCGCTGAAAGCGGAAATCGAACGCGGGAGCCGAGGCGTGATCAGCTTCGGCATCGCCGGCGGGCTCGCGCCGCATTTGCCCCCCGGCCAATGGGTCGTGGCATCGGCCATCGTCTCGGATCGCGACCGCCACACGACCGATCCCGACTGGTCGGAGTGCCTGTTGCGCGCTCTGCCGGGGGCTGTGCACGCGACGATTGCCGGCAGCGATACGCCCGTGGCCGACCCGCCGGCCAAGCGCGCGCTTCACGACCGCACCGGGGCGATCGTCGTCGACATGGAATCCCATCTGGCTGCGCGGATCGCGGCCGCCCACGGCCTGCCGTTCACGGCGTGTCGGGTCATCGTCGATCCGGCGCACCGCAACCTTCCCCCGGCCGCACTGCTGAGCTTGCGTCCCGATGGAAATCCGAACGTGGCCGCCGTCCTACGCTCCGTCATGGCGCAACCTAGGCAGCTGCCGGATCTGATGCGGCTTGCGGTCGATGCCACGATTGCCCGCGCTGCGCTGCGTCGCGGACGCGCGCTGCTCGGCCCGGCCCTCGCCTTTCCGGATTTCCGCGAGCTTGAAATGGATTTCGCGCCGGCGCCGGCCCTCAGCTGAGCGTGTGCTGCCGGCCGCGGGTCCGAACCCGGCTTCTTACCGCCATCGGCAGACCCCCTTGCGGCCGCAGAGTCACCCGATGCACCGGCCAAACCGCGTGGCCGGGGGGCACTCGAAGCTCGAAGTTCCGGGTGACACTCGCCACCACGATCGTAGCCTCCTGCAACGCGAATGCCGACCCGATGCATCCACGCGGCCCGGCGCCAAACGGCAGATAGGCGTACCGGTCGATCCGGTCGCGGGCCCCGTTGAGAAAGCGGTCGGGATCGAAGATGTCGGGCCGATCCCACAGCAGGCGATGACGGTGCAGCACGTAGGGTGCAATCACCACCATCGCGCCACGTCGGATCCGTTGACCAGCGAGCTCATCCGGCCCGATCGCCGCCCGACTGATGGCGACGAGTGGCGGATACAGCCGGATCGCCTCTTCGACCACGGCCCGCGTCTCCACCAACCGCTCGGCAACGGCATCGGCGGATCCACCCATCTCACGTTCCGCCTCCGCCGCCACCCGTTCACGCCATTGCGGCGACTGCGACAGCAGGAACAGCGACCAGGTGATGGCGTTCGCCGTGGTCTCATGACCGGCGGCGATGAACGTGATGACATTGGCCCGCACTTCCGCCTCGCTCAGGCCGTGTCCGGTCTCCGGATCCTGGGCTTCCAGCAGCAGCGTGAGGATGTCGCGCGGCATAGCGGAGGGATCCTCGGCGAGGCGCGATCGTCGCGTGGCGATAATGGCATCGACGGCGGCGTCGAAGAATCGCAGCGCCGGCCGGACCCGCCATCGTCCAAGCCGCGGCACGAAATCCGGCAACCCCAGCACGTCGAACGGATCGATGCGCCCGATCGTATCGAAATAGGTCCTCATGGCCGTGCGCACGTCCTCGGGATCGCCGCCGAGGCCGTCCGAGAAGATGGTGCGCTCGAGCACATCGAGGGTCACTTGCGTGACCTCCGCCGCGATATCGAGGACGCAGCCCTCTCCGCGGCGTCGCCAGCGGTCAACCAGCGCATCGGCGGCGCGTGCCATCGCGGGGGCGAAACTCATTACGCACCGCTTGGCGAAGAGCGGGGCCAGGGTGCGGCGCTGGATGCGCCATTGCTCGGCTTCGGCGGTCAGCAGGCCATCGCGCAACACCGCGGAAAGCATGCGCCGTTGCAGCGAGTCCTTGCGATAATTGCCGACGTTCTCGAGCAGCACGCGGCGGATCGAGGCGGGGTCGCTGACCACCGCGACCTCTCCGATCAGGAGACCGCCGGTCACAATCGGCTGCTCGAAGTGCGCCCGGGTCCAGGTCTCGAGCGGGTTGTTTCTGAGCGCTTTGAGCAGTGCGATTGGCCCCAGCGGCTCGGCCCTCGGCACCGGCGCGGGTGGACGCAAGCTTGCGCGAGTATCGAGGGTGAGCAGGCTCATCTTTGCCGAATGCGAAACCGTGATCCCGGGGCGACAGTCGGGGGGAACGAGAGGCCAAGCGGAAGGTTCCCTTCCGCAAGGTAAAATGTAACCACCCACAAAAGCAAAGCAAGCCCTCGGCATTCCGGCCGATGGCAACAAAGTTAACGTTGCAATGAGATTCCGCGCGCCGAGGCAGCGCGCGGGGCTGTCCGCCTTATTCTGCCGCCTCGGAGTGCCGGGCCCGGGATTGATGTGCCCGGATCTCGTGCAGCTTGAGCTCCACGTGGCGCGAGAACACGAATTGGGCCGGGCGCTGGCGGTCGAGCGAAATTTCCGGCGCCATCGGACCCTCGGTGCGTACCCCGCGCAGGGCAACTTGCAGGGCTTTCACCGGATGGGCGATCGCGTCCTGAACGGCGGTGGCTTCATAACCGCTGTGGACCATGCAATTGGCGCATTTCGCATAGTTTCCGGTGCCGTAGGAATCCCAATCCGTTTCCTCCATCAGCTCGCGGAAGGTCTTGGCATAACCCTCGCCGAGCAGATAGCAGGGGCGCTGCCACCCGAACACGGTACGGGTAGGATTGCCCCAGGGCGTGCAATGGTACTCCTGATTCCCCGCCAGGAAGTCGAGGAACAGACCGGACTGGCTGAACGACCAGGCTTTGCCGGCGCGGCCGCGACGGAAGATGTCGCGGAACAGCTGCTTGGTCTTCTCGCGATGGAGAAAATGCTGCTGATCCGGCGCTCGCTCGTAGGCGTAACCGGGTGAAACGGTGATGGCATCGATCCCGAGGTCGCCCGCCTTGTCGAAGAACGACGCCACCTGCTCGGGATCCACGTTGTTGAACAAGGTGCAGTTGATGTTGACGCGAAAGCCGCGCTGTTTGGCGGCGCGGATCGCGGCGACCGCGCGATCGTAGACGCCGGTCTGGCACACCGACCGATCGTGCATCTGCTCATCGCCGTCGAGGTGCACCGACCAGACGAAGAACGGGCTCGGCTGGTACTGGTCGAGCTTCTTCTGCATCAACAGCGCGTTGGTGCACAGATAGACGAACTTGCGCCTCGCAAGAATGCCCTTGACGATCTCGGCGAGCTCGCGGTGTAGCAGCGGCTCGCCGCCGGCGATCGACACCACCGGCGCGCCGCATTCGTCGACGGCCTCGAGGCATTCGGCCACCGAGAGGCGCTGGTTCAGAATCTCGTCCGGATAGTCGATCTTGCCGCATCCCGCACAAGCGAGATTGCAGCGGAACAGCGGCTCGAGCATGAGCACCAGTGGATAGCGCTTGCGCCCCGTCAGATGCTGACGAAGCACGTAAGCGCCGACTACGGCTTTTTGCAGAAGAGGGATCCCCAAGGCGGGCTCCTATGTTCGGTTCCGATGATAGGGTTTACGTCGGCTGCGGCGACATGCGCCGTTCGCGCGTGAGCTCCACCGGAAGGCGAAACTCGATCGTCTCCTCGCGGCCCGGCAAGGTCGAAACTTCGACCTGACCGAGCCGGCGCAATGCGGCGATGACGTCCTCGACCAGGACTTCGGGCGCGGAGGCGCCTGCCGTGATGCCTACCGTCTTGGCGTCCCGCACCCAGGCCGGATCCAGCTCGCTCCCATCCGCGATCAGGTAGCTCGGGATGCCCGCCTCGGCGCCGATCTCGCGCAGCCGGTTGGAATTGGAACTATTCTTCGCGCCCACGACCAGGATCACGTCGACCAGCTTGCTGAGCTCGCGAACCGCCGTTTGCCGGTTCTGCGTGGCGTAGCAAATGTCTCTGGTATCCGGACCGATGATATCCGTGAATTTCCGCTCGAGCGCCGCGATGATTTCGCGGGTGTCGTCGACGCTGAGCGTCGTCTGCGTCACATAGGCGACCGGCGCATCGACCGGCAGCTCGAGCATCTCCACGTCGTTCTCGGTCTGCACCAGGAACACCGGACCAGCAATCTGGCCCATGGTTCCCTCCACCTCGGGATGCCCGGCGTGGCCGATCAAGATCAAGGTGCGGCCTTGAGCGACGTAGCGCTTGCCTTGGTTGTGGACCTTGGTCACCAGCGGGCAGGTCGCGTCGAGCACCGGGATGTTGCGTGCGGCGGCCTCTTGCTCGACCGCCTTTGCGACGCCATGGGCGCTGAAGATCGTCACCGCATTGGGCGGCACCTCGGAAAGGTTCTCGACGAAGCGCGCGCCCTTGGCCTTCAGGCTCTCGACCACATGGCGGTTGTGGACGATCTCGTGGCGCACGTAGACCGGCGGACCGTATTTCTCCAGCGCGCGCTCGACGATCTCGATCGCGCGCACGACGCCGGCGCAAAAACCTCGGGGTTGGGCGAGAATGACCTGCATGTTCGGCTCATCGGGGCGGGCGAGAAACCGGTCCGCGACCATCGGCCGCGCCAAGAGTCCTCGCCGGAAACATCCGCATCAACCCGATCTTTCTCCCTTCGCAACATCGATAAGCGAAATGCCGCAACGACGGCGCGGCATACAGGTATTCCCCGGCTCAGGCAACCTTGCCGCCGCCCGCGAGCAGCTTCGCCTCGCTCGGCGCCAAACTCTTGCCCAGCGCCGTCATGACCTTGGCGGTGATGCCCGCGGCATCGAGCCCGGCCTGGGCGTACATGCGCTCGGGCTTGTCGTGATCGACGAAGACATCGGGCAGCACCATGGTGCGCACCTTGATGCCGCGATCAAGAACCCCCTGCTCAGCCAGAAGCTGGAGAACGTGGCTGCCGAACCCCCCGATGGCGGCTTCCTCGGTCGTCACGAGCACCTCGTGCTCGCGCGCAAGCCGCAGGATCAGCTGGCAATCGAGCGGCTTGGCGAAACGCGCGTCGGCGACGGTCGTCGACAGACCGTGTGCCGCCAGCATGTCGGCGGCTTTCAAGCATTCCGCGAGCCGGGTGCCGAGCGAGAGCAGAGCCACCGTGCCCCCTTCCCGCAGAATGCGGCCCCTGCCGATCTCGAGCGGCGTTCCCTCTTCGGGCATCTCGACGCCGACCCCTTCGCCGCGCGGATAGCGCAGCGCCGAAGGACGATCGTCGATCCCCGCGGCGGTCGCGACCATGTGCATGAGCTCGGCTTCATCCGCCGCTGCCATGATCACGAAGCCGGGCAGGCAGCCCAAATAGGCGAGATCGAACGAGCCCGCGTGGGTCGGACCATCGGCGCCGACGAGACCGGCGCGGTCCATGGCAAAGCGGACCGGCAGCCGCTGGATCGCCACGTCGTGGACGACCTGGTCATAGGCTCGCTGCAGGAACGTGGAGTAGATGGTTGCAAACGGCTTGAAACCTTCTGCCGCCAGCCCCGCCGCAAAGGTCACGGCGTGCTGCTCGGCGATGCCGACATCGAACGTACGCTCGGGAAACTCCTTGCCGAACAGATCGAGCCCGGTGCCCGACGGCATCGCCGCGGTGATGGCGACGATGCGGGAGTCCTTGCGCGCCTCCTTGATCAGGCTCTGAGCGTACACTTTGGTGTATTGCGGCGCATTGGTCTTGGTCTTGGCCTGCGCGCCGGTGGCGATGTCGAACTTGACGACGCCATGGTACTTATCGGAGGAAGTCTCGGCCGGCGGATAGCCTTTGCCTTTCTGAGTCACGACGTGCAGCAGAATCGGCCCGGTCTCGGCATCGCGCACGTTCTTCAAGACCGGCAGAAGGTGATCGAGATTGTGCCCGTCGATCGGGCCGACGTAATAGAAGCCGAGCTCTTCGAACAGCGTGCCGCCGGTCACGAACCCGCGTGCGAGCTCCTCGATCTGCATGGCCTTCTCGTTGAGAATTTTGGGCAGGCCCTTGGCGAGCTGCTTGCCGATCTCACGCAGCGACAGATAGGTGCGTCCCGAGATCAGCCTCGCCAGATACGCCGACATCGCGCCGACCGGCGGCGCAATGGACATGTCATTGTCATTGAGCACGACGATGAGCCGCGAGTTCATGGCGCCGGCGTTGTTCATCGCCTCGTACGCCATGCCTGCCGACATCGCGCCGTCCCCGATGACGCAAACGACATTGTGGGTCTTGCCTTCGAGATCCCGCGCCACCGCCATGCCCAGACCTGCCGAGATCGAGGTGGAGGAATGCGCGGCGCCGAAGGCGTCGTACTCGCTTTCCACGCGCTTGGTGAACCCGGAAAGGCCGCCGCCCTGGCGCAGCGTGCGGATGCGGTCACGTCGCCCGGTCAGGATCTTATGGGGATAGGCTTGATGACCGACGTCCCAGATCAATTTGTCGCGGGGTGTGTCGAACACGTAATGCAAGGCCACGGTGAGTTCGACAACTCCCAGGCCCGCTCCCAAATGCCCGCCGGTGACCGAGACGGCGCTGATCGTCTCCGCTCGCAGCTCATCGGCAAGCTCCCGCAGCTCGTTCTCCTTGAGCCGCCGCAGATCGGCGGGATCATGGATCGCGTCGAGCAACTTGGTTTCCGCTGTCATGGCGTTGGGCTGATCCTGACGAACAAAGAGGGCGTCATGGTGCAATTTCCGAACTCAAGGAAGGGTTCCGGAGATGTTCCCAAAAACGGCTCCGCGAAGGCATAAGGCATGTGGACGCTGGCGGATGAAGAACCTCAAGCAAATCCCCGGAACTGCCATGAATTGCCGGAGCCTCGTGCCCGGATTTTACCTCTTCGGCGGCATCCCGCACCAGGGACATTGCCCCGTTCATCTTGACGATATTGCCCACCCCCCAGTTCTAGCTATACCTACATGTATACACAATGGCCGGCAATTCAAAGGTCCGCCCGGCGGATGCTGCCGCCCGGGCCGATGCGGTCTGCGGCTCGAACCGAATGTTCACCATCTTTCCCGTCGGGCTTTGAACCCGCCCGAGTGTTCCGGGCTGCAACAAGGGACGCCCAGGAAAACAACCACGGGGCAATGCGAGAGCAAGATCGATGCCAATGAGCGATGCCGCGGTGATCATCGGCGCGGGACAAGGCGCGGCGCAGGTCGCCATCAGCCTGCGCCAGGGCGGGTTCCGAGCTCCGGTGGTGATCATCGGCGCAGAGCCGTATCTGCCCTATCAGCGACCGCCGTTGTCGAAAAAATTCTTGAGCGCACCGCAAGCGGCCGAAAGTCTGTTTCTGCGTCCGCACGCGTTCTGGCGCGACCAAGAGGTGACGCTGCAATTGGGAACGGCAGTCGGAGCGGTGGACCGGGGACGCCGCTGCGTCACGCTGACGGACGGGCGGGAGCTTGCTTATGCAAGCCTGGTGTTCGCAACAGGTACGTTCGCCCGCGCGCTGCCCATCCCGGGCGTGGATCGCCACGGCGTGCATTCATTGCGCGGCATCGAAGATGTGCGCCGGCTGCGGACCGAACTCGATTCGGCGCGCCGCGTGGTGATCATAGGCGGCGGCTACATCGGGCTGGAGGTCGCCGCGGTCATGCGAAGCGAAGGCCGCGACGTCACGGTCGTGGAAGCCGAGGAGCGCGTCTTGAAGCGGGTCACCGGCAAGACGATGTCGGGGTTCTTCGACGCCTTCCACCGTGACAAGGGCGTCGATATCCGGCTGAACATTCGCGCCGCGGGCATCGCCGGCGACGAGCGCGTTCGATCGGTGCGAACCTCGCAGGCGGAAGAACTGCCGGCCGACGTCGTCCTCATCGCCGCGGGGGCGTGTGCCAACGACGAACTCGCCGCCGCCGCCGGGATCCACTGCCGAGACGGCATTCTCGTGGACGAAACGGCGCGGACCGACAGTCCCGGAATCTACGCGGTCGGCGACTGCACGCGATTCCCGAGCCGGCGTTATGCGCGACGGCTTCGCCTGGAAAGCGTGCAGAACGCCATCGATCAGGCGAAGGTCGCGGCGGCTTCGATCCTCGGACGGGCGGAGACCTATGATCCGGTGCCGTGGTTCTGGTCGGATCAATACGATCTGAAGCTGCAGATCGCCGGCCTCGCCGACGATCATGATTCCGAACAGCTGATCGGCGATGTCGCGGCGCCGCGTTTCTCGGTCGAATACCGCAAATCAGGCCGCCTGATTGCGGTGGACGCAGTCAACGATGGACGCGCCCACATGATGGCGCGCCGCCGCATCGCGCAAGAAACGGCAGCCGAGATGGCAATCGGAACATGAGCTTCGGGCGGCGAAGTGTCGCCCGAACGCGCAGCGAGCGCGGGAAGCCCGGCGGACGAGCCGGGCCTCTCCCGAACTGGTCACTTGCTGGTCACTTGCGCCGGGAAGCTCGCCGCCGCGCGCGCAGCGAAAGCCCCATCGCAAACGCCTTCTGCCGCACCGCGCCTTCCGAGCGCTTGAGCCTGCGGCCGATGATTCTCGCCGGAGTTTTTTGCCGCGCCAAGTTCTTGAGCTCGCGCTTGTCGCGCGACGACCACTCCCGTCGGGCTACCCGTCTCTTTGCTGGCATTCTCTCGATCTCCAATCGTTTGCTCATCGCGTTGTACTGCGCTTTGTGGCCGAAGTCTGACCATCAAGCGCGTCGCAACAACAATCGCAAAGCCGTGAAGGTTTGGTAATCGCCTGCCCCGATCCAACCAACAACAGGCGCCTACCTGCGCGCACACGTCGCTCTCGGTGAACCGGCGCGTATGCTATCGGCGCTGTTGAACCGCCAATCGCGCGATCATCGCCGAATATTCCCCGGTTAATCATAGCTCGTGACCATCCGCCCCTCGATCGGATACGCGGGATCGTTATAGCCGGGCGTCGAGGGGTGTCCGGACGCAACCAGACGGTCCACGAGCGCTTCGTCCTCGCCGCTGAAGCGATATTCGAGCGCCGCGACGTACTCGTCCCACTGCCGTTCGGTGCGCGGACCGGCAATGGTCCCGGTAACCAACCGATTGTTCAGCACCCAGGCCACCGCGAATTGCGCCGCGGTGATGCCGCGGGACTGCGCGTGCTGCTTGATCTCCTGGGCGAGGCGCAGCGATTCGGGCCGCCATTCGGTCTGCATCATCCGGGGGTCGCGGCGGCCGGCGCGGGTGTCGGCGGGCGGCGGCGCATCCGGCCCGTACTTGCCGGTGAGCACGCCGCGCGCCAACGGGCTGTAGCCGATCACGCCCAAGCCGTAATGGGCGCACGCCGGCAGATGCTCGGTTTCCGGCATGCGGTTCATGGCGTTGTAATACGGCTGGCTGACGATCGGGCGATCGATCCCGAGACGATCGCACAGGCCGCAGATCTCGGCCACGCGCCAAGCCCGGTAGTTCGAAACGCCGAAATAGAGGATCTTACCGAGGCGAACGAGGACGCCCATGGCGCGCGCCGTCTCCTCGAGCGGTGTGTCGTGATCCTCCTTGTGCAGATAGTAGATGTCCAGGTAATCGGTGCCGAGCCGTTTCAGGCTCGCATCGGCCGCCTGCATCACCCATTTGCGCGAAAGGCCGCGCTCGTTCACCCCCTCGCCCATCGGGTTGGCGAGCTTGGTCGCCAAGACCCACTTGTCCCGCTCCGCGGCGATGCCTCGACCGGTGATCTCCTCGGAACGGCCTTGGTTATAGGCATCGGCCGTGTCGATGAAATTCACGCCGGCATCGCGGGCGCGAGCGATGATCCGCACCGATGTCGGCTCGTCGGTCGGCCCGCCGAACATCATGGTGCCGAGGCAGAGCGGCGATACCTTCAGTCCGCTCCGGCCGAGCTTGCGATATTCCAAGTTCGCCTCCGCCCGATCTATTCCAGCATCACGGTCTCGAACTCGGCCGGCAGAATGATCTCCAGCACTTCGCAATCGTCGGAATATTCCAGCACGGTGTGCTTGATGCGGGGCGGCTGAATCCAGCAAGCGCCGGTCCGCAACAGGACCTCGCCTTGCCCTTCGAACTCCGATCGCAGCCAGCCTTTCAGCACGTAGACCATCTGGAAGTCCACGTCGTGATAATGCCGTTTGGCGACCTCCTCGGGCCGAGACGGCGGCACGAACCGGATCACGTGCGCCTGCACCATGCCATCGGTCGCCTTGCTGATGCCGAGATCGCGGTACTTGGCGTAATTGCGCAGGCCGGTCCGGAAATCCCGCTCGTCATGGTGGCTGACGGTGAATTTCTGCCGCGGCGCTCGTCTCGACTTGGTTCGCGCGGCGGGTTTCCGCCTGGGCGCGCTCTTGGCTACCGGTTTCCGCGGCTTGGATGCAGCCGATTTTCGCGGCTTGGACTTGGTGTTCTTCGCCATGATTGCCTCCATTCCAACCGGGGGGCCTGCTCCGGGATCGTCGGGCAGTTCCGCGAATTTCTCGCACTGGTGTGAAACTGCCACACCCATGGGCGCCCTTCCATGCGAAAATGACGTCGTGGGCAGGTCTCGCCGCTGGCCAGCCTTGGACCCACGGGCCCGCATCGCTCCGCACGAGCCGTCGCCATGAACAAGCAGATCTTCAGTGCTGTCTTGCTTGCAGCCGTCCCGATTGCCGCATCGGACCCCGGGACAGCTTTGGCCGCGGACGAAATCCAGGTCTACAACGCCGAGATCGCCGAGGTCGGCCAATGGACCTTCGAGCAGCATCTCAATTACATTCTGCAAGGCCGCACCCGACCGGAGTTTCCGGGCGGATTGATCCCGAATCACAGCCTCAACGGCACTCCGGAACTGGCTTACGGCGTCACCGAGGGGTGGGAACTTGGGTTTTATGCGCCGTTTGCCGTCGATAGCCGCGGCCAATTCCTGTCCGACGGCGTCAAGGTGCGGACTCTCTTCGTGACCCCGCATGCGAGCCAACGCAATTTCTTCTACGGCGTGAACCTGGAG
>Ga0137365_10003564_pt1 | contig 12444 bp, 7 predicted proteins | sample SagtaG_9_FD_104799 | JGI IMG/M metagenome (GOLD analysis project Ga0137365, IMG submission 104799) | Vadose zone soil microbial communities from Sagehorn Ranch, Mendocino, California, USA - Sage1_L_40_16 metaG | ecosystem: Environmental > Terrestrial > Soil > Vadose zone | place: USA: California...
CGCGGCGCGCGGTGGCGCGGGCCGGGCACCGGGACAGAAGAGCCAGCCGGGCCAGCCGCGCAGAAGCGGTCAGCGCCAGCAACCCCGGCGCTCGAGCGCGGCCAAGCGCCGTCCGAGCGGCAAGAAGAAGAGGTAACGCGCGTGGATCCGGTGGGCTATCCGGACGCCGCGTCGAGCCCGCCCGGTTCTCCCGGTTCTCCCGGTTCTCCCGGTTCGGCGGGTCCGGGTCCGGGCCACGATGGCGATCCCCCCGGCGGCGCAGCGCTGACCGACCTGATCAAGGCGCTCATCCGTGACGTGCCCGATTTCCCCAGCCCGGGCGTCGTGTTCAAGGACATCACGCCGCTGCTCGCCGATCCGGCGGCATTCGGCGCGGTGATCGCCGCGCTGGCCGCCGGGCACGGGCCCGTGGACAAGGTGGTCGGCATCGAGGCACGCGGCTTCATCCTGGCCGCACCGGTCGCGTGCACCCTTGGCGCGGGTTTCGTGCCCGTACGCAAGCAGGGCAAACTGCCGGCCGCGACCCACGCTCAGACGTATGAGCTCGAGTACGGGACCGCCACGGTCGAGGTGCACAAGGACGCCTTCGCCGTCGGCGACCGGGTTCTCATCGTGGACGACGTCCTGGCGACGGGCGGCACCGCCCGCGCCACCGCCGAACTCGTCCGCCGTGGCGGCGCCGATGTCGCCGGGGTCGCGGTCCTGCTCGAACTCGGATTTCTGCGCGGGCGTTCGAGCCTGCGGGACCTGAACCTGCGGCCGCTGATGATCGTCTGATGTCGGCGGGCTGAGTTCCTCCCCCGCCCTGCCAGTGCCCGGGCCGCGAATGCCGGGGCCGCGAATGCCGGGGCCGCGAATGCCCGGCTCATTGACCGAGGAGCCAGGCCGCGAGCGCCCTCCTCTTGGCGCTGCACCCCGATACCGGCTCGCCCGTCCACCGCGGCACCAGCGCGGGCGCCAGCGGCGGCGCCTGCCACGCGGCCGCCGCCGCGCGGATGAGCCGGTCGGCCGCGGTGCCGCCGTCGCTGCGCGGATACCGCCCGGTGTCAAGGAAGGCCGTGATCGTACGCGCGGCCGTCGCGTCACCAAGCAGGAATCCATGGAGCCGCAGCACGACACCGGCGGGCGCCGCGATCTTCGCGGAATAGGGGGACGCGACGGCGTCGGCGAGCGAGGAAAGCACCAGCTCCGTTGCCTGCCCGTGCGGGCACGCGAGCAGATCCTGCAGGTCCGGCCCGTGATCATCGACCGAGCGGATGAACGGGCCGTCGGCGTAGATATGCAGCGGTGTCGTCGCACCTACCGCGGCCCCAAGGCCGCGCAGGATCGCACCGGTCGCGACGCCCCATCCCTCCGCGGTCGAGGGCGGGAAGAAGTCACGCCCCGGGTCGATCAGCGGATCGAGCAAAATGACCTTGTCCACTGGCGCGTGCGGGGAGACCGCGAGGTATGCCTGCGCGGCGAGCGAGCCCTCGCTATCGGCGACGATCGAGACCGGCCGGCCGCTGCGCGTGTGCAAGGCGCGGACCTGACCGGCCAGGAGCCGCACCGTCTGATCGAGCGGGCGCTGTGTCGCCTGTGGCGGGTAGGGCAGCGGGTACCCGGCGGCGTCCAGGCCCCGGTATGAGAAGCGCTCGACCGGCAGACCCGGGCCGATTGGCGGGGCGGGTGAACCGTCCCAGGCGCTGTTGAACCCGCCGATAAGCAGCACCCGCGGGCCGGTCGTGGTCTGGCTGGCCATCTGGTAGCCCGCCGGGTCGACGCCGCCGCTCAGCCGCATAGTGAGCGTGATCGCGGCAATCACGGCGCCTGCCATGGCGGCCATGCCGAGTGGGACGATCGGAACCGAGCGAGGTGCGCGCTGGCCTACGCCGATGCTCGCCCGGATGATGCCGGCACGCGCCAGGGCATTGAAGAGACCGGTCACTCCGGCCGCCAGCGGAGCCGCCCACGCGGGGGCGGCCGCCGCCACGGAGCCGCCCACCGTGATGACCCCGAACGTGGCCGCAGACCACGCTGCCGCTCGCCAGGGCGGAACCTGCCGCCACCATGACGTCACCGCACCATGCGGGGTGAGCGTGGCGAAGATCACGAGAACCGGCAGGCCGCCCAGGAGAAGATCGGAGACGGGCATGACACCCATCGCCGAAGCCGCGGCCGCGGACGGCAGCAGGGCTGCGGCGGCGGTGAGCGTGAACAGGGCGGTGCGGCGCGTTATCACGCGTGCGGGCGGCCGCGGGTGACCGGCTGGCCACGCGAGCAGGACCAGGCTGGTATCCAGGGCGGTCCGCCACACGAGCATGGTGGCGGCCTCGACTGCGAACGCCGTCCACGAAAAATGGTAAGCAAGCAGGAATCGCAGGTCGTGGTAGATGCCGTAGGGTGCGGCCGCGGTGACCCCGGGCGCGAGCGGAACCGATCCTCGCATCTTGAAGCCGGTCAGCGCGACCGCTTCAACCGCGGGCAGGCCCGCGCACAGTGCCATCAGCCAAAGCCGCGGTGCCAGGCGTGGCGTGCGCCACAGGCCGGTTACCCGGTGGCCCGCGTCGATCATGCGCCTTCCCCGGAACCCATGATTGATGACTGCCCGCTCCGCGTGCACCGGATACCCGGGCCGCCCTCACAGTTGGGGCGGCTGGGGCGGGAATCGGAATGCGGTGATTGCGTGTTTGGCTTAGCACATGGGTGCACCGCCAGAGCGGGCCCGGCGGCTGCGCCATCGAGCGGGCAGGAATACTGCGTTAGATGCCTCATTGGGAAATGTCCTGGCAGCTCGCGGCGGTCCTGGCTGGCAGCCTGTTCGCCGCCGCGGGCGTTGCCTGGCTGTCCGGCCGCCCCCGGCTCTGCGCCGCCGTGCCTTTCGTACGCGAAGCCGGGCTGGTGGTCGCGCTGTATGCACTGTGGCAGTACGCGGGCACCTACTCGGTGATGGGCCCCCAAGGCGCGCTGCCGCGGGCGCGGTGGATCTGGCATGCCGAACGTGCATGGCATCTCCCGAGCGAGGCAGCGGTCCAGCATCTCGTGCTGCCCTACCGGCTGCTTGTCGAGACGTTCAACCTGTATTACGCGACGATGCACTTCATCGTCCTGATCATCTTCCTGGTGTGGCTCTTCGCCCGCCATCGCGATCATTACAGCCAGATCCGCGTCACTCTTGTCTTGCTGACCGGGGCCTGCCTGCTGATTCAGCTTGTACCAGTCGCCCCGCCGCGCTTGCTCGGCGGGGTGGGCCTCATCGACACCGCGGACGTGTACGGCCAGTCGGTGTACGCGCTCGGCGGCGGCATGGCTGACCAGTTCTCGGCGATGCCGTCGGTGCACGTGGCCTGGGCCACGCTGATCGCCGTGGGCGTGTGGCGGGCCACCTCGAGCAGGTGGCGCTGGCTGGCCGTGGGGCACGCCGCGGCGACCTGGGTGGTCGTGATCGCCACCGCCAATCATTTCTGGCTGGACGGGATCGTGGCGGTCGCGCTGCTTGTGGCGGCCTGGCCCGTCGCAGGCGCGGTCCGCGCGGCGCTGGCCTCGGTGACCGTCCGCGCGGCGGCCGTCCGACGGCACGACCTGGCACCTGCGGAATCGCCCGCCGATAGACTAGGCACCTCGGCGGACGTGAGGAGTCTGGGTGCCCGGTGACGTGATCGCGACCGGAGTGACCGGCGCCGACGCCGCCACGACCGGAACTGCGGACGTCGAGGCGCCCGAGCCGGAAGGCTCGGGGCCGTCGGGCGCAGGGGGTACCTCCCGCCGGGGCAACGCCTCCCGGACCCGCAGCGGGCCTGCGACTGGCCGTTCCGCATCGCCGCGGCGGGCGGCGGCCGACCGGCCTGAGCCTGACCAGGCTGCGCCTGAGAAGGCTTCGCCTCGCCAGGCTGCGCCTGACCGGGCTGCGCCTGACCAGGCTGCTGTGGCCGAGCCACGGCCGGGCGGTACCGGTGGCGCTGCCTCCGCCGCAGGTGTGCGCCGTCGGCTTGCCCGGCTCGGTGCCCAGCGGGGCGGCACCATCAACCCGGAGCTTGAACCACTGATCAAGACAGTCCGGGCCACCCATCCGAAGGCCGACGTCCGCCTCATCGAACGTGCCTACGACGTGGCGGCACGCTGGCACCGCGGTCAGAAGCGCAAGAGCGGTGACCCTTACATCACTCACCCGCTCGCCGTGACGACGATCCTCGCCGAACTCGGCATGAACCACGAGACACTGTGCGCTGCGCTGCTGCACGACACCATCGAGGACACCGCGTACACGCTGGTGGAGCTTCGTTCGGAGTTTGGCGAGGATATCGCCGCGCTGGTGGACGGGGTTACCAAGCTTGACAAGCTCAAGTACGGCGAGGCGGCCGAGGCAGAGACGGTCCGCAAGATGGTCGTCGCGATGTCGCGAGACATCCGGGTCCTTGTGATCAAGCTCGCCGACCGGCTGCACAACATGCGCACGCTGCGCTACCTGCCGCGGGAGAAGCAGGAACGCAAGTCCAGGGAGACGCTGGAGATCTTCGCGCCGCTGGCGCACCGGCTCGGCATGAACACGATCAAGTGGGAACTCGAGGACCTCTCGTTCGCCACGATGTTCCCGAAGCGGTATGACGAGATCGCCCGCATGGTGTCAGAACGGGCGCCCCGACGCGACGTCTTCCTTCAAGACGTGGTCGAGGACGTCTCGCACGACCTGCGCGAAGCGAAGATCAAGGCGACCGTGACGGGCCGCCCCAAGCACTACTACTCGATCTACCAGAAGATGATCGCCCGCAATGTCGAGTTCGACGAGATCTACGACCTGGTGGGCATCCGGGTACTCGTCGACTCCGTCCGCGACTGTTACGCCGCACTCGGCACCATCCACGCCCGCTGGAATCCGGTGCCTGGCCGGTTCAAGGACTACATCGCGATGCCCAAGTTCAACATGTACCAGTCGCTGCACACGACCGTGATCGGCCCGGAAGGTAAGCCCGTCGAGCTGCAGATTCGTACGTGGGGGATGCACAGGCGAGCCGAATACGGGGTTGCGGCGCACTGGAAGTACAAGGAAGAAACCGTCGCTGGCGTCCGGAGGAAAGAAAGCAAGGACGGCCAGGGCACGGCCGGGGACATGGCGTGGCTGCGCCAGTTGGTGGATTGGCAGAAGGAAACCGCCGACCCAGCCGAGTTCCTTGAATCGCTACGGTTCGATCTCGCCGCGTCCGAGGTGTACGTGTTCACCCCGCGCGGGGAGGTGATCGCGCTTCCGCAGGGGGCGACGCCCGTCGATTTCGCCTACGCGATTCACACCGAGGTCGGTCACCGCACCATCGGCGCCCGCGTCAACGGCCGGCTTGTCCCGCTGGAGAGCGCACTCGACAACGGCGACACCGTCGAGATTTTCACCTCCAAGGCGCAGGAAGCCGGGCCGAGCAGAGACTGGCTGAACTTCGTCAAGAGCGCACGGGCCCGCAACAAGATCCGTCACTGGTTCTCCAAGGAGCGCAGGGAAGCGGCGATCGAGTCGGGCAAGGACTCGATCGCACGCGCGCTGCGAAAGCAGGGCCTTCCTTTGCAGCGCCTCGCGTCCGGCGACGCACTGCTCGCCGTCGCCCGTGACCTGCGGTATACGGATGTGTCAGCGCTCTACGCAGCTGTCGGTGACCGCCACGTCAGCGCGCAGTCAATCGTGGCCAAGCTGGTCAGGTCCGCGGGCGGTCTCGCCGGGGCGGAGGAGGATCTCGCCGAGGCGACCTTGCCCAGCCGCGAGGCCAAGCGGCGGCCCGCCGGGGATCCCGGCATCGTGGTGGAGGGTTCCCCGGATGTGTGGGCCAGGCTGTCCAAGTGCTGCACACCGGTGCCCGGCGACGAGATCACCGGATTCGTGACCCGCGGCAACGGGGTATCGGTGCACCGCGGGGACTGCGTGAACCTCCTGCACCTGCTTGAAGCGCAGCCCGAACGGCTGGTGAGCGTGCGCTGGTCGCCGAAGGAAGACTCGGTGTTCCTGGTGGCGATCCAGGTCGAGGCACTGGACCGGACCCGGCTGCTCTCGGATGTGACCAGGGTCCTGTCCGATCAGCATGTCAATATCTTGTCCGCGTCGGTCACCACGACGAGGGACCGCGTCGCCGTCAGCCGGTTCACCTTCGAGATGGGCGATCCGAAGCACCTCGGTCATGTACTCCGCGCGGTCCGGGCCATCGACGGCGTCTACGACGTCTACCGCGTCACCGGCTGACGGCCGCAGCGCCGCACGGGCTGAGGAGGAAGTTCCCCCATACAGGTCGGTGTTTAAGCGGCCGGCTCCGCGCAGAGCCACACCCAGGCCGCAGCGCCGCACGGGCTGAGGAGGAAGTTCCCCCCATACAGGTCGGTGTTTAAGCGGCCGGCTCCGCGCAGAGCCGCACTCAGGCCGCAGCGCCGCGCCCGCGCAGCTTGGCCAGGTTAGCCGCTGAACTCCGACAGGGTCCGCTCCGCCTCGGCCAGCCACGACCGGCGCGCGGTAAGCGCCTCGTCGGCCTGCTCCGCCGCCTTCGTGTCGCCTCGTTCCCTGGCCCGCGCCAGCTGCTCCTCGAGCTGGCTGATCGTGGCCCGCAGTTGCGCGACGGTACCCTCGGCGCGCGCGCGTGCCTCCGGATTGACGCGCCGCCACTGGGTGTCTTCCGCTTTGCGGATCGTCTCCTCGACCCGCCGAAGCCCCGATTCGAGGTGCTCGCGGGCATCGCGCGGAACCGGGCCCGCGTCCTCCCAGCGCTCCTGAATGCTGCGCAGCGCCGATCGCGCGGCCCTGGTGTCCTTCACCGGCACCAGGCGCTCGGCCTCCGCGAGGAGCTTTTCCTTCGCCACGGCGTGCTCACGAAGCTTCGCGTCGCGCTGCGCGTACAACTCACCGCGCGCCTTGAAGAAGGTGTCCTGCGCCGCCTTGAAACGGTTCCACAGCTCGTCCTCGACGCCGCGCGCCGCCCGCCCCGCGGACTTCCACGACCGCATCAGCTCACGGAACGCGTTGGCGGTCGCCGTCCAGTCGGTTGACGACGCCAGCGCCTCCGCCTCCGAGACCAGCTTCTCCTTGCGGATCCTGCTTTCCTCGCGCTCGGACTCCAGCCCGGCGAAGTACGCCTTGCGCCGCTTGGTGAAGGCATTGCGGGCCGCCGACAGCCTCTTCCACAGCGCTGTCTCGATGGTCCGCTCGGCGCGTGGCGCCGCCTTCCACTCCTCGAGGAGCTGGCGCATCCGCTCGCCGCTGATCTTCCAGTGGGTGGCCTCCGCCGCGATGCGCTCCGCCTCCGCGACGATCCGCTCCTTGATGTCCCTGGCGCGGTGACGCGCCTCCTCGCGCGCCGCTTTGAACTCCTCGCGGCGGTGGTCGACGAGCTGGCGAAGAGCCTCGACCCGAGCATGGAGCCCGTCGAGGTCACCCACGGCGTGCGCGCCGGCCACGGCCCCGAGCAGCCGCTCAATCGCAGCCTGCGCGTGACCTGGTGAAAGGTCAGTGGTCTTGATCCGCTGCTCAAGCAGGTCGACCTCGGTTACCAGGGCGTCGTACTTGCGCTGGAAGAAAGACAGTGCCTCCGCCGCGTCCCCCGCCTGCCAGGAGCCGACAGCGCGCTCGCCATCGGTGGTCCGCACGAACACGGTGCCATCGGCGTCGACCCGCCCCCACGGATCATTCGGGGTGCTCACCGCAGACCTCCTGGCTCAGTCTGGATCAGGCCCTGATCGATTCAGGTCCTCTTTATGCTCACACTCTCGATGATGACGTTTTGTTTTGGCGGCCCATCGCCCGCGCCGTTGGCGTTGGCGGCTACGCCAGCCTTGGCGATGCTCTGGAGGACATTGAGGCCTGCGGTGATTGTGCCGAATGGGGTGTAGTCACGTGGCAGTGTCATGTTCTTGTAGACGAGGAAGAACTGGCTGCCATTGCTGCTCTGCTGGCTGGCATGTGCCATCGCGACAACGCCCGCCGGGTACGTGGAGGTGGCCGTCGCAGAGTCGCCCGCGACCTCGTTGGCGAACCGGTAACCGGGGCCTCCGGTGCCCTTCCCGGTCGGATCGCCGCACTGCAGCACGTAGATACCGCTGGTGGTGAGCCGGTGGCACTTGGTGTTGTCGAAGTACTTCTTGCCCGCCAGGTAGACGAACGAGTTGACCGTGCAGGTGGCTTGGCTGCCCGCCATCTTGATGACGACGTCCCCGCGGTTGGTGTGGATCGTGGCCAGGTACGAGGCCTTGGCGTCCGGCGCGGCGGGCGGGGTGCCGACGCTGCGCGCGGCAGGCGGCGCGGACAGGTAGCTGCAGCGGGATACGGCCGCGGCGGGCTGAACGGCTGCCGCGGGGCTCGCGGTCGAGGCGGAGGGCGATGCCGACGGTGTGGTGGTCGGCGCGGCGGCCGGCGTTCCCCTGGCCGGTGCGAAGATGAAATAGCCCACCACGGCCAGCGCGATCACGGCGATTCCGGCCCCGCTTATCACGGTCCACTGCCGCACCCGCCGGGCCCGCTGAGTGCGGCGGTCCATCCGGCGCTCATACCTTTCGCGCGCCAGCTTGCGCTGGCGGTCTTGCTTACCCACCCGTCCTGTCCTCCTTGTCCTCGTTGTACCGTATGCGCTGATGATGCAGTAGTGGTGGCCTTAATTCGCGGGTCAGGCAGGGCAGCACGCCCGCCCCGCGACCACGCGCCCCCTAACCACGCGGCCCGCTGCGCGTCGTGGCCCTGCCGGCCAGCTAAAGTTGTTGTTTCTCCTCGCCAGAAGCGGCCGAGGAAACTTCGCGAATCGTACCGGCGATTGAGCACATGACGCGTGATCCGTTACCGGTTCGCAGCCCCTCCGTCATCCTCGGTACCCTAACGACCGTGCTCGTCACCGGCTTTCCCGCAGGCTCGTTCGCCGCCAACTGCTACCTGGTGGCGCCCGCGCCCGGCGAGGAATGCGTCATTATCGACCCTGGCCAGGACGCCGGGCCCGGGATCGAGGAGCTGGCTCGCGAGCACCGGCTGAAGCCGGTGGCGGTGCTGCTCACGCACGGCCACATCGATCACGTCTGGTCGGTCGCGCCAGTATGCGGGGCCAGGGGTCTGCCCGCTTACATCCACCCGGACGACAGAGAATTGCTGTCCGACCCGAGCCGTGGGTTCCCGCTCGATGCGGGGCAGCGGCTGTTCGGCGGGCTGACGCTGTCTGAGCCTGATGACGTGAGAGAGCTTGCCGACGCGACGACCCTGCGTATCGCCGGGCTCGAAATCACCGTCGACCACGCACCGGGGCACACCCCAGGCTCGGTGACGTTCCGCCTGCCCGGTGCGGCGGCCGCGAGCGCCGCCACGGCGGACAAGCCCGCGGCAGCGATCGCGGCGGACGGCGGGATGCGAGCCGGTCTGCTGTTCTCGGGCGACCTGCTGTTCGCCGGTTCGATCGGGCGTACCGACCTGCCCGGCGGCGACTACCAGACGATCATGGTCAGCCTGGCGCGCGTCTGCCTGTCGCTCCCTGGCTCAACCGTGGTGCTGCCTGGCCACGGGCCGCAGACGACGATAGGCACCGAGCGCGCCACCAATCCGTTCCTCGTGCCACTGGCCCGCCCCGCCGCGGAGGGATCGCCGGCTGCGCCGGAGAATACCCGGGCCAGAGGGCTCTAGTGGCCCGACTCGGGACACGGGATATGTCCGCAGATCTTCGGCGGCGTGGATCGGCGCAATAGCCCAGGAATGATTTCAGAGAAGAGGACTTCGTGATCCGCACTCATGAGGCGGGAACACTCCGCGCGCAGCACGCGGGCCAGCAGGTGACGCTGGCCGGGTGGGTGGCGCACCGTCGCGACCACGGTGGAGTGATCTTCGTCGATCTGCGCGACGCCTCCGGTGTGGCTCAGGTCGTGCTGCATGAGAATGCGGCCGCGCACGAGCTGCGATCCGAGTACTGCGTCAAGGTGACAGGGCAGGTGCGCCTGCGGCCGCAGGGGAACGAGAACCCGGAGCTCCCCACCGGCGAGATCGAGGTCGCCGCTGACGCCGTCGACGTGCTCAGCGAATCGGCGGCACTGCCGTTCCCCATCGAGGGCGCGGAGGAACTGAGCGAGGAGATCCGGCTCAAGTATCGCTACCTCGACATCCGCAGGGCCGAGGTCGCCCGTGCCCTGCGCGTCAGGTCCACCGCCGCCCACCTGGCCAGCGACGTGATGCGCGAGCACGGCTTCATCCAGGTCGAAACCCCCTACCTCACCAGATCCACGCCCGAAGGCGCACGCGACTTCCTGGTGCCTGTCCGGCTTCGTCCGGGTCACTGGTACGCGCTGCCCCAGTCGCCGCAGCTGTTCAAGCAGCTCCTCATGGTGGCCGGTCTCGAGCGTTACTACCAGCTCGCGCGGTGCTTCCGCGACGAGGACCTGCGCGCCGACCGGCAGCCGGAGTTCACCCAGATCGACATCGAGATGAGCTTTGTCACCCGCGAGGACGTGGTCGAGGTTGCGGAGGACCTGATCGAACGCCTGTGGGCGGAGATCGCCGGGTACCGGGTGCCGCGTCCGATCCCGCAAATGACCTATGCCGAGGCGATGGACAGGTTCGGCTCGGACAAACCGGACCTGCGGTTTGGCTGCGAGCTTTCCGATCTCACCGGGTATTTCGCACAGACCACCTTCCGGGTGTTCCAGGCGCCATACGTGGGCGCGGTGGTGATGCCGGGCGGCGCCGGCCAGACCCGCAAGGAGCTCGACGGATGGCAGGACTGGGCCCGGGCACGCGGCGCGAGAGGGCTGGCCTACGTGACGGTGGCGCAGGACGGCGCGCTCGGCGGGCCGGTGGCCAGGAACCTGTCGGCCGCCGAGCGCGATGGCCTGGCCGCGGAGGTCGGCGCCGGGCCCGGCGACTGCGTGTTCTTCGCGGCAGGCAAACCCGGCCCGGCCCGGCAGCTGCTCGGCGCCGCGCGGCTGGAAATCGGTGACCGGTGCGGCCTCATCGACGGGAGCGCATGGGCGTTCATGTGGGTCGTGGACGCGCCGATGTTCGAGGAGGACGGCGCGGGCGGCTGGACGCCGGTGCACCACCCGTTCACCGCGCCGCTGCCCGCGTGGGCCGACAAGTTCGAGTCGGCGCCGGAACACGCACTCGCCGACGCCTACGACATCGTGTGCAACGGCAACGAGATCGGCGGCGGCTCCATCCGTATCCACCGCGCCGATGTGCAGCAGCGGGTCTTCGACGTGCTCGGCCTCGCCCGCGAAGACGCCGAGTCAAGGTTCGGGTTCTTGCTCGAGGCGTTCAAGTACGGGCCGCCGCCGCACGGCGGGATCGCGTTCGGTTTTGACCGGATGACCGCGCTGCTGGCCGGCAGGCGCACGATCCGTGATGTCATCGCGTTCCCGAAGGCGGCCTCGGGCAACGACCCGCTCACCGGCGCGCCCAGCCCGATCACCGCCGAGCAGCGGCGCGAAGCCGGCGTCGACGCGGTGCCCCAGAGTGCGTCTGCGGGGGGATCCCGGGGGGTCGTCCCCCCGGGGTCAGCACAGTCGTAACGGCTTACGCGGCGTGGCGCCCGCGAAGAAGCGGCATTTCCATGATCGCTTGTGATCGTTACGGGATCGCATTGCAGCACCGATGGCCCATCGGTGGTCCTATTGCGGCACCGATGTCCCATCGGTGTTCATGAGCCCAGGGCGTTAGCGGACCCGGTGGGCAGCTGAACTACGGCCCGGACCCCCGGCGACGCGTCTTCCAGCCACACCGCGCCACCGTGGGCCGCGACGATCGCGCGGACGATGGCCAGGCCGAGCCCGGCGCCGCTCTCGCTTCCTTCCTCGCGGCCGCGCGCATCGTCCAGCCGGGTGAAACGGGCGAAAACGCGCTCGGTGTCGGCGTCGGGGATGCCCGGCCCGTCGTCGGCCACGGCGAGCAGCGCGTGCCCCCCGTCACACGATGTCGTCACCGTGACGCGGGATTTCGCGTACCTGACCGCGTTGTCGATCAGATTGACAAGCACCCTGGCCAGGCCGTCGGCATCACCGCACGTGGTCACGGGCCCGGCACCGGCCAGCGTGACGGGTACTCGCGCGCCCGCGTAACGCGCGGCCGCATCCCTGGCCAGGCCGGACAGGTCCGCGGGCCGGTCGGCCGTCAGCTGGCCGGCCCGCTCATCGAGCCGGGCGAGAACCAGCAGATCCTCGGCCAGCTTCGCCAGCCGCAGCGTGTCGGCCAGCACGTCCCTCGCGGTCTGCCCCCAGTCCACGCGATCGGGGTGGTCGATGGCCACTTCGAGCTGGGCCCGGATGCTGGCGAGCGGGCTGCGCAGCTCGTGCGCCGTATCGGAGACGAACGCCCGCTGGTGCTCTTCGGCGGCTTCCAACCGCGTCAGCATGTCGTTGAGCGTGACCGCGAGGCTGTGCACCTCGTCGGTGGTCTGCGGGACGGGCAGCCGCCTGCGCCCGAGCGTTCCGCTGATCTCCTGCGCGCCCGTGCGCAGCTCGGTGATCGGCCGCAGCGCACCGCCGATC
>Ga0137365_10003570_pt1 | contig 12434 bp, 11 predicted proteins | sample SagtaG_9_FD_104799 | JGI IMG/M metagenome (GOLD analysis project Ga0137365, IMG submission 104799) | Vadose zone soil microbial communities from Sagehorn Ranch, Mendocino, California, USA - Sage1_L_40_16 metaG | ecosystem: Environmental > Terrestrial > Soil > Vadose zone | place: USA...
CCTTCGGCCGCGTGGTCGTGTACGAAGACGAGAACAGGCGAGGCCGGGCGCCCGGCGCCATGACGGCGCTGATCACCGCCACGCTCAAGCGGGCGCGCCCGGGCATCCGGTGCCGCGCCGCGGCCGGCCTGCCCGCCGCAGTGTCGGCCGCGCTCGCGCTCGCCACCCCCGGGGACCCCGTCCTGCTGCTCTACGAGAAGCTCGGCCCGGTGCACGCGCTGCTCGCCGGAATCGGCGCGACGCCGTGGGCGGCCGACCGGCTTCCCCCGGGCGCGACGGCGAGCAGACCGCGTGACACCGTGCGTGAGCCGTTATGGAAACTAATCGATCTTTTCACGGCCGCTGGTGAGCGCCCGCGCGATCACGGTGCGCAGGATGTCGTTCGTGCCCTCGCCGATCGCCATCAGCGGCACGTCGCGGTACAGCCGCTCCACCGTGAACTCGGGCGAATAGCCATAGCCGCCGTGCACCTGCATCGCGGCGAGCGCGCATTCGACCGCGACCTCGGACGCGAAGACCTTGGCCATGCTGGTCTGCATGTCGGCGCGGCCGCTTTTGTCCCGCAGGTCCGCCGCCCAGTAGGTGAGCAGCCGGGCCGCCTGGATCTTCGTCGCCATGTCGGCGAGCTTCAGCTGCACCGCCTGGAAGCTCCCGATCGGCTGGCCGAACGCCTCTCGCTGTCCCGCGTACCGCAGCGCCTCCGCGTACGCCTCTTGGGCCACGCCGACCGCGCGGGCCGCGATGTTAATCCGGCCGATCTCCAGCGCGGACAGCACCTGCTGCAGGCCGCGCCCCTCCTCGCCGCCAAGCAGCGCCGTCCTTGGCACCCGAACCTCGTCCAGCACGATCTCGCAGGTTTCCGGGCCGTGGTAGCCGAGCTTGGGCAGGTCGCGCACGACCTCAAAACCTGGCGCGCCGGCCGGGACGAGAAGCACCGACATGCCGCGATGCGCCGGTACCGCGTTGGGGTCGGTCTTGGCCAGAACAGGCAGCGGATCGGCGTGGCGGGCATTGGTGATCCACATCTTCCGGCCGGTGATCACATAATCGCCGCCCGCCGCGCGGGCGACGGTCTCGATGCCCTGCAGGTCGGTTCCTGCCGCGGGTTCGGTCAGAGCGATCCCGGTCCGCCTCGCGCCGGTCGCGAGGTCGGGCAGGTGATCCCGCCGCTGGCCCTCCGTGCCGTACTCCGCGATCATCCAGCAGGACAGGGTGTGGCTGCCAAGGATGCCCGCCACCCCCATCCAGCCGCGGGAGATCTCCTCGAAGGCGACCGCGTACGACACCAGGTCAGCAGCCATCCCGCCGAACTCCTCGGGCACGGTCAGCCCGAACAGGCCCATCTGCCGCATCTTCTCGACGATCTGCTCCGGGTACGCGCCGGAGGATTCCATCGCCCGCGCGACCGGGCGGATCTCGCCGTCGGTGAAGGCCCGCACGGTCTGCAGAAACAGCCGCTGCTCCGCGGAGAGCTTGAAGTCCATCCGTTGCCCCTGTGACCGTCGGACGCGCAGGTGGAAGGTGCAAGCGCTGAGGCCAAGGCTAGACACCTACCTCCCGAACGGCTCGCGCGGCGTGGCGCCGGCCCGGTGGCGCCGCCGCCTGCGGGCCGGCGCGCGCGCCGCGCGTTGGGAGCGTGGCCGCTAGCCGACCATGGCATCGACCTGCTTGGCCATGTTCCTTTCACCGAGGGCGTTCGGGTGGAACGGCGCGGCTGGCGAGGTTGGCACAACCCCCTCCACCCAATTGGTGCCGGGAATCTGGCACACATCGTGGCCGATGCTTGAGGTGTAGGTGTCGGTGTAGCGGGCGCCGTAGGCCGCGGCCTCGGTGGCGAGCATCTTGTTGAGCTTCTTCTCGACGCCGCGCAGGTATGGCACGTCGCCATAGGCGATGGGGACAAGCGGCCAGCAGCCGTACCCGCTGTCGGGCAGGAGGACCGGGTACCCGACGACGAGCACGCGCGCGTTCGGCGACCGCTGGTGGATGCCCTTCAGCATCGCGTCAATCTTGGGTGCGGTTTGGGTGATCGCCGCGGCAAGCTGGTCGGTGCCGCCCGAGGTGTAGTGGTTCTTGCAGGGCGAGCTGAACGGATTTATCACGCTGAGCCCCGCGCACCAGGCCACGATGCTGGCGAAGCCGATGTCGTTGCCGCTGATCTGAACCGTCACCAGCGACGTCGCGGTCGTGAGCGCGCTGAACTGCGGTGGGTTGGTGCCAACGCCCACGAACTCCGAGCCCAGCATGTCGGTGGTGTCCGCGCCCTGGCAGCTGATGTCCTGGAAGGAGGACGGCGCGAAAGTCGCCCTGACCAACGCTGGGTAGTTGTGGTTAGAACGCAGGCACCCGGCCGGCCAGCCGTATTGGTTGGGGATGAGCGGCCCGGCGGTGTAGGAGTCGCCTAACGAGACGTAGCGCCCGATGCTGGCCGACGCTGCCGAGGGGATCAGGGCCGTGGCGAGCAGCGCGGCAGCGGCAAGCCCTGGGAGAAGGTAGGCACGCCTGCCTATCACGCGGACCCGGCCAGGTGCCCGGGATCTTCCAGGCAGGGGGAAATGGCGCATGCGGGGGGCTCCCTTCGGTGGGGGTTACCGATGAGTAATTGCATGATGAGGCGCGGGTAACTACAGGTCAATAACTAAATTCAGTGAGTAACAAAGGTGGCACCACCCGAAATGGGATAGAGAGGCACATAAAGGGTGTACCTGGTGAAATGCCACGAGCCTGCGGTGGGGGCCCATGAACCTGTGCTGCGGGTTCCACGAGCGCGGCGGCGCGGGAACGCGGGATATGTTGGTCCGGCGGGAAGGTCGAGAGCGGAGGTCATGGCCGCCGATGGGTGGTGTGGGACACCTGGTCCTGTCCGGGCCGCTCGTGCTAGCGGTCCCGGTCGCCGCCGCCGCGGGCGCGGTGTCCTTCCTGTCCCCCTGCTGCCTGCCACTCGTTCCCGGTTACGTGTCGTATGTCACGGGAATGTCGGGTGCGGACTTGCAGCAAAGGGCGGCTCGCGGGGGCCGTAGCACGGGCCCCGGCACGCTCACGGCACGCGCCGACTCGCAGGGCCCGGCCGGTCAGTCCGTGCCGAGCGTCGCGGGTCGCGGCCGGACGCTCGCCGGCGCGACCCTGTTCGTGCTGGGTTTTGCCGTGCTATTCGCCACCTATGGCGCCCTGTTCGGCGGGCTCGGGGCGACGCTCACGGCCCACCAGCGTGGGCTCGTGCAGATACTCGGCGCAGTCACCATCCTGCTCGGCCTGCTGTTCATGGGGGTATTTGAGCGCCTTCGTTTCGCGGGGCTCATGATACGGCCAGGCTTTCGACCCCGCGCGGGGCTCGCGGGGGCGCCTCTGCTCGGCATACTCTTCGGGCTCGGCTGGACGCCGTGCATTGGCCCCACGCTGGCCGCCGTGATGAGCATGTCGCTGACCACGGGAACCGCGGCGCGCGGCGCGTTCCTGGCCTTCGTCTACGCGCTCGGTCTCGGCGTCCCCTTCCTGGTGGCCGCGTTCGCCGTGCAGCGCGGGCTGCGCGCGTTCGTCTTCGCCAGGCGGCACGCCCGGCTGATCACGCAGGCAGGTGGCGCCATGCTGGTCGTGGTCGGGACATTGCAGGTCAGCGGCGCCTGGGCGGCCGCGATCGGCTCGATGCAGCACTGGATATCGGGATATACGGTGCCTCTGTAGTGCGAGGTCGGTGTAATGATGGGCCGCTGTGACGAGTAATCCTTGGTGGCGCTCCGCCGCCGTCTACCAGGTGTACATTCGCAGCTTCGGCGACGGGAACGGCGACGGCGTCGGCGACATCGCCGGTATCCGCAGCCGCCTGGGCTACCTGCGCGAGCTGGGCGTGGATGCCGTGTGGATCAATCCCTGGTATGTCTCACCGATGGTCGACGGCGGTTACGACGTCGCCGACTACCGCGACATCGATCCCACGTTCGGGACGCTCGGGGAGGCGCTGGCGTTCATTGAGGCTGCGCACGACCACGGCCTTCGTGTGATCGTCGACATGGTGCCGAACCACTGCTCGGCCGAGCACCCATGGTTCCGCGCTGCCGTCGCCGCCCCGCCGGGCGCCGCGGAAAGGATGAGGTTCCATTTCCGGCCGGGCAGGGGGGCGGCGGGCGAGCTGGCGCCGAACAACTGGCGGTCTAGCTTCGGCGGGCCGGCCTGGACCCGCGTCGCCGACCCTGACGGGACGCCGGGCGAATGGTATCTGCACGTGTTCGCACCTGAGCAGCCCGACTTCAACTGGGACAACCCGGAGGTTCGGTCGGAATTCCTCGACATACTGCGGTTCTGGCTGGACCGTGGGGTCGACGGATTCCGCATCGACGCCGCGGACAGGCTGGCGAAGGACCCGGCGCTGCCGGACGTCGCGGCTGTTATCGAAGAAGCCCCTGGCCCGGAACGCGGCTATCCGGCCGCGCACGAGATCTATCGTGGCTGGCGCCGTGTGGCCGACTCCTATCCTGGTGACCGGGTCCTGGTCGGCGAGATATGGCTGGAGTTGCGGCATCGGGCCGCTTACCACGCGCCGGGGGAACTGCACACGTCGTTCAGCCTCGACCTGATGTGCAGCCCATGGGACGGGCCCGCGCTGCGCGCGGTGATCGACGCCAATCTGGAGTCAAGCGCGGCGACTGGCACGCCCCTCACCTGGGTACTCGGCAATCACGACGCCACCCGGGTGGTGACGCGTTACGGCCGGGAGGACACCCGGTTCGTGCAGGTCGGCGGCACCGGAGGGGACCACGGCAGGCCGGCCGGTCATTCCGATCATGCTCTTGGCACCCGGCGTGCGCGCGCCGCCGCGCTCCTGATCATGGCACTGCCCGGAGGGCTCTACCTCTACCAGGGCGACGAGCTGAGTCTTTGGGAGGTGGAAGACATCGCTCCCGAGCTGATCGCCGATCCCGTGTGGGAGCGCTCGGGGCATACTGACCGGGGCCGCGATGGCTGCCGCGTTCCGCTCCCGTGGTCAGGCAGCGCAGCGCCGTTCGGCTTCAGCCCCGACCACGCCGATTCACCGCCGTGGCTGCCGCAGCCCGCGGCCTGGCGCAGCCTCACCGCGGCGGCGCAGAGTGCGGACCCGGACTCGACTCTCGGCCTGTACCGCGCCGCGCTGCGTATCCGCCGCGCCGAGCCTGGCCTTGGCGACGGGCCGTTGACCTGGCTGCCGAGCGGGCGCGACGTGCTGGCCTTCGGCCGCCCGGGGGAGTTCGCCTGCGCGGTGAACTTGTCGGCTGGGCCGATCGAGCTGCCCGCTCACCGCAGCGTCGTACTCACGAGCGGCCCGCTCGCGGGAGGTTTGCTGCCACCGGACACCGCGGCCTGGCTCCGCGCCGCCTGATCGCCGCGCCCGACTGCTTGGCGGCCGACGCGACCTGAGCTGGCGGCCGCCGCTGTGATGATTTCCTGCCTGTTCCGCAACGGCGGGACCGTGCGGCGGGACCGCGCGGCTAGGCCGGAAACCGGTGTCCCCCTTGGTGTGGAGGGCGAACTGCCGCGGCGCGGCCGGCCCTGCGGGCGGAAACTGTCCCGTCATGCGGCGCGAGGGCCGCGGTGTCGTGATCGCGGTGGCCCGCCAGTCATAGTGACTGGCGGGCCACCGCGATCATGAAAGACAGCCCAGGAGCTTAAGTGTCACGCCGCTACGCAAGGTTGAGGGGGGTTTCCCCGGTGGGACCAGGCGGCCGCCTGGTGGTAGCGAGCGCGGGTTTGAGGCATCGGCGCGGGACGCCGGCGAGCGTGTTCGCCAGCCGCCGCTGGGGGTCGTTGCGCTCGGTCCCGCGGCCGCGCAGGCCGTCGCAGGAGGCGCGGGCACCCGCGGATGCGTTCAACGCGGACAAGGCCGGGGCGTTCAGCGCGGAGAAGGCGCGGGCGTTCGGCGCGCCGGCGAGCCGGCCGTTGCGGGCATGCCGGGCGGTGACGGCCGTCTTGTTGCCGGGCGCGCGGGTGGTGGGGCTGGTGGCGGCGTGGTCCTTGCGGGCCTTGCCGCCGGTGCGGCGGCGCGGGTCGCCGCCGGGCTCTGCGGGCGGGTGGGCGCCGGTGACGCGGCCGCGCCGGGCTGGGACGGGTAGATCTCAGCGCCCGGGCGCCGGCCGAAGTTCTCCCCACCTGCGCTGGCGGGGCCTTGACCTGCCCGGCCAAGGCGGTGATCACCGCGATCAGGGACCGTGCGGCGACGGTGAGGTGCCCCCGGCCCAGCAACCCGAACCTCCGCAGCGGCCTGCGGGACAACCACCAGCGACCCAACGGGCCCGCCCCTCCCGGGCCGCGCCAGGGCTAGCCATGCGCAAAGAATCTTGAACGCGAAATTAATGGTACATATTTACATTCATGCGCTGGGACACTCGGTGGCACACCGCTGTTCCTGGCCCCGGACACTCGGTGGGCCACCGCTTTTCGCCAGTTTGCGCCAGCCGCTGCGCGGCGTTGTTTAACGGGCTGCTGCGCGGCGGGCGCGCTCGACGGCCTCACCGATCACGGCGCCAACCGCGTCGACGTCGGCCTGAGTCGAGGTGTGCCCGAGGCTGAACCGCAGTGATCCGCGCGCCCGCGACACGTCCGCGCCCATCGCGACGAGCACGTGGCTGGGCTGTGCCACACCCGCGGTGCATGCAGACCCGGTCGAGCAGGCGATTCCCTTCGCATCGAGCAACATGAGCAGCGCGTCGCCCTCACAACCCGGGAAAGAGAAGTGCGCATTGCCGGGCAGCCTGCCCGGCCCCGGATCGTCGCCGTTCAAGATCGCATCCGGCACCGCCGCGAGGACCTGCCTGATCAGATCCTCTCGCAGCCCAGCGACGTGCTTCGCATACTCGGCCCGTGACTCCACCGCGAGCTGGACCGCGGTTGCGAAGGCCGCGATCGCTGGCGTGGCGAGCGTGCCCGAGCGGACATCGCGCTCCTGGCCGCCGCCATGCAGGACGGGCACCGGCTCTGCGCCCCGGCCGAGCAAGAGCGCGCCCGCCCCGACGGGACCACCGATCTTGTGCCCGGTGATCGTCAGCGCGTCCGCGCCGGTCGAGCCGAAATCGACCGGCAACTGGCCGACCGCCTGGACTGCGTCGGTATGGAAGACGAGGCCATGCTCGTGGCAGATCGCCGCGAGCTCTGCGACCGGTTGCACGGTGCCGACCTCGTTGTTCGCGAGCATGATGCTGACCAGCGCAACGTCGCCGGGATCACGTTCGATGGCCGCGCGAAGGACCTCCGGCTGGACACGGCCGCGCGCATCGACATCCAGCCAGCACACCTCCGCTTCGCCGTGCTCAGCCAGCCACTGCGCTGAGTCGATTACAGCGTGATGCTCGACCGAGCTGACGAGAACGCGCCGTCGGCGCGGCCGCGCCGCGCGCATCGCCCAAAAGAGGCCCTTGACCGCGAGATTGTCGGCCTCTGTGCCGCCGCTTGTGAAGATGACCTCGCTGGGCCTGGCGCCGAGCGCCGCCGCGATTTGCTCCCGGGACTCCTCGACCACTCGCCGCGCCCGGCGGCCCGCGTTGTGCAGCGACGACGGGTTGCCGAGCTGCCCAAGCTCGGCCGTCATGATCTCGATCGCCTCCGGAACCATCGGCGTCGTCGCGGCATGGTCAAGATAGGCCATAACACCTGGTGCTGGCCGTCCAAAGCCCTGTTGCGGATTGCCGTCATATCCCATGACGGTCCCAAGCCTAGCCGCGGCAAAACGGTGCAGTTGGCCCATGACGTTGACGACCGGACCGCGTGGGCCTAACTTCGCGTTTAAAGGGGCAGGGGGCGCCGTGCAGTTAATCGTGATGTATGAGATGCGGACCTGGCGGGTGAGGCCAGGTGAGACCTTTACGTTCGGCCGGGGGCGGTCATGTCAGGTCACGCTGCCCGCCGACGACCGCGGTCTTTCGCGCTCGGCTGGGAGCCTGAGGTACCACGACGGCGCCTGGTGGCTGCATAACGACAGCAGTTCCTCGGTGCTGTATTTGACCGGCGATCGCGGTTTCCGTGTGGATCTGCCGCCGGGAATGGCGATCCCCGTGCAGCAGTGGCACGCCAAGGTGCGGCTGACCGGCGTGCACGGCGACTACACGCTGCGGCTGCGGTTGCCCGAGTTCGACGACCTGCCCGATGGCGCGGACGAGGGCGACGGCGAAGGGGCGCCCGAGGTTGCGCAGTCAACGGGGGAGCGGCGGGTCGTGACGAGCACCAAGCACCGCGCCCGGCTCAACGATTCCGACCGCCTGGTGCTCGCCGCGCGGTTCGAGGAATACCTCACCTGGCGGCACGCGGGCGCCCCTTCGCCGCGAACCGCCAAGGAGACCGCGGAGCGCATCGGCTGGCAGGCCCACACGGTAGCCAAGCGATGTGAGAACATCCGTGACCGCTATGCGCGTCTCGGCGTCCCAGGCCTGCGCGGCGGGCGGGCGCTGGAGGAGCTCGCGGCGTTGCTGATCTCGACGGGCGAGCTGACACCGGAAGACCTGCGCCGGCTGCCAGAGAAAGCGGCAGCGGAATAGGCGCCGGTCCGCAAACCGAGTCGACCGCGGCTACGAACATACGCTGAGCGGCCACGCCTTATCGGAGGTTATCCCCATCTGGGGAGGGCTCCCCTTGTGACGCGGCTGGTCCATGGCGCACCGTCTGACCAGAACGCGGCGGGTACCGCGCGCGACGCATTGGGGGAGACGATGATCACTTCTCCGCACGGGATTGGCCGCATCGTGGCCGTAGCGGCCGCGACCTGCGCGCTGACGTTCGCAGCGGCCTGCGCGAGCGCCGCACCGTCGCGGCCGGCCGCCGCCGTGAGTGCCATCCCGCGGCACCCGGTGGCGGCGCGGCCGTCCCGCACGGCAGGAACTCTCGGCGAGGCCGCCTGCGCGACCGACCGCTGGGGAACCGGCGCGAAGATGGCTGGAAACGCCATCTCCCGCGCGCCGCTCTACCTGGTCCGCGTGGGCAAGCACCGGTGTTACGACCGTGTCGTGTTCGACATCAACGGGCCCGCGCCCGTCAGCTACGTGGCCAGGTATGTGCCGCACGTGCTCTCCGACGCTGCGGGCAAGCCAGTGCCGGTGGCAGGCGCAGCCGTACTCCAGGTGGTCGTTCGGGCGCCGATCTGGGGCACTGACGACCAGGGACATCAGCCCGGGCGCAAGCCGCCAGCCGTCGGAGCTGACCTGGTAAGCCCGGCTCGGGTGGCGGGCTGGAGTTCGCTCGCGCAAGCGAAGTTCGCCGGCTCGTTCGAGGGTCAGACCACGATCGCTTTGGGTGTCAGGGCGCAGCTTCCGTTCCGGGTCCTGGTGACCGGCGACGCCGCCTACCGGCACGTGATCGTGGACGTAGCGCATCCATAGGTCGCCCGCGGCGTCACCATGATGATTCCAGACCGCGTCCACGCGTCCCGTCCGTCCGGATTGAGCGCGCAGGCCGTCGTTGTCGCAGGCCCGCCCGCAGGCGCCCCCGCGGTCTACTTGCGCTTTCCGATCTCCTCGATGAGCTGGGGAACGACGGTGAACAGGTCGCCGACCACGCCGAAGTCGGCAAGCTCGAAGATCGGCGCCTCCGGGTCCTTGTTGACCGCGACGATCGTCTTTGCCGTCTGCATGCCCGCACGGTGCTGAATCGCGCCGGAGATGCCGATCGCCATATAGAGCTGCGGAGAGACGGTTTTGCCTGTCTGCCCTACCTGGAACTGGTGCGGATACCAGCCTGCGTCGGTCGCGGCCCTGGACGCGCCAACCGCCGCTCCGAGCGAGTCGGCCAGCTTCTCGATCAGCGCGAAGTTGTCACCGCCGCCGAGACCACGACCGCCTGAGACCACGATCGCCGCCTCGGCGAGGTCCGGCCGCTCGCCTCGTTCCGCCACCACGCGCTCGGTGATCTTCGCGGCTTTCGCGCCATCGGTGAGCGTCGCACCGACCTGCTCCACCGTGGCCTCGGCGGCGGTGGCCTGCGGCGCGGTCGAGTTCGGCCGAACGGCGATCACAGGGACGCCCGTGCGCGCCCGGGACTGCACGACGATGGCACCGCCGAAAATGGACTGCTCGGCGGTCAGATCCTCGTGAACCTCGACCGCGTCGGTCAACACACCCGAACCTGTCTTGACCGCAAGCCGCCCGGCGACTTCCTTGCCCTCAGCGGTGCCGGCGACCAGCACCGCGGCCGGCGACCTTTCCCGCACCAGATGCGCGAGCACCTCGGCCTTCGGCGCCACCACGTAGTCGGTGAACTCGGCGTCGCCCGCGACATAAACCTTTGCGGCGCCGAACTCGGCGAGCTTGGCCCGGCCAGCGTCGGCCCCGGCGCCGATCCAGACCGCCGCCGGCTCGCCGAATCTCCTGGCCAGCGTCAGCAGCTCACACGTGACCTTCTTCACCTCGCCGTTCGCATGCTCGACGAGCACCAGAACCTCTGCCATGACTCTCTTTCCTCGAGCGCCGCAACCGCGGCTCAGATGAACTTCTGCGAGGCCAGGTAGGCGGCGAGCTTGGCGCCGCCGTCCCCCTCGTCCTTCACGATCACGCCGGCCTGCCGGGGCGGCCGCTCCGTGAACGTGGTTACCTCCGTCGGCGCTGAGACGATCCCGACCTGTTCGGCGTCGATGTCGGCGTCGGCAAGGGTGAGGCGTGACACGGGCTTCTTCTTCGCAGCCATGATTCCCTTGAACGACGGGTAGCGCGGCTCGTTGATCTTCTCGACGACACTGATGACCGCTGGCATCGCGCCCTCGACCTTGTCGTGGCCATAGTCGGTCTGGCGCTGTATCCGGACGGTGCCGCCGTCGATCTCGACCTTGTTCGCGAGCGACAACTGCGGCAGCGACAGCCGCTCGGCGAGCATCGCGGCAATGACGCCCATCCGCGCGTCGGTCGATTCCGAACCCAGGATTACCAGGTCGAATCCGATCTTTCTGAGTACCTGGGCAAGCGCGTGCGAGGTTTGCAGCCCATCGCTGCCGTGCAGCCGGTCGTCTATGAGGTGAACCGCCTTGTCCACCCCCATGGACAGAGCCTTGCGGATCGTCTCCGCCGCTTTCTCCGGGCCCATGGTCAGCACGGTGACCTCGCCGCCGTGAGCCTCGGCCAGGCGAAGCGCTTCTTCGACGGCGTACTCGTCGATTTCGTTCATGACCCCGTCGACGGACTCGCGGTCAAGGGTGGAGTCGGACGGCTTCAGCTTGCGTTCGGCCCATGTGTCGGGCACCTGCTTCACGCAGACGACGATGTTCATGGCCGTGGCCGACCTTTCTGTACTCAGAGATCGCGATTTGCTGCCGCCGTGAGCCGTTGCCGGGCCTTGCGTCAGCACCCGGACCTGTCGAAGGCGCGGCGCCCGCCGCGGCGGTCGATACGGGAAGCCGACGCATCCGGCCGCTTCGGCATCAGGTTACCGATGGGTAGGAACGGCGCCAACCCGCGTCATAGTACCTGTATTCTCCCAGCCAGTCCGTGGCCGACGTGGCGTAAGAAGGCAATGCTGCGATGGACGACGCCTCCGCCCGGCGGGTGGGCAAGGTGACGCACGAGGCCTGCGCCCGGCGGGTGGTCAAGGTGAGGCAACAGGCCTGCGCCCGGCGGGTGGGCCAAGGTACGAGAGACGAGGCTTGCGCCTGGCAGGTGGGCCAGGAGACTGGCTGGATCGGGGACCGGCCAGAAGGTCGGCGCCTTGAGCAGTGCGAGCGAGACCAACGCCGCGGCGAAAAAACCCAGCATCAGCGTGACCGCCGCGGCGGCGAGCCGTGTCGGCGCGATGGCGCCGAACACGCGGTTCAGCTCACGGCGGGGGGCCCGTGACCCCGGGCCGACGCAATTGAGCGCCATGAAGACCCCGGCCGCATATGCGGCGGCGAGCGGCAGCTGTGAGCTGCCCATGGCAATGATCGCGGCCACGGCCGCTACCCCCGCGATGAGCATCAGGGGCGGGGCAAGCAGCACGGTCACCAGAACAGATCGCGCAAGCGCCCACGGCGCGCTGGCGACGACGAGCAGCGGATCGATCGCCCGCGGCCCCCGCGCGATGCGGCGGACGGCGAGGCGACGCTGCGCCCGGTCAGCCGCTCTCAGCACGGCGATCACCGCGAGCACCGCGACGGTGCCAGCGACGGGAAGGACCAGGCTCATCGCGACGGCGATCACCAGCGCCGCCAGGCCAAGCAGGCGGTGCGTGCGCCGGGCGGACGGCTGGCGCGGCGCGTCGGCCACTCTTGCGGCCATGGCCGTGCGGGCCCGTTCGGCTTGTGGCCTCCGGCGGCGCGCGCCCTCGGACGACGGCGCGTACCGCACTGGCGGCAACAGATCCGCCACGTCGCGCGGACGCTGGTAGCGCATCGCATGATCCACCGCTGCGGCCAAGCCAGCAGCGGGTGGCCCGCCTGCCGCGACCGAGCCAGCGGGCGCTGTGCCACCTGCCGCTGTGCCACCTGCCGCTGTGCCGCCCGCCGCGGCGGCGCCAGCAAG
>Ga0137365_10003573_pt1 | contig 12433 bp, 10 predicted proteins | sample SagtaG_9_FD_104799 | JGI IMG/M metagenome (GOLD analysis project Ga0137365, IMG submission 104799) | Vadose zone soil microbial communities from Sagehorn Ranch, Mendocino, California, USA - Sage1_L_40_16 metaG | ecosystem: Environmental > Terrestrial > Soil > Vadose zone | place: USA...
TCTGGTCGCTTCCTCGAAGGGTGACCAACGCCAGGCTGGCGGTGGTGGATGTGGTTGACGTGGGGGTTGCTGCGCCGCTCGGGGGCGGGCTGCCCGAACCGCAGCCTGCCGCCAGGAGCGCGGTGACTGCGACGAGTCGGAACAGTGGTCGTGCCGTCATGTCTTCTGGCAGCGCTAACGGGCCCGTCGCCCCTTGGTTACGTCAGAAGAGCAATCGCTCGGTGAGCTGGAAACCGACAAGCAGGAGCGCGATCGCCGCCGAAGCTGACATCGCGCCAGGCCACGGTGAGCCGGCCGGCCTCGTTTTGACAAGACCGAACACCAAGAGCAGGCCGGCGATCACGATCGGCAGCCCGATCGAGAACCCCGCCAGGATCCCAAGCACCAACAGGCCAGAGGCAGCCGCCGCTCGGAGCGGCAGTCGCAGGCGGGCAAGATCGTCGGGCCGTGGGATCAAGGCGGCGACGATCAGCGCGGCCATCAACGCGAGGTAACCGGACACGAAGAAGGGGACATACGGATTCGGGCCGGGTCCCTGCAGCACAATCAGAGCGACGTAGGCAACGTCGATCGCCAGCACGGCTGCAGCGGCGAGGATCGACGTCACTACGATCGACGTCCGCTCCATGCACGCAACTCTAGGCCGGTCGCAAACCGGCTCTATCTACACTTAGGTTCGAAGTGGCGGAATTCAGCCCCGGGCTGGAAGGTGTGGTGGCCGCTGAAACCGCCGTCAGCGAGGTCGACGGCGCAAACGGCCGCCTCATCTATCGCGGCGGTTACCTGATCGAAGACATCGTCCCGGTCGCGAGCTACGAAGAGACCGTGTACCTGCTCTGGCATGGCGAGCTGCCGAACGAGAAAGAGGTTGACGCCTTGCGTCAACAGATGGCAGCGGGGCGGACGCTGAACCAATCCGCGCGCGGCACGCTGATGGCAATGGATGCCGCGATCGACCCGATGGATGTCTTGCGCACGGTGGTCTCAGCTCAGGGCGCGAGCAAGACATTGACGAAGCCGTCGCTCGAAGAGGCGGTGGCGATGACGGCGGTGTTTCCGACCATCGTCGGAGCCGCGTACCGCCGGCGCAGCGGCAAAGACCCGGTGGAACCTCGCGACGACCTTGGCCACGCGGCCAACCTGCTCTGGATGATGGAAGGCAGCGAGCCGGATTCGGCAAAGGCACACCTGGTCGACACTTACCTCGTCCTCCTCGCCGACCACGGACTCAACGCATCGACGTTCGCCGCGCGCGTGGTGGCGTCGACCGGAAGCGACCTCACCTCCTGCATCGTCGGCGCGATCGCGGCGCTGAAAGGCCCCGCGCATGGAGGCGCGACCTTCGCGGCAAGGTCGATGCTGGACAAGATCGGATCCGCCGACAACGCCGAGACGTGGCTGACCGAGGCTCATGCGCGGCACGAGCGCTTCTCGGGCTTCGGCCACCGTGTGTACAGGACGTATGACCCTCGGGCCAAGATCCTCCGCGAAATGGCGAAGACCGCGGCGCCGGAGCTCTACAAGACCGCCGCACGCACCGAAGAGATCGCCCTCAAGATCCTTCACGACGCACATCCCGACCGACCCAACGCGACCAATGTCGACTTCTGGGCGTCCGTGGTATTGACCGGCGCGGGTATTCCCAAAGAGCTTTTCACCACACTGTTCGCGACCTCGCGCGTGGCTGGATGGACCGCGCACGTGCTGGAGTCGCTCTCGGACCTGCGCCTGATCAGGCCCGCCTCGCGCTGGATCGGCCCGCAGCCAGGAAAGAAGCCCCTCCAGCTCGCCAAGCGATGACCAGCACGCACGTCCCGGGCCTCGAAGGCATCACGGCCCCCGCGGCTGCGCCGCGCGGACCCCAAGTAGGCAGTGGGGCTTGAGCGGCTACATTCCAGGGCTCGAAGGGATAACAGCGGCTCAAACCCAGATCTCGATGGTCGACGGTGCGAACGGCCGCCTGGTCTACCAGGGCTACGTGATCGCGGATTTGGCCGAAGAGATGTCGTTCGAGGAGGTCGCGTTCCTGCTCTGGAACGGGCGGCTGCCGACACGTGCGGAGCTGGACGCGCTGTCGCTGGAGCTGGCCGGGTCGCGCACCCTCACGCCCGCGGCGACCAGCTCGCTGAACGCGCTTCCGGTCGACACCGACCCCATGGACGTGCTGCGGAGCGTGGTGTCGATTCAGGGCGTCGAGCACCGGCTCGCGAAGCCCACCGTGGCCCTGGCGATCCATGCGACCGCGTCGTTCCCGACCATCCTCGCGATGTTCCACCGCCACCAGCGAGGACTAGACCCGATCAAGCCGCGCGCCGACCTTGGCCACGCCGCGAACTACCTCTACATGCTGACCGGCGAGGAGGCGAGACCTGAGCTGGTCCGCGCCCTCAACACGTACCTGGTGTTGCTGGCCGATCACGGCATGAACGCCTCGACCTTCACCGCGCGCGTAATCGCCTCGACAGAGTCAGACCTCACCTCGTGCCTGGTCGGCGCGATCGGAGCCCTCAAAGGGCCCGCGCACGGCGGCGCGCCGTCTGCAGTCATCGAGCAGCTCGAGCAGATCGGCGCTGCCGACGACCCCGAGAAGTGGATGCGCGACGCGCGCACGCGCAAGGTGAAGTTCATGGGCTTCGGACACCGCATCTACCGGGTGTACGACCCGCGGGCGAAGATCCTGAAAGCCATGTGCGAACGGATGAACCCCAAGTTCTTCGCCCTCGCCTCCAAGGTCGAGGAGATCGCGCTGAGGCTCCTCCACGAGGAGCATCCTGAGCGGCCCCAGTCGACCAACGTCGAGTTCTACTCGGCCGGCGTGCTGCAGGCGATCGGTTTGCCGAAGGAGTACTTCTCGCCCACCTTCGCCGTCTCGAGGGTCGCGGGCTGGAGCGCTCACGTGCTCGAACAGGCGGCCAACAACCGCATAATCCGCCCGCAATCGGAATACATCGGACCGGAACCGCGGAAACCAGTGCCTCGCGCGGAGCGCGGCTAGCCGCTTCTCGCGACGGTCGGTTCTGGCGCAACCTCGGCGCCGCCGGGCTCGCCTGGTTCCTGCTGATCGCCATCGCGTTCACGGGTTGGTTCGTGGTCGTCGTGCCGCTGCGCGCGGAGCTCCTGAACAACGACCTGACGCAGGTCTACATCGCCGCCGTGATCGGCCGCGACCACGGCTGGAGCCACATCTACTCGCTGGCGCTCCAGCAGCAGCATTTCGCCCAGCTCCATCCGAATGGAGTCTTCGGGGACGGCGCCTGGTACACGACCGGGCCGCCTTACGCGTGGTTGATCTTCCCGCTGACGCTCGTCGGACCTGCCGCCGCGGTCTACATCTGGCTTGGTATCTCGATCGCTTCGTTGTTCGCCGCATGGTGGATCGCGGCGCCGGGTGTGGGGCCGACGCGCGCCTTGTGGCTCCTGGGCGCGTTCGCCTGGTACCCGGTGCTGTACGGTCTCGAGTTCGTCCAGCCGACCCTCGTCATGGTTCTCGTCGTGGCAGTAGCGTGGAGGCTCGCCGACACGCAGAAGCACTATCTGGCCGGCGTCGCCCTCGGCCTCACGGCCATCAAGCCGCAGCTCGTCCTCGCCCTTCCCCTCGTGCTGCTGATGGCCGGAAGGTGGCGAGTCTTGCTGCCGTACGCGGCGATCGCTGCCGTCCTGGCGGTTCTGTCACTCCTCTCGCTCGGCACCGCCGGGCTGGATGACTACCGCGCCACTCTTGCCCACCAGAGCCAGATCCCGAACAACCGTTACTTCACGCTTGCCTACGTGCTCGGTCCAGGCGCGCTCAGCTACGCGGCGCCGGCGATCGTTGTCGCGGTCACCGCAGCGGCTGCCTACCTGAACCGGCATTCAAGCTACGCCCGCCTGTTTGCCCTGGCGATCGTGGCCAGCGCCCTGTCCCCGATCTACTGGCACCTCCAGGACTTCGCGATCCTGGTCCCGGCCGCGTGGCTCTTCTGGCGCGATCAACCGCCGCTGTGGCAGCGGCTGTGGTTGCTCGTCGTCGTCATCGGAGGAGAGCTCGCGTGGGGACTGACCCCGCTGCCGATCCTGGTCGGAATCACGTTGTGGTTCGCAGTCCTCGTCGCGCCGCGCACAGCTCCCGAGCCGATATCGGCGACTGCCTGACGCGATGACAGCGGCCGATGTTCGCGTGCCCCACGCGCGTCTGATCGTGGCGGCCGCCGCGTTGGTCGCGTGCGCGGCGATCCTCTGGCTGAGCCGGACCTACACCTTTTATTTCGACGAGTGGACTTTCATCACCAACGCGCCTGACTGGACGTTCTGGAGCTATTTCGAGCCTCACAACGAACACCCGTCGATCCTCTTCCTCGCCGTCTATGCAGCGCTGCTCAACACTGTGGGGCTTCGCACTTACCTGCCATACATGGCGCTCCTCCTCCTCGCCCACTTCGCAAACGTGCTCCTGCTGTTCGAGCTCGTCCGCCGTCGCGCCGGCGACCTGGTCGGAATGGCGGCGGCGGCTCTGCTGCTCGTGCTCGGCGCGGGATGGGAAGACATGCTGTGGGCGTTCCAGATGGCCTGGCTCGCCTCGGTTGCGTTCGGCCTCGGCGCGCTGCTGTTGCTGCAGTCCCCACGCCGGATTGGCGCCGCGACCGCCTGCGTCACCGCGTCGCTCGCCTTCTCCGGCATCGGCGCCGTCTTTGCCACGGCTGCGGCGGTGCAGCTGGCCTTCTCCCCAGCACGAAGGCGCGAGCTGCTCTGGTTCGTCCCCGTGGGCGTGGCCGTGGCGGCCTGGTATGTGGCGTTTGGGAGGTTCGGAGAGCACCCGAACCCGCCACCGACCGCCGCGAACCTGCTGCTCGACCCGCTCTACGCGCTCTGGGGGCTGAGCCAGAGCGCGGTCGGGCTGATCGGCCTGGGCGGCTGGGTCGGCGTGCCCGTGCTGGCCATCGCGGCGGCTGTGATCGCCTGGCGATGGGTGCGCCGTCGGCCCGATTCGTTCGGGGTCAGCGCGATGGTGGCGCTGGTGAGCTTCTACCTCCTCACGGGCCTGACCCGCGCCCAGCTCGGGTACGAGCAGGCGGGATCCTCTCGCTACATCTACGTCGCGGCCGCGCTCTGGCTCATCGTGCTGGGCGACCTCGCCCGGGACCTCCCCTGGCGGGGCACGTGGAGGCCCGCCCTCGTCGCCTGCGTTTTCCTGGCTTTCTTCAACAGCGGGGTTCTCCTTTTCAGCTACGCGGCAGCCAGGACGGTGCTCATGGAGCGCCAGGTGGCCGATTTCTACGCCCTGGCCGCCATGCGGTCGGACCCCTGCCTCGCCCCTGCAGGTGCGGTGGACCTCCTGGTCATGCCTGTCGAGAGGGACCCCGCGGCTTACTACCGCGCCGTGGACCGGTATGGGGATCCTCGGGCCGGCATGCCGCTGCTCGACAGAGCCTCGTACGAACAAGGCGTGCGCAATCTCAGGAAGGCCAACTGCTGACCCTCCCTACACTTAAATGCAGTGCCCAACTCTGATTTCGACGTGGTCATCCTTGGCGGCGGGATGGGCGGCTATCCGGCCGCCATCCGGGCCTCCCAGCTGGGCCTGAAGGTCGCCCTGGTCGAGTCCAACAAGCTTGGCGGGACCTGCCTGCACATCGGCTGCATCCCGACCAAGGCCCTCCTCGAATCCTCCGAGCTTTACCACCGGGTGGCCACCAGAGGCGCCGAGTTCGGGCTGAAGGCCGAGATCGTCGGCTACGACTACCCGAAGATCGCGGAGCGGCGGGACGCCGTCGTCGGCCAGCTCTACAAGGGCGTCCAGTACCTCATGAAGAAAAACAAGATCGAGGTCGTCGAGGGCAAGGGCCGGGTGCGCGACCGCAGCACGATCGAGGTCGGTGCCAGGCAGCTGAAGGCGAAGAACCTGATCGTCGCCACGGGCTCCGTCGTCAAGACCCTGCCCGGGGTCGAGCTCGACGGCCAGTTCATCGTCTCGTCCGACCACGCCGTCCTCTCGAGCAGCGCGCCCGAATCGATCTGCATCATCGGCGCCGGTGCGGTCGGGGTCGAATTCGCGACGTTCTACAACCAGCTCGGCGTGAAGGTGACCCTGCTCGAAGCCCTCGATCGCCTTGTCCCACTCGAGGACGATGACGTGTCTAAAGAGCTGCTGAGCGCCTTCAAGAAGGCCGGGATCGACTGTCGCCTCGGCGTCAAGGTCTCGGGCGCCAAAAAGGCTCGCGGCGGCGTCAGCATCGAAACCGACCAGGGCGAGGTCTGGGCAAATCAACTGCTCGTCGCGGTCGGTCGGGCCGCTGTCTCGAAGGAGCTCGGCCTGGAGCAGGCCGGAGTCCAGCTGCAGCCGAACGGGTTCATCAAGGTGGACGAGTGGATGCGAACGTCGGTCGACTCGATTCACGCCATCGGCGATGTCGTCGGCGGATATCTGCTTGCCCACGCCGCATCGCATGAAGGGATCGTCGCCGCCGAGGACATCGCAGGACAGCGGTTGGCGCCGATGGACCAGCAGCTGATCACTCGCTGCACGTACTCGCATCCGCAGATCGCCTCTGTGGGCCTGACCGAGAAGCAGGCCCAACAGAACGGCCACGAGGTCAAGGTGGGGAAGTTTCCGTTCTCCGCGATCGGCAGGGCGCAGATCCACGGCGAGACGAGCGGCTTCGTCAAGATCGTCGGCGACGCCAAGACCGGGCAGCTCCTCGGCACTCACATCATCGGCGCGGAGGCCACAGAGCTCATCGCCGAGCCCGCCCTGACGCAGCTCTTCCAGGGCGACGCGTGGGAGCTCGGCCGCAACATTCACCCCCATCCGACGTTGAGCGAGGCCGTGATGGAGGCTGCGATGGCCGTGGACGGCCACGCGATTCATATCTAGGGTTTTCGGTCGATGGCGCAGATAACCAGGACGAAAGGCCCGTCTTTCAGCCCGGACTGGCACTACCAGGAGCCGGTCGCGTGGCGGGACACCGACCTCGACGAGAAGACGCTCAAAGAGTGGTTCCGCTACATCCTGCTCGGCCGCCAGATCGACAACCGCTTCCAGGTCCTGAACCGGCAGGGTCGCGCTCCTTTCATCATCTCGTGCGCGGGGCACGAGGCGACGCAGATCGGCGTCGGCTGGCCGCTCAGGCCGAAATACGACTGGCTCGCGCCCTACTACCGCGATGTCGTGCTGTGCATGCGCATGGGCATGACGCCGCTCGACCTCATGCTCGCGGTCCTGGCGAAGGCCGCGGACCCGGCTTCCGGCGGCAAGCAAACACCCGGCCACTTCTCCGATTCGCGGTTGAACATCACGTCTGGCGGGTCGCCCGTCGCGACGCAGATGGTGCGGGGCGCGGGCGTCGCGTACGCCTTGAAGATGGACGGCACCGACAAGGTCCTCCTCACGTGCTACGGAGAGGGGGCGGGCGCCGAGGGTGACGCGCACGAGGCGTTTAACTTCGCGTCGATCTACAAGCTGCCCGAGGTCTTCGTCTGCGAGAACAACGGCTTTGCGATCTCGACGCCGTTCAGAAAGGAGTACGCGATCGACTACGTGGCGCAGCGGGCGGCCGGCTATGGATTCCCAGGTGTCACGGTCGACGGCCGCGATCCGGTCACGTGCTACTTCGTGTCCAAGGAAGCGGTCGCGCGAGCGCGGGCCGGTGAGGGACCGACTCTCGTCGAGTGCCTGGTCGACCGCCTGGGCGCGCACTCATCGGAGGACGACCAGCGCCGGTATCGCACGCAGGATGAGATCGACGTCCTGACGCAGAACGACTGCCTCGAGCGCTTCAAGAAGCGGCTGCTCGAAGAGGAGATCCTGACCCCGAAGCAGGTCGCCGAGTACGAGGAGTCGGTCAAGGAAGAGATCACGAAGGCGACCAAGGAAGGCATGGGCTCCGCCGATCCGGCGCCCGAGGACGCTTTGAAGAACGTCTACGCGAGCGAAGCGCCGAAGGCGATCGACCCTTCACCCGGGATCGAGACCGAGGAGATGAACATGGTTGCGGCGCTTCGCTCCGCGCTGACCGAGGAGATGGAGCGCGACGCCCGGGTCATGGTGCTGGGTGAGGACGTCGGCAAGAAGGGCGGCGTGTTCCTCGTCACCGACGGATTGCGCGCGAAGTACGGCGAGGACAGGGTCATCGACACCCCGCTGGCGGAATCGTCGATCGCAGGCGTCGCGTTGGGTCTTGCGATCGCGGGCAAGCGGCCGGTGGCCGAGATGCAGTTCACCGACTTCGCGCACATGGCGTTCAACTCGATCACGAACGAGATCGCCAAGTACCGGTACCGCAGCGACGGCGACTGGTCGGTGCCCCTGGTCGTGCGCGCGCCGATGGGCGGCCACGCGCATGGCGCCCTCTACCACTCGCAGTCCATCGAGGCACGATTCGCGTCGCCCGGCTTGAAGATCGTCATTCCTTCCACGCCGTACGAGGCGAAGGGTCTGCTCCTGGCGGCGATTCGCGACCCCGACCCGGTGCTGTTCTTCGAGCACAAGCGGCTCTACCGAATGTTCAAGGAGGCGGTGCCGAAGGGCGAATACCTGATCCCGCTGCAGGTCGCGCGGACCGCGCGCGAGGGGACCGACATCTCGGTCTTCTGCTACGGCCTGATGGTCCATTACGCGATGGAGGCGGCCAGGAACCTCGAGGCGGACGGAGTGAGCGTCGAGATCGTCGACCTGCGGACTGTCTATCCGCTCGACAAAGAGGCGATCATCGCGTCGGCTCGGAAGACCGGCAAGTGCCTTGTCCTTTACGAGGACAACTTCAGCGTCTCGGTCGGCTCAGAGGTTGCGGCGCTCATCGCTGACGAGGCGTGGCGCTGGCTCGATGCGCCGGTGAAGCGATTGGGGGGACTTGACGTACCGTCGATGCCGTACGCGGTGCCGATGGAAGAGTTCTTCATGCCGACGCCGGAGAAGATCACGAAGGTCCTGCGGGACCTCGCGGCGTACTGATGGCCGGTCAGGCAACAGACGGGCAAGCAACAGTTGGGTAAGACAACACGCGTCGTGATGCCGCAGCTCGGCGAATCGGTCCACGAGGGGACGATCTCGAAGTGGCTCGTCAAGCCCGGGGACAAGGTGGTCGAGTTCGAGCCGATGCTCGAGGTCGACACCGACAAGGTCAACGCGGAGGTGCCGGCGCCGGTCTCGGGGATCCTGCGCGAGATCCTGGCCAAGGAGGGCGACACGGTACAGGCCGGGGCGGAGATCGCGGTCGTGGAAACGGGCGACGGCGCCGCACTCCCCGTGCCTTCGGCGCGGGGACCCCAGCAGGAAGCCCCAGCCCCCGCGGCAAAGACGGAAGCACCGAAGCCGTCAGAGGCCCCATCTGCCCCGCCGCAAGCTGCCCCGCCGCAACCTGCCCCGGCGCAAGCTGCCCCAGCGCAAGCTGCCCCAACGACGCTCGAGACTGGCGAGCACCGTTATTCCCCGGGCGTTCAGATGGCCGCGTCAGAGCTGAAGGTAGACCTGTCGAAAGTCACCGGAACGGGCCTGGGCGGCCGCGTCACCAAGAAAGACGTGCAGGACTTCGCCGCCAGGGTCAGCGCGGCGCCGGCTCCAGCACCCGCAGCTCCGGCGGCCGCCCCGGCCAAGCCCGGCGAGGGCGACCAGGTGGTCCAGCTGACTCGCGTCCGCCGCCTGATCGCCGAGAACATGACACGCTCGAAGCAGACCATCCCGCACGCGTGGCAGACGCAGGAAGTCGACATGTCGGGCGTGGTCGCCAACCGCAGCGCCGGCAAGGGCGCGTTTCAGAAGCAGGAAGGTTTTTCGCTGACGTACCTGCCTTATGTGATGGCCGCCGCCATCTCCGCGTTGCGGGAACATCCCGAGGTCAACTCGACATTCAACGAGACTGAGCTGATCGTCCACCGGGACATCAACCTCGGGATCTCCGTCGGGTTGGAGGACACGCTGCTCGTGCCGGTGGTGCGCCGGGCCGACAGTCTTTCGATCGCAGGCCTGGCCCGCGCCGTCAACGACCTGGCGACGCGCGCCCGTAGCAAGCAGCTCAAGGCCGACGAGTTGACCGGCGGCACGTTCACGGTCAACAACTCCGGGACCTTCGGCACGCTGTTCAGCTATTCGGTGATCAACCCTGGCCAGGCCGGCATCCTGACCATGGAGGCGATCGTCGACCGCCCGGTCGCGGTCCAGGGATTGATCGGGATCAAGCCGATGATGTACCTCTGCTTCTCGTTTGACCATCGCGTGCTCGACGGTCTGCAGGCGGCGCGATTCCTGACCTCTTGCCGCAAGTGGCTGGCATCGATAACGGTGGAGACCGCGATCTACTAAGCCACAATTCAGCGCCGTGGCTCGCCGAGTGGCGCTGGCAATCCCCTTTGCAATCCTTCTGGGCGGCGCATCCTGGATCTCCTACACGGCAGATTTCGGCCTCGCCTACCAGGCCGGCGTCGAGGCATGGAACAGCGGCCGTCCGCAGCGCCTCCTGACCTGGACCGGCACGCCGTTCTACGCGCTCGTGATGGCGTTGATCAGCCGCGGCCCGTCGATTGGCATCGCCTCTCGGCTCTTCATGGGAGTCGACATCGTCGTTTGGGGAGCTTTGGTCAGCGTGGTCTGGGATCGCCTGCGCGATCGGGTTTCAAGCCGCTTCTGGTGGGTCACCTGGGTCGCCGCCGTGGTGTTCGCTCCCGCGATCCAGACCATCTTCTGGCTGCAGCCCAACCTCATCGTCCTGGCGATCGCGCTTTTCGGTTTCGCGATGATCGGCCGTCGCGATCGCGCGGGCGGGATCCTCATCGGGCTGTCGATCGCGCTGAAGCCGATCATCGTGCTCCTTCCCCTCGCAATGCTGCTGCGCAGAACGACACGCGGATCAGCTGCCTGGACGATCGGCTCCGCTGCAGTGCTGACCTTCGCGGGACTCGGATTTCTCGCCTGGCGCGCGGGCGACATCGCCGTGCTCAACCCCTTCGACTACCTCTCCGGGTTTCTCGGCAAGGGACGCGGACCGATCGCCGCCTGCGTCCCGGAGAACTACTCGCCCGTCGCCACGCTGTGCCGGCTTGGGCTCGAGCCCTCGACCGCAATCACCGTAGCCGTCGCGGCGGTCGTGGTGTTGGTTGGATGGCTGCTCGTTCGCGACCTGCGGGACGACTCCGCCGAATCAAGCTGGGTCGTTCTCGCGGCCGGCTGTCTTCTCTCCGCCATGCTCGGCCCGATCGACTGGGCTTCCTACGGCGTGCTGATGGCGCCGCTCTTCCTTCTCCTCGCCTACCAGTTCTGGCGCGACAAGGCGCCGGCGCCGTTGTGGATCACGCTCGGGCTTGCGTACCTGCTCGCGGAGCTGGTGTGGGACCCCCTGGAGAGCCTCGCCCAGGCTCCAGTGCCGGTGGTCGTGTTCTCGTACAGCGCCGGGCAGTTCAGCCAGTACGTGTTGCTGTTCGTGTGGGTGCGGTGGAGGCTTTTGAGGCGCGAATCAACAGACAGCCGAAGATCGGTGACGAGTCCTTCAATCCCGCAGCCGTAGCCTGCGCGACGACCCGAGCCACGACCGCCGGCATCTGCAGACCCTGCCGGCGCAAGCCGAGGCGGCGCTGGATCTCGATCGGCCGCCGGCGCCCGCGGCCGAGGCCGTAAAGCACGCCCGCGGTGACGCGCGAGATCGATTCCCACCTCCGCACCTCGGCCACGCTGAGGTAGCCGCTCAGCCAGTCGATGGCCATGCCGCGGCTGCCCAGCGCCTCCTCCCACCGGCTTCTGTCCCAGTAGCGCAGGTGGGCGAGGCGAGCATCGAGGCGCCGGAGGTATTCGTCGCGTGAGACGCCGGGCAGGACCGGCCCACGCAGGCACGCGTGAAAGTCCGGCCCGGGCACGGTGAACACGAACTGCCCTCCCGTCCGCAGGACGCGCGATACCTCAGCCAGCACCGGCTCGATGGCTTCGATGTGCTCGAGCACCGAGTTCGACAGCACCCAGTCGAACGAGCCGTCCACCTCCGGCACGCGGTCCCCGCCCGCGACGTGGACGGCCGCGTAGATCCCCAGCGCGAGAGCCTGCGCCGCCTCGGCCGGATCAGGGTCGACCCCGACCACCTCACGGTGATCACCGGAGCTCTCCAGCACGATCCGCGTCAGCAGCCCGTCCCCGCAGCCCAGATCGAGACCTCGTCCTTCAGGCAGCCCACGTGCCATCAGGTGCTCGACCTCGATCGCACGCCACAGGGCAGTTGCCGGTTGGAACGGGTAGTCGCGCAGAAACCGCGCGAGCAGGTCGCGTCTCAGCCCAGCAAAGCCTCCAGCTGCTCTTCGTAACGCAGGACCATCGTGTCCGTCCGCCACCGCTCATGCGCGACCGACGCGACTCGCGTGCGCATCCCCACGTCGCCTGCAGCAGCGTCCACCGCCCGCTTCACAGACGAAGCAAGCTCCTCGACCGTCAGCCGCGAGGTGAAGACGACGCCGCGGATGGCCGGCAGCCCTGAAGCGGTCA
>Ga0137365_10003575_pt1 | contig 12432 bp, 10 predicted proteins | sample SagtaG_9_FD_104799 | JGI IMG/M metagenome (GOLD analysis project Ga0137365, IMG submission 104799) | Vadose zone soil microbial communities from Sagehorn Ranch, Mendocino, California, USA - Sage1_L_40_16 metaG | ecosystem: Environmental > Terrestrial > Soil > Vadose zone | place: USA...
ACAGGTTACTTCTTCTGAACCTAAGCGCAGAGCAGTCCGAAGACAATCGGAAGCGGTGTCACCACCACCGATCACAACCACGCGCTTGCCCACTTTGAGAGGCTGCTTCATATTTGACGGAAGTAGATTCGAGTCCACGTTGCCGCGGATCAGGAAGTCTGTTGCTTCATAGACTCGGGGCAGGTCTGTTCCCAGTGTGTTTTCCATTTTCGCATCGAATTCAGATCCCACGCCGATGAAGACCGCGCTGAAACCTTCGTGGAATAAATCATCAATTGTCTTATCTTGCCCTATATACATATAGGGGACGAACTTAACACCCGCCCGTTCAAATTCTTCCCATTTTTCAAACCAAACATCTTTTGGAAGTTTGAAATTGGGAATGCCATACATCAGCAAACCACCTGCAGCAGGCTTTGATTCGAAGATGGTTACTTCATGTCCACGTTGCACGAGTTGATCGGCGCAGCCCAAACCGGCCGGTCCCGCGCCGATAATGGCGATGCGCTTTCCTGTTGGAGGAGCGAGCGGAATAAGACGGCCTTCATGCCGACGCTGGAAATCTACGGCAAAGATCTCCAGCTCTCCAGTAAGAACGGGTGTGTGTTGTTTATTGAGGACACACGATCCCTGGCATAACTGCTCGTGTGGGCAGACCCGTCCACAAATTTCTGGCAGCGAACTTGTTTGATGATAAAGATTGGCGGCTTCTGAGAAATGCCCCTGTTCAATCAGCCACATGGCAGAAGGAATATCATTGTGGGTTGGGCAAGCCAGCATACAGGCTGCCGGATCAGGGCAATGGATGCAGCGCGCTGCTTCGACCATGGCACGTTCAGCACTGAATTCTATGATCACAGCTTTGAAGTCACATGTGCGGATGTCTGGTGGGCGCAGATCGAGATCATAAAATGGCATGTTCACGCGCGCCTTGCGGTCAATTGGCAGCGTTTCACTTGGAATCAACTGCATTCAATCCTCCAATGGCGAAAGGGAGAAATCTGACTTTCATAATACCAAAATTGGCAGAAAGCTACAGTCTTTAAATGTAACCAAAGTAGACGACAATCATCACATTTATATTTGTTAGTGAATATTGCGTTTGAAACCGTGTATCACAAGTTTGTGTCTTCCAAGTGTGAAACTTTTACTCATCTTAGGCGTATTTTGAATCGATCAAATGGCCCGCAAATAAGGCTTATTTCGTTTACCTGTTGAAGGATGATATCGCTTGCAGAGGCGTTATATCGCACAAAAAAATTCATCGTGAATTCATAATTGTAAGGTATAAGTTTAAGCTCGTAAGGTAGAATTCTAAGCATCCGAGGCAGCCCCTTGGCGGAGGAAACAATGCGTCAGTTTTTCAAAAAGAACAGAACAATCTTAATCATTTTGCTGGTTGTCGTGATTGCGGCATCAGCATTTATCTTTGTTCGTAGGTCGAATGCTGATACGACCAGCCAATTTCAAACTGCAACGGTCGAACGTGGAAATTTAACTGCCACGATTGGCGCGACAGGCACGGTTCGTGCGAAGCAAACTGCTACGTTGGTCTGGCAAGCCGCGGGCTCTGTCGATGCTGTCAATGTGAAAGTTGGCGATAATATCCCGGCTAATTTTGTGATGGCCTATTTGGCAAAGACATCGTTGCCCCAGAGTGTCATCATGGCTGAGGCAGACTTGGCTAGCGCACAAAAAGAACTGGATCAACTGCTTAGTTCTGATACTGCGCAGGCCCAAGCAGTGATTGATCTTCGCGACGCGCAGGAGGCTTATGATAAGGCAGCGAACTGGCGTGAGGAGTTGAACGGAAAAATAAAGATTCAAGAAATTAAGTATAGGATAATCTTTGGACATAGGGTCCCTTTTCTCAAAGAATACCGCGGGTACGCAGATGCAGGAACGATTCAAAAGGCCGATGAAGACCTTGTGCTTGCGAAAGCAAAACTCGATGATGCTCTACGTCAAGTTGATCGTCTGAAAGCTGGGGTGGATTCGGCCGACGTCGCGGCTGCGCAAGCCAAAGTGGATGCGGCTCAGGCGGCCATCAACCTGGCACGCGTGATTTCGCCTTTTGCGGGCACTGTAACTGAAGCCTATCCCCTGCCTGGCGACCAGATCAGTGCGGGGGCGACAGCTTTCCGTTTGGATAATCTATCCAGTCTGTTGGTGGATGTGAAAGTCTCTGAGGTGGACATCAATAACGTGTCCATCGGTCAACCCGTCACACTTACCTTTGATGCCATCCTTGGGAAAGAGTATCACGGTAAAGTTGTAGAAGTGGCACAAGCCGGTACAGCGGATCAGGGCGTAGTGAACTTTACTGTCACTGTGGAACTCACTGATGCGGATTCAGCGGTCAAGCCCGGTATGACGGCCGCGGTCAACATTGTGGTGCAAGAAATGCAGGATGTTGTTCTTATTCAGAATCGTGCGGTGCGCCTGGTAGATGGAGAGCGCGTAGTCTATGTCTTGGAAAATGAACAACCTGTCAAAAAACAGGTCACTCTTGGGTCTTCATCTGACACAATGAGTGTCGTCACGGGTGGAGATATAAAAGAAGGTGATGTCATCATCTTGAATCCGCCTGCTGACTTTACGCCAGGTGGACCGCGCCGGCGGTTTGGTGGGTAACAACATGACGAACGTGATCGAAGCCCGCGACCTTCGCAAGGTTTACAAGATGGGCGAAGTGGAAGTAGAAGCTTTACGCGGCGTTTCATTTGAGATTAAACGTGGCGAAGTCATTGCTATTATGGGGCCTTCCGGTTCAGGCAAATCCACGCTCATGAATACGCTCGGATGTTTAGATCGGCCCACATCCGGTGAATATGTTTTGGATGGGGAACCGGTCGCATCGCTTAATGACGATCAACTAGCAAGTATCCGCAATCGGAAGGTGGGATTTGTTTTTCAAAGCTTCAACTTGCTTTCGCGTCAAACCGCGATCGCGAATGTCGAGTTGCCATTGCGTTATGCTGGCAATCAGGATGGCCGCCGGCAGCGCGCCATTGAAGCCTTGAAAGCAGTTGGGTTGGGAGATCGTATGACCCATCGTCCCTATGAACTTTCCGGTGGGCAGCAGCAACGCGTGGCCATCGCGCGCGCGATTGTCAATAATCCTGCCATGGTCATGGCAGATGAACCTACCGGTAACCTCGACTCAAAGGTTGGTAAGGAGATCATGACTCTCTTGCTCAATTTGAACAAGGAATATGGCACAACTCTGATTATCGTTACCCATGACCCGGTCATTGCTGAGCAAACACAACGCGCGATCCATTTGCGGGATGGTTTACTGGACGCCGGGCCACGCCCTGACGGGCAGAGCGGCAGTGGCTTATGACAATCGTACAAGCATTTCTTGAAGCACTCGAAAGCTTAAGCGGAAACAAACTTAGGTCCGGTCTGACCGTCCTAGGTATCGTCATTGGTGTTGCAGCGGTGATCGCGATGCTGGCTGTCGGGGAAGGCGCGCAGGCATCTATCACCGGCTCTATCAGTGGAATTGGTACAAACCTGTTATTCGTTTTTCGAGGTGATCAAGGCGATACTGTTCGCAATCCAAAGCCCTTGACTATAGGTGATGCTGACGCATTGAGCGATCATTTGGCTGCGCCAGATATTGCGGCGGTCGCGCCTGCTTTGCAGGGAGATGCCACCGTGTCATTTGGCGGCGAACAGACATCTCCTCAGCTTTTCGGTGTGACACCTGATTATTTCCAGGTGCGAAACCTAAAACTGTCTGAAGGAGAGTTGATCACAGAAGAACATATGCTGGGACGCGCCTCTGTAGTTTTGCTCGGGCCTCAAGTGGCGGAGAAATTATTTGGTCACTCTGATGGAGTCATGGGTGAAACCATTCGTATCGAGGGACAGCCGTTTCGCGTCATTGGCGTCTTGGAATCGAAAGGTGGGAGCGCGTTTGGCAGTGAAGATAACCAAGTGCTGGTTCCGTTCACCACAGCCCAAGCGCGATTGATACGCCGCAGCACCAATGACCGCGTCGATATTATCTTTGTGCAGGCCGCCAGCGGAGATGTGGTAACACAAGCCACAGATGAAATTACTCAAATCTTGCGCACACGCCATCGTACTCCGGTTGGCGCTGATGACTTCACTATTTTTTCCCAGCAGGATTTGCTCACAACGTTCCAATCCATTACAGGTATCCTGACGATTTTCCTGGGCGGTATCGCAGGTATTTCGCTTTTGGTGGGCGGTATCGGCATTATGAATATCATGCTGGTATCGGTTACGGAGCGCACACGCGAGATCGGTTTGCGCAAAGCGCTTGGGGCGCGTAAGCGCGACATCCTTATTCAATTTCTCACTGAGTCATCGCTGCTGAGTCTGATCGGTGGAGTTATTGGGATACTATTTGGTTGGCTGATTTCGTTTGTTGTGGGCAAGATTGCTGCGGCGAATGGCACAGCTTTCACGCCAATTGTAGGATTGAATGCAGTCGCACTTGCCACGATCTTTTCAGCAGCCGTTGGCCTATTCTTCGGCATTTACCCTGCCAACCGAGCCGCAGGCTTAGAACCGGTCGAAGCGTTGAGGTATGAATAACGAAATGTAGGTCACGCTTTAAGCCTGACTTACTGTGTCCTACCGTGCTAAAATATCCTCATGCCCAATTACAACATTCTAATCACAGATGGACTGGATGAACGCGGCCAGTCTATTTTGCGCGCCTCTGCGAACGTGGATTACCGCGAGAAGGTCTCAGCAGATGATTTGCTCAAAATCATCTTGGATTCTGATGCACTGATCGTTCGCGGTCAGACCCACGTCACTGCTGCCGTTATGGACGCGGCTCCCAAGCTGAAAGTAATCGGCCGTGCGGGCGTTGGAGTGGATAACATTGATCTTGAAGCCGCAAAGAAGCATAACATCACTGTTGTCAATGCACCGTCTTCTACGACAATTGCAGTTGCCGAGTTGGCGTTGGGTTTGTTATTGGCACTTGCGCGCCAGATCCCGCGTGCGGACGTAACGATGAAACAAGGTCAATGGCTTAAAAAGGAATTTGAGGGTGTTGAGCTAAATGGCAAGACACTTGGTATTATTGGCTTTGGTCGCATAGGGACGGAAGTAGGCAAGCGTGCCTTCGCTTTTGGAATGAATGTGATTATCTATGATCCGAATGTTTCAGAAGATGAACTTAAACATGATATCGCCGAACCCGTTTCGATCCAAGATTTATATGCATGGTCCGATTTCATCTCTTTACATTTACCGCTCAATGTCCAAACACGGGATTTGATGGGCCCCCTAGCATTTTCTCAAATGAAAGATGGCGTACGCATCATATCCACGGCACGCGGCGGGATTATTGATGAATCTGCTTTACTCAATGCCTTGAATAATGGAAAAGTTGCAGGCGCGGCGCTGGATGTCTTCGAGAAGGAACCACCCGGTTTAACGGAATTGGTTTCTCATCCACGTGTGATTGCTACTCCGCATATGGGCGCCCAGACTGCTGAAGCACAGTCCCGGGCTGCGGAGGATATCGCCAATGAAGTATTATCGGCATTGCGAGGGGAGTCACTTCGTTGGAAGGTTGCATAATTTTGTAAATCAGGATAGCATCTCAAAATAGAGGAGAACCTATGAGCGAAAAACTTGAACAACTAAAAGAAAAACTTGGTGAAGTTGCAGATATTGGTCGCGCAGCTAGCGTGCTTGGCTGGGATCAGCAGGTCAACATGCCGCCCGGTGGTAACGATGCGCGTGGTCGACAACTCGCAACATTGAGTAAGATCGCGCAAGAAAAATTCATCGCCGATGAAGTGGGTAGACTTATTGACGATCTAAAACAGGAACTTAATGGCGCTGACACTGACGAAGCCGCGCTGATACGCGTGGCAGCACGTAATTATGACAAAGCCAAACGTGTTCCTCCTTCTTTTATTGCTGAACAAGCTATCGTTACATCCAAGGCGTTTGAGGCTTGGGTAGAGGCAAAAGGCAAGTCGGACTTTTCAATCTTCCAACCTCATCTTGAAAAGGTTGTGGAACTGGTTCACAAATATATTTCTTTCTTCCCACCTGCGGATCATCCCTACGATACGTTGTTAGATGACTATGAACCTGGCATGAAGACCGCTGATGTGAAAGCAATCTTCGATCGCTTACGGCCCAAGCAAGTCAAGTTAATCAAGGCGATCGCCTCCGCCAAGCAGGTAAAAGATGATTTCCTTTATAAGAAATACAACGAAAAGAAATTAATGGATTTTGGCGTGGACATCGTCACCAAGTTTGGTTATGACTGGAGTCGTGGTCGACAAGATAAAGCGCCACATCCATTTGAGACCACATTCAGCGTAAATGATGTTCGCATTACAACGCGTTTTGAAGAAGATAACCCATTGGCAATGTTGTTCAGTACGATGCATGAGTCTGGTCATGCAATGTATGAACAGGGAATCAATCCTTCTTATGAACGTACACCTCTTTCAGGAGGAACATCTCTGGCTGTCCATGAGTCGCAATCCCGTATGTGGGAGAATTTGGTTGGTCGTTCATTGCCTTTCTGGGAGCATTTTTACCCAACGCTTAAAAAGACTTTTCCATCACAATTAGAGGGTGTGAGCCTCAAATCCTTCTACAAAGCGATCAACCAGGTGACTCCTTCACTCATTCGCGTCAATGCAGATGAAGCGACATACAATCTGCATATTATGCTTCGTCTCGAACTTGAGATTGGCATGGTGGAAGGCAAGATCGCGATCAAAGACTTGCCCGAAATCTGGAATACAAAAATGCAGGAATATCTTGGTGTAATGCCTCCGGACGATGCGAAAGGCGTGTTGCAGGATATACACTGGTCCGGCGGCGCGATCGGTTACTTCTCCACATATGCGCTGGGTAATCTTGTCTCAGCCCAATTGTGGGAGAAGATCAATAAAGATATTCGCAATCTCGATGATCAGATCCGCAAGGGTGACTTTAGTGAATTGCTGGCCTGGTTACGCAAGAATGTTCACCAGCACGGACAGAAATACGAGCCACAGAAACTCGTCGAAATGGTGACTGGTTCCAAGATTACGCCTGAACCATATGTTCGTTATCTGACGAAGAAATATAGCGAGATTTACGGATTATAAATAAGACTATCCGTCATTGCGAGGAAGGTGCTGGTTGAGTAGAGCGAGACGCTTCGCGCACTCGCTCATATCGAAACCGTTGCCTGACGAAGCAATCTCCTTCATTATTGGAACTATCAACATTGTAGGAGATTGCTTCGCCGCGAAGAACGCGGCTCGCAATGACGTAATCTTTATTTCATTGCATGAAACGAAACTTTATTCTGCTCGCCTCTCTTCTTGGACTTTTAGTCGGCTGCGCGGCACCGACAGCGAGTCCAATTCCAACGGCGTATCCACCTGACTACCTGCCGACGGTGATCGCGTTGACAGCAGTATCCGCGAATAATTTAGGTACTGAGGTAGCTGTTGCGCTTACCCCAACTGTTCTTCCCACGAATACACCAAAGCCAACACTAAGTCCCACTCCGCGCGCGACATCCACCCAGACAACCATTCCGGGGCATGAACCTGCCGCGATCCAGATCTTTGCGCCAGGACCGATGTCTAAGGTGATTTCGCCGATCACACTGCGTATGCATATTATCGCGGGTGAGAGTGGAAAAGCACAGATTGACCTCTATGGAGAAGATGGGCGCTTGTTAACTCGCAACCTCAAACGTGTGCCTCCTTCAGGGAAAGGGGTAGACCAACAGATCAAAATTCCTTTTGAAATTCGCGCCGCGGCGGAGGTAGGCCGGATTACGGTTAGCACATTAGATAAAGAGGGAAGGATGCAAGCCTTGAACTCGGTCCGCGTTCTGTTGCTTTCCTCTGGAAACAATGAGATCAACCCGCCGGGCAATCCTTCTGAACCTGTAGGTGTGTTTAGCCCACTCTTAGAAGAACCAGTTTCCGGCGGAGTCCTGAACATGAAAGGGGATGTCTGGCCCTTTAATCTCAACCCGGTCATTTTCGAATTGTTAGGTCCCGATGGAAAATCCATGGGGCTGCGAATCCTGAACGTAGATAATCTCAATCCACAGTTGTTCGAGACAACCATTCCATATAAAGTATCTGAGCCCACACTGGCGCGTCTGACCATTCGCCAGGATGATGATCGGATCAATGGTCTGTTCTATGTGTATAGTCAGGAAGTATTGTTGAATCCGTAACGCCTATAAAACAAAATCAGGTATAATGTGCGGGCTATTCCCCATGCGGGGACTTTGCGGGGTGTGGCTCAGACCGGTAGAGCGCACGGTTCGGGACCGTGAGGTCCCGAGTTCAAATCTCGGCACCCCGACAGAATGACTCCCAAATTAAGGGAGTCATTTCTTTTTAGGGCCTCTCTCTTATAGAGGACTTCGCAAATCTCGGTGCACTGACGAAGCAACGAAACTCCCAGATCACGGGAGTCTTTTTTTTGTAGCTTCGCTCTCTATCTTCACACTTGAATCATCAATGCCTAAGAGTAAGTTTGATTGTTTAATTCGGGTCTTATGCTAGTTGACAAAAAGTCCTCAGGCGTGCTATTGGAGTTTCTGCTCAAAGAACCCAAACACGTCGGAGGACTCTCCAATGATAAGCGACTTCAACGATTTTTGTACCTGGATGTACGTGGTGGTTGATGATATTTGGCTCAAGATAGCTCCTTTTTTCAAGCGACCGGGTCCCGCACCCGAATGTCCAGACAGTGAATTGCTGGCCATGGCATTGATTGGTGAGTGCCGTGGTTGGGATCTGGAGACCGAAATGCTCAGTCAGTGGCAGGAACATCGGGACTTGTTTCCAGTCATCCCGACCCAGAGTCGTTTCAATCGCCGTCGCCGTGGCTTAATGCAAGCCTTCAATCTCATTCGGCGCGTGCTGCTCCAATGTTTGGATATCGCCCAGGATCGCCAGTGTGTCATGGATAGTTTGCCGTTGCCGATGGTTCAGTTTCGTCTGGTGCCATTCGCCTCCTCCAGCAGTGACTGGAGAGCCTACGGCTCGACCTATGGAAAAGTACCGTCTAAAAAACAGACCATCTTCGGATATAAACTGCATCTGTTGATTGCCATGAATGGCGTCATTCTCGATTTTGAACTCGCGCCAGCCAATGAATGTGACTTGGAGGTTGGGTTCGAGTTACTTTCTGAACACACCGACTTACAGGTCGTGGGCGATAAAGCCTATCTCAGTGCCGAAAAAGCAGCTCACCTCTGGCAGCAGAACCGCATCCAACTTACTACCATTCCTCGACGTAATCAACAAAAGCAATTGCCGCACACCTTGCGCCGTCTCTACAACTCGATTCGCCAGATGATTGAAACGGTGAATGCACAACTCGCCCAGCAATTCAAGATTGAAGTCAATCATGCGCATTCCTTTTGGGGCTTGTGCACTCGCCTCTACACCAAACTCGCTGCACATACCTTGTGTATCTTTCTCAACCGCCTACTCGATAAGCCTGCCTTCCTGCAGATCAAGGCGTTGGCCTTTCCGATTTAGCATAAGACCCTAATTAGAGTTTACATTCTTGTAACTTTCTAGCAATAAAACTGTCCTGTTATCGGTTTGTGATATTGAGCACTAATAGGTCAATTATTGTCCGAATTTGGGAGGGTTTTATGTTAGGTTGGTACGTCATGCATAGCAAGCCACAAAAAGAGCAGTGGCTATATAACCAGCTCGGTACGCTTCAAATTGAAGCTTATTATCCATGTTTGTGTACGAGGAACGGAAAGTTACACTCACAGAAGTCTAAGCCGTATTTTCCTGGGTATTTATTTGTAAACGTTGACCTGGAAATGACCGGAAGATCTGTACTGCAATGGATTCCAGGATCACTTGGGTTAGTCAGCTTTGGAGGAGAGCCAGCCTGCATTCCTGATGGGTTGCTTCAGAAGATTCGCTACCGTGTTGATGAGATTAATCATACAGGAAATGAAATATTGGAAGGTTTGAAACCTGGCGATGAAGTTGTGATCCATTCTGGGCCCTTTTCTGGGTATGACGCGGTCTTTTGCGCTAGACTGCATGATAGCGAGCGCGTTCAGGTTCTTTTAAGAATACTTCAAGATCATACTGTCCAAATTACTTTACCAGTACACCAATTAACAATTACAAAACAGCATAGAACTCTACGGTAGAACCGCAGATTCTTGTTGCTGGGCCAAATGGGGATTTACTACCGACACTCGCTAAAATGTCGGGTGGCGGAGCACGCATTCTGTTCTAGCTCGGCCTCGCTCATCTTTCCTTTACCGCAACAGCCACACCTACGGTTACTTGCACAGCCATCGTCGAATCCTCGCCTACACCTACCTTCATACCTTCGCCGATCTCCGCTGTCTCATATTTGATTTTTGCAGATGGTTTTGAGAGCGGAAGTTTCTCAGCTTGGACTGCCAACGCGACCAACGGTGGGAACCTGAGCGTGAGTCCGAATGCGGCTCTGGTTTTGATCTTTTTGAAAATCATCCTTTTTCTTTTTTATGGGGAGGCATTATGAGTAAGAACATTGTATTTGCATCCATATCTACTTTTGCATCACCTATTTCTAATCCCCGTATTGTCAGGAAAAGTTCCCTCACTCACATTTTCGATATCTTTCTTGTTTTGCTGGCGAGTCCAAGTTTCCTCCTGGTTATACCCATCATTGCCATTTTGATTTTGTTGGAATCAAAAGGAGGCATATTCTATAGCCAGGCTCGAATCGGTAGAGGCGGCCATAAGTTCAAAGCATACAAATTTCGTACCATGGTTCAGAACGCCGATCAATTGTTGCAAAGTTATCTGGATAAATCTACGGATTTAAGGGCCGAATGGTTAGAGAACCACAAGCTTAAAGAAGATCCAAGAATCACGCGTGTGGGGGCGTTTCTCCGAAAATCCAGTCTAGATGAGTTGCCTCAACTCTGGAATATCCTCATAGGCGATATGAGTCTTATCGGGCCACGGCCTATTGTAGATGCAGAAATTGAAAAATATGGTGAATGCTTTGAACTTTATAAACAAGTTCGCCCAGGATTGACCGGCTATTGGCAAGTTTCAGGACGCTGTAATACCAGCTATCAGTATCGAGTTGAGCTGGACAGATTTTATTTACTCAACTGGTCCTGGAAGTTGGATTTTCAAATTCTTTTAAAGACGGTATCGGCGGTCTTAAGAAAAACTGGCGCATATTAGCCTACTTCTGAATTGAGCAATGTGCATAGCTTATCAGTGGATGGTAATCAGCAAGTTTGAAATCTGTCTGAGTTGACGCTGACACTTAAGACTGACCCACTAGACTACCGAAAAGAAATCATCTGCATGTTCTCCGGGAAAGTTCATACAACGATTTGCCTAGCGAAATGGAGTTAAATACTATGGATCTCTTAAAATTTCTAAATATTGTTCGCCGTTATTTGTGGTTGTTTGTACTGACTATTTTGATTGCCAGCTTCACCACGTTTTTTGTGCTTAACAATCAACCCGCATCATATAAAGCGACTACCCAGTTGCTGGTTGGCCCAAGCCTGGATAGTCCCAGCCCGGACTTGAACTCTTTGAAAATCGGTGGGCAATTAATTCTTACATACGCAGAATTAGTGGGAACCCACCCGTTCCTAGAGTCGGTTAATAATAAATTGGATCAGAAAATTACTCTGGCCTCACTTGATAGCATGATCTCGGCCAGACAAAACACGGAAACCAGGATATTGACTATCGTTGTGCATACTATAGATCCAAAACAAGCTGTAGTCGTTGCAAATGCTGCTGCTCAGACTCTTGTCGAGATGAGCCCTTCCAAAGACAATACAACCGCATTACTTCGCACCCAGATGAGCAACCAGTCCCATCAGTTGGAGCAGATTGTCACCGACGCTGAGACTTCTATCCAGCAGCTTGAAACTGAACTGATTGAATTAAAAAGCACTAGTACGCAAAACTCCGAAGCAACACAGGCTACATTGGAACGCCAAAACCTTATCATTAAGCAGCTTGCAGAAGAGCGCGCTCGCTTATCTGATGCGCTGAGAACGTTGGCAACAGTCTATCAAGTCCTACTCGATACAAATACCAACCAGATTGAGGTTATTGAACCAGCGGAGGTTAGTGTTCCTGTTGATCAAAATCTTTTACTAAGAGTAGTCACGTCCGGCGTGAGTGGATTGGTTCTTGCGCTGATCATTATTTTTACCGCCGAATATCTTGACGATAGCATCCGGTTCCCAAGAGATTTAACTAAGGCCGCAGGAGTCCCAATGTTGAGTGTGATTGACCAACATAATCACCTAGAGGGTTCCGGGCTTGAACGGCTTGTCACTTTTGCCCAGCCCAAATCCCAGGCTGCCAATAGTTATGGTGAAGTGGTTGCTAAGCTTCTTTTCTCGATCGGTGAAACAGCCCCCTATACTTTCTTGTTGAACAG
>Ga0137365_10003584_pt1 | contig 12415 bp, 17 predicted proteins | sample SagtaG_9_FD_104799 | JGI IMG/M metagenome (GOLD analysis project Ga0137365, IMG submission 104799) | Vadose zone soil microbial communities from Sagehorn Ranch, Mendocino, California, USA - Sage1_L_40_16 metaG | ecosystem: Environmental > Terrestrial > Soil > Vadose zone | place: USA...
CCAGTCCGCGCGATCCTTGCGGAGTCCGGGCCAACTTTGCGGGTGATCTTGCGGGGTCCGGACTTACCATGCGGTTGCTGCGTCGTGGTCGACTGTTCTGTCGGGGTGAACCCTGCGGATTTCCGCACCTACTTAGCGGACGATCTTGCGGTGTTCAGATATACCTTCGGCGGTCGACTAAGGTGGCCCACCATGCGCACTCTGCACGTCGGCCTGCGGGTCAGCGATCTCGGGCGGTCACTCGCTTTCTACACCTCCGTGGGCTACACAGTCGTCGGGACCGTCGAGGGGACGGCGTTCGGCAGCCTGACCATGCTCCGGCTGCCAGGCGACCGCTTCGTCACCATCGAGCTGGTCTACGACCCAGCGAGGGGCGCGGTCGAGCTCGGCACCGGCATCAACCATCTCGTCGTCCAGGTCGAGTCGCTGGACGCGACCGTCGCCGATCTTGCCGCGCACGGGATCATGGCCGAGCCGCCCGGGCTTCCCGACGGCACGGACGGGCCGCGGACCAGCTGGATCACCGACCCGGACGGCTACCGGATCGAGCTGGTCCAGTGGTCGGCCGGCCATGCCGACGGCATCACCGAAGCGGACTTCGCCTGAGCCGTCGTACCCGACTCACTCATGAGTGAGTCGGCGCCCACGGCCTGGTCACAGGTCCAGTTCCGGCGGAGGATGCCGACGGTGCCCCGCATGGGGAGGTCCCACTGCGGGCCGAACGCGTGCTCCTCGCCGTCGTAGACCCGCTCGACCAGCGCTCAGCTGGGGCGCCGCAACACCGAATATCCAAGATCAACGATTCCGCAGAATAAGCACGACGTGCCGTGCGATGCTGGCCCGGCCGGATGCGTTCGGCCGGGACACCGACTTCGGCCGCACCGTGACACGCGCGAGCAACTGCGGCGCTGGCTGCCCGGCTACCAGGCGCGAGGCGGGACAGCCGACTGAAGACTGCTGGTGAACTCGGTGAGCTGGCTGGGGCCTGGGTACGGATTCGGTGGTATGGGCCGAGATGCGGGCATGATTACTCCTGGTGGTTTCAGAATCCGATGGCTTCGCGGAGCAGCAGGACGGTGCCGCGCCCGGGGTGGGATTCTGCGTTGAGGATGAGGAGGCGGTTGATGGCGCTGGGCTGCCCGTAGGCCACCTGGGCGCGGGCGTTTTCCAGCGGGAGGGCGTGGTCTTCGACGCGGCGCAGCGCGGTGCTCAGGTCGGGTACCACCTTCTGCGTCCCGACGATCCAGATCGCGCGGGCGGCGCCGCCGCGTAGGCGGGTAGTTGGCTTCCGCTGGCCGAGGCGGCCGCGAGGGAGCCGGTTTCGGTGAGCGCGGCGACGCTGCCCACGACGACGTCGGGGCTGGCGAGCAGCCGCCGGATGTCGTCGGCGCAGGTGATGCGGTCCATGGCCAGGACGCGTGGCTTGACGGCCTGGTATCGCCCGCTGGTGTTGATGTCCGCATCGATGCCAGACAGGCGGAGGGTCTCGCTGGCCGCGGTGAACACGCTGGCGTCGTCCGTAGCGCCGCATCGTCGAAACGCTGGCCGAGCAGCCACTGCTCGTGCTTGACCGTCCAGGCGTCCCCGCCGCGCCAGATCCGGCCGTGGGGCAGCAGGAACTTGCTGTCTGTCGAAAGCCCTGACGCCGCACAGCCTGCGCCATTCGTGGGTGACCCACCTGACCGAGACCGGGGCCAGAGCGGAAGGAGCCGTAAGTGGTACGCCGACTGGACTATCGGTGGCATCTGCGACAGGTCCTGGCCTGCCGGGGCATGTTCGCCACCACCGACCTGATCGAACCGTTGGCGCAGCGGGGAATCCGGCTGTCGTCCAGCCAGGTCTACCGGCTGGTCGTCGACCGGCCCGAGCGGTTGAGCCTGAAGATCCTCATGGCCTTGCTGGACATCCTCGACTGCACCATGGAGGAACTGATCGAACCGGTCGCCGCGGCCAAGCCCGCCGCCCGCAGACGCACCGCCACCGGTGAAGACGCCGGCGTCGGCGATCTGCGACCCAAACGGGCCCGCATCACCAGGACCCAGGGGTGACCCATGCCGGCGCCCCTCGTACCCCAGGTCCTCGCTGACCCGATCAGCGTGATTCTCAACCTCGTGGCCGAGCAGGACCCGGGCGTGGACCGCACGAGCGTCTCCCGCGCCATTGAAGCCGTGGCGGGTGGCCGGGCCAAACAGCGGCGCCTGGCCCAAGCGCTGCTGGACCGGTCGCATCCGCGAACTGCGCCGCGACAACGAGCAGCTGCGCCGCCAACTGGCGCACGTGCTGGGAGACCAACGCCACGCCGGCCGAGGCCCGTCTCCCGTCACCACAACCGCGAAGCGGCCGTAGCCGAAGCGGCAGCCGAGGCCGGGCCCCTCCCTGCCTGCAACCGTCCCGACCACGCGGGCACCGCGCGGGGAGTGATCCCGCGCGGTGGCCCGGGGCAATCGCGCCCACCGCCGAGCATCGACTCCCCTCCTGCAGGAGAAGCCTTGAACCCCACGCCCTCCCACGACAACATCCCACCAGACGACAACCGCACCGAAACAGGCTCCACCAACGGCTACTTCGCTGAAGTGACCGTGCACGCTGGCATCCTGCACGCCACTGCCCAAACGCTGGAACTGCAGCCTGCGGTGACATCGGCACAGTCTGACCTGATCAACACCGGGCCGCTCCGGACACGCGGCGACTACCCTCACGTCACCAATGATTCCGCACGTGATCTTCCCTGGCCGTGACTGCGTATCCTTCGACACTGGAGCCAAGGTCGCGGCTGCTGGCTGTTGCGGGTCATGACGTTGTTGACGGCCACCTGCACAGCCCTTGGACGCGACGGCTCAACGTTCGATGAAGGTCGCAGTGTGTTACGAGACGGCCCGGAGCCGGCCGTCGGGCCGGCGGCGGAGTTGGTCGACGGCTTGGGCCGTGCTCTCGTCTGCTGGGAGGAAGATGACCAGTTGTTGCGCGTCCGAAGGGAGTTCGAGCGTCTCGCGCAGCAGCCGAAGGTCGCACCCGGACGGGTGGTTGAGCCGGAGGACTCCACGTCGCGGAACCATGTGACGATTCAAGCGCCGTGTGAAGTCGGGGCCGGCGATGGGCGCGAGTTCTACGGTGAGCCACTCGGAGTTCTCGATGGATGGTCCGAGCCATAGGTCGAATGCCTGCTCGTCCGCGACGTCGTCCCAGTCGGCGAAGAACGTCCGGGCGCGGGAATCGGTGAAGACGTAGCGGGTGAGGTTCGGGGCGTCGCCGTCGAGCAGTCCGGTTCCGCTCGTCACCGACTCGTATCCGCTGGTGTAGGCGAGGACATCGCCCAGCCGGTTGGTCACCACGGCGATTCCCGGTTCAAGGAGGCGGAGTGTGCTCAGAACGGACGGACGGACGTCGCGGCGCGGTGGTGCGGGCTGGGTGTGCGCGGAACATTCACCGCCGGTGATCTTCGCGAGATAGCGCAGGTGGTCGCGCTCCGAGGGGTCGAGGCTGAGCGTATCGGCGAGCGCGTTCACCACCGCCACCGAGGGATTGCGGTCACGACCCTGTTCGATGCGGGTCAGGTATTCGACGCTGATGCCAGCCCGTGCGGCGAGATCCAGGCGCCGTAGACCGGGTGACCGGCGGCGGCCGCGATCCGGCAGTCCCAGCGATTCCGGCTGGATGCCGTCGCGCTTGGCCCGGACGAAGTCCCCCAGCGGCGTACCCACACCCTGAGCATAAGGCGCCGCCCGCTCATCGCGGAGTGCTGAGGGTGGCCCTGCGAGGGCCAGCCTCAGCACGGTCTGGTTGCGGCCACGGTGCGGCCCGATCGTGGTGGGCATGGAGAACAAGCACAAGCTGGTGATCATCGTCGGAAGCGTCCGAGAAGGACGGTTCGGCCCGGTCGTAGCCTCGTGGGTCGCCCAACAGGCCAGCATTCACGGTGGCTTCGATATCGACGTCGTCGATCTGGCCGAGGTCGACATCCCGCTGTCACTGCCTGGCGTGCCACAGAAGTTCGCCGGCGACAGTTACCCGCGTCCGGCCGGGATGGCGGCACTGACGTCGGCTCTGGAGGGCGCTGACGCGTTCATCGTGGTCACGCCGGAGTACAATCACAGCTATCCCGCGTCGTTGAAGGCGGCCATCGACTGGCACTTCACCCAGTGGACGGCCAAGCCCGTCGCCTTCGTCAGCTATGGCGGTGCAGCGGGTGGCCGGCACGCGGTGCTGCACCTAGAAAACGTGCTGACCGAGTTGCATGCGGTGACGATTCGCGATGGTCTCACCTTCGCGAACTACTTCACTGCATGGGAGGACGGTCGTCCGCTCGACCCTGAGGCTCCCGGGTACGCCAAGACGGTGCTCGATCAGTTGGCCTGGTGGGCGAGCGCGCTCCAGTCTGCGCGCGAGGCCGCTCCCTACCCGGCATGAGCACGGCCACGATGGAGTACGTCTCGCTTGGGCGCACTGAGCTGCTGGTCAGCCGGGGTCGCGCTCGGTTGCATGGGGTTCGCGGATCCGGCGCACGGGGTCAACCCCTGGGCCTTGGACGAGCAGGCTGCGGCACCGGTTTTCCGGCGAGCCGTCGAGCTGGGCATCACCTTGTGGGACACCGCGAACGTCTACGGCGGCGGTACCTCGGAGGAGATCGTCGGCCGCGCCGTGAGGAGGTACGCGCGGCGCGAGGAGGTCGTCATCGCTACGAAGGTGGGGCTCCCGATGCACGACGGCCCCGGGGGTTCGGGACTGTCACGCAAGGCGGTCCTCGGTCAGGTCGACGCCTCGCTCGCGCGCCTCGGCACGGACTACATCGATCTCTACCAGGTCCACCGATTCGACCCGGAGACTCCGGTCGACGAAACGATGGAAGCCCTCCATGAAGCGGTGGCTGCCGGGAAGATCCGATACATCGGCGGATCGTCGATGTGGGCGTGGCAGTTCTCCAAGATGCAGCACACCGCCTCGCAGCACGGCCACGCGAGGTTCGTGTCGATGCAGAACCAGTACAGCCTCGTGCAGCGCGAGGACGAGCGGGAGATGTTCCCTCTGCTCGCCGACCAGGGCGTCTCCAGCCTGCCGTGGTGCCCACTTGCCAAGGGGCGCTTGGCCCGGCCCTATGGACAGGTCACCGCCCGCTCTGCAAGAGATCCCCTCGGACAGCGGTTCTTCGGTGACGTCGATCGCCCGATCGTCGATGCCGTCGCCGAATCGCGGCAGCGCGTGAGGTCCCCATGGCTCTAGTCGCTCTCGCATGGGTCCTCGGCAATCCCACCGTCGCCGCGCCCGTCATCGGGGCAACCAGCCCAGCCCACCTGGACGACGCGGTGGCCGCCCTGGCTGTACAACTCGACGAGACCGAGATCGTTGACCTGGAGAGTCCGTACGCGCCCCGTCAACCAACCGGATTCTGAAGACCGGTTGCCGCTCGGCGGTGGTGCACCGACGTACACCTTCAATTGCACGAACGCCAAGCCGACGCCCACGGCCAACCTGACCAGAAAGCACGACCCTGACCCATCATTTGCATCCCTTCCCTCGAAGGCGCCTCACTGGCCACGGCTCAAGAAGACCTCGATGGGTGAGCATGCGGCGCAACGACAAACCGTAGAGGCAATGCGCGACTAACAACCTGGGGGACCAATACTGTAGTGGTTGGGTTTACCGGGCTGCGGCGCGGTCGCTGGCCAGGCCAGGCCAGTAACGGCGCGGATGACCTCTGGTCGGACGTCGCGGCGGCCGGTGAAGCGTTGCAGGGTGCGCCACCACTTGATGGAGGCGATGACGTGTTCGGCGGGGATGCGTTGGGAGGACTGGGCCTTGCGGGCGGTTTTATGGGCGGCGATCTCCTGGGTTGGGGCGTCCTTCTTCGGTTTCAGCGGCGGAGCGATGACCTGGTCTGGGTGGTCTCTGGCTAGGCCGCGGTGGCCCGAGTCGACCAGGAACTTCACGTCGGGATAGGCGTCACGGAGGTCGTCGATGCCCTCGGTGCGTACGGCGGTCTGGTCGTGGTGTCAGCCGGTTCAGATGGCGCCGGCCCACAGCGGTCGGCCGTTGCCGTCGGAGGCGACGGTTGCTTTGATCGTGTTCTGTTTGCGCTTGCCGGAGACGAACGCCCGCAGGCCGGGCCGGTTGGCTTTGGGGCGGCGGACCTGGATCTCGGTGCCGTCCAGGCGCACGGCGAGCCCTTGCGCGGCGGCGTAGGCCAGCACGTCGGCCAGAGTGTGCAGCCGTACCCCTGAGGTGTGGCGAAGCCCCGGCCGGCCAGCAGCGGCCGGACCTGACGCACCGCGGCGGAGATGGTGGAACGTTCCACGCGGTAGCGCACCCCGAGTGCCTGGTGTGGTAGGGCCAGGCGTAGCCAGGCCAGGGTGACCAGTACCCGGTCGCGTAGGGTCAGTCTCTGCGGATGTCCGGCGCCGGGCCAGCGGCGGCGATCCCGGCCACCGCGGCGGCGGTGCAGCCGGCCCTCCCTCGCGGCGGCGAACGGCTCTGCCGGTTCAGCGACGAGCCGGTCTAGGTGGTTGCGCGAAATGCCGGTGAAACACAGAATGGGAAAGGGCCGCACGGGCCCTCTTGATCGTCACAAGTCAGCGACCGCGCGGCCCGCCGCCGTCTGGATCAAGTCGACGCGCCGGGTCACATCAACCCCACCACCGATGAATTCCCCAGGTCGTAAGACGGACGCGAACGACGGGTGAAGGCGACCGCGGATGCCATCATGCGCCAATGCCAGCGGCGGCGTGCCAACCCACAGCGACGTCGTCGATGGAAACCCCTAGAACAGCAGAACTCGCCGGGCCTCGTTCGTGACCTGCCCGGAGGCGATCTGAGCCCAGGAAGCGAACAGTGAGCGGAAGTAGGCGCCGTGCTTCTGAGCTATGGCTGGGGCCTGCTCGATGACGTCCAGCTCGTTGACGATGTTCAGGTCGACGAAGGCTTGTAGCTGCGTGGGGTCCAATGACTCGGCCTGGTTGGTAAAGCGATTCCAGACCACGCCAGTGTCTGGCAGGCGCTGCCAGGTGCGGCTGCGATCGCATGCGCCGTACAGGTAGACCAGGCTTTCGGGGAGCTCGCCGATGAGGTCCCGCAACGTTGTCCGGTCGGCTCGGTCGAGTAGCACGACGTCGAAACCGTCGGTGCCATACACCGCATGTGCCAGGCCGGCCAGTTGCACCTCGGCGCCCAGCCCCAGCCTGCCCAGCCGGTCGTGGACGCGCGACAAGTGGGCGTAGAGGGTGCCGCCGGGATGATCGATCGTCTCAGCTCCACGCTGACGCAGCCATGCTCGCATATCTTGGCCGGCACTCATGCTGCAACCCTAGGCACCGCCTGTCCGCCTCAGCGGCCGAACAGCGCCTCGCGTTGGATATCGCGCGACAGATCGGCCTGCTCCAGCTCGACCGGTCGCAGGACCTGCTGGTGCGGACCGCCGGCCACCGCGAAAGCCAGGTGCGGCGCGCCAGCAGAGCGGCGCCCATCGGGCAGGACGGCGGTCGCTCTGGCCAGCATGTCGGCCTCGTCGACCGGCCCGGCGGCCGCCGCAAGCTCGTGGTCATGGAGTGCGCGCAGTACCAAGGACTTCAGCTCCGTTGGAGAGGAGAATGAGGCCCGGAAGTGCCCCGTCGCCCAGGCTTGCACCTCGTCGAGGAACGCCTGCTGCGCCGGCTCCCGCGTCACCCCCGACTCGACGAAGACAAGGATGGGCTTGCGCTCCTTGGCTTCCCGGTACTCCTCGTGCGTGGCAGAGAGCCCCGAGGGTTGCGGGTAGCCGTAGCGCTCGCCGATCAGCAGCACCACGAGATCCGAGTCGCGGACGGCTGCGAGACAGGCCTGCTGAGGTGTGCCCGGCGACGCTGGAAAGTCTTCGGCCCGGACAACCTGGTACCCCAGCGTCTCGACCGCCTCCGCGACAGCCGCCCGGTACGGCTCGTAACCGCTGATCAGCGAGCTAATGAAGACCTTCACGTGCATATTTTGACCTAGCCACCTTCGGCCACGGCCGAGGCGCGCAGGGGCTCCGCTACGGAAGCGGGTACGTCACCTCGACGATCAACGTGCCTGTCAGCCTGGCGCAGTTCTGTGACGTGCCCCCGGCGGGTCCCGTACAACATGGGAACGCGCCGCCACCAGCCAGAACGGCGTGTTTGTGGTGGTAGACGGCGTGTGGCAGTTGCCGTCACGGGGTCCTCGGTCGCTGTGACTCGGCCCTGGCGGGGCTCGTTTGTGCTGTGCGGTGCTGCGATAGCCGGGAAGGAATCGTGAGGCGCCGTCCACGTGGGCGGTCGGCGAACCTCGGCAGGTGCATTGTTCTGCCGATGTGAGCGCAGTCGATCATGCTGTAAGAGAGTTCAACGGACTCTGCGCAACAAAGAAACAGGGAGCTCTTCTCGCCTGCGGGGTGCGAGCGACTCCGGTAGCTGGCTGAGGAAGAACGGGGCGAGGCCTCCCCAGCATCGGTAGCGACCACGCCGCCGACCGGAAGGCCTCGACGGTGTCTGAGCCTACGGCGTGTACCAGATGTTGAACGCCGACTACGCCGGGGCGGCCAAGCTCGCGGCCTGGAAGTAGCGTGTGAAGACCGGGTGGCCGAGCGTCCGAGTCGAGCACGTCGAGCACGTCGAGTCCTCGGGCGTCGGCGACGCGGCCGAGGACGGCGCGCTGCTGAGCGTCCGGACCTTCGTCTCCTTGGGTGAGCTAACCCCCGACTACTGCACGTCCAGGTCCGGCACGGCAAGATCGACAGCAACGACGTGCTCACCGACGTCACCGTGCAGGATCTCGACCTGGCCGAGAGCTACGACGGCGGTCGCTACCGCGTCGACGGGCCCATCGTCCTCGACCACAGCGGCGCCTTCGGCTAGACCGTGCGGGTGATCCCGCGCAACGACCTGCTTACCTCGATGGCCGGGCTGGGGGTCATGGCCGTCGCCTGATGCGCCCGCTCAGTCGTCGACGGCCGATAATGCAGCGGCGATCGGCTCGAGCCCCGCAACCAGTTCGTCGAGCTCGTCCGCGTTGAGTACGTCGTACGCCGGCGCCGCCAGCTCGTCGGTGAGGGCCTCAATTCGCTCCCTGGTCTCCCGGCCGGCGTCGGTGAACCCGCCGGCGGCGTCCACGAGGCCGCGGCCGCGCAGCCCGTCGATGACAGCGGCCAGCTGTGCCTTGGGCAGGTGGTGGAGTCGGCCGAAACTCCTCCGCCCTGATTCCGAGGGAGAGAGCGAGGAGGACGTGGGCCTCGGTGCCGCCGATGCCGTGGGCGACGAGAGCGGCGTTGTGGCCGTCCCCGCGGTGCTCTCGCAGCAGCGTCGCCGCGTGCCAGAGTCTGGCCACCGGCTCCTCGGGCACGTCGAGCGCCCGCAGCCCGGCGTACAGCGCTCGGCCCTCGGTCGGCGCGCTGACCGCTGCTCGGGTGGCGAGGTCGGCGACCCCCACACCAGAGCGGGGGAGTCGGCGAGCTCCCCGATCATCTGCCGCAGCGCGGCGGCGCTGCCCCGCTCGCGCACGGCGATCGCCTCCTCCGGGTTGGTCTTCCCCCAGACCCACGGGATGTGGCGCGCCACCTCGCCGTCGGCGAAGTTGTAGAAGACCGCGTGCACCACCCCGGCCGGTGCCAGCCCCAGCGGCGCGGCCCGGCCCGCGAAGTATCCGTCCCAGTAGTTGCGCATGCCGAGGGCCAGGAAGGCCTCGTTCGGCACCTCGGAGAAGGTGACGGTGGCGATCGGCTCGACGAGCTCGAACATGCGGTGGACCTTGGCCTGTGGGTGTGGCATCGGTCGGCATCTCCTGTGGTCGTGACAGCGCCCTCGTGGGCGGCCTCTCACGCTAGCTACGAACAACGCGGCCCGGATACGACAACTCCGGTCGACATGAACCCAGCCAAGATCAGCGTTACTCTCATGCCGCCGATAAGGCGCGAAGTCTGTGAACTTCTGCGGGCGCCCGCCGGCGGGCCGGCGGGGCGAAGATAGTCATCGTCCGCGAACTCGGCGACCGCGAGTCGAGGAAGATCGGCTCCACCCGCATCGCCGACCTCCATCCGCCGACCGACGATCACTACACCCCCCGGCCGGCCCTCTTCGCCAAGTTGGCGTCAAAGCGGAGCACCTTGGTGCCGTACGTTGAGGGCCCGGCGCGGCTTCAAGCGCGGCCGGGCTCTGTCGCTGAGCTGCACAATTACGATTGACGTGCAGGTCGGTATCGATGCCAGGAAACGGGCGAAACTGCTCGCCATCGGCACGCCTGGCGATAGCGGCCGACCTGCCCATCGGGTAGATCGGATGCGTCGGTCTGGCCAGCGCTCGGCCTATCGATTTGGGCGGGTGGTGCGCGGTGGATCTGCGCCCTCCAGGGCGGGGGCACGGCAGATCCGCCGCTGCGCAGGTTCGGTGCCGCGTCTCTACTTCGTTGCATGGGGAATCGCTCGCCTGGGCGTCCTGAAGGCCGTTTGCAGTACTTCGCTGCATGCACGCTGGCCGAGGCACGGCCTGCGGCCCGACCGCCGGCGCGGAGAGTTGCCAGACCGCTACGAGCGAATATGCGCGCGCGAAAGTGAACTCTTCTGGCTACCGTGGCCGGATGGACCATCCCGATCAGGTGGCCGGTTACGTCGCCCGGGACCGTGCTGGGCGAAGTGACCACTCCGGAGTCGTTGGCCGCCGGGGCCTGGTCCACGGCGTACGCACTGACTATCGCTGGGCGGGCCATGGTGCTGCGGGTTAGCCGGTACGGCGGGGACTTCGCGAAGGACGAGGCCGTCAGCGCGGTCGTGGGCGGCATGCTGCCGGTACCGGCGATCACAGCCCGCGGCGAGACCGCCGGGTGGGCGTACGCCGTGTCGGAGCGGTTGACCGGCACGCCGCTCGACGATCTCGACGCGAGCGCCCTCGCCGCCGTCTTGCCCGACCTGTTCGATGTCATGGACGCCATCGGCCGAATCGAGGTCAGCGGCCACGGCTACGGCATCTGGGATCCGTCCCGAACGGCTCCATACCGCTCCTGGCCGGAATACCTGCTCGCGACCGAACACGAGACGCCGCGAGTGCCGGGTTGGCGGGCCGCCCTGGCCGCGTCCGACATCGGTCTGGAGCCGTTCGAACGGGGCCTGGCCACGGTGCGCCGGCTCGCGCCGGACCTGCCGGACGAGCGCCGCATGATCCACGACGACCTGCTCGCCCGGAACGTGCTGGTCGAGGGCGACCGGATCTCGGGCGTCCTGGACTGGGGCAGCGCCTGCTTCGGCGATCCGCTCTACGACGCCGCCTGGCTGCTGTACTGCTGGGGGTGGTACCCGCAATGGTCCTCGGTCGACATCGAGGCGGCGATCGGACGCCGCTGGAACCCGGATCCGGCGGCGTTGCGCGCGTACCGGATCCATATCGGCCTGGGCTCGATCGGCTACTGCGCCACCCGCGACCGCTGGGACGACGTGGCCCTCAACGCCGAGTGGCTGCTCGCGCTCGCTTGATCCGAGAAGGTGGCTTGACCCCAGCAATCGCTCGAAGGGTCTAATCTCACCGACTGATCGTGTTTCGCCAGCCAGCCACGCGGAACCTGTTCTACGGCCGAATCGGGTCAGAGCCTGTCAGGGCGATGGGCTCGAGTGGGTCGTTCATGTCCAGGATCCTCCTGGCGAGGGCTGCGGCCCGACCGTACCCCCACCACCGTCCCGCGGGCAGCACAGCCGGTCCTTCCGCCACCGCAGGAGGAGGTGACCGGGGCCATGCAAACCCGCGACGGGCAGTGGCGGGTCGAAGCCGTCCGCCGCGGTCAGAATGTGGCGATCGGGTTGACCGGGCTACCGGACGTACCGGCGAAGCGGACCGGCGCGACTGCGAGGTGGAAGTCCCACTGGCCGAGCTCGGCAGCCGTCGTCGCGCACACCTCCAGGTCGCAGTTGTCGAGCAGCCACAGACCCATCGCGACGAGGCTCACGGCGTGAACCGGCATCAACACGTCTTCGTACCCCGACGGCTGAACGTCCTGGGGGGTGTCAGCGCCGATCAGCGCGACCTGCCGTTCATGTAGCCACGGCAGGCAGGACGCGTGCCAGCCGGCCTGCGTGAAACCGCTGGCCTCACCGGTCTCGTGCCGGACGCGGCCATAGCCGGTCCGCAGGAGTACCGCATCGCCGGATCGCACCCGCACACCCTGGCGACGCTCGGCCTCCTCGAGATCGTCGGGAAACACACTCTGCCCCGGTTCCAACCACGGCACATCGCGGACCCTCGCAATGTCCAGCAGGACACCACGCGTGATGATCCCGTTCGCCGCCGCCGTGACGGCCGCCCACGCCGATCCCGTTGCGGCGTCGACCAACGAGTGCGACCGCCCGTTGTACATCGTGCCGTCCCAGAAGATGTGGCACGGCGAGTCGACGTGGGTGAGGGTGTTGCCGTGGAACGTGATGCCGAGCCGCTCGGACGAAAAGCCCCAGCGCCGG
>Ga0137365_10003586_pt1 | contig 12409 bp, 8 predicted proteins | sample SagtaG_9_FD_104799 | JGI IMG/M metagenome (GOLD analysis project Ga0137365, IMG submission 104799) | Vadose zone soil microbial communities from Sagehorn Ranch, Mendocino, California, USA - Sage1_L_40_16 metaG | ecosystem: Environmental > Terrestrial > Soil > Vadose zone | place: USA: California...
CGGTCCTGATCGTGAGGACCGGACAAAGGTCAAACGCGCTCAGCCACTCATCGTAGAAGGAATCGAGCAAGGTCAAATATTCGGGTGTGATACCCGTTTCCATGTTTCGGGCGCGGCGGCGAATGCGATCCATTAAAACATTTATGGGGGCTTTCAGATAAATGAGCAAATTCGGCCTCGGGGTGCTCCCTACAACCAGATCAAACAAGCGGCGATAAGCAAGATAATCACGTTCGGCTACATTGCCCATATGATGCAAGGCACGTGCGAAGATATAACAATCTTCATAGATACTTCTGTCAAGGATGGCAGACCGTTGATCGCGCGCGGCTTCAAGATATTGCTCGGCGCGGTGTCCGAGAAAAAAGACCTGCAAATGGAAAGACCAGGTACGCATATCCGAATAAAAATCCGCTAAATAGGGGTTATCTGCCACAGACTCAAATCCAGTCCACCACCCCAATCGCGAGCCAATCCGTTCTGTTAATGAAGTTTTTCCCACGCCAATATTCCCCGCTACAACGACGAGATGCTTTGTCATGTGCGCCTCACGAAATAGAGATGATATATGAGTATAGGCGTACCCAACAATTTTGTCGAGACTAGTTTAAATCCTTGCGTTCCTTCTTGGACTTTTGGGCTTTGATCTACCCCGAATTGCTTTTATCACTCCTCGGCTTTACCGTGCTAGAGCCCGCCGCAAGAGCCACCGACATTAACGAGACAGCCACTCAAATAGATGTAGATACAGCCAAGGACTGGCTGGCAGAAGACTGAAGCACAGAACTCCGAGACTTTGAAAATCTCGGAGTTCTACTTTATAATCCCAGTGTTATCATTTCTGAGGAGGAGCCTTTCCTGATCACAGAATCCCATTAGACACCAAAGTTCGACACGAAAACAAGGATAAAACAACTTTACACAAAAGCATTCAATGTCTTTGCAGGCTTGGAAACAAATAAGGGTATTGAAGATGAAAAATTATAAACATCGTTCCTCACAGAGATGGAAATTTTGCCGGAGCGCCAATGAACTACAACAAACAAATTAAGTATCTTTGGGGGATTCCATCATATAGGCTTAGACTATTGTTCTTTATTACTTTAGGAGTAACCGCAATACTGGCGTCCTTACTCATGAAGGGAACATACTGGCAGGATCTGTTGTCCAATTTTGCAGTAACTTTTGCTGCTGTTGGCCTCATTGATTTCATGTGGGATATATTAGGAGGAGAACCCATGGAGGCGACCATGATAAACTCTTTCGGTGAGGTAAATCATCGAATAGATACATTAAATCAATCTATGAGCGTAGTAGCAGATTTAGTAAATAATCATATTGGTATTGAGCGAATCTGGTCAACGAGAAGAGATTGGGAAAAGGATTCAACTGACGGCCTTACAACATGGAAAAAACGAGTATGCCACGCCAAACAAGTTGACATAATCTCTAACACGTTTTATTCCCCCTGGGCAAAGGATGACGGGTTCTGGGAGGACCTTTTTGACTCTGTAAATAGAGGCACAAAATTCAGATTGTTGATTTATGACCCTGATTCCGAGATATTACAGATTCGTTCAGAGAATGAAGATGACTCTAAAATCGGGGCAACCAGCGAAATGAAAATGGAAATTTACTCAACCTTAAAGAAAATCGCAAAAAAAATCAATAGTCTTGATAACAATGTCAAACACAACTTTGAGGTTAGATTAAACTCTAAATACTACCAACTGGCTCAAATTATACGCGCGGATAAACAAATCTTGGTCGCATTATATCTCTCGCACAGGACAGGCTCTACCTCACCTACTTTTCAGGTATTAGGGCCAGACTCCTCTTTCTTTGAGACATACAAGCAGCAATTTGAAACATTATGGGCCACAGGAAAGGCTTTTTCAACAGAGGATATTCAAAAATTCCTTTAGACCGAGCAGGATAAGTTTTCTCACAACTACAAAACTTCAGATATACGCACTTAGAAAGGAAACTTGATGAAGGAAAATTTCAGTCTCAAATTAATGACATATAACATTGGAGGTGGGCGAAAAAATTTGGGATCACACTTCGGTGAGATAGTAGAAATCATTAAGCAAGAGCAGCCAGATATTCTCGGCGTACAAGAAGCGGTAGAATGGTCTACCCTTGATGGAGAAAATATTAGTCAGCCAAAAAGCATTATCGAAGACGGATTAACAGATTATCATTACTTTTTTGGACCTACGCTGGCAATGCGAGAGAATTTTCATACACAAAAAGAACTGTTTGTTTATGGCATTTTTAATAGCTGGCAAAATTGGCAACAAGGCAATGCGTTGTTTTCACGATGGCCATTCGTAAGACTCGGAGACAGTAATAAACCTGGTCAACCAGAAAACATACCATTGTATAGAACTCTATATGCTGGCAGTCGAGATACAGATCCCAGATACGCTATTTTGGCAAGAATCGATTTAGGATTTGCTAAGATATTTGTGTTAACTACACATCTAACGACTCTAAATGGCGAAAGAGGCCCACAAGAAATCCCAAGAAAGAGTGAGGAAGCGCAAGCTCTACGGTGGGAACAATGTGAACGAATTCTTAACCTGACCAGAACATTTATTTTAGAGAAAAATGAGATATTAATTATTTTGGGAGATCTTAACGCTGTTCCAAACGAACCAGGTATTCTCTCGTCGCTTGAAAATAAAGGTGGGCTGGTGCGTCTTATTCCCAACAACAATGTGGGGACCCATCTTAAAGTGGCAGAGCCTGTAGATCATATATTGATATACCCAGGCAATTATCATATTAAATATTCGTGCAAAGTAATAAATAACGAATTTGTTGCGTCTGACCATAATCCAGTTGTGGCTGAAATCAGTTTACATGACAGCAATAGCAAATTGTTTGAATCTCGTGGGGTTGGCGTATTTCAGGAGGATTTGCAATGAAGCTATTCGGCACCGATGGAATTCGCGGCGTTGTAGGCGAATGGCCTTTAATTCCAGAGTTCTTTCTAAAGTTAGGACAAGCTGCCGGCCAAGTTCTAAGAACTGAGAATAATACAACATTTATCATTGGCCGTGACACACGTCAGTCAGCAGTGATGCTCCAAGATGCGCTGACTGCTGGGCTATTAAGTAGCAACATCAGTGTTGTCGATATTGGGATCATTCCTACCTCAGCAGTTTCTTGGCTGGTTCCCCATATCAAAGCCGAAGCCGGGATAGTCATTTCGGCGTCACATAATCCAGTTCAAGAAAATGGCATTAAGTTTTTCGGTAAATCAGGGCAAAAGCTTGCCGAAACTATGGAAGAAAAGATAGAGCAACTACTCTTCGACGAAAGCTTTCAGCCAAAACCAGAAAGCAACTTAGGGCGATACGTGGATGGGGAATCATTTAGCGAACTATACAATCAAGACTTACTAAAGGAACATTCATTTGGCTTTTTAGCGGGGCTCACAATTGTAGTAGATTGCGCGCATGGCGCAGCATCTTATGTTGCACCTTCCATCTTTCAGCGCGCGGGTGCTAATGTTATTGCCGTTAATGCGTCTCCAACTGGCATGAATATCAATTTTAATGCGGGCTCAGAATATGTGCGGCGGTCACCCGAAAAGTTTAGAGAGATCATTAGTCAATATCAGGCTAACTTTGGCTTAGCGTTTGATGGCGATGCAGACCGTGTCATTTTTGTGGATGAGGAGGGGACCTTGATCGATGGCGATCACATGCTTGGGTTTTTATCTCGCTACCTCAATGAACGTGGTGTTTTGCTTGAACGTTCCATTGTCACGACCTCAATGCGGAATGAGGGCCTTAAAAGGTTAGTTGAATCTGAAAATCTAGAACTTCACGAAACACCGGTAGGTGATAAACATGTTGTCGACAAGCTTATGCAATTGTGGGATAAAAGTTCCAAAAGAGGCAAAATAGGATTGGGTGGTGAACAAGCCGGCCACATTATTCTTTTAGATGAAGAACATGTCACCGGAGATGGAATCCGTACTGCGCTTTTCGTATTGGATGCGTATAAAGAATCTGGTAGCCACACACTTGCAGAATTTGCGGCTGGAGTGCAAAAACTTCCGCAAATTATTGCATCGGCTTATGTAGGGAACGGAGAAAGATTGGACAAGCAGGAACTCCAAACAATGGAAGCAAATCTATTAAAGAGTTACCCTGGATTGTTACGAGCCAATCTTCGATACTCAGGCACAGAGCCATTATTTCGGATCATGCTTGAATCCGAAAAGTCTTATACAGAAGAAGACCTTGCGATGATTGCTACTGAAATTTCGCAAAAGGTACAAAAAATAGCAAACCAGCCTGATGGATCTTTAGACATCCTTAATTGCACTCGTGGCGGTTTGCTTAAGATACAATCTCAAATAAAATAATTATGAAGTTAAAGGAGTAAGATATGGATCATCAACATTTGGGTAAAGAATTTGTTGAACTCAACCGTTCATTAACCTGGGCTGAATCGCCTACTGACTGGAATCCAGCTATACAGGGAATGTATGGTTTCATAGATAAAATACATGATTTGCTTATTAATCAAGATATTGAAAATAATTGGTCAGAAAGAGATTTCGCCAGAGTCTTGGCTATTTTGTTGACAATATTGGCGGAAACAGGTCAATATAGATTTGAGGCTTTCGTTCCCAGCCCCGACAAGGAGAGTGATGCTGCCAAACGTAAGATGATTGATGAAGATATGATCCCAACGATGGCATTATTACGACACAGAGCCGCGGATGTCACAAAAGCGTATCTCAGCAGACCAATATTTGCGTCTATTAAACAATCCATTGAAGAAGAAATTTTTTCAATCGTTGGAGGAATGGATGACTCGGCGCCAGATCGCTATATGCCGTTCCGCGTTGTTCAAATTGGCAACATTGTCGAACGACTATACTCGTTCAAGATTCGCACTCAAGACACTCGTTTAATTAATCTTTTAAAGGCGATCTACAATTTTAAATATTTGCGCTTCGGGACATCGGGAGTGCGCGGCTTATGGCAACGTGATTTTACAGAAATGCGGGCAAAGCAAGTTATACAGGCTATATGTGAATTTCTGAAAAATATTGACATGCCTGGATATGTAAAAGGCGAAGATTTATCTGGACGAAAAATTATCGTTGGCTACGATAGCCGCTTGAATGCTAACCAAGTAGCTGAATGGGCTGCTCAAGTATGTCTACAAAATGGATTCTCCATAGAAATTGCAAATCGTGATACTCCGACTCCTGCATTAGTCTACTGGTTAACAGACGATCATTCAGAAGATGAAGTTGCTGGATTAATTAATATGACGGCCAGCCATAACCCACCCGAGTGGCAAGGCATCAAATTTAATCCTCGCCAAGGATGGCCCGCCCCTACAAATGTTACCGACATTATTGCTTCAAGAATAAATGAAATTAATATCTTGGATCGCCCTATAGAGGAGTTTGATACAAAAGAAGCGATAAAGAACGGAAAAATGATTGGGTTTGATCCAATCACTCAGTATACAAAATGGATCCTAGAAAGCGGCAAAAATGACCAGCGAATTTCTATCAATCCGGATCAAATGCGCAGTTTCTTTTCGGGCAAGAAGATTGTCATCGATGAAATGCATGGAGCGAGTAGAGGCTACCTTAGCAAAATACTCGGAGCAATTGGTCTCCAACATACGGTTATCCATGCTGAACGTGATCCATTAATTCCCGGCCTGGCATATGCCAACCCTGAGGAGCCATTTATAGAAGGCCTCAAGAAGGAGGTAAAGGAATCAGGCGCATGGCTTGGAGTAGGCATGGACACAGACGCAGATCGATTTGGGATCGTTGATCAAAATGGTGTGTACTTCCGCCCGAATCAAATTTTACCTATTCTTGTTCGCTATTTGGGGCTTGATCGCGAATATAAGGGCCGTGTCATCGCTACACAGACCGGCTCTCCGTTGTTAGAGGTTTTGGCAGGCATGTTTGAAGACAATGAGGATTACAAACCTGAAGAAAACGTTATCCCTGCCTATATTGACCATCCATTTTATCGGCGAAGAGTAGGAAATCGAGAAGACAGAGTTTATAAAAACACATTTATGGTGCCAGTTGGTATCAAGTACATTGAGGAGCAGCGGCGTACTGATCGGCGGTATCGAAGCCTTTCAAAGTTACCCCCTGACTGGCGCTACACAATTCTAATAGGTGGTGAAGAAAGCTCTGGGCTGACTACCAAAGGGCACGTTACAGACAAAGATGGTATTTGGGCAAATCTACTTGTAATGGATATGCTTGCTTATTATGGAAGTCGCCCTCACAATCCTTTAACCTCAATCGCAGAATTATGGGAAGATACGACTAAAATTGATGGACTCTGGAAATCTTATGGAGGCAAGGAAAATCCAGAACATCCGGAAAACCACTCCAACAGTGGGCGTACAGATATCGATGCGATCCTTGAAGTAAAAGAAGAGTTAATTAATTATTTCTTAGATACTTATGGCCCAAACAAAGAGAACAAGCTAAACGATCTTGAGGTGGTATACGCGGGTGGCACTCGTTATGATTTCACTGAAATTCAATTGAGAGATGCAAAAGGTGACGATCACCATTTTCTAAGGGTCCGCGCCTCAGGTACAGAGCCGATCAACCGTGTCTATGTGGAAAGCAGTGACATTAACATCGCTAAAGCTTTAACGAAAGCCGTTTTAGACCAACTTGAATCAATTACCATAAACCATTTAAATAACGCTTCATCCGAATGGATACTTGCCGAAACATTAGCCTATCTTGATGTTTCTCCAGCCTTTATGAAAACGGTAGAAAATAAACTTGCTAGCAATAGCAATTGGTCAGCCGACAATCTAGCGAATAAGCTTAAAACTATGGCTAATAGTGGAATGCTCGAAAAACGCAATGCTGAAAGAGCAAGGGCATGGTTCCAGGTGGTCTCTCAACAAAAGATAAAGGTCACGTAAGAAACACCTCAATAATGATTTGAAAATCGCTAAAATTGTAATGTATTACGATAAAGCATCAAAGTCCTGCCTTTTACTGGCAGGACTTTTTGTCCAAATAAACCTAATGACCCAACGCAACTCATTTTATATGTTATAATTTTCACAATCTTTGTCAGAATTATGCTTACTGATACCCACTGCCATTTAGATTACAACAAGTTTGACCCTGACCGCGATGTGGTCATCGCGCGAGCGAAAGAGTCAGGCCTGATCCGCATCTTGGTGCCAGGACTCGAACAAAGATCCAGCAAAGAAGCGGTGCGATTAGCAGATTCAAATTCAATGATATATGCAGCAGTCGGCTTCCATCCTACTGATCTTGAGAACTTCGCAAAAGATGCTTTAGAAGAAGTCAAAGAGCTAGCGCGGCATTCAAAGGTTGTTGCAATCGGTGAAATCGGCATTGACTATTATTGGATCAAAGAGGAGGAAAAACGCGCGTTTCAGCGTGAAGTTTTGAAACAACAACTTGCATTTGCCAAGTTAGTGAATAAACCGGTCGTTATTCATATGCGTGAAGAAAATGATGTCTGGTTTGGGCAGGCATCAGCTGACCTATTGGACATTCTTAGTAAATGGCACAACGAACTGCGTGTCCAAAATCATCCGCTTGTAGAAAAACCTGGTGTGTTACACTCTTTCAATGGAAATCTTGAAACGGCGCAAAAGGCTATAGAACTCCATTTCTACATTGGTGTGACTGGGCCTGTCACGTACAAAAACGCAGAAGAGAAGCGGAACATCATAAAACAATTACCAATGACCAAATTACTGATCGAAACCGATGCTCCTTTCCTCACCCCTGTTCCTTATCGAGGCAAACGCAACGAACCTGCTTTCGTCACATATATTGCTGATAAAATTGCAGAAATTCATATGACAACCCGCGAAGAGGTCGCCGAGATCACCACCGCGAACGCCGCGCGCCTGTTCGGTTGGGGAGGCTAACGTTTGAGCTCGATCACTTTTTTCACCTCGGTACAGGATCAACTTCAATTTGTGGAACAGCGGATTCGGAAACAGGCTGGAGATCAACACCATCCTGATCTACACTCCGCATTGGCACATCTTTTATCTGCGGGGGGAAAGCGAATCAGACCTACCCTGGGCTTGCTCGTCGGAAATATGCTGGGTGCACCCGAGGAGAAGCTCATTACACTCGGTGCTGCGGTCGAGTTGCTTCATACTGCGACGTTGGTCCATGATGATTTGATTGATGGTGCGCTTCTGCGCCGCGGTATGCCCACATTGAACGCGCGCTGGTCTCCTGCAGCCACCGTCCTAACTGGTGACTTCCTATTTGCCCGCGCTGCCAAGCTCGCGGCTGATACTGACTACTTGCCTCTTATGAAGCTCTTTGCAGAAACTTTGGCAACCATTGTCAATGGTGAATTGACTCAGATGTTCTCAGCCCGCGGTGTGGTCGAACGCGAGAATTACTACCAGCGTATCTATGCAAAAACGGCATCCTTATTCGAGATGGCGTCCCTGGCTGCAACGATGGTCGCGACCGAAGATGAAGAAATGCGGGCATCCATGAAAGTCTTTGGTTATGAAGTTGGCATGGCATTCCAGATCGTAGACGATATCCTTGATTTCACGGGTGAAGAATCTGCAGTGGGTAAACCGATCGGCTCAGATTTGCTCAATGGCTTGGTGACTCTTCCGGCGATTTACTTCGCCGAAGCAAACTTAGATGATGAAGATATATTGTCGCTGCCTGAAGGTGGATGGAAAGATACCGAACGAGTTCAGAGGCTAGTGGATAATATTCGCCAAAGCAAAGCCATTCAGCAGTCTATGGATGAAGCCCGCCAAGCCATTAGCCGCGCACTAAAGTCGTTAAGCGACGCGCCAGTTTCCCCTGAACGAGAAGCGCTGGAGAATCTTGCGAAGTTTATTGTAGATAGAAAGATATAAAGCAGGTAACAGCCACTTTTGCAAAACATTAGAAACCAGAGAGAACAAAGTGGCTTTTACCTCAAGAGAAATCCCATGCCTAATCCGCGTAAACCGTTTCGAATCAATGTCGGCTTCATCATTCATGAAGAAGTTGGCTACTCGCATGAAATTCCATTTGAAATTGAGAAGGTCAAGCTTGAAGACCTGGAACTTAAAAACCTCGTAGGCAAGGTAGACATTGGTCGCACACCACAAGGATTGGTGGTTCAGGGAAAATTTGAAGCAGATACAAAACTCGAATGTGTCCGGTGTTTAAGGGAGTTTACCTATCCACTGGAATGGGAGTTCACAGAGTTATATGCTTTCACTAAAAAGTCTGTGAGTGAATCAGGTTTGCTTCTGCCTGAGGATGCGCACATTGACCTCGCTCCCCTTCTGCGTGAGTATGCCCTGCTCGAAATTCCAATCAACCCCTTGCATGATCCTGATTGCAAAGGATTGTGTCCGATATGTGGGCAAGATCTGAACGTACGCGATTGCGGACACCGCCCCGACGCCTCTGATTCGCCGTTTGCCAAAATTAAAGATCTACTTGATGAATAGTAAACAAAAGGCGTGACATTTATGTCACGCCTTTGTTAGTTTTGTTATCTTTTCTTCCTCTCCTGATAACGTTTATAGACTCTCTTCCACGCCTCAGTAGGATTTTCCGGTTTGGATTTCTTATGGTCATCTTTGCTCATCAGGAGAGCAAAATCTTCCAGTAAGGCTGAGACCGATTCATTGGGTTTATGATACAAAGGGGGTTGACCAAAATTGATCGCGTCCACAAAGACATCTTGTACATAAGGGATTGTTACAAGAGTGGTCATGCCCAGGGCAGATTCAATTTTTTCCTTTGAAAGGCTGGAGCGTGGAAAGATCGCACTGAGTACCAGTTTGATTTTTTCCTTTTTGTATCCAAGTTTTTCATAAGTATCCATTGCAGCCACCACGGCGCGAATAGAAGCCATGTCTGGCGTTGCGACGATGAGAATCACATCTGCGATATCAAGAGCTTGAATAGCGGATTCACTGAAATCATGAGGGAGGTCAGCAACCACATATTCAAATTGACCCTTCATTAAACGCAATGCAGCGCCGAGCGTTTCACTGTGCAAAATTTCGGCTTCTGAGGGAAACGTGGGAGCAGCGATAAAAGAAAGGCCACTCTCATGTCCACCAACGATTGACATAATGGCGTCTATATCTAACTCATCCGCATTAAATCTCGCGATATCTGTCCAGGTACGTTTAAGCGGCATATTTAGCATCATTGCCACCTGCCCGGCCGTCATCGTGAGGTCTACCAGCACGGTTGGCTTTTTCCATAACGAAGCTAGCCCAACACCTAGATTAACCGCCAAAGTAGATACACCTGTTCCACCCCGCAAACTATGGACTACAATCATACGCGCACTCTCTTGCACAGGTGCATCATGACGGGATAATCGGGATGATTCTACACGCCTGAGCAGGGCCGTTACTCTCATCAGCAACTCTGCAGACTCAAACGGCTTGGTCAAGTGATCGTCGGCGCCTGATTCAAAGGATTTGAGTTTATCCTGTAGACCAGCCTGCGCAGTAAGTACTAGAATGGGCGTAGCGGCAAATTGCGATTCACGGCGGAGAATTCGCGTAACTTCATAGCCATTGATATCAGGCATCATCACATCTGTGATGATGATATCAGGTTCCAGATTGCGTGCCTTCGCAACACCATCCTTTCCATTTTCTGAAAAATATAATTCGCAATGAAGTGATTCTAATGCATGAGCAACTAACTGATGATTGATCGGTTCGTCATCAATGATAAGAACACGTGTCATAGTAAATCCTCATTTACAGGCCGTTGGCAGATAAATATTCTTCCAGCCGGTGGACTTCCACATCTAACTGAGCAACAAGAGCAAACGCATTGGTTAGGTCTTCGCGCTTCCCTATCTCTTCAAGTTTGAGAGCGATATCTGCCACTGCATCGGCACTAAAATTCAATGAAATACCCTTGAGGTTATGTGCAAGGCGAGCAAGGTTATTAGCATTACGATCTTGAAGTGCAATATGGATTTCGTTCAAACGGCTCGGCAAATGATCCTTGTATTCCTTGAACATGCTCATCATGAAATCGCGGTCGCCATCAAACCGATGAAGGGCAGCATCAAAGTTGGCAGGTAACTGTTCAGTGTGGGAAACCGCCTGAAAAATGGGAGCAGGTTCCTGCGTCTCGCGCGAAGCGGAAGGCGCGCTTTCACCAAATAATCCATCATCCAAGCCTGTGGAAAAAACATCTGCCGGGGAAGAATAATCCTGTATCTCCTCTACGATTTCCTCACTTGTCCGCGTCCAACGCTCCAAGGCATTGAAGAGTACTTTTGGTTCAAGCGGTTTGGATACATAATCGTCCATCCCAGCCTCGAGACAACGCTCTCGATCACCTTGCATGGCATGCGCGGTCATGGCAATAATGGGAATATGTCGGCCGGTATTCTTTTCTAATTCACGGATCTGACGTGTGGCCTCAAGACCATCCAACTCTGGCATTTGTACATCCATGAGAACAGCACTATATTGATTCGCCTGAATTTCCTGAATCGCCTGTATGCCAGTTTCAACAGCATCCACTGAATAACCAGCTTTCTGAAGTAAAACGACAGCAAGTTTTTGATTAATAGGATTATCTTCGGCAAGTAGTAGGCGCAGCCCAAGTTTTTTCTGCTCTGCAAGCGTATGACGTGTGACTAAGTTTGAGCTTCGATCTTCCTGGCGATCCAACACCGTGACAACAGCATCGAATAGCAACTGTTGTTTAACAGGCTTGAGCAAATAGGCAGAGCATCCAAGCGCTTCCAGGCGAACGGCGTCACCGCGTTGTCCCATTGAAGTAAGGATGATAATCTTAACGTCTTTTACAGAAGGATCGCTCTTGATGGCGCGCGCGGTCTGCTCACCATCCATGCCAGGCATTTGCATATCGAGCAAAACAATATGGTAAGGATCACCCGCACGATGCGCGTTACGCAAACTTTCCAATCCCTTTGCACCACTAATGACGGCATCTACTCTAGCACCCAAAGCTTCGACGTTTTTCGCTAGAACCACGCGGTTCGTCTGATTGTCATCTATAACCAGGATACGTGCCTCCAACAGATTGGATGGTCCAAACGTAAGAGGACCCGTGCCGCGTTTTTTATTGGGCTGTTTGGCAAAGTTAATCTCGAACCAGAATGTGCTTCCAACTCCAGGTGTGCTTTCAACACCGATTTTTCCACCCATGGCTTCGACCAATTGTTTGCAAATCGTCAGGCCCAGACCTGTCCCGCCATATTTCCGAGTTGTCGATCCATCGGCTTGGGTGAAGCGATCAAATACAGCGGATTGACGCTCATAGGAGATACCAATCCCTGTGTCTTGTACTGCAAAATGAACGCGCGCGTGAGTTTCCGTCTCCTCGACTGGTTCGGCATGGATA
>Ga0137365_10003589_pt1 | contig 12401 bp, 10 predicted proteins | sample SagtaG_9_FD_104799 | JGI IMG/M metagenome (GOLD analysis project Ga0137365, IMG submission 104799) | Vadose zone soil microbial communities from Sagehorn Ranch, Mendocino, California, USA - Sage1_L_40_16 metaG | ecosystem: Environmental > Terrestrial > Soil > Vadose zone | place: USA...
CCTTACACCCTCGGCGCGGCGGAGCTCAATGCGATCACCGACGTAACGACGACTCCGCATTACTTCGCCCGGGTCTCCGGCTCCCGCGTCATCGATACGGAGCTGCGCGAGTACTCGGTCAGCTCGAGTGCCGGCGTGGAGAAGAGTCGCACCGAATCCGGCGCCTACTACGCGCTGGTCATCGGCGACAAGTTCTTGATCTTCAAGACGGGCAGCGGCGCCGATGTGTCGAGCGTGGTCGAGGGGAGACTCATGCCGTGGCCGTCGGAGCTCGAGGGCGAAATGTTCGACAGCAAGGAGATGAAGGACCTGCGCAGTCGCTTCTATCCGTTCTACGTGCAGAACGGGTCGTTCCGCATCGTCGGGGTCTGGATGATCGCCGGCACGCTGGCGTTCGCGCTGCTGCTCGCGTGGAAGGGTGTGCCGGCGTGGCGCTACGCGCGCGACCCGTCGGACCATCCGCTGCTCGCCCGCACACAAGCGTGGGGCAATCCGCTGTCCGTCGCCGCGGAGGCCGAGCGCGAGTTCGCGGCGCCGCGCTTCAAGGGGGGGGGCGGGTGGCGCGTCGGCGACAAGTACCTCGTCCAATCGTCGCTGTTCACGTTCGACCTACTGCGCCTCGAGGATCTGCTCTGGGCCTATAAGAAGATCACGAAGCACAGCGTCAACTTCATTCCCACGGGCAAGACGTACGAGGCGATCCTCGCGTGTTACGGCGGCATCGCCGTGATCAAGGGCACGGAGCAGAGCGTCGAGGGGCTGCTCGCCTTCGCGAAGGAACGGGCGCCGTGGGCGGTGATCGGCTACTCGGCGGAGATCCAGCAGTTCTTCAACACCAAGCGGCAGGAGTTTGCCGGCACCGTCGAGCAGCGCCGGCGCGAGTGGCAGGAAAAAGGGGGACGCGCTTAATTGAGAGGCATGCGTCCCTTCCTTCTGAGCCTCGGCTTGCTCGGGTGCGCCGCTGCGCTCGCGGCCCAGGCGCCCGGCCACTGGCCGCCCGATTCGCTCATCAACACGAAGGTCTTTCCCCACAGCACGCCGGTTATGCAGGTCGTGGGACAGATGCGCAACATCACGGGCGCGCTCGGCGTGCGCTGCCCGTTCTGCCACGTGGGCGAAGAGGGGATGCCGCTCGAACGCTTCGACTTCGCCAAGGACGAGAAACACACGAAGCTCGTGGCGCGGCAGATGATGCTCATGGTGCAGGAGATCAACCGGCGGCTCGATACGCTGCCCGAGCACGGGCACATGGGGCCGAGCCTCCAGGTCAGCTGCGCGACCTGTCACCGCGGCGTGAGCCGGCCGGTGCCGCTCGCGACCCTGATCGAACAGACCGACAGCGCGGCGGGCGCCGATTCCGCCATTCGCGCGTACCGCGCGCTGCGGGAGCGTTACTACGGCCGCGACTCCTACGACTTCGGAGAGGGGTCGCTCAACATCGCGGCGTTCCGGCTGGCGCGCGCCAATCGCTTCGACGATGCGTTCGCGTTGCTCAAACTCAACGAGGATCTGTTCCCTGGTTCCTCGGGGATGTACGTGTTCCGCGGCAACATCGCGCTGATGAAGAACGACACCGCCGCCGCGGTGGCCGCCTTCCGCGAGGCCGTGAAGCGCGATTCGACGAACCAGGAAGCGAAGGGACGCCTGCGCAGTCTACATGTGAACTAGCGCTTCTTGATGAACGTCCCGTCCTGCAGCTCTTCGTACGCCTGCCGCAGCTGCTCCGGGGTGTTCATGACGATCGGGCCGTACCACGCCACCGGCTCCTCGATCGGCTTGCCCGAGACGAGCAGGAACCTGATGCCCTGATCGCCCGCCTGGACCGTGACCTCGTCACCGCGGTCGAACAACACGAGCGAGCGATTGCCCGTCTCGCCCCCCCCCTCCCCCCCGGCGGCCGGCGTGCCCACCAGCTCGGTCTTGGGCGCGAGCGGCTGCGACGCGTCGCGGAATGTCCCCGACCCCTCGAACACGTAGGCGAACGCGTGCCGCGTGGTCTCGACGGGCAGCGTCTTCCGCTTATGCGGCGGCACCCACACGTCGAGATAGCGCGGGTCCGCCGCCACGCCCTGCACGGGGCCCGTCTTGCCCCAGAAGTCGCCGCACACGACGCGCACGCGGGTGCCGTCATCGTCGGTCACTTCGGGGATGTCGCGCGCCGGGATATCCTGGTAGCGCGGGTCGGTCATCTTGAGCGACGAGGGCAAGTTGGCCCACAGCTGGAAGCCGTGCATGCGGCCGCGCGGATCGCCCTTCGGCATCTCCTGATGCAGAATCCCACTGCCGGCCGTCATCCATTGGACGTCGCCCGGCCCCATCTCACCCTTGTTGCCCAGACTGTCGCCGTGCGCCACGGAGCCCGCCAGGACGTACGTGATCGTTTCGATGCCCCGATGGGGATGCCAGGGGAAGCCGGCGAGAAAGTCTTCGGGACTCTCGTTGCGGAAGTCGTCGAACAGCAGGAAGGGATCGAATTCATGCGTATTGCCAAAGCCGAACGCCCGCCGGAGCTTGACGCCCGCGCCTTCGATGGTGGGCTTGGCTTCGACGATGCGTTTGATCGGTCGGATCGACATGGGAACTACCTCCAGTATCGCCTCGTAACGCCGCCCCGTCGCGTCCAGTTCCTACGGCACGATGCTCGCCCGTTTGACGTAATCCATCCGCGGGAAGTCGTGCTGCAAATAGGCGTTGCCCTGCACTTGGATCCGGCTTTGATCGGGTCCGCGCCCGCGCGGCGCGCCCTCGCCGTAACCGGCGTAGAGGTGGTCCACGACATCCATCCCTTCGACCACCTGGCCGAACGGCGCGAACCCCTGAGCGTCGAGCGCGTCGTTGCTCCCGAAATTGATGAACACCTGCGTCGTGCGCGTGCCGGGGCCCGCCGTCGCGAACGTCACCATGCCGCGCAGGTTGGTGCGGCGCACCGGGTCGTCGGGGATGCGCTGCTCGCGCCACGCCGCCGAGACCGCGGGATCGCCGTGGATACCGAACTGCACCATGAATCCCGAGATCACGCGGAAGAAGCGCACGCCGTCGTAGTAGCCGGAGCGCGTCAGGTTATAGAAGCGATCGGCGCCTTGCGGGGCCCAGCGACGCTGCACGGCGATGACGAAGTCGCCCGCGCTCGTCTCGAACTTGGCCTTGAAACTGTCCGGCGCTTGCGCGGCAAAGCCGGGGCTCCGGGGATTGTGGAAGTCCGCGGCGGCGGCCTCCGGTGGCGGTCCGCCGCGGCAAGCCGCGACGCACAGGGCCAGTACCAACAGCGAGCGCGACGTCATCGGTGCTCCGTGAGCGGGGAGTAGCCAAAACTAAGCGACGCCCCCTGGTTGCCAAGGTGCAACCGAGTTGACGCCGCGACCCCGACGACCACAGCATTCAGCATGCTCCGTACGCGCGCCTCCTTCCTTCTTCTATTCGTCCTGACCGGCTTGAGCCAAACGACGCTCGCTCAGGGCGGCGGAGCCATTCGCGGCGTCGTCTACGACAGCCTGCTGCACGCGCCGCTGGGCGGCGCCGAAGTGTGGCTGCGGGGCACCGAGCGCCGCGAGCTCACCGCGCATGACGGGCGATTCCGCTTCGATTCGGTCGCGGCCGGGCGTTACGTGATCGCCGTCTCGCACGCGGGCCTCGATTCCGCCGGCCTGTTCACGGTCGCATTACCCCTCACCGTTGCCGCCGGCGACACGCTGCGGGTGACCGTCGCGACGCAGTCCCTCGCAACGCTGTGGCGCCGCCGCTGCGGCGTGGAGCTCGGCTCGACCACCGACAGCGGTCTGGTCTTCGGCGTCATTCAAGATGCCACGACCGGCGCGCATCTCGCCGGGGCGGCCCTCATCGCCCGCTGGGTGCGCCTCTCGAAGATCGACAACGTCAACGTGCAGGTGAGCGATCGCGATGTCCGCGTGCGCACCGACTCCCTGGGGGCGTACTACGCGTGCGGCGTCGCCGCCGACATGACGCTGCTGCTCCGAGGATATGCCGGCAAGGATTCCACCGGCCCGATCGACCTCCGCCTCGGGGCTCGGAGGGTCGCGCGCCAGGACCTGACGGTCGCACTGGACCGTCCACCCACGGCCACATTGCGCGGCTCGGCGAAGACGAACGACGGCAAGCCGCTGCTCGGCGCGCGCGTCACGGTGCGGGATGGCGGGTCGACGTCGCTCAACGCCAGGGGCACGTTCGTCTTGACCGGGCTCCCCGCCGGCACGCAGTGGGTCAGCGTGCAGGCGATCGGCCGTCAGGCGGCGGAACAGGCCGTCGACTTGAAGAGTGGTGACACCACGGTGCTCGCTTTCACACTCGAGCCGCTGCCGGTCACGCTCGATCCCGTGCGCGTGACGGCCGCGCCACGCTCGATCAAGCTGGCCGAGTTCGAGGAGCGGCGTCGGCTGGGGCTGGGGTACGTGCGCACGGCCGCCGACCTCGAGGGGATCCGGACGATGCGCGCGGTGTTTACCGGCGCGCCGTCGGTCCGGGTGGAGCGCACCCGCGGCGCGGTCGGGGACTTCCAGGTGCTGCTCGAGAATCCGGGCTTATCGGGACAGGCGTGGTGCGTGGCCAGCCTCTTCATCGATGGCTTCAAGGCCAATTACGACCAACTGTCGGGCTACCAGCCGTCGGAGCTCATCGGGGTGGAGATCTACCAGAGAGCCTCGAGCGCGCCGCTGCAGTATCAATCCACGGCCACCGGGTGCGGGGTCGTGCTCGTATGGACGAAGTACGTGGAGGGACGCTAGGGGAGGCGTGCCTCCTGTTGCGCGTCGCCGCTGCAAACATCAGCTTGAGTCATGGCCGTGTCCCGCATCCGTTCCGCTCGTCTTGCTGCGCTGTTGGGCGGCCTGCTCGGCCCCGCAGCCGCCGCACGCGCGCCGGCCCCCGCCCCCGCCCCCCCGCCCGTTCTCCAGACGATGCAGACGGAGTTGGCGCGCTCGCTAACCGCGCTCCGCGCCCAGGCGACGCCTCCCTACTTCCTGAGCTACGGCATCACGGAGGTGCATTCGACCAAGCTTGAGGCGGCGTTCGGCGCCATCACCGATCGCAATGAGGCTCGCGAGCGCGTGCTCGACGTCGAGGTCCGCGTCGGGGACTACGCGTTCGACAATACCCACGCGACGAGCGGCGGTTTCCCCGATTTCAGCGACATGATGGATTTCGCCGGCGCCGCGAGCGTTCCGATCGACGATGATCCCGTCGCGATCCGCGCGGCGCTGTGGTCTCAGACGGACCGCCGCTACCGCGCCGCCGTCGCCAAGCTCGAACGGGTGCGGGCGGGGGCGAAGCTGCGGGTGGCCGCGGAAGACTCCTCTCCCGACTTCTCACGCGAGCCCCCGGAGCATTACACGGAGCCGGCCGTGGACCCGTCGCTGGACCAGGGCGCGTGGGAAGGCAGGCTGCGGCGCTACACGGCACCGTTCGCCCGTCACGCCGATATCTACGGTGGGACCGCGACGCTCACCGCCAACGTTGAGACTCGCTGGTACGTGAGCAGCGACGGGGCCGAGATCCAAACGTCGCAGCCGATGTACCGCCTGCAAATCACGGCGTATTCCAAGGCCGACGACGGGATGGAGCTGCCGCGCTACGAATCGTTCTACGCGTCGACCCCGGACAAGCTGCCGGACGATCAGACGATCTTGCTGGCGGTGGATCGGATGATCAACGACCTGCAGGCGCTGCGCCGCGCACCCGTGATGGAGCCCTACACGGGGCCCGCGATTCTCTCCGGTCGCGCGAGCGCCGTGTTCTTTCACGAGATCCTGGGACATCGCCTCGAGGGGCACCGGCAGAAACGGGAGCAGGAGGGCCAGACGTTCACCCGGCGGGTGAACGACGCCATCCTGCCGTCCGGGTTCTCCGTGTACTTCGATCCGACGCTTCAGCAGCTCGGCGGGACGGAGCTCGCCGGCTACTATCGGTACGATGACGAGGGCGTCCGCGCGCGCCGAGTCACGGCGATCGAGCGCGGCGTGCTCAAGACATTCCTCATGTCGCGCGCGCCCATCGAGGGCTTCGCCAACTCCAACGGGCACGGCCGGCGCCAGCTGGGCTTCGAGCCTGTCGCCCGGCAATCCAACCTCATCGTCGAGGTGGCGGCACCCCGGACGCGCGCCCAGCTCAAGCAGATGCTGCTCGACCAGATCCGGCGCGAGCGGAAACCGTTCGGGCTCTTCTTCGACGACATTGAGGGCGGCTTTACCATCACGACGCGCGGGTTCCCGAACGCCTTCGAGGTGCTCCCCATCATGGTCTACCGCGTCTTCCCTGACGGGCGGGAGGAATTGGTGCGGGGCGTAGACCTGATCGGCACGCCGCTGACGGTGTTCAGCAAGGTCACGGCCGGCGACGATCGCGTCGAGGTCTTCAACGGGTTGTGCGGTGCCGAGTCGGGGTTCGTGCCGGTGTCGGCGGCGTCGCCCGCCGTGTTCATTGCGCAGATCGAAGTGCAAAAGAAGCCGAAGGCCCAAGAGCTGGCCCCGATTCTGCCTCCGCCACCGGCCGCCGCCGGCGCGCCGGACAGCGGAGACGTCGTGCTGCGCGCGATGCGCGACGAGTTGGCACGCTCGATGGCGCAGCTCCATCTCGACACGCTGCGACGCCCATACTTCATCGCCTACCGCGTGGACGAGCTGGCCGCCGCCGGTGCGGCGGCGACGCGTGGGAGCTTGCTCTCGAGCGGCGAGGAGTACACCCGGCGCCTGTCCGTCGAGCTGCGCGTAGGCGACTACACGTTCGACAACTCCAACTTCATGGGTGCGCCGAGTCACGAGCGTGGCAGACTCGGCGCGTGGGGTGGGCTGGGGGATGCGCCGCTCGACGACGACTACGCCGTCCTGCGGCGTCAGTTCTGGCTCGCCACGGACGCGTCCTACAAGGGCGCGGTGGAGGATCTCGGGCGCAAGCGGGCGGTCCTCGCCAACCGCTCCCGGGGCGACACGATACCGGACTTCAGTCGTGAGGAGGTCGTGAACGTGCGCGACGAAGCGCCCCTCCCCCGGCTCGATCGCGCCGCCGCCGAGCAACTCGTGCGCGACGTGTCGACCGTGTTTCGTGACACGCCGGACATCTACGAGTCGAACGTGTCGTGGGCCGGCGCCGTGGTCCGTACCTGGTACGTCAACAGTGAAGGAACGTCGTTTGTCCGCGCGACGCCCACCATCATGGTGCGCACCTACGCGGCCACGAGGACGGCGGACGGGACGCCCTTGGACGACGGGGCGGTCGCGTTCGGCGGCTCTACGGCCGATCTCGCGACGGCCGCGCGCGATCTCGCCAAGCGCCTCACGGCGACTCGGCGCGCGGACGTCGCCGAACCGTACGATGGCCCGGTGCTGTTCGAGGGCGACGCGGCCGTGCGCTTGGTGGCCCACGTGGTCGCGCCGGCGCTCGTGGGCACGCGCAGCCCAATCTCCGACGAACCGATGTTCGAGCAGTTCTGGGCGCAGCGCGGCCGAGGGTTACAAGATCGACTCGGCGCTCGAGTCCTTCCCACGTTCGTGAGCGTGACCGACAACCCTACCGTCCGGACATTCGAAGGGCAGGCGCTTGGCGGTTATCTCGTGGATGACGATGGCGTGCGCGCCCGCGAGACCCAAGTCGTGGACCGCGGGATCCTGCGCACCGTGTTAACCACACGCGTCCCCATCCGAGGAGTCCGCCGCAGCACCGGGAATCGCCGGGGCCCGGGAGAGGGGGCCGTCGTGAGCAACCTGTTTGTGACCGCCGACTCCGGACTGAGCGCCGACCAGCTCCGCCGGCGCCTGCTCGCGCTCGCCGCTGCGCGAGGGCTTCCGTACGCCATCGTCGTTCGGCGTATCGGAGATCGCGACATGATTGACGGCGGTGACCCCATGGCCGTGTTGGCCGCCATGGCGAGCCGGATGGGTAGCGCGCCCGAATTCGGAGCGACCCTGGCGTTCAAGCTCTTCCCCGATGGACACGAAGAGCAGATCCGCAACGGGACGATCTCGGGGCTGACTCTTGCGTCGTTCCGAGACATCGTCGCTGCATCCCGAACCCGGACGGTCGGGCGGGTGGAGTTCGAGGGTGACCTGGGTGGGTTCGGGTCATTCGCGTTCGGTTTCTCGCCGGGCGATCGAGCATCCTTCCACGGTGACCTTGGATATGTGGCGTCTTACATCGTCCCGTCGCTCATGTTCGAGGAGGCATCACTTAGGGCGCCCAGCGGCGACCGTATGCGTCCGCCGCTGTTGGCGCCACCATGGGCCCCGGAGCGGTAATCGCAAGCTGGCCCGCCGCCTGTGACCGGCGTCCCCGCGCGGGCTCCCCCCCCGCGCATTATCTTGGTCCTCATGGCAGACAGCGGCTCTTTCGGTAGCGGCCCGAACCGCCCCTCGCGCGGGTCCGGCGGCTTCACGGTGCACCTGGCCGACGAGTTGGACGTCTACTTCAACGAGGTCGCCCACGGGCGCCCCGTCGGCTTCGTCGCCTCTCCTAAGTGGAAACCCCGCACCGACGTCTATGAGACCGACACCGACCTCGTCGTTCACATGGACATTTCGGGGATGCGCGCCGAAGACTTCACCGTCGAGTTCAACGAAGGCATCCTGACGATCTCGGGCGAGCGGACCGCGCGGCGCGAGGGCAAGCGTCACTACCACGCGATGGAAGTGCAGGTCGGGCCCTTCGAACGCCGCTTCCGGGTCCCGGTCCAGGTCGATCCGGCCTCGATCCGCGCCAACTACGAGCACGGCTTCCTCGAAGTCCGGCTCGCCAAGCAGGCGCCGCGGACCTCCGGCGCGCACTCGGTGAAGGTCACGTAGTGGAGCGCCTTCCCGTCCTACCGCTGGGCCAGCTCGTCGTGTATCCCCACGTCGTGCTGCCGTTGGCCCTGACCGACCCCAAGGCCGTCCAGCTCATCGACGAGATCATCCAAGGTGACAAGCGGCTGCTGCTCGGGGTCGTGAAACCCGCCGGCGGCATCGAGCCGCCGGAGGGCGCGGTGATGGCCACGCTTCCCGACCAGCTGTACGACATCGGCACGCTCGGCGCCGTCGTCCGCATGCTGAAGCTGGGCGACGGCTCGGTGCGCGTCATGGTGCAGGGCCTCGAGCGCGCCCGCCTGCAAGCGGTGTCGCAGGGCGAGCGCTACCTCATGGCGGACTACCAGCCGCTCGCGGAGAATCTGCTCGAGGACGCGCGTACCGAAGCCTTGAAAAGGACCGTGATCGCGCAGTTCTCACGCGTCATCGACATCGCCCCCTACCTGGGGGCCGAGCTGCACGAGGTGCTCGCGGGCATCACGGAGGCGGGGAAGCTCGCCGATTTCATTGCCGCCAATTTGGACCTCGCGCTCCCCGCCAAGGCGGAGCTGCTCGCGGTGGACGACGTAACACACCGCCTCGAGCGGCTCGCCGAGTTTCTGCAACAGGAGCTCGAGGTGCTCGAGGTGGGGACCCAGATCCAGGAGAAGGTCAAGTCGCGGCTGGAGCAGAACCAGCGCGAGTATGTGCTGCGCGAGCAGCTGCAGGTGATCCGCCAGGAGCTGGGCGAGGACACGGGCGACGACGAGCTCGACGAGCTGGCCCAGCGGATCGAGCAGGCGCAGCTGTCGCCCGAAGCGGCCAAGGTGGCCGAACGCGAGCTGAAGCGCCTGCGCCAGATGTCGCCGCAGTCGGCCGAGTACCAGGTGGCGCGTACCTACCTCGACGTCTTCGCCACGCTGCCCTGGACCAAGGTGTCGCAGGACCGGCTCGACCTGAAGGCCGCGCGCGAGATTCTCGATCGCGACCACTACGATCTGAAGACCGTCAAGGAGCGCATCCTCGAGTATCTCGCGGTGCGCACCCTGAATCCCGACGCGAAGGGGAGCATCCTCTGTTTCGTGGGGCCCCCCGGCGTGGGCAAGACGTCGCTGGGTCAGAGCATCGCGGAGGCGCTGGGACGCAAGTTCACGCGCGTCTCGCTCGGCGGCGTGCGCGACGAGGCCGAAGTGCGCGGCCACCGCCGGACCTACGTCGGCGCCATTCCCGGTCGCATCCTCCACGCGCTGCAGCGCTGCGAGACCCGCAACCCGGTGTTGATGCTCGACGAGGTCGACAAGATGGGCGCCGACGTGCGCGGCGATCCCACCGCCGCGCTGCTCGAGGTGCTGGACCCGGCGCAGAACACGACGTTCGTCGATCATTACCTCGAGGTGCCCTTCGATCTCTCGGGCGTGATGTTCATCGCGACCGCGAACAGCCTCGCGCCGATCCCCGACCCGCTGCTCGACCGGATGGAGCTGCTGACCCTCATCGGGTACACGCCGGCCGAAAAACTGCAGATCGCGCGGCGCTACCTGCTGCCGCGTCAGCTGAAGGAGACGGGGCTGGGCGGCGAGCGCGCCGCCGTGGCCGACGGGGCGATGGAGCGGCTCATCGCCGAGTACACGCGCGAAGCGGGAGTCCGCCAGCTGGAGCGCGAGATTCAGGGCGTGCTTCGCAAGGCTGCGCTGGAGGTCGTGAGAAGAAGAGCGCCGGCGTGAAGATCTCGGTCAAGAACCTCGAGAAGTACGCCGGACAGCCCCGGGTGCAGAGCGAAGTGGCGGGGCGCGCCCCGGAAGTGGGCGTGGCGACGGGGCTGGCGTGGACGCCGGTCGGCGGCGACATCATGTTCATCGAGGCGATCCGGATGGCGGGCAAGGGCCAGATCACCCTCACCGGCCAGCTGGGCGACGTGATGAAGGAATCGGCGCAGGCGGCGTGGAGCCTGCTGCGCGCCCGGGCGGGCGCCCTCGGTATTCCGCTCGAGTCGTTCACGCAGACCGACGTGCACCTCCACGTGCCTGCGGGCGCGGTGCCGAAAGACGGACCGTCGGCGGGGATCACGATCGCGACGGCGCTGGCGTCCCTGCTGTGCAACCGGCCGTCGCGCCACGATCTGGCGATGACCGGCGAGCTGACGCTGCGGGGCCGCGTGTTGCCGATCGGTGGACTCAAAGAGAAGCTGACCGCCGCGGCGCGCGCCGGCGTGACCACCGTGCTGGTGCCGGCGCGCAACAAGAGTGACCTGGTGGATCTTCCGGACGAGGTGGAGCGGTTGCTCGACATCAGACAAGTGGAAACGATCGACGAAGTGCTCGAGCTGGCGTTGCTCGCGCCCGACGAGCGCGCCCGCCAGTCGGGCGGCGTGCGCGTCAGCGCCGAGCGGATCCAATCGGGGTTGCGGCCGTGAGCGAGCCCCGCGATTTCGCGACGCTCGACGCCGCGCTCGCCGAGGTCCGTACCCGCGACGGGCGCTATCACGAGCGCGGCTATCTCTTCGTGCTGGCGGCCCTCGAGTTCGCGCAGACGCGTCTGCCGGCGCGTCGCCACCTCTCCGGCAGCGAGCTGGCGTGGGCGTGCCGCGACTTCGCGCAGGAGCAGTTCGGCCTGCTGGCGCCCACCGTGCTGGCCCACTGGGGCATCTCGTCCACGGAAGACTTCGGCCGCATCGTGTTTCTGTTGATCGACGTGGCGCTGCTGGCGCGGCAGCCCGCCGACCGGATCGAGGACTTTGATCGCGTGTACGACTTCGACGAGGTATTCCGGGCCGGCTACCGGTGGCCTGGGGTTTCATTCTCGGGGTAGCGAAGGGGGGTGCCCGCCAAACATCATGGACGCCCGTGAGTGGCCCGCCTGCAAGAAGTGCCAGCAAGGTTTGCTGATCCCGTTATCGGACTACGGTCGCGACGGCGCACCGATCACCTACAAGGCCTGGGTGTGCAGCAACCCGGACTGCGGGTTCAACATCCGTATCGACAACGGCGAGATTTCCTTCGGCCGGACGATCGGGCAGAGTCTCAAATAGCCACGCGCGCGCCCGTCGTGAGCGGGCGCTTCTATCCCGGCGCCCCCGCCGAGCTGGAGGCGGCAGTAACCGGCCTGCTCGCGGCGGCGCGGGCCGATCTCGGCACGTCACCCCCCGCGCCTTGTCGCGCTGTTATCGCGCCTCACGCCGGCTACGTTTACTCGGGCCCGACAGCCGCCGCGGTGTTCGCGCGAGTCGCCCTTCCGTCGCTCGTGGTGATTCTGGCGCCGAATCATACCGGTGTCTGCCAGGCGCCAGGTGGCGCCTCCCTGTGGGAAGCGGGAGCGTTCCGGACGCCGCTCGGCGACGTGCCCGTCGACGCGCCCTGCGCCGCGGCGCTGCGCGCGGCGTCGCCGCTCGTTGGGGTGGATCACGACGCGCACCGCGCGGAGCACGCGATCGAGGTGCTGCTGCCGTTTCTTCAAGTGCTGCGGCCCGACGCACGGATCGTCCCGCTCGTCCTCGCGTGGGACGTGTGGGAGCCGGCCCGGGAATTGGGTGAAGCGCTGGCGCGCGTCGTGCGCGAGACGCCGGAGCCGGTCCTGCTGCTCGCGTCCAGCGACCTGAACCACTACGAGCCGGCGTCCGTCTCGGAGCGGAAGGACGCGCGC
>Ga0137365_10003592_pt1 | contig 12398 bp, 10 predicted proteins | sample SagtaG_9_FD_104799 | JGI IMG/M metagenome (GOLD analysis project Ga0137365, IMG submission 104799) | Vadose zone soil microbial communities from Sagehorn Ranch, Mendocino, California, USA - Sage1_L_40_16 metaG | ecosystem: Environmental > Terrestrial > Soil > Vadose zone | place: USA...
CGAGCGTAGCCCCGGCGCAGTCCAGTGTATTACGTTGGGCCTATGGACTCGCGGCGTGGCGCTCGCCTAGCGCTGCAGGTGGTCGCTCTGGTTTTTTTGAACGGCTGGACGGCCGACCGTGTTAGTGCGCAGAGTGCTCTGCTTCCCGTTGCCGGAGCTGTCGGATCCACCCCGCGGTTTGCCCTTAGGCCCACGTTTTCTCTCGGTGTGTCTATCCTCGAGTCCGATCAAAGCGGCGACGACGCCTTTAAGGGTTTCGTCTTTCGGGGTGGCATCGCGCTTGGCGCGTTTGCGGACCTGACCGTCAGCGGAGAGCACTGGCCGGAGCTGGGTCCTCGCAAGGGCTGGGCCCTCCAGGGTGAGGCCAACATCTATCCTGTCGGACGGCGGCGGGTGGCACCGTATCTGTTGCTCCACCTAGGTCACTTCTGGGCCACCCTGCCACCGGGGAGCATATACACTAGTGAATTCAGTGGCCGCAGTACGGGTTTCGCATTGGGATTCCATGCACGCGTGTGGGATCCGCTGGGCGTCCGCCTTGAGGGTGTGATCCGTTATGACGCCGGCGGCGGTGACGATCAATTTCGCGCCCTGGTGACCTACGCCCCCGGCCTAGCCCAAGCGGGCCGGGTCCCGGCGGAGGTGTCGGCCGTGGTGTACGGGATGACGCGGGCATCCGGCCCTTGGCACTTCGTGGAACCAGCGTACGCGCTGAAGTTCGCAACCCGTATGACCCAACGCGACGCAGCGGCGCTGACGATTGCCCTGCTTCACTGGCAGATCCCCGGGCAACGCTCGCTCGTCTCTTACCTTTGGGATACCCGCGCGATTCTATTAATGCCGGCTTGGCGGCGCGGCAAGAACGACGGGAACCTTCGATGGTACGCGCAGGCCGGCCCGAGCGTCAGCCTGATGATCGAAGGTCCTGACGAGGGGTTCCGGGGAGGCGCCAACGCGGAGCTGGTTGGCTCGGTTCGCCTGGGTGCCCTCCCTCGGCTGACGGGTGGCATCGGCTGGATTTGGATCGTTCGGGGCGTTTCGGACTCCTCGGTTGGCGGGACAGACCAGCGCGGTCTGTTGTTTCACGCCGGCATGACGTTCTAAGAGTCGTAAGATCTACGAGCACAGTCGCCTAGCCGCGGGCTAGACTCCACGGCACGGATTTTGTATCTTCCTCCGTGCCCGTCCTTGGCGTGATTCCTGCGCGGCTGGGCTCGACCCGGCTCCCTCGCAAGCCACTCGTGCCGCTGGCTGGCGAACCCCTTGTCATCGTCGTTACGCGCCGCATCGCCGATCTCGGGATTTGCGATCGGCTCGTGGTGGCAACCGACGCCCGCGAGATTGCCGCCGTCGTCCGCGATGCCGGATTCGAAGCCGTGATGACCTCGCCGGACCACGCGTCGGGGACCGAGCGTGTGGCCGAAGTCGTTGCCAAGGCGGAGTTTAGTAACTTCAACTTCATTCTGAATGTGCAGGGCGACGAGCCATTCGTCGCGGCGGCCGCCGTCCGCGGCGCGTTGGCATGTCTCGAGGGCGGCGAACCACTCGGCACCGCGGCCGGCTCGCTCGAGCCGGCACTCGTCAACGATCCCAGTCGAGTCAAGGTCGTCGCGGATACACGCGGGCGCGCGGTGTACTTCTCGCGCGCGCCGATTCCGTTCGACCGCGACGGTAAGGGCGACGTGGTCTACCATCAGCACGTCGGTGTGTACGCCTATACCCGGGAAGGGTTGCAGGCATGGGTCCAGCTGCCCCCCGTTCCCGAAGAGCAATGGGAGCGGCTCGAGCAGCTGAGGCCGTTGCTGCACGGCATTCCGATGGGCGTGACGTTGTTCGAGGGACCGGCAGCGCCAGGCATCGATACGCCGGCCGACCTTGCGTGGGCAGAAGCGGAGATCACCCGAACCCTGCGAGAGGTGAGCCCGTGAGCTCGACGAAATACATCTTTGTCACCGGCGGAGTAGTCAGCTCGCTCGGGAAGGGTATCGCAGCCGCGTCTCTCGGACGGCTGCTGGCCGAGCGAGGGTTGAAGGTCACGATCCAGAAGTTCGACCCCTACATCAACGTCGATCCCGGCACGATGTCGCCGTTCCAGCACGGCGAAGTGTACGTGACCGACGATGGCGCCGAGACCGATCTCGATCTTGGCCACTACGAGCGATTCATCGACCGGTCGTTGTCACAGGTGAACAACGTGACGACGGGCCGGATCTACCTGTCCGTCATCACCAAAGAGCGCCGTGGCGAGTACCTCGGCTCGACGGTACAGGTGATCCCGCATATCACGGACGAAATTAAGGGCGCCATTCGCCGGCTCGCTCCCGATCACGATGTGGTGATCACCGAAATCGGCGGTACGGTCGGCGACATCGAGTCGCTGCCGTTCCTCGAGGCGATCCGCCAGTTCCGCCAGGAAGTCGGCCGCGACAACACCTTGTTCATCCACCTGACGCTGGTGCCGTTCATCGCGGCGACCGCCGAGCTGAAGACGAAGCCCACGCAGCACTCCGTGCGCGAGCTGATGCAGATCGGAATCCAGCCCGACATCCTCGTCTGCCGCACCGAGCACCCGTTGTCGGAAGACTTAAAGCGCAAAATCGCGCAGTTCTGCAACGTGGACTTCGGCTGTGTGGTCGAGAGTCCCGACGTGAAATCGATCTACGAGATCCCACTCAAGCTCCACGAGCAGGGGCTTGACAGAGAGGTGTGCAAGCGGCTCCATCTCGACACCAAAGAGCCCGACCTTCGTGGCTGGGCGGCGATGGTGGACAAGATTCTCAACCCGCCGCACCAGGTGCGGATCGCCGTGGTGGGGAAGTACACCGAGCTCGCCGACAGCTACAAGAGCATTCACGAGGCGCTGGTGCACGGCGGCATCGCAAATGACGCCGGCGTGCAGATCGTGTGGATCGCGTCGGATCGGTTCACTGACCAGGAGACGGCGGGCGAGCTGCTTGCGGGTTACGACGGGCTGCTCGTACCCGGCGGGTTTGGCGTGCGGGGCGTGGAAGGAATGCTCGAGGCGATTGGCTGGGCGCGCGACCACAAGCTGCCGTTCTTCGGGATCTGCCTCGGTCTGCAGACTGCGATCATCGAGTTCGCGCGCAACGTCTGCAAGATCCCCGATACAAACTCGAGCGAGTTCGCACCCGAGTGCGAGAATCCGGTGATTGCGTTGATGCGCTCGCAAGAGGGGATTCAGGAGATGGGCGGCACGATGCGCCTTGGCGCGTACCCCTGCCGGCTGCGCCCCGGCTCTCGCGCGGCGCAGGCCTACAACGCGACGGAAGTCAGCGAACGGCACCGCCATCGCTACGAGGTCTCGAACGCGTATCGCGACGTGCTTGCGGAGTACGGCATGCGCTGCTCGGGCCTGTCGCCCGACGGGTCGCTCGTGGAAATGATCGAGCTGCCCGACCACCCGTGGTTCATCGGCTGCCAGTTTCATCCTGAGCTGAAATCCCGGCCGATGCGCCCGCACCCGTTGTTCGCGGGGTTTGTCGGTGCCGCGCTAGGGGCTCGCAAGCTCCATCCGCGTGCCGTGTCGTCGCGAGCGCTGGCGGAGCTGACCGACTGATATGCCCCAGCGGTTCACGGCTGAGAACAGCCCGTTTCTCATCGCGGGTCCCTGCGTCGTCGAGTCCGACGATCTCAATGTCCGCGTGGGCGAGGCGCTGGCCGAGCTCGCCGACAAGCTCGGGATCAGCGTCATCTACAAGGCGTCGTACGACAAAGCGAATCGCTCCCGCCTGAACGCCCCGCGGGGGCCCGGGCTCGAGGCCGGGCTCCGCGCGCTGGAGAAGGTGCGCAGCGCCACCGGCCTGCCGGTTCTCACCGACGTCCATGAGCCGAGTCACGTTGCGGTCGCGGCGCGCATCGCCGACGTCCTGCAGATACCCGCCTTTCTTTGCCGTCAGACCGACTTGCTCGTGGCCGCCGGGAAGGCTGGGCGTCCGGTAAACATCAAGAAGGGCCAATGGATGTCACCCGAAGAAATGCGCGGCGCCGTCGAGAAAGTCCGCGCCGGCGGAGCGCCGGAGATCGCTGTGACCGAGCGCGGTACGTTCTTCGGCTACGGTGACCTGGTGGTCGATATGCGCAGCTTTTCGCGGCTGAAGGCGGCGTGCAGCGCGCCCGTGATCTTCGACGCGACGCATTCCGTGCAGCAGCCGGGGCAGGGCAGCGATGGCTCGAGCGGCGGCCAGCGGGCCTTCATTCCGCCGCTGTTATACGCCGCCGCCGCTGCCGGAGCCGACGGGTTCTTCCTCGAGACACACCCCGACCCGACCCGCGCCCCCTCTGATGGACCGAACATGGTGCCGCTCGAGCAACTCGCCGGCATCGTGAGCCTAGCGGTCGAGGTCTGGCATCGCGTCCGGGAGCCCGTCCGTGCATAAGCCTGCGCACGCCTCGAAGCCGCAACCCGGCGCGAAACAGCTCGTCGATCGCGGCAAGCGCGTGCTCGCACTGGAGGCCGCTGCCGTCCAGCGGCTCGCCGATACGCTCGGCCCGGCGTTCGCGCGCGCCATCGACATTCTCGCGAGCGCTGAGGGTCGGGTGATCGTGTCCGGCGTCGGGAAATCGGGGCTGATCGCGCGCAAGATCGCGGCGACGTTCACCTCGACCGGCACCCCGGCGATGTTCCTGCACCCCGTCGACTCATTGCACGGCGACCTCGGCATCGTGAGCCGGGACGACGTCGGCATCATGCTGTCGAAGAGCGGCGCCTCCGACGAGCTGTTTGGACTGGTGAATCAACTCAAGCGGTTCGACGTGCCGATCATCGCGTTGACCGGCGACGCCGACTCGCCCTTGGGCCGCCAGGCCACGGTCGTCCTGGACGCATCGGTCGGGGAGGAAGCGTGCCCCGAAACGCTCGCCCCCACCGCCAGTACGACGGTGGCGCTGGCGTTGGGGGATGCGCTCGCCGTGACGTTGCTGGAAGTCAAAGGCTTCCGGCGGGAAGATTTCGCGGCCCTGCATCCGGGCGGCGTGCTGGGACGCAAGCTGCTGTTGCGCGTCGCCGACGTGATGCTGACCCACGATCTCCCCATCCTCACTCCCGACCGGCCGATGCGCGAATGCGTCGTCCTGCTTGCCGAGAAACGCGGCACGGTCGCCGTGGTGCAGGGCGCCGGAAAGACGAGCCTGGTTGGCGTCGTCACAGCGGGTGACTTGACGCGACTCATGGAACGCACGGACAAGTTTCTCGACATCCCGGTCGGCGACATCATGACGAAGACGCCGAAGGCCACGACCTCCGACGAGCTCGCGAGCGCGGCCGTGAGTCTGATGGAGCGACACGGCATTATGGCGCTGCCGGTACTCGACGGTGACAAGAACGTTGTGGGGATCGTGCATCTGCATGACCTGATGAAGGCGGGCGCCGTATGAGAACGAGTACGGAGCTCGGAGCACGCAGCAGCATCGGAGCGTCCTGCTCCGTGCTCCTTGCGGTGTTGATGCTTGCAGCCTGCAAGAGCGGCACTCCCGTCACCGCGACGCAGGTGGTGTTGGACAGCGCCGATCAGGTGTTGCTGGGCATGAGCCATTTCGTCACAGAGGAGGGGGTCTTGCGCGCGCGCGTGCGCGCCGACACGGCCTACTTCTTCTCGAACAGCCAGCGCGCCGAGCTGCGGAACGTGCACGTGACTTTTTACGACGTGACCGGCCGCCCCACCTCGACGCTGACGTCGCGCGAAGGGACGCATCACTGGCGCACGGGTGACATGGAGGCACGCGGCAACGTCGTGCTGGTCCGTGACACCGACGGCGCGACGATGCGAACTGAGGCGATGACCTACCATCAGATCAAGAACGAAGTCGCTTCGGATGTGGCGTTCACGTTCGATTCGCCTACGCAGCATCTTCGGGGTGTTGGCTTCACTGCAGATCCGGAATTCCGGAACGTCAAAACCAAGAATCTGACCGGGACTAGCGGCCAGCTCGTCCTACCTCGTTGATGGTTTCGATCACTCTTGCCCTCACCATGGCCCTCCAAGTCCCCACCGACACCGCGCACGGGGGGGGCCGTCCTTGTCAGGTGGCGATCGATAACATGCCCCGCGCGGCCCAGATCATAAGCGGGACGGATACGAATTACTTCGGGGCGGGAGGTGTTCGCGCACACTGCCTGGGCACGGGAACCACGCTCGCCGCCGACAGCTTCGCCCATTACGGCGCGTTCCGGCGAATGGATCTCGTCGGCCACGTGGCCATTCGCGATACCGGGCTGGCGCTCGATGCGACCTCCGCCTCGTATTTTCTCCGGGACGAGCGCCTCGAAGCCCATAACAACGTCATCGCGGTGAATCGGCGCACCGGCACCGTTCTGCGTGGCCCCAATCTCAGGTACTTGCGTGCGGCGCAGGGGATTCGCGACACGGTCGAGATGTATGCGACGCAGCGCCCCACCGTCGAGTACCGCCAGTCCAACACCCCGTCTGACTCGGCGCCACAGGAGCCCTACATCATCGTCGCCGACCGGCTGCGCTTTAAAGGTGATGACCGGATGTGGGCCGGCGGCAAAGTGACGATCGACCGCAGCGACTTCGCCTCCCGCTCCGATTCGATGCTACTCGATCAGATTACCGGATTCGGCGTGCTGGTCGGGAAACCGAGCGTTCAGGGCCGCGGACGCACGAGCACGGGCGACTCTAGCAAGGGCTACACGCTCGTCGGCACGCGGATCGAGCTGACCCTCGCGGAGCGCGACATCCGGGCCGTCAAAGCCCTCGGCGGCGGCAAGGCGACCGGTTCGGACTGGACACTCACCGCGGACACGATCGACCTGCACATCGCCGACCGGTTGCTCCAACACACGTTCGCGTGGGGCGACACGGCGCGGCCGCACGCTGTTTCGGCGCTATACACGATTCAATCGGATTCGCTGGCCATCGATTCGCCGGCCGAGGTCCTCACGGAGTCCCGCGCGTTCGGCAAGGCGTTCGCGACCGCCAAGCGGGACTCCATGACGCCCGCCAACCAGATGGACTGGGTGACTGGGGATTCGATCACCCTTCGCTTTGTGCAGGATTCGGACTCGGTCACCAAACGTCCGCACTCGCGGTTGCGCGAGCTCCTGGCGCGCGGCTCGGCGCGCGCCTTGACGCACCATCAGGACAAGACCGACACCACGCGCCTGGGGCCCGCGATCAACTATTCTCGCGGCCAGCAGATCACGCTGATGATGCTGCGAGACCGAATCGACCATGTGATCGTGACGGGAAAGGCCGACGGCGTGCACCTGGAGCCTCGACCGGCGGTGGAAGCCGATAGCCTGAAACGCGCACAGTCGGACACCTCGCGGCGTGCTGCACCTGCAGCACCTCCAGCACCTCCGCCACGTCCACCAGCGGCCGTTCCATGACCGGACTGGATCCTTTCTCCGATCTGTTTGCCACCCGCGACTCATCGCTCGCGCTCGCGGTCGCGGCGCTCGCGCGCATCGCCGATGACCAGGGGCGCGCCACGTTCAGCGATCTGGCCGTCGCCTATCGCGAGGAGTTCCTCAAGCTGCGCGCCCACGCCAAGGGCGAGGTGCAGGACACGGGCTCGCTCTCGGTAGACGACGCGCGGGCGTATCTCGCCACGTCCGTGCTGCCGCGCCTGGCCATGCTCAAAGTGCTGGTGCTTCCGATCGGCGCGCTGTGGGGAGAAGCGCCTGTCACGTTCGCGCCCGACATCCGCGCAAGCCTGCCGGCCGACCGCGCGGCCGCGGAGCAGCATTTCCTGGCGCTCGCCGAGGAGACCGTGGCGCGCAGTGAGTCGGTCAGCGGCGAGCATCCGGTTGTCGGCGGCGGCAGTCGTCTCGAGGCGCGGCATCTCGTGAAGGCGTACAAAGGGCGGCGCGTCGTGGACAACGTGTCGCTCGACCTTGCTCAGGGTGAGATCGTGGGACTGCTCGGGCCGAACGGGGCGGGGAAGACGACGTCGTTCTACATGATCACGGGTCTGATTCGCCCCGACGAAGGCCAGATCGTCCTCGATGGTGGTGACATCACCGTCCTCCCGATGTACCAGCGCGCACGTTCAGGGATCGGCTACCTGGCGCAAGAGCCGTCGATTTTCCGCAAGCTGACGGTCGAAGAAAATGTGCTCGCGATTCTGGAGACGCTGAACATCGACCGCGGCGAGCGCGCGCGGCGCCTCGAGTCGCTCCTCGACGAGCTCGCCCTCAAGCACCTGCGGCGGCAGAAAGCCTACCAACTCTCCGGTGGCGAGCGCCGCCGGCTCGAGATCACGCGCGCGCTCGTGACGGAGCCGAAGTTCCTGCTGCTGGACGAGCCGTTCGCGGGCGTGGACCCCATCGCGGTCAACGACATTCAGACGATCGTCGCGGGACTGCGCCATCGCGGCATCGGCGTGCTCATCACCGACCACAACGTCGAGCAGACGCTCGATATCGTGGACCGCGCCTACATCATGTTCGAAGGCCGTGTCCAGGTTGCCGGCACGGTGCGCCAGCTCGTCTTCGACGACCGCGTCGCGTCGCTCTACCTCGGCCCCACGCTGACGACGCGCCTGCGCGCGCGTCTGTCCTCCGCCGCATGAAAACCGGCCTGCATCAGCACGTCGGCCTGCGCCAGGATCTGCGGATCAATCCGCGCCTGTACCAGGCGATGGATTTGCTGTACATGCCGCTGCTCGACCTCGAGCAACACCTGAAACAGGAGCTGCTCGGCAATCCCTTCCTCGAGATGATCGAACCGGAGGAGGAGGTCCAGGCGACGGCTGCCGAGCAGCAGAACAACAAACCTGAGAAGGAAGCCAAAGCCGAGGACGGGCCCGACTGGGAAAACATTCTGCTCGAAGACCGCACCGAGCACGGCGTGCCGAGCGGCAGCTACAGCGACGCGCGGGAGTACGTGGAGCCCGTCACCGTCGAGAGCAAGGACCTGATCGACTATCTGCGCGACCAGACACGGATGCTCGACCTGAACCCACGCCAGCAGCTGCTCGCCGAGGAGTTCCTGGGCAACATCGGGGAAGACGGCTACCTGCAGGCGGACGTCGAGCAGATTCTCAAAGGAGCGAACCAGCTCCTCGAGGAACACGAAGCCGAGTCGGAGCAGGACCTGAACGTTCCGCCCTACACGATGTCGGAAGTCGAAGAGATATTGCGGATCATCCAACAACTCGACCCGCCGGGCACGGGGGCGCGCAATCTGCGCGAATGCCTCGTGCTGCAGCTCGAAAACCAGAAGCGCACCGAATCGCTAGTGTACCGGCTGGTCAAAGACGCGTTCGACGACCTGATCGCGCACCGTTGGAGCGACTTGGGCAAGCGCTTTGGGCTGGCGCCTGACGAGGTGCAGCGCGCCGCGGACGAGCTGGCGCGTCTCGATCCGAAGCCCGGCCTGCAGTATTCGGCCGCCAACGATGCGTACATCATTCCGGACCTGATCGTCGAGAAAATCGACGACAAGTACCACGTCTTCCTTAATGACAGCGGATTGCCGCGGTTGCGCATTTCCAAGACCTATCAGGAAATCGCGCGCGACAAGAAGAAGTACGACAGCGAGAGCAAGGAGTTCATCAACCAGCGGCTGAACAGCGCCCATTGGATGATTCAGGCGATCGAGCAGCGCCGCCAGACGATGCTCAAGGTGATGAACTTTATCGTGGACCGGCAGCGCGAGTTCTTCGAGAAGGGAATCGATCATCTCAGGCCGTTGACGCTGCGTGAAGTGGCGGACGTCATCAGCATGCACGAGAGCACGGTCAGCCGCGTCACGAATGAGAAATACGTGCAGACGCCGCGCGGCCTGTTGCCCCTCAAGTTCTTCTTCTCGAGCGGTCTCTCGACCACCACAGGCGAAGACGCCAGCGCGCGGTCGATCAAGTCCCAGATTCAGAAGATGGTCAACGATGAGCCCCCGAAAAATCCGCTGACCGATCAACAAATCGTCGAGATGTTCGAGCGCAAAGGCGTGAGGATCGCGCGGCGCACCGTCGCCAAGTACCGCGACCAACTCGGCATCCTGCCCGCGCGCATGCGGAAGCGCCTATGAGCCTCGCGACCAACTCGACTGCGCCGGACGTCAGCGTGCTCGTGCCGGCCAAGGATGAGGCCGACAACCTCGCCGAGTTCGTGCGGCTGGCGCGAGAGGCGATGCTGCCGCTGCCGTATGCCGTCGAGCTCGTGATCATCAACGACGGCAGCCACGACGGGACGTCGAAGCTGCTGGACGAGCTCGCCACCAAGCATCCGTTCGTCCGCGTGGTCACGCACCGCACGCAGCGCGGCATCGCCGATGCGCTCAAATCCGGCGCCGATGTCGCCCGCGGCCGCGTCCTCGTCTACTATCCCGCGGATCTGCAGTACCTCCCATCCGACATCCCGAGCCTCGTGGGCCCGATCCTGGAGGGGGAGGCCGACGTGGTCACGGGCACCAAGCAAGGCGGCTACAACAAGCGCTTCGTGTCCGGCGTCTACAACACGCTGTCGCGCTGGTTGTTTGGCGTGCGGGTCAAAGACCTGAATTCGGTGAAAGCGTACCGCCGCGAGCTGATGGACATCGTTCCAATGCGCCCCGACTGGCACCGCTTCATGGTGGTCATCGCCGCCTCACAGGGATTTCGTCTCGCCGATCGGCCCGTGCCGGTGCATCCGCGGCGCGCCGGCAGCTCGAAGTTCGGCGTCGCCCGCATTCCGGTGGGCGTGCTCGATCTGCTGTCTGTCTGGTTCCAGCTGCGCTTCGGCCGCAAGCCGATGCTCTTCTTCGGGATCATCGGGGCGATGCTGTTCTCGCTGGGACTGCTCGTGGGGGGGGTCGCACTCTATTTGCGTTTTGGTCCCCCGCACGTCGGATTTCGGCCTCTCCTCGACCTCATCATGGTGCTGGTGATTTCCGGTGTCGTCCTCTTCGGCTTTGGATTCGTGGGTGAGATGCTGGCCGGAATGCGTGAGGAACTGCGGTCGCTCGAACGAGAATTGCAGCGGAGGACCGACAAGTAGGCCCCAGTCGGGTGGAGCAAATTGGAACACCGGCGGTATAATCCCCAACACCATAGGATGAATGCCTCATATGCCGCCGCTGCAGCTCACGAACCTGCTGCACACGACCCTGCCGCACCTGTCCGTCGATGGGCGGGCGCTGCTGAGCGCCCTGGGCTGCGTCAACGGGCGCCCCACGTCGATTTCCGACCTCGCCCAGTGGCTGGGCTTCCATGACCGGTATCAACTCGCTCGCGCGCTGCGGCGGGAAGGCCTTCCACCCATGGAGACCCTGGGCGGTTGGACGCGCACGCTGTACTGGATCATCGAATCGCAGACCTCAGGCGTAACGCTGCGCGAGCTGGCGCGCCGCGAGCACCTCGATCCGGCCGTGGCGTACCGCCTCGTGCGCCGTATCACGGGCCGGCGGTGGTCAGACATCAGCCATGCGGGGTTGCCGGAAGCGCTGCTCAGTTTTCGCGACCATTGCCGCGGTCGCGCTAGTGCTGCACAGATCCGGCAGGCGACCGCGCAGCCGGGTCCCATGCGCCGGCTGCCGTTGGCCCGCCACGTGTTGCCGTCCGCGCCGGAGATCAACCGACCCTGTCAGTCGCCGCGCTTGCTGGGCATCCTCGGGAAACGGGTGCCCGTCAACGGGGCGCCCTTCGACGTTGCCCTGACGGCGACGCGCCGCGCGCTGGTGACGCGCGGCCACGCGGCCGCAGTCGACGTCCTCGTTCTCGATCCGCCCCGCGTCGAACGCACGATCGCCGTCGGACCGGTGCCCACCCGAGCGGTACCGAGCGCGGATGGGGAGTGGGGCTACGTCACGAGTCAGTTTTCCGAGGCGGTTGCCATTGTCGATTTACGAGCAGGGCGGCAGGTCGCTGCAATCCGTGTCGGCGGGCACCCGCTCGGAGCGGTTCTCTCCCGCGACGGCCAGACACTATACGTCTCCACTAACCGCGACCGCCTCGTGGCGCTGTCGCTCTCGCGACAATGCGTGGTCGCGGACATCCCGATTCCGCATGGCAGTCCGCAGCTGTGCCTGCACCCGTCGGGACGGCGGGTGTACGCGTCGGGATGGCGCCGCGGCGTCGTCGCGGAAATCGATGTACCGGCGCTGCGGCTGCTGCGAACGTTCGATCTCGGCGGCACCGTGCAGGACGTGGCCGTCACGGCCGATGGCCAGACCCTGTATGCGGCCAACGAAGCGGGCCGGCTCGACGTCGTGCATCTGCCGACCGGCAAGCGGAGCAGCATGCTCAAGGTCGCGTCTGCCGCGCTCGGACTTGCGCTGAGCGCCGACGGCGCCGATGTCATCGTCGGACTGCTGCACGCCGGTCAGGTGCTGATTGTCGACCGCCGCACGCTGCAAGTGCGGGCCACGCTCCACACCGGGGGCGTGCCGCGCCTCATGGCGGCTGACCCGAACGGGCTCGTCCTCGTCGCAAACGAG
>Ga0137365_10003598_pt1 | contig 12388 bp, 8 predicted proteins | sample SagtaG_9_FD_104799 | JGI IMG/M metagenome (GOLD analysis project Ga0137365, IMG submission 104799) | Vadose zone soil microbial communities from Sagehorn Ranch, Mendocino, California, USA - Sage1_L_40_16 metaG | ecosystem: Environmental > Terrestrial > Soil > Vadose zone | place: USA: California...
CTGCATGCCGCTAGCGATGCGGCCATTTCGCTGGTCTTTCTCCAGATCATCGGGTATCCGATACTCTTCGGAGGAAGGCACCTCAGCGGCTGGTTTGCTGCTTTCTACGGCGTATGGGATGTCCGCATCACCTACGCCGTGTGTGCGCTGCTCGTCCTCGGCCTCACCAGGGGTCGCCTCGGTTACCAGCCAGATCGCAACGCGCAACTCGTCGAGGTCTCTCGACCGACAGAGGTGCCTTTGACGAACGCCTAAACGTGAAGGCCATTCTGTCTTCACCTCATGCTGAGGAGGAAACACCGATGCACGTCCAAGCACTCGTCATTGGAATAGTCGGTTTCAGTCAATCGTTGGGTCAGCCCCGCGCTGTCGAGACCCTGCACCTGGCCCTCATCAGGGACCCGTCTCGGGGTCTCTTGGGCCCAAGGATGCAGCGTACCAGACACTGGTAGAAAGAGATGGTTCAGAAACATGAGTCTCTATCGAACAACTCCACGTTATGTCCTCCTCTGTACGCTTCTGCTCGTCGTAGTATCGTTCACGGCACTGCCCGTCGCCGCTGCGCCGCATGCTGGCGCTCCTGATCTGGCCCGGATCGATGCGTATATCAGTGCACAGATGCAGGCCGATCACATTCCCGGCGTGGCCCTGGGCTTGGTCCACAACGACCAGATCGTGCATGTGCGTGGCTTCGGGTCTGCCGACCAGGGCGGGCGAGCCGTCACCCCTAACACTCCGTTCATTCTCGCCTCGGTGAGCAAATCTTTCACGGCATTAGCGACCATGCAACTGGTGGAGGCAGGCAAGGTGGCGCTGGATGCGCCCGTGCAGCGCTACCTGCCCTGGTTCCGCGTCGCCGATTCGGTCGCCTCAGCCCGTATCACCGTGCGCCACCTCTTGTCCCAGACCAGCGGGCTGCCCGCCTCCTCCTGTGAGCCTGACCCGGCCACGATGAGCTTGGAGCAGTTTGTGCGCGGCCTGGGGACCGTCGTCCTCGACCGACCGGTGGGCAGTCGCTACAACTATTGCAATGCGAACTACAATGTGCTGGGACTCATCGTGCAAACCGTCTCGGGGCAGCCCTACGGCACCTACATCGAGCAGCACATCTTTGCCCCGCTGCAGATGCACCACAGTTTCGCTTTAGAGCAAGAGGCCAGGCGCGACGGGTTGGCACAGGGCCACCGGTGGCTCTTCGGGGTGCCTGCCCCGTTTGATTACTACGAAGCGGCTGCCGTGCCTGCGGGCTACCTGGTCTCCAGCGCTGAGGATATGACCCACTACCTCGTGGCGCAGATGAATGGAGGGCGCTTTGGGTCGTCGACCGTCCTCTCGTCGGCCGGGATTGCGACCCTGCATGCGCCTGGGGTTGCTATCACAGAGGGAGAAGGAACCGGCTCGTCGTATGGCATGGGCTGGATCAATGGAACCCTCGCGGGTATCCCAGCCATCTGGCATGATGGAGCCGAGCCCAATTTCACGACGCGCCTGCTTATCGAGCCGCAGACCCACTGGGGCGCGGTCCTGCTGGTGAACGCCAACAGTTCGATTCTCCCGGGCCTCGTGTCTCTGAAGGACGCAGTCACCCGCCTGCTGGCGGGACAGGCACCCCAGGCTTCCCTGAACCTGACCACGCTCTACCTCATCATCGATGGGGTCCTCGTCGTGCTCTCGGCCTTGGCCGTCTTCCCGCTCCTGAGACTGCGACGCTGGGCCAGAAAGTTCGAGCACCGCCTGCAACGGAAGCCCCAGTTCCTCCATCTTGGCCTCCGACTCACCTGGGACGTCGCCTTGCCGGTGGCCCTCTTGCTCTTGCTGCTGTTCTTCGCCAACGCCTTAGGCGAAACGTTTTATGGCGTCTGGCTCCTTTACCCTGATCTGGACTCATGGCTCCTGGTGATCTCTGCGCTCTTGCTGCTCACCGCCGTCAGCAGAGCCGTGCTGGCGGTCCGCGTGATACGACGCACAGCTGCGGAGACCTCCTCGGTGACCCCGTCCCCAAACCCAAGTCTCACGTAAAACGTCCCCTCAGCGTGGCAGGAGTGCGGTGCCGACCGTCCTTCGGCATCTTCTGCTGCTCACACAGTCCCCCAGACTGCGTCCAGAGGAGCCGGGGAAAGGAAGCTGTAAATGTCAAGAGGAGAGTGGATCATCCCAGCATTTGGTACCGTTCGCCGAGCAGGGGCAGCTGGAACCAGCGCAGCAGCGCGGCGATGGTGTGAGGCGACCGGCGCATCAGCCGGCGCAAGGAGGTATGCCACTCTGCGCTCCACCAACTGCCCAGCCTCGTTCCACGATAGGCAATGGCAATGGCCAGTGGCTCTGTGAGGTCCGCCCCGACGCTTGCCAGCCACCACATCGCCTGCCCTTGCAGCTCGTAGCACTCAGGGATGAGCGTCTGGAGCGTGCCGTTCTGGTCCCACCAGAGGATGGTGTGCTCCGCACCCGCCTCGATGGGACGCGAGAGCTGGAGCGCAACGGTACGCGTGGGGGCAGAGAGCGCATCGACCTCTACCGCTGCGAGGGTCCCGTGGTCGATGACTGAGCCTGCCAGGACGCGGGTCCCCCGATAGTGGTTGTAGGCGCCCTCGCAGAGTTGCAGCGGTGCGCCGAAGCCAGAGAGCGCGGTGAGCGGGCGCGGCGTCTTCCAGGGACGCCCGACCCACAGGTCGCCTTCGAGCAGAACCCACCGGTCGATGTCCATCACAAACACCTTGACGGGCTGCAATCGTCCCTGTTCCAGTTCGAGGGCGTCACCCGGCCGGAGGGCGACCCAGCCCTGTGAGGTCAAGACCGCCGCGCCAGTCAGGGGCAGATCGACAACGTGGTGCAGGCGCATCACGGTTGACCCGGTCTTCACTCCCAGAAGCAGCTCGATCCTGCATACTTCTTCCACGCCGAAGAGCTTTGGCGTGACGGCAAGCGGGGAGGTTAGCGCGCAGGTGGAGTCGAGCCACTCAAAGGCGAGTGGCTGACCACCTGCACGGAGAAAGGCGAGGCGCAGGCCTTCCGGGAAGGTGATGACCAGCCGGATGCGCTCCCCGAAGAAGAGGTGATCGGCAGGCTCGTGGAGTTGCACGTGAATGGCGCGAGAGAGCGTCTGCTCAGGACCCCTGACCGGCGGTGATGTGAGATTGGGTTGCCAGAGTGCCTGGTCCTCCAGCATAGCGCGCGTCTCTTGAGACCAGCCCGGCGCGAGGGAGTAGAGTTTTGCTGCAGACTGGGGGAGCGCGTGCCAGGAGCGAACTTCTGGCTCGAGCGAGAGATCGGCGGCGAGCAAGAGAAACACGCCGGTCTGCGGACGCATGACCTGCTTCCAGGCATCAAAGCGCTCTCCGCTGCGCGCGGAAAATGCCGTCACGTCCTCAGTTTCATCCCAGAGTTCAAGCGTGAGGCTCTGCGCCACTCGCCCATCCGGGGTGACGAGGCTTGCCGCAAGCAGGGGCGCGATCTCGGGAAGCTCGATCTCATTCGTGGAGGCGAGATAGGTCCCATCGGTTGTCCTGCGAAGGTGCCCGCAGGCCTGCCCGGCGATCACAATAGCATACGAGTGCTCCTGTAAGTCCAGTTCCGCGAGATTGGTCACCGCACAGACGAAGCGTGGCGGATGGGCAAGATCCCAGCGCAGCCTGGGTGGACCCAGGAAGGGGTCCTGGATGTCCTCGCCCGAGGGCGCGGTGATGGCCGCGCTCCCAACGCCAAGGGAGGGTTTGGCCCGGGCTCCTTTGACCAGGTCGTCAGCCCACTCCGGCAGGACCCAGGGATTCCCGCCGAGCCTCGCGCGGAGCTGTTCCTCCGTCCAGTTGTTGGAGCGGAAAGAGCGCAGCGCCTCCCAGAGGGCGCAGAAGGTCTGACTGCGCATCGACCCGGAGAGAAGCTGCTGGATCGACTGGGTCTGGCCCTGCCCGACGAGCCATTCGGGGAGCCGCCGCGCGAAGCCTGGACGGGAGAAGCCGAATTGCAGGTAGACCGTGTCGTACCAGTTCTGCACCCCCTCGATCCCAAAGACATGCCGGAGATGGAGCCAGCGCGCGGCCTGTTCGACGGCGTCCTTGTAAACGCGGGTAGGGTAGCCCTGCACAAAGAACGGCACCCAGGTGGTCTCGTTGCTTGCAGAGCGGCTCACCGCTGAAGAGAAACGGTAGCTCTGCACAAAGAGCTGCGCGCGGGTGGTCTCAGGAAACGGGCCCCGGCCAACAGCGGTCCACAGGGAGCCCAGGGTCGCCTCGCGGCGCGCGACCTCCACTGGGGACATGAGGAGCAGCGTGCCGATCCCGGCGCTATAGGAGAAGATCAGCTCGTCCTGCGTGAATTTGCGCCATGGCCCCTCCTGCAGGCAGCGGGCGGCCACACCGGAACTGAGGTGACGCATCCAGTCGCAGAGCCAGGCGTAGTCCTCCTGGTCAGGGCGCAGTTCCGCCAACGACCAGGCCGACGCCCCGAACCCCTGCGCCTTGGCCGCTCGTGCAATGGCCGCGGCCGCAGCCCCGATCGTCGTGTAGGCCTCGTCCGCAGGAATCCCCTCGAAAATGCTCATGCGCCACGCTCGCTTCCACTAGTCGCCCAGGGGCAGGACTTCAAGGATGACATCTTTCTTTCCCAACAAGATCAGGTGGTTCCGTGGGCGGGAGAACGCCACATAGCAGAGGGCATCGCGCGAAGCACTCGACCCGAGCAGCTCTTCGTCCAGTTTGATGACGATGACGACGCGCCGCTCCAGGCCTTTGAAGCTGTGAATGGTCGCGCAGAGGATCTCGCGAGCCCGTCCTGTGGGCTGCTCGACGAGCCTGAGACCGCCGCCCACCTCCAGTCCGCGCAATTGGGAACGGTTGAGGGCTTTCGGCGTGAGAACCACCAGGTCCTTCGGCGCGAGCTGCTCGATGGCCGTGAGCTTCTGCAAGAGCTGGGGAAGCAGCCTGCGTAATTCCGCCGAAGAGCTATAGTGATAGATCTCGACGCTCCGCCCCACCGGTCCGCGTGGCCGTGAGTCGTGCTCTCCCTGGTAGTACGCCACGAGCGCCCGGTGGATATTGCGGACGTTTTCCAGGAGCGGGTACGCCTGCAGGTCAGCCGGGACCGCGCCCCGGTCCCAGTACACGCTCTGGTTGTCGTCGTAGAACACGTAAAAAATGCCAGCCTTCCCCTCGCGCAGGCAGACTTCCAGGGCAGCCCACCAGGTGTCCTGAAAATCCTGCCCCTCGTCGACAACGACGGCATCGAAGGCGAGGTCTGGCCGTGCGCTCATTGCAGCGCTGAGCGCAGGGGGATAGTCCACGTCGAAGACGCGCTGCTGGTTGATCCCCTCCGGGGAGGGAAGCTCGATCTGCGCCTCCCGCGCCACCCGGTAGCAGAGCTGATGAAAGGTGCAGACCGTCAGGTTCTCTGTCCTGTCGGCGACCTCGCTCAGGTGGGCGCCCAGCGCTTTATTGTAGCAGGTGAGCAGCGTGCGGAAGCCCTCGTTGGCGAGGCGGCGGGCCTTCTCAACCGCCAGCGTGGTCTTCCCCGCGCCCGCGCAGCCATAGATAGCTGCCCGGCGCGACCGCTGGAGCAAATCGAGCATGCGGAATTGCTCTTCAGTGAGGCGCAGGATTTCTTGCTCTTCAGCCTCCACCTGGATGGCCAGCGGATTGGGGAGCGTCATCGTCGGGGCAAGCAGCCGTTCCAGGTCGGCGATCAGAGCCGCGCCGAGTGGAGAGGCGGCCCGGTCCTGATTGCGCCAGTAGCGCATGATCTCCTCGACACGTTCAGCCAGGCGCGAAAGATGCCGCCCGTCAATGATGATCTCCGGGGGAGCATCGGGCGGCAGCGGGATATGGGCGATGCTGGAGTCGGGAAAAGCGACGGCATGGCCCATGGTGATCCAGCGCGCAGACCAGCCGGGAAGGGACTTGATCTTCTGCAGCAGTGCGTATTTGCACAGCATAACCTGGGTGAAAGGGTCGATCCGGTGTTCGTTGCCCCCGCGATCACGGGTGAGCCACTGCCGCTGCGACCCCTGGTAGCTGATGATTCCCCCCTTGACTTCGAGGAGGAGGATGCCGTAGTCCGGGTGTGCAAGGATGAAATCGGTTTCGCCATCGCGCGGCGCGCCAGCCGTTGCGGTGCGCCCCAGCCATGCCACGTGATAGAAGACAACCCAGCCGTCGCCCAACTGCTGCCAGAGGGTGTCATACAATTTCACTTCTACTCGTTTGCCTGGATCGTTGCGCACCTGATTCGAGAGTGCTTCTGGGTAGATCTTGACCATCGGCCTCCTCCGCGAATGCTCCCGTCGTTCTGGGTATGTAGTATAGCACGACTGGACAGATCCTCCAATGTCTCTCAGGAGAGCGACAGGACTGTATAAAAGTCATCGAGCGGGAGTGCAAAGGGCGCGGCCCTTTGCACTCCCGCCAAAAAGTGTTACATTGACGCCAATGGAGGTGTCTCCACACAATCTCTTCTCGCAAGGGTTGGTGGGGAAGAAAAAAGAGCATGGGAATGCGCCTTATCGAGGGCTGATTGTGTCCTCCTTTGGAGGTATACTTTGCTTGGAAGGAGAAACCAGGCTGACGAACCAGCAGCAAAGGAGAGGCCGATGGCCGAACGCATCTTAACGCTACGTGAACTCAATCGCGCCACTCTGGCGAGGCAGCTGTTGTTGGAGCGGGCGAGCATCGCTCCCCTGGCCGCGATCAGGCAGGTGGCGGGCTTGCAGGGCCAACTCGCCAATCCGCCGTATATGGGCCTGTGGAGCCGTTTGCAGGCCTTCCAGAGGGCTGATCTGACCGGATTGCTGGAGCGGCGCGAGGTGGTGAGGACGTCGATGATGCGCCGCACGCTGCACCTGACCACGGCTGAGGATTATCTGCATTTCCGGCCCGCGCTGGCAGCCCTGCACGCGCGCCATCTGGAGAGCTTTTTTGGCCAGCCGCAGGCCCTCGGCCTCACGAGAGAGCGTCTGCTGGCTGAGATACAGGACTTCCTGCGTGAGAAGCCGCGCACTAATGTCGAGCTGCGCGCCCGGCTGGCCGAACTGGTCCCGCAGATGGACGCGCGCCTGCTCTATGCGGTGCGCGCGTCTCTCTCGCTGATCCAGGTCTTCCCCGGCGGCGCCTGGGGCGTAGGCGGCAGCCCGGCCTATACGGAAGCTCTGGTCTGGCTCGGGCGCTCATTTGTTCCTCCCGCGGAAGGCCTGCGCGCGCTCATTCGCAGCTACCTCGCCGCCTTTGGTCCGGCCAGCGTCAAAGATCTGCAAATCTGGTCTGGCCTCAGCCGCCTCCAGCCAGCCGTCGAGACGCTGCGCCCGGAACTCACCACCTTCCGCGACGAGCAGGACCGCGAACTCTTCGACCTGCCCGGCGCGCCCAGGCCTTCCGCGCATACTCCCGCGCCCGTGCGTTTTCTCCCCGATTTCGACAATCTCATCCTGGCCCACGACGACCGCCAGCGCGTCATCCCCGACCACTATCGCTCCTCTGTCATCCCCGGCAGATCCCTTGTCCTGCCTACCTTCCTCGTCGATGGCTTCGTCAGCGGTATCTGGCATATCGAGCGCACCCCCGCCGTCGTCAGGCTCATCATCCAGCCCTTCGAGCCCCTCTCGGCCATCACCTCCCAGGAATTGCAGGCAGAAGGCCAGCGCCTACTGACCTGGGCCACAGAGAAGATTGACACGTTTGAGATGGTGGTCAGTGTTTACGATGGAAGAGGCGGCAAACAGAATATGTGGGGGAGGTTGTAGAATGAGGTTGGCCATGCACAGGCAAAAGCCCGGCAGAAGCCTATGGGCTTCTCATCGAGAGAGTGACAGGCTGGGGGAGGGCGTTTGCTTGCTGAGGTGGCAGGGTACAGCAGCCCTTCGGGACTTCCTTTCGCGCCGTGAGGAAACGGCTCTACGCGTGAGCGGGCGGACTCGGGGAGAGAAGCAGGCGGAACACGAAATGATCAGTTGTCATCCCAGAGGGTGAGAGCCGTGGTGAGGCCACCTTGCAGGGCACTTCGCGCGGGCATCAGGTTGGATACGGACACCCCGAGCAGGCGCACTGCCCTCTTTTCACTACCCAACTGGGAAAGCAGGGTATGAAGCACCGGGAGCATCTCCCACGCGTACCGGAACCCCTGTGCGCGGCTGACGCTGCGCGTGATGAGCTGGAAGTCGCTCCAGCGTACTTTCAGACTGAGGGTCCGAGCGATCAGCTCCAGGTCGGTCAGCCGGCGCTCCACCTGTTCGGCCAGGTTCGCCAGGATGGCCTCCATCTGGCCGCGATCGGAGAGGTCTCGCTCGAGGGTGATCTCCTTGCCGACCGATTTCCGCTCGCGTACTGGCTCGACTGGTCGTTCGTCCTCCGCTCGTACGTGCTGATAGAGCAGGCTGCCGCGCGATCCCAGCAGCGCACGGAGCTGTTCCTCGCCCATCCGTCTGAGATCGGCCCCGGTCAGGATACCGCGTTCTCGGAGCGTAGCCGCTGTAACTTTCCCCACGCCGAAGAATTTCTCAACCGGGAGAGCATCGAGGAATGCCGGAGCCTGTTCCGGTGTGATGAGCGTGAGCCCGTCCGGCTTGTGAGCATCGGATCCTAATTTGGAGAGCAGCTTATTGAAGGAGATACCCGCCGAGGCCGTTAAGCCCGTTTCCTCTCTGATTCGCTCTTTGATGGCGCGGGCCAGTTGCACCGCCTCCGGGAAGTCGCTCACATTTGAGGTGATATCAAGATATGCTTCATCGAGGCTGAGCGGCTCCACAAGAGATGTGATGCTTTTGAAAATCGTCATGATCTGCGCGGAGACGGCACGATACACGTCAAAGCGCGGTGGGAGAAAGATGGCCTGCGGGCAGAGCCGGTAGGCCGTCTTGGCGGGCATGGCACTTCTGACACCGTATTCTGAGTAATTGATCAATGTAAACTAACTAATTCCAGCTTTCTCTACCAACTCGCGTACTGTATCCTTTCGGAGGCGACCTTGGTTCGTATCCTGGTTCCAAAGCGGTCTGACCAAGTATGCCAAAAACCTTGCCATCATCAATAAAGTGCAGACCCTAAAACTGAGCTGATCCGGCGTCTATTATTTGGGACAGTTCGAGCCAGAAGGGCGTGTTGTATTTGATGTATAATAGTCACTGAAGATATCTTCTAGCGCCTGTTCTAGGGTGTAAAAGGTCTTGTTGCTGTACTGAGTAAGACGACTACGCAGAAATGCTTCGTGGTGAAAGATTGGGCAGGGGAGTATCCCGATGACAGCTAAGTATAAGGGGAACCCACAGCGAGCTCGTTCCGAGCCCTCAATAACGCCTCTTTCACCACCTGCTCCCATCGTTGGTAGACAGCAGGAGTTGACACTGGTCATGAGCCACTTTGAAGCAGTCAAAGGAGGGCATGCCCATGTGGCGCTGTTGGTTGGAGAACCCGGGATAGGCAAGACCCGTCTCTTGGACGAAGTCGCCCTATGGACCGCTCAAGATGGGGCGATCGTCTTGCGTGGCGGATCCTCAGAGGCTGAGGGCATGCCCCCGTTTCTGCCGTTTTTGGAGGCACTTGGTCAGCACATCCAGATCACTCCTCTGGACCACCTGCGCGAACAGGTTGCTGCGGCCCCTCAGGTTCTTGCCAGTCTCTTCCCAGAACTGACCGTGCGTCTGAGAGATCTTCGTCTACCCTCTGCATCACCTCCTGAGCAAGCACGCCTGCGACTTTATGAAGCCATTGGCGCGTTTCTGGAAGCCATCGGCACTTCTCATGGGCTCGTCCTCATCCTTGATGATCTCCAGTGGACCGATAGCGCCAGCCTCGATCTGCTCTGTCACCTGGCACGACGCCAGTCGCATGCTCGTCTTCTTCTGCTGGGTGCCTACCGAGAGAGTGAGTTTGCCCATCATCCGGCGCTTGCTCGTACGGTCGCCGAATTCTCACGTCAACGGCGGTTAACAACGGTCACGGTCGGTCCTCTCTCGGCTCACGAGATCGACCTCCTTGCCAGCACGAGGCTAGGCGCTCCTCTCAGTTCAGAGGCCAGTGCGCTCCTATACAGGCAGAGCGAGGGCAATCCGTTTTTCGCTGAGGAACTGCTCCAAGGTTGGATCGAAATGAGGGCACTGGCTCACCAGGGAGGTCAGTGGCTTGCTATTACACCCCGTGACCTGGCATTGCCTCCCAGTATTGTCGGCGCACTGAGTCAACGGTTTGCTCGACTCTCGTCAACGAGTATTGATCATCTGAGAATCGCCGCGATCATCGGGCGAACCTTCGATCTTGTGTTCCTGGCCGCTATCGAGGCGCAAGAGATCGAGGTGGTCGAAGAGCAACTGCGCGAAGCGGTGCATGCTCGCCTCGTCCATCATAATCAACAGGGAACTTTGACCTTCAGCCATGACAACATTCGTGAGTGTCTCTATGCCGAAGTTAGTACGTCTCGACGTCGGCGCTTACATGGAAGCATTGGTCAGCTCCTCGAAGAGCGCTATGCGGGAGCGAAGGTGCTCAGCATCCAGCAATTAGCGGAACTGGCCTTCCACTTTGCCCGTAGTCCAGACCGGGCGAAGGGCATCCAGTACTCGCACCGCGCCGCCGATCAGGCCTTGCAGACCTTTGCCGCCGAAGAGGCGATGATCCACTATCAAACCGCACTTGACCTGCTCGGCTCCGAGGAGAGACCACGAGGTGATCTGTTGCTTGGCATGGGCGAGGCGTCGCTCCTGGCGGGCAAAGAGGCAGAGGCCGTGAAGAGCTTTGCGGCAGCGTATGATGCGCTTTTGCGTGAAGGTGACCTGAACGCAGCGGTCCAGGCAGCACATGGTCTGGGCCGAGCCCACTGGCAACAGGAACAGTTGCTGGAGGCACAAACAGCCCTGGAGAACGCACTGCGATTGATCGGAGAGTGCTCCTGTGCTTCCACCGTCCGCGTACTGGTCGATCTCTCTACGTTGCTGACAGTCTATCTGGGACAGCAAGCTCAAGGGGCCAGCTATGCTCAGCGGGCGCTTGAGATGGCACAGGCACTCGACGATGCTCAGTTGGAAGCGATAGCAAAACGGACCGTTGCTGCCAACCTCTGTATGCCCATCGGTGACCTCACCTCAGCGATGGTACACCTGGAGGACGCCTTGCGGTTGGTCGAAACAGGGAATGATTTCATGGAGGCGGCAGAATGTTGCCTCTACCTAGCAACGCCGTCCTACTGGCTGGCAGACATCCGGCGTTCCCGGGAGATGAGCAGGCGGCAGATCGCCTACGCGGAGCAGTGCCGACAGTCCTACGCCTTGCGTACGGCCTATCCCTGGTTGGTGCTCCTCTCCGCCTCGCAAGGGGAGTGGACGCAGGCAGCGCAGAGGGTGGAGCAGGCGCACTCCGTCGTCGACCAGCTCGCCAACCCAATGCCCCTGTCGTTCCTGCACCAAATGCAGGCATTTCTTGCGTATCAGCAGGAGGATTACGAGGTGGCCGAGCAGGAGTGCCAGGCGGCTCTGCTCCACCAGCAGAGCGGTCCAGGAGGGTTCATGTTTTACGTTGGGCTCCTTGGCCTGGTGCAGGCGACGCTCGGCAAACGCGACGAGGCGACTGCCACCTTGCTCCAGCAGGAAAGCCTTCTTGCCTTCTTGCCGACAGGGACACTGCCGATTGGGCCCATCGCCACCTGTCAGGCACCAGGTGCCATGGCCCTCGGTGAGCATGAGCTCGCGGTCCAGTGCTATGCCCGCCTTCTCCCCTTCCAGGGACAGCTCTACTGGTTTCTGGTGGATCGCGTGCTGGGAATGCTCGCTGCTCTGCGAGGCAACTGGGAGGCGGCAGCGGCCCACTTCGCCGCCGCCGAAGCCACCGCTCGGCGCGAAGACCTGCGCGCCGAACAGGCACGGATTCTGCAAGGACAGGCCGAGGTCGAGTTGGCTCGGGGTGATCAAACCAGTCTCCTGCGTGGCAGGGACCGCCTCAATGAGGCACATGCGCTCTTTGAAGAGCTCGGTATGCTGGCGTCAGCACAGCATGTTCGTAGGCGACTGCATTCCCTTTCCCACTCACCCAGCCCCCTCACGCCCCCGGTTCTTCCTGCCCACCTGACCCAGCGCGAGGTCGAGGTGCTCAAGCTCGTCGCCCAGGGCAAAAGCAATCGCCAGATCGCACAAGCCCTATGCCTCACCGAAAAAACCGTCACCAATCACCTCACCCACATCTTCAATAAAACTGCTTGCGAGAACCGGGCAGCGGCAGCCGCCTTCGCGCTGCGTCACGAGCTGGCCTGATCTGCTCATTGCATGAGACATGTGGCGAGGTTCTGGGAGGACCCTCCCAGATCCCACGAGTTGCGCAACGAGGTTGAGTTGCTAGCAAATCTCAGAAAAATGTGTCTCCTTGATGAGGAAGTAACAACACATTCTCATCAAGGAGATCAACATGAACAGTATTGCCGATGGATC